>ERZ860009.156-NODE-156-length-43058-cov-2.655071_pt1 | contig 43058 bp, 42 predicted proteins | sample MGYA00510114_ERZ860009 | MGnify/ENA primary metagenome ERZ860009 (study PRJEB30046, sample SAMN00715177) | human gut metagenome | study: EMG produced TPA metagenomics assembly of the A metagenome-wide association study of gut microbiota in type 2... | reverse complement strand
CGGAGATGCTTACCAACTACAAAAAGAAAATAGCATCACCTCAAAGAGAACAAACTATTGGCAAAATAATCACGTTCGATTTTAGGAATAAGTTCAAAAAAGGAGGTCGTCTATGAGCCGTCGCCATCGCCGAGCTAAGCGTGCCCGTATGCAAGCCATATTGAACTTAGTATCCGTATATTATGTTTTCAACCAATTCAAATTCCAGGTGTTATGAATAGACATGAAGCCTTGCAATTATCCGGATTAATCCGTACCTTGTTACCCAATAATAATAAAGACTTAGATCCATGATAGCATTTATCATCATAGTAACCGGAATAATAGCCTTGACTCTAGCATTCACTGCAGGACGCAAGAAAAATATTACGGTATATAATCGGGACTATAATGGTCATAAAAGTGCCTCAGATGAATTACCTGAACGATATCGAATGAGTAAAGGGCTTTTCATAGCCCTGTTATTACTACTTCTAGTCTATTTACTAGCAAAGTAACTGTCCTTTATAGCCCGCCCACAGCGGGCTATTTTTGTCTCCATAACCAAAACATTGCAAAGTTATGGAACAATATTCTCATTATGAATATGGCGAGCTTCTAGCCAATAAGCTCAAACCGATTTCCCACACCCCGGAACATCCTCACTTCTTCACCGCCTTTGGGTTTGAAGATTTATTCGGATTTGAGGATAAGCTCTCAAATGTGACAGGAATGGTCCTTATGCTGTTGATGGTATGGAATCCGAATCATCCGACAACAATGGAGATGGATTGACTGACCGTAATGAATATTCATTCATCGTCGCACGCAACACAAATTCGTCACGTCCGGAAACAATCAATCAAGCCGCATTAGACTGTAAAGTCATTGCCAAGCAAATCCGTAACCGCCTCTTTCACGATCCAACTCTGAAATACTCCATTAGCCGAACGACACGTATCAACGGAATAGGACCTATAGGTGACAACTTCTATGGAGTGGTACTTACCTTCTCCCTGCGGGAACCTGAAGATTTTTTTATCAACTCTGATTTTTGGGAGGACTAATCTATGGGATTCTATAAAAATTATCGGGATATGCGTTCCGATGTCAGACGTTATAATGCCGCTGTTCGCCGCGCCAACAATCTGGCAGGCAAAGGCTCGTCACAGCTCATACACATAGAAACCGTATCCGAAATAGAACGATATACGATGGCTAAAGACGCTGACCGGCTAGTCGCATTCAATAAAGACGTACAGAAATGGATGAACTCTGTCGCTGCCCAACTACGTGCATCAATTTCATCTCACAGCATGCGTGTGGCCACCGATTTGAGACCTAGAATGTATACTGACAAATATGGACTCATCAACAAACTCGGTTTTTCTTTTCCCCGTCATGGCATCTACATCCACAAAGGAGCCGGAAAAGGGTATGGAGGAACAACTGGATCCAAGTGGACGAAACTGAAACGAATCGGCGGGATCGAGGTAAGTACCGGGATTGTCCGGCATACCAATCCTGAATCATTGAATGGCAGCCAGGGTACAGGAAACCGCAAAGCATACGAATGGTTCGATCCCATTGTCCGTAATCGAATCCCCGAACTAGAAACAATCATTACCAACTATTTCGATTCAATGATCATTGATGCCACACGCATCTATATCAACAAATAATCTATGAGCAACGATCTTAACCGTAGTATTAAAATCTACATTGATGGCACGGAAGCCGCATTAGGAGTCAAGCAAGTCGAAACTGCTATCCAAAAATTGGAAAACAAGTTAGCCTCTCTCAATAAATCCGAAGCTAACTACAACACCCAATCAAGAAAACTTCAGCAGGAAATTAATAAGAAAACGACGACTCTTGAAAAGTACAAACAAAGTATCAGAGAAACAGAACGTATTCTGAGCAATCTTTCCGGAGCAACCTATAACGAACTGATCTCTGTACAGTCCAAGGTTCGTAAGCAGCTCCGGGATGCAATACCTGGTACACAACAGCACTCAGTAGCCTTAGAACAGAATCGACGGGTAACCGAAGCTCTCACTCGTGCTCAAGCAGCAATGCGCGTTGAAGTGGGATGCCAGGGAACCGTTTGGGGGCAGGCCGCTAACTTCGTCAATAAATATATGGCCCTTATCGGTGGAGTTGTCGCCTCTGTTACAGGATTATCTATGACTATACGACGTTCCGTTGATGACTATGCGCAAATCTCCGAGGCTATGGCTGGAGTAAAAAAATACACTGGGATGACAGATGAAGCGGTGAAGGATCTGAATGAAGATCTCAAAAAGATAGATACCCGGACTCCACGCGAACGATTGAACGAGCTGGCACAAGATGCAGGTCGCCTCGGTATACAAGGAAAGCAGGATATTCTTGACTTCGTAGATGCTGCCGATAAAATCAATGTTGCATTGGGTGAGGATCTAGGAGAAGATGCAGTTAAGAATATTGGTAAACTAGCACAAATGTTTGGTGAAGATAAAACACTAGGATTACGCGGTGCTATGCTCGCCACAGGGAGTGCCATCAATGAAGTAGCTCAGAATAGCAGTGCCGCAGAATCATATCTTGTAGACTTTACTGCACGTGTATCCGGAACTGGAAAACAAGCCGGAATTTCACAAACACAAATCATGGGATTCGCCTCTGTGCTTGATCAAGATATGCAGCAAGTAGAAATGGCTTTGGCTGCTCTGCAGACTGTCATCATGAAAGTATACCAGGAACCAGCCAAATTCGCTAAAATGGCAGGGAAAGATGTTAAGGATTTTACAAAATTACTTAAGGAAGATGCCAATGAAGCCCTCCTACAGCTATTAGAAAACTTAGGAAGTAAAGGCGGTCTACAGCAACTAGCACCTTTATTTAAAGACATGAAACTTGATGGTGTACGCGCTGCCGGAGTCTTAAATACTTTAGCTGCCAATACCGCTAGCATCCGAGAAGAGCAAGAACGGGCTACTACCGCATATAAAGAAGGTACATCGGTTATCAACGAATTTAATGTGCAGAACAATACAGTACAAGCGCGTCTCGACAAAGCTAAAAATGGTTTTAAAGAAGTGTCTTATCAATTAGGAGAGAAGATGCTTCCCCTCATGTCTAATGCCATTACCGCTACCAGTTTTTTCGTACGGGCACTCAATTCTTTAATTGAATTCATTGCACGATATTCACATATATTGATACCATTAACAGCTACAATAGCAACCTATGTTCTCATCTGTAAAGCTCAGATCATAGAAGAAAAGCTCAAAGTGTTTTGGAATCAGAAAGTAATAGCTACACTCAAAGAAATGTATGCTGTCATGTTGCGCAACCCATACCTGGCAGTCGCGGCTGTCATTGTTACTCTTATTTCTGCATTAAGCAATATGAATAAGGAAATGACAGAATCGGAACGTATTGAGAAAAGCCTAACAGAGATTCGAAATAATTCAAAAAGCAACATACAGGACGAACGTAATGAGGTTGAGCATCTCTTATCTGTTGCACGTAACGAGAACTTGAGCAAAGCTGAACGAGAAGCAGCTATCCGCAGGCTAAACGAGATTTCTCCCGAATACCTTGGCAATTTATCTTTGGAAACTATAAATACGGAGCAGGCTACTGCTGCTGTAAATTCATACGTTGACAGTCTTCTTGTTCTAGAGGAAATAAAACAAACTCAAAAGAAAATTAGTGAACTGAGAGATAGAAAGGATGATCTCGGTAAAAACGGACCTGACAACGGCTTTTGGTCTGATGTAGAAGCAGGAGCTGCCAATATGCTAAATGGTTTCAAAACATCATTGGGACTTACCACTGACGCTTGGGCTGATAATGTACTCAATGAATATATAAACAAAGGAACAAATAAACTGCGTTCATTAGATCGAGAAATCCAAACATTAAACCAACATATAGAGGAATCCAGAGAAAAACTCATCAAGATCGAATCAGAGAAACCTCAGCCTGTAAAAAACAATTCTACCACAAAAGAGGACGATGATGATGAAAAAGCGCTTAAAAAACGACTCGAACGAGAAAAAATACTATATACCCAAAAACAAGCCTTCTTAAAAGCAATGTACCTAGAAGGAGGAGATGAAACCCTTCAGACAGAAAAGCAACTTAACAAAGAATTAGAATGTCTTCAAATGGAACACTTAGAGAATTCTTTGAAAATAGCCGGTACAAAATCTAAAGAAGGCATTGAGATCCAAAATCAGATCAATGATCTGAAGCTGAAGATGCAAAAAGAACATACCCAAGAGCTGATTGATCAAGAAAAAATAGACTATGAACGTCAGCAACAGGAATTAAAGGAGTTATATGCTTCCGGGAAGGATGAGAATCTTAATTCCGAGGCTGCATACAATGATGCGATGGAACAGCTCACCATCATGCATCTGGAACGTATGCTTTCTCTTGCAGGACTAAATGCAGAACAACGGAAGCAAGTAGAGAAGCAGCTGCTGGATTATAAGGTAAAATGCATACAAAAAGATCAAAAGGCCAATGAGCAAAATTCAAAAAACAAACTTAAAACAGACAAGCAGGAATTTGAAGAAAGACTCCGTATCTATCAACAATATGGAGAAGAATTTGGTAATGCTCTAGGGAACATCATTTCCGGGCAGGAAAATGCTATGCAAGGATTCGCAGATACGATGATTGACATTATGTTTGATGTTATAGCCCAAATCATTAATGCCGAACTTGTAAACCTAGGTATAATAGGAACTGCAGAAGCAGCAAAAGCAACAGCTAAAGAGATTGGTTCCAAGGGCTTTTGGGGAATAGCGAGTGGAGCTATACTTGCGGGTCTTATTACGGCAGGTATCGCCACAGCCAAATCTACACTGAAAGGCTTTATCGGAAAAAGAAGAGATAGTGGAAGTTCCTCCACAGAAAGTACTCCCCAGGCTGAATATAAAATAAACCAAAGAGCAGCCGGGAAGTATGACGTAATCGGAGCTGAAGACGGACGCAGCTATCACGATATCCCCTATATAGGGGAAGCCCCTACAGGCATCGTCAAACGTACTTCACTTATATCAGAAAACGGATCAGAGTTAATTATCAATTCTGAAGATCTGTCCCGGCTCCAAAAACATATCAACTATCCTGTAGTACTTCAAGCAATCAATGATGCAAGATCCGGAAGGGTGCCACAATATGCAGAAGGAAATTACGACTCCATCAGCCACTCTACAGACTCACCCACTCCGCCAAGTCCCAATAACAACCTTGAGGCCAAACTAGAGAAAGTAATGGATAAGATGGATCAAGTGATGGACAAACTAGGCAAGCCTTCGAAAAACTACGTTCTCTTATCCGATATCAATGATGCGGAAGAGATCAAACTAAAATCGGAAAAACCTTTCACAAGAGGAGATCAATAATATGGCACTAATCATCAAAACACCTAAAGGGATATACGATACTCCTACAGACTTCGAAATGGAAGTTGAAATCACCTCCCCTATTTATACAGATAAAGGGAGTCAGACCATAGCTGCTACGTTACCGGGAACGAAGCATAACCTTTCCATAGTTGATCATATCAATCGCTTAGATATAGCTAATGCACCGGCTAAAGACGTCCAGGCTGTTATTGCAGATGGAATATACCGTCGCATAGGCAAGCAGAATATAACATCAGCATCGGTAGAATCAGGGATTGTCAGCAACATCGGATTTGACGAAAGCCTAATGTATGAAGCCTGGAACAATATATCATTAAAAAAGTTACCCGGATTACCCATATATAAACCATCAGGTGGCATTACTGCTTTAACAGAACATCTTAATAATGTTATGAAATATAATCTTCCAGCCGACTATTATGTTTTCCCCATACAAGTAAAGAATGACTCAGCAGACGATGTCGCTTACCCGGAATTCATAAATCCGATTCAAAAAATAGGTAATGCGTATGAGCTGAAGAAAAATGCACGTACAGAGAAAATGGTTATATCAGGCAGTGTCGCAGATGTCAAGTTACCCGCAGGATATGGTATTTCTCCTTTTATCCGTGTTTCAAAAATCCTACAATTAATATTTTCAGCATATGGTTTTGAACTCATAGAGAATCCATTCGAGAGAGACTACCAGCTCAAAAAAATGGTAGTACTTAATAATGTAGCAGATGCCACAGTCGCAGGTCAAATAAACTATAAAGACCTAATGCCGGACTGCACGATTAACGATTTTCTAGAAGCAATATTCTGTCGAACTGGTGCCAGGATCTTCGTGAATGGGGATAATAGAACAGCAAGAATCAAATTACTGAAAGACACGTTCTCCAGCTCCCCATTTGCAGACTGGTCACAACTGAAAGCTGCAGATCCTGTACCCAATTACGAACAGCCCAAGCAAATAAGATTATCTGCCAGCACTTCATTTGACGAAGCTTATACGGATGCGGAATCTTTCGAAGAATTCCTTGATAAATATAAAGGAATCATCACAGAAGTAGAGAACACACCTCCTGAGTATGTTCCCGATAACACATATATTTGTTATCAGGCATCTACCGGACGATTCTACAAGCGTAACATAGCTTCCCAAAACGTTTCTCTCTTATCCAGTGACTTCTTTGCTTGGGATAAGAAAACGGCCAACGTTGAATACGAAGAAATATCCAGTTCAGATGAATGCCTACCAATGACGTTCTGTAACAATTTACTAGTTCCGCAATACATGGCCGGAACAGTGAATCTCAATACAACACTCCGGGGAGCTAAAGTCAATGAACAAAAAACAGATACTCCGCTTTGCTTCTGTTTTGCGATGGGAATGGCTACTGATGAAAAGAATGTTCCTTTAGGATATTACTATGGTAGTTCACTCTGCCGCACCCCTGCAGGTAATTATTTCCGTGATAACGACGGGAACACTTTCAAATATTCACTGGTCTTTCGTGGAGAGGACGGAGCTTTCAATCAATTCTTTAAAGAATGGGATGCCATCTTAAGACATGCAAACCATACTCTAAAAAGTAAAATCAATCTTGATCGGATAGCACTAACTCAGATAGATACCAGCCGGCCAATCTTATTGTCTGGTCAGAAACTGATGATTGAGAGTGCCAAGCACACAGTACCCTATCAAGTGAACAAACCTGCAGAAGTGAACCTTCGTACCACAAAACTTTTAAAACCATTTGATCTTGAGCAAGAACAAGGTATTGTAAAAATGATACCCCAAACGACTAAATGGGTAATTGTCTCCTACGCAGATAATGCCTTCGCCGCAACTGCAGCACAAGTAAAGAGTCAACTTGAAAAAAGATATGATCTCAGAGGATTTAATGTCTTAGACAGAAAGATACTAACCCAACCTTCCGGAGATGATTTCAGTTCGTATCTGCCTCCAACTAAAGAAGAAGTACTAGGAAAAAAGGAAATACTGGATACTTATGACGCTGAATTACAGTACTGGTTCTCGTTTTATGTGGATAATCCTGAAGGTGCAAATACTGATTCGATAGATTCAATCAGACTTCAATATGAAGCCGGGATCAAAGCAGTCACTATGTAATCTTGTCCTTTATACAGCAATTAAAAACAAACACATTTGCATATGGAAAAAAAGGAAACAATACAATCAGCTCCTGAAATAAAGAATGTCTCCGGAGTATTTCTGAAGTTTCAGTCTCTACCAGGCAATGGAGACAAAACAATGGAAGACTTTTATTCATTGATGTCATCTCCCTGCATTGAACGAACTTCTCTCCTGGCCGACCTGAATTTTGTAGTAGTGACCTCAGAGAACATTGTAAGAACACAGTTTGAATTATGAGTTTAACAGCAGCAATTTCACCCCGCACGATGGCTTTATCAGGGAATCCGGTAAAGTTGGAAATCACTTCTTCATCCCCTGTCAATTACGTTATCCGAAATCAAAGTAATGTCATTTTCGAAGGATCCGGAGAAACTGGAAATTTCTTTGTTTTTATCGATGAGATCTTATCAGCTATTTTATCTCCAACCCACTATACGGGTGAAGAAACCGATATCATCCTATCAACATCGAGCAATCTCAAAGAATACACAATCGAAGTCAATAATCAGACAGGTGACCGACAAACCTTGCAACATAAAGTATTACTCGGTGGGATCAGCAAAAGAGCTATGAGGCATCTGAATCAGACAGGCAGCAACATTTTTACTATGAAGCTATTGAATGCTGCCGGTAACTTCTTTATGTCTACACGGACAGAACAAAGGGTCCTGTCTATCCGCGAAACAGAAATACGGCCATTATTATTCATTGCTCCAGTAACGACTTTTACGGTTAAAGTAGCAGAAGGTATTTCTACTGTTATTTCGGGTCTGACAGTCGGGGCCTGTTATGCTCTTAACCTTGAAGCCTTAAGAAAATATTTTTTCAGCAAGAATAATATGCTTGCCAGTCAATTTGAAATCATCACAGTAGAAGGCAAGGCAGTCACCATCGTCATTTCTCCTGCTAACATAGAGAAGGAACGATACTATATCGAATTTTTAAACAGTTATGGAGCGTATGAATGCATAGAAGTTACCGGGAAGCCCACTCTAGATCAAGACAAAGGAGAAGATGAAGTGTATGGGAAATATGATGAAGAAGTAAATGACTATACTGAAAGCAGGGAGAGAGTAAACACTGTAGACAATCTGCATGTACAGACTGGTTTCAAGACAGAAAAGGAACTGATGTTTATTCTTGATATGCTCTCTAGTGATGAGATCTATCTTATAGGATACGGAAACAGAGGAATCAAAGTCAATGCTTCTGCTGATAGTTTAGCAATAGCAAAGAATATGAATACGCCTCAAAGTCTACCCATTACCTTAGATTCTGCGATTCGGAGAAACATTTTACTCAGGAATTAAATAGCAATGATTTCAATAATCCGAGAATTCATACAGATGTTTTCAGTAAACAATTCAATTAAGGATGAGTACAACACAAGATATTGTAGACTCTCTGATTGATCACATAGACAAGGCCATCACCAAAGGCAGTGTAACCAACCAGCAACTAGCCGGTGTCTTGGACTTTTTGAACGAAAGGTACAAGACACTGGCTAAAGCCGGTGGAAGCTTGTCCAAAGATATTCGCGTCACCTCGCCCAAGACAGGGAATATAAACCCTGGGGACATACTCAAGGAAGGAACAACATACGAAAGTATCTTCAGGACGATGCTCACCAGTGTAGAGTCTGCATCTTTAACAGGTAAACTTTCAACGTCCAACGACGTTGAGTTTGGGACAGCCAAAGGACAGCTAACCTACACAGCCAACAGACACGGTAACGGCCCCATGAGTAAAGCCTTTTATGATTATATCGAAGAGAATAAACTAGAGTTTTCTGCAGAAGTTAATGGGGAACAGAAGGCAATAAGGCAATTGACAGGCTACTATACAATGGAGGAGACTTACGCTGCAACCGTCGTCTACGACGCTAGCCCTGATGGAGTATTACCGCAAATTACATTAAATAATAAGATCAGTGTGAACGTTCGACGTAAATGGTTTGCCGGTGTATGCAATACTGTGCCTCAAACATCAGATGCAGTACGGGCACTCAGTTCAAACGGACTGTATACCGGTCCCGGTACCTATAAATTTCCGATTGGTACATGGTCTATGTTTGCAGTATGTATCCCTGCAGACATGCTCACCGAGCTTACCCTAACCAGTTATCCTGGCAACTTCATCGAAAATGGAACTGAAGGTCCGATTAAAATTATGGTAGAAGGGGCCAACGGTAGTAAAGCTATTGAATATAAAATGTGGATTGCAGAAGCTACAATGCCTAACGATCCGGATACATTCACTTTTAAAACAGTCTGAGTATGGAAGACCAAGTTGAAATTGTAGAATATCTATCTGAAATAAAAAACGTATCACCACGTTCTAGCCTTGTCATCGCAGGAGCTAGTTTCTATCTTCAATACAAGCGCACCAGGAGTCTCCCTATCGACTCTACATCGACCTGGAACTCTTTAGAAAAAGCAACTCGATATGCGCAAAATATCGACACTGTAGCTTATGCCCCTTATGACGGACAAATGATTACTGTAAAAGAGAATGGGAAAACAAATGTTTATATCCTTGTTCTTGACGAATCACTTCCATTGGCAGACAAGCGCGTACACTGCAAACTTGAGCCTGTCGCATCTCAATCATTCGGTGATGATCGTTATGCACGTAAAGACATCAAAGATACTTTCAAGAAAGGCTTTACTTCCAAAGAGGGCTGCGACATCGAAGGTGGGCTAAATGTCGGTAAAATGACCCGGCTGTCCGGTGGTGTCGTCGTGATGGCCGACACCGATTATGGAGTTACTGAATCAGAAAAAGAAAATCCCGAAAATAGTAATGTTATGGCAATAGGATTAACAGAAGTTCCTAAAAACAGCGGATTCGGTTCTACCTCACTAGGTGAGATGGACAACACAGATGAATCATTCGATCTAGTTCCGGACGGCAACTACATGATGCAGAAACGAGCAGGTGTATTCTATCCCGTGAAAGCAGCCGCAGGTGGCGGAGGAACAAAGCTCACGCTTGCCTTTGTCACTCCGTCAAATGCAACGGCCGTTCATGGTAAGGAGACACTGATAAAATACACATACTCATCTACCTTGTCCGGAGAGGAAACGGGCGAAGGTATCGCAACCTATACTTTGAACAATAAGCAGGTAGCCTCCGAAACAATCAATCAAGGCGAAGTCTCATTCAATATAGGCAAATACCTGATACTCGGTGATAACGTCCTCGTTGTACAAGTTACCGACAGTTACGGAGCTACCCGCAAGCTGACATTCAAGATCAACGCGGTAAGCATTGCCGTAACGTCTACATTCGATGATTCAAAAGCCTATGTGGGAGCGATCTCATTCCCATATACCCCGCTTGGTGCCGTAGAGAAAACCATTCACTTTGTCGTTGATGGTAAAGAAACGGGTACCTACACCACATCTGTATCTAATCGTCAGCAGACATATTCAATCCCGGCACAGGCGCATGGTGCACATACGCTCGACGTTTATGCGACGGCAACGATCAACGATACCGAAGTAGAAAGCGATCGTCTACGCTATGATATTATCAGCATTGTATCCGGAAACAACACACCGGTTATTGCGTCATCCTTCAGGACTGCCGAAGTCGAACAATTCAGCACACTCCTGATTCCCTACATCGTTTATAATCCTGCTACAACGACAAGTGATATCACCCTGTCAGCTAATGGAATCGAAATTAGTGATCAAACGATCGACCGCACGCGACAAACATGGAGTTACCGGGCAGAAACTCCCGGAGAACTGGAACTGAAAATAGCATGCGGATCTGTGACCAAAACATTCAACCTGACGGTTACGGAATCAGAGATCGATGTTCGTCCGGAGGAAGCGGATCTCGTTCTCTTCCTCACTTCCGTAAACCGCAGCAACAACGAAGAAGGGAAAAACATCTGGAACTACGGAGAGATCTTCGCTGTACTTACCGCATTCAACTACGCAACGAACGGATGGATCAAGACAGTTGACGGATTCGTAGCTCTTCGCGTTAATGGCGATGCACGTGTAACCATCCCTACAACTCCTTTGCCAACGACTTCCGTTCTACCGGCAAAACAATCGAATTCGAATTTGAAACCAGAGACGTTACCGACTATGATTCAGTCATCCTCAGCTGCATGAATGCCGGCATCGGACTTGAAGTGACTGCACAGAAAGCTATATTCAGATCAGAACAGACCTCTATCGAAACACAATTCAAAGAGGATGAACGTGTCCGGATTTCCTTCGTGATCGAAAAGAAAGCGGAGAACCGGCTGATCTTCGTCTACATCAACGGTGAGATCTGCGGACTGATCCAGTATCCGGAACAAGACAACTTTACTCAGCCCAATCCGGCCGGGATCTCGATCGGCAGCAGTGACTGTACCGCAGATATCTTTAATATCCGTGTCTATGACAATGCCTTAAACCGCTATCAGCTTCTCGACAATTACATTGCCGATATGGACAATCTTGAACTGAAGCGCAAGCTATATGCCCGGAACAGCATTTATGACGACTATGGGAATCTCAGCTATGAGAAGCTGGCGAATCAGAATATCTCATTCACCATCGTCGGTGAGCTTCCGACTTTCAAAGGAGACAAGAAGACTGTCACCCTTGTCTATGAGGACAGGGAATATCCTGAACGCAGCTGGGTAGCAACCGGAGTAGAGATCGACGTACAGGGAACTTCATCACAGTGGTATCCTCGAAAGAACTTCAAGACAAAATGCAAGCAGGGATTCACCATGACCGCTACCGGTGAACATGCCGATAAAGTTGCCATCTTCGAAGAAGAAATACCTGTAACGTATTCTGCTTCAAAGCGGACTTCGCCGAATCTAGCGGTGTACACAATACCGGTATGGCCCGTTTGATCGACTATATTCTTCGTGGCATGGGATTCCTTACTGAAGCACAGAAGGCAGATCCCCGCGTCCGGACGACAGTCAACGGTCGCCCGTCGGTGATGTGGCATCAAACATCAGAAGATGATGAGAGAACATCATTGGGCAAATACAACTTCAATAACGATAAGTCAACGAATGAAACATTCGGATTCAAGGCCGGCTGTGAAAGTTGGGAGATCCTGAACAATACTTCCGACCGTGTACTCTTCAAACGTTCGGACTATATCACCGTCGACTCGGAAGGTAATATAGAATGGCTGAAAGACTTCGAAGCTCGTTATCCGGACGAAAACGAAGACTACACGAATCTAAAGCGCCTGACTGACTGGCTTGTCTCCGTAAAGGATAACCCGACGAAGTTCCGGGCCGAAGCTGATCAGTACCTGGACATGAATTTCATGTTATCGTACTACACGATAACGGAACTCTTTGCGATGGTCGACCAGCGTGCTAAGAATATGTTCCTGACTACCTTCGACGGAATTCACTGGATCTGCATCTTCTATGATAATGATACTGTGTGCGGACTGAACAACGAGGGCGTAGCAGCATTTGACTATACGGTTGAGTACCACGATCAGATCGGTAACAAGGATGTATGGAACGGTGCAGAGTCAACTCTCTGGAACAACATCGAGCAGGCATATTCTAAAGAGATCGCAGCCATGTACGCTGAAATGCGGTCAAAGAAGCTGCTCACTTATGAAGAATGTATCCGCTTCTTCGATACCGAACAGGGAGATGCCTGGTGTGAAGCAGTATACAATGAGGACAGCTGGTACAAGTATGTCCGTCCATTACTCGATGAAGGGAATGGATCATACCTGTATGCTGCCCAGGGAAGCCGCAAGATGCACCGTCGCTGGTGGCTGTACAACCGATTCAAATACATGGACTCTAAATACATTGCCGGAGACTATAAGAATGACTTCGCAACTCTGCGTCTGTACACCCCTTCAGAGTGGGAAGGAGTAGAACCTAATGCGGATATGACCATCACGTCGTATGCCGGGCAGTATGTCAACGTCCAGTACGGATCATATACAGCCGGCATTCGGTCACAGAAAAATGTACCGGTACATATTAAAGCTCCTGCCATTCAGTTCAACGATACTGAAACGATCATTTTTGGCGCCGGTCAGATCAGCAGCCTGGGGGATATATCCTCTTTGTATCCCGGTTCGGTTGACGTATCGAAGATGACCAAACTGGTGGAGCTGATTATCGGATCCGGAGCGGAAGGCTATCGAAACACGAATATGGAAGTGCTCTCAGTTGGTGCAAACAACCTGCTCCGCAAGTTGGATATCCGTAACTGTCCGAACCTGAAACAAGCAATAGACCTTGCATTATGTTCCAACATTCGCGAGATATGGGCGGAAGGAACCGGAACATCCGCTGTAGTATTGCCTGAAGGCGGTAACTTGACGTTGCTTCACCTGCCGGATACCATTACAAATTTAACGGTCCGAAATCAAACGGAACTGACTGATGCGGGATTAATCCTTGATGGGGTACGGAATCTTTCGACAATCAGATGGGAGAACACCAACAAGGCTAATGTCTTATCCATAATTGACAGATGTTTTGCGCTTGATACTATGAAGTTAGAGCGTGTACGCTTGATCGGTGTAGACTGGACATTATCTACCCTTGATCCTATCATAAAACTAATCAGTTTGAAAGGACTGGACGAAAACGGCAACAATGTAGACAAGGCGATCATCACCGGTAAATGTTATGTCTCTGTAGCTACCGATTCTCAAATCAACAAACTGAAGGCAGCATTTCCCGAATTAGCTATCACATATGGTCAATTGAAACCTGCTCCTGTGACGACTTTCACCTTCAGTTCTTCTCAGCGTAAGTCTCTTGCTAATTCAGCCTTCGAATGCGCCTACGAAGTTGAGAAAGTAAACGAATATACCTACAAGGTAACTTCTGAAGACAACATAACGATTGATTTTACGTTCAAATGTGAAAATCACGAAGATTTTAAGGGTTCATACCTTGTAGCAGGTACACGTTCTCAGAGTTATACTGTGACATATATTCCATTACGAAAGATTCGTGTAGGAGTTTATAACCAATCGGTATATGTCCAAGGTGCTACTGTCACAATTGGAGACCGATCATACATTTCTGATGCTGACGGATATGTTACTTTACCGCGTGGAGGTGCGGCTATATCCGGAACCGTGTCTGCATACGGATATGCAAGCAATACCTTCTCATATGGTTCCATAACATCTGATACTACAAACACTGTGTATGTATATGGCGTCGTGGATGTTAAGTTTATCGTAGAATACAATTCATCGCTCATTGAAGGTGCTACCGTAAAATGTAATGGAGTGACAGGAACGACTAACCAGTACGGTGAATGCACTTTATCATTGGGAAAAGGAACCTATGAATATTCTGTTACCCATGACACATATTATGAAAAGACAGGTAATATAACTGTTGGGACGTCTGCAACATCCTTAACTGTATATGTAGAACCAAACACGGTCGAAGTAAAGTTCATAGTAAAAGACGGCACTGTACTTCTATCCGGAGCTACTATTCAATGTGATGGGAAAACAGGGATTACTGATGCCTCCGGAGAAACGACATTGGTAATAGGTAGCAAAAAAACTCATGAATACACCGTATCTAAAAATGGATATTTCAGCGTAACAGATAACGTTACTGTTAGTTTAACCGCCATTACAGTCAACGCTGCCATGAGGCTTGATATTGAATCTTTCAAACCGATAGAGAATGGAAATATTCAGATGCTTGTTACTGGAGAGAACATTTCTCTCTATGTCACCTCAGACGCCACTGATTATATCATATCATGGGGAGACGGAACAGAAGATCATGCAGTCGGGCCAGGGAAGCTGACTTATGATCACACGTATGATAACTCAGATTTCCATCAGGTAGAAATCAAAAACTGTAGTGATGTGACCTATGCGATTACAAAAAGAAGTTTATCTCTTGTTGCATATTGGGATCTCGGAAATAGTAATGTAAATAACTTGAATTTCTCAGGTTTCTCAATGTTGAAGTATGTAGGACTTGTGTTGAAAAACGATACAGAGAGACAGTTTTTTCCTATTGTTTCAATAATACAAGTTTAACATCTATTCCGCAAGGGTTGCTTGACAATTGCGTAGCTGCGACAAGTCTTTCAGGTATATTTAGGAATACCCTAATCTCATCAATTCCTGTAGGCTTATTTGACCATTGCACGAATGCCAGCACATTCAAATCAGCTTTTGAGGGAACATTAATATCTTCAATTCCTGATGATTTATTTAGATACAATGTAGGCGCCTCTGATTTCAACTTATGTTTCGCTAATACAAAAATCACTTCCGTTCCCGAACGATTATTCTACTATTGTACGAATGCATATTATTTTGGAGGAGCCGATAGTTGGAGTAATCCAGAAGGTTGTTTCTCACGTTCTTTATTGGAATCGGTCCCAGCAAATCTATTTATTAATAATAAGAAAGCGTTTGACTTTAGAGGATGTTTTCAATATTCAAAAATAAAGGTTTTACCTGCCGGTTTGCTTGATAATTGCCCTGTAACAAAGATGGAGCATTTCTGTTACACCTGTGATGAATTGAAACATGTGATACTTCCAGCTACAGTTCCGAATTTAGGAAATTATTCATTTGCCTATTGTCGTCAAATGAAATATTTCATTTCGACAGTAGAGACTCCCCCAATTATTGGCGCAAGAACATTCGCTTCGTCTTATATCTCTGTAAGGTTCCAAATATACGTTCCCAATGATTCTGTAGAAGCATATAAAACAGCAACTAATTGGACTGAATTAGCCGACAGCATCAAGCCTATGAGTCAATTTGCAATCGATTTCCCTAATGAAGAGGTATAATATGAAAATAGACGAATTAAATAATAACCATATCACTGCGGAAGAAGGCAAAGTATTCCGCAGAATTTCCGACAGCCAGCTGTTCGGGAATGAAATCTATCTCGGATACACCTACTACTTGTCAGGTGAGAAACTAGAAGAACCGCTTTTGGAACTCCCTGAACACTATGAAGAGATAGATGATCCTGCTGACCAAGAGACCGTTCTTATCGACGAAGATACACCGCTAGAGGATGAGGTAACTGATATTGAAGAAACAGAAACCATAGAGGATGAACCAAAAACTGATGTCGAACAAAAAAAGAGAATCACCGTAGCTGACTACCATAAACTAGAAAAGCAGGTGGCAATGCTTATACGAATAATGGGAGGAATAGAATAATGGCAGGACTAATCAATACCGGTATTTGGGGATTTATCTCCTCCGCTAAAGCAACAGGTAAGAAGATACTGAACGCTGCCGGTGAAGAAGTAGATGAATGGGTAAGTACATTCGTATCAGGCGTATCAGGCTGGTTGATTGACAAGCTCGGCAATGCTGAGTTTAAATCTGTCTTTGTACGTGAGAAGTTTATCACAAATGAATTTGTATACAACCGCATCCGGGTAACAGAGGATGAAGAAATAGTCACAAGCAGTATCAAGATCGCATCTTACTTCATAACGGAGACGGGACATTCACTGTCTATCCGGATTTGAGAGAAGCGGACAATAACCCGCTTGCCGACAGTGACCTGTTGATAGGGTATTATCATAATCCCGGCAACACCGGCACAATTTACTCCGTTCAACAGTTTACCGCCATCTCTGATCCGGGCAGCGATCAGTCTATTCTCCTTGAAGCTGAAGGTGACAGTATCCCTTACCAGCACATGATCATTGCAAGAGTAGGAAACATAGTTGATGCAGAACGTCAATCATTCATCCGTATTTCATCAAGGACAAACTGCCAGTATTTTTATGACGGTATCGACAGCTGGGCGGCTTATTCCGATCCGGAACATGTAAGATGTACGCTTGGCCATGCAGATATCGGTCTGATTCCTGCCTGGGCAAAGGAAGCTGTAGGAAGCGTTAAGAGATGGTTTGGTTTGATCGCCGATGGAGTGATCATTCGTGGTACATTCATCCTGCACAATGACAAGACAATCGAAGACGAGTTGAACGGTCGTGAGATTCAGATACGCGGCGACTTCGAAATCAGGGAGGATGGGATCACCGGCAAATGGCAAGAAGTCATCAAGTACGCGAAGGAAGCTTCTGATTCTGCTAGCTCTGCTGCCGGATCAGCTACCACCGCAGGTGAACATGTGACCAAAATCGAAGAACTTTCTTCTGAATTTAATGTCAATTACGAAAAGTTGTCTGCTGACTTTACCCATAAAGTCGAGACTGAAACGACGAATGCTCTGGGTGCTATCACTACAGCAACAGAAGAAGCAACCGGTACACTTCAGCTCACTGCAAGGGACTTTGTACTTGCATTCACTAATCTCGTAAATACTAAAACAGAAGAGGCAACCGGAGCGATATCCGAAGCGAAGAAATCCGCAGAATCATCCCTAAAAATGACTGCCGAACAGCTTGATCTTCAATTCAAGAAAACAGTAGAAGAAAAAACAGAAGAAGCGACCGGAGCGATCACTGATAAAAAAGAATCTGCTGAATCAGACATTCAGGCTTCAGCGGAAGAACTAACAGCTACTTTCAATAAGAATGCAGAGGAAAAGGTAAAGGAAGCCGACGGAGCTATCACGACATCTAAGAATGCCGCTAAATCAGAAGTAGAACTCACCGCTAAGAACTTGACCGCAACCTTCGAAGAGAATGTTCAGAAGAAAACGATATCAGCAAAAGGTGAGATTGACGTGACAACAGAAAGCTGCAAATCTGAGCTTAACTTGACTGCTGAAAGGTTGACTACCAAGTTCGAGGAAGCCGTTGCTGATGCCGAGGGAGATATCATTAAAGAAATCGGTACCCAGGTCACCCAAAACGCAAAAGAGTGGAAGGTTGAGGTTATGGGTACCGACAAGGACGGTAATCCCAACACGATACTTGCTGCTATCAATGCCGATGAATCAGGAATCAAGATCGAAGGAGAACGAGTCCAGATTAGCGGCCAACTTTTAGTTGAAGCCATTATGACCACCGGTATAAACATAGACAACAAATTCATTGTATCGGTAGAGAATGGGAAAGCAAAAGTTACAGTAAACGGTGAAATTAATGCCACAAGCGGAACATTCTCCGGATTCTTGAAAATACCATTTAAAACTTTTAAAGAAGGAGCTATCCCAAATGCTGCTACCGGAGAATATACCGTATCTGACTATTTCAATCTCGAAGCAAAAGGGGAAGATACAGCTACTCGTCTAACTCTCAATTTACCTACTGATGAAAAGTATATTGGTACGGTCCTTACCGTCTATGATAATCCTGTAAAAACAAGAATAGCCCCTATCGTCGAGATTATAGGAAGGATGTATCACCCTTTAAATGTCGATGTTTACGGACTAAAATTAGTAACAAAAATAGAAACAGGTAAAGGAGGAGTAATACAGTTTATCGGAGTTAGTCGCTACGATGGATGCGTATGGTATGTTATTACTGACAGTCTGGGAGAAAGTACCAGGACATAAATAATACATTATTAATCACTAAAAACAAAACTTATGAAAAAGGTATTTTATGAATCATGGATCGCAAAGTATCTGCTTGGATGCACTTCTATTAAAAGAAAAACCGCCTGCTCATCACGAGTTAGCGGCTGACAAACACAAACAAAACAAACATTAAGGGAAATATTCCCTTACAGAATTGGTGCAAAGGTAATATTAATAATTAAAAGAAAAAATCAAATGAACAACATCGACTCAATTATCATTCATTGTTCTGCCACTAAAGCTGGGCAAGATTTTAAAGCAAAAGACATCGATCGTATGCATCGTGCACGTGGATTCAGCCAAATCGGATATCATTTTGTGGTAGATTTAGACGGTACCATTGAAGAAGGTAGATCTCTCCAAATCGAGGGAGCACACTGCAACACAAAAGGATCATCCGGTTTATCATACAATAAACACAGCATTGGAATTTGTTATATCGGAGGTCTTGATATGACTGGGCAAGCAGCCGATACTCGTACCGATGCTCAAAAACAATCCATGCGTGATCTCGTAATGAGACTCAAACAGGAATATCCCATTGTTGAAGTTCTCGGCCATCGAGACACATCTCCGGATCTGAATGATAACGGGATTGTAGAGTCGAGCGAATGGATCAAAATGTGTCCCTGTTTTGATGCAGCTCAGGAATTTGGATATTGTCCGACAGTATTGATTCGCCCATAAATGGTGCAGACGCACTATTTTCGTACCAAATTGTACAAAAATAGTGCGCCTGCTATTATCTAGAGATCAATGAAATAACTCCATTCCGTACGAAAGTACAATTTAAAAGGCAAAACTGTTGAAGCACTGTACTCCTTCTTGTTTACTCTCATTCAACACATGAGCATATACTAATGTCTCCTTCAGATCCGAATGCCCAAGGATCTCCTTCAGAGAAGCGATATCCTTTGTCTTACGCAAAAAGATGGTTGCAAAGGTATGCCTGCCGACTTTATGTGTTATATGCTTTTCTATCCCGGCAATAGCAGCTATCTCTTTCAAATACCTGTTCATCGTCTGATCAGCACACAGCTTCTCAAAAACAGGTCCCTTCTTCCTAGTACCAACAATGTTTCTTAATAACTGCCGAAGCGGATCTGAGATTGGTACCTGGATTGGCATTGGCTTCCTCTTCTTCAGTTTCATACGAAAATAAGTGAAAGTTGTCTCTGAGAACTGTTCTAAAGCCAACCCTTTTGCATCCCCTATATGCAATGAGCTGAAGCATAAGAATAAAAATAACTCAAGAGTTTTGTGATATCTGTATTCCAGCTCTCCGGAAGTATACAGTTCCATCAACTTCTGCAGTTCATATTCATACAAGTACTCTCCTGAAGGAAGCCCCTTCTTGATTGACCATTTTTTGAAAGGATTTTCATCCATGTAGCCTGCGTTGAAAGCAGCCAAGACATATTTCTTGATTGTGGCCATATTCTTGTTAGCTGTATTTTGGTTATTCTCCAGCTTATGCATTAAATGGAAGAAATACTCGTCAAGCCACTCACTTGTTATATCATCAAAATAAAGGTTAGGATTATACTCCTTCAATTTCTTTATTACTGATAAATTAGTCTTGTAGGTAGAATCTTCAAGTTTTAGAGACTCCTTCTTCTGATAGTCCGTCACAAAGTCAAAGAAAGTGTTATAATCAGTCGGGCGATGATATGCTTTAAGAAAAGAGTCCCTGGTAAGTTTCCTGTCACGGAGGCGATACTTTACAAAAACATTGTTTACTCTGGCTAGAATAGTTTCTATAATCAAGTTCTTATCTTTTGCCAACTTGTCTCCTGCCCCAACACATTTCTTCTTATCGTTCCAGTCTTTGATGTCAACTGAAACTTTCGTAGAAAAGTTCACCTTTTCACGATTAACATAAAAGGATACCACACGACTCCATTATCCGGGTCGCTCCCATAGGTTCTTAGATATATTTTAATGGTTACCATGATCTACAATGGTTCCGTTTGCAGGTGAGAATTGATCTCCGGTCTACACCTGCACAGTTTGTCACACAAATGAAGAGGTAGCTAATTAACTGAATATCAATAAATAGCAAATGCCGGACACATTGCTGTATCCGGCATTTTGACCACTTCGAGGTTCCTGGCGGTCACTAAATTCATTACCTCGTAGCACAGTACGACACACCGTGACGCACGTAATTTACTTGATAAAAAATAGAGTTGGTTATTGCGGTAGCATCATGTGTCACCATGTACCCCCGAATTGAGACCCAGATTGAGACCCCATATTATCAGTAAAACAATCTATAGAGAAAATGTTCTTTTACAGATAAAAACAACATATTTTTACGGATTGAAAATAGTTACAGAGAATAGCACGGAATTTAACAAAGAACCATAATCCCCTTCTGCTCTTTCCATTTTCTAGCATTTATATCATAAGACACAGAAAATCAGATATGCACAAGAATTATGATTTTAACTTTCTTTTCTCTTTTTTCTTTCGACTAGCACTTTTGCTGTGTGGATTTGTTTCTTTTACAATCAACACTCCATCAATAGTAGCCTCTCCAACAAAATTTCCTCTATTATCAAAAACCTCAATATGGGCTTTTTCTCCAAAATGCAAATTATCCACATACCATTGATTTTCAGTACTTAGTTCACGATAAATCTTTCTTTCTTGATATGTTTTACCTGTATCTTCAAATCTAAGCTTGCTTCGTAAACACGTTTGAATATCTGTCGGTGGAACTTTAGATTTCTTGTCATAAATAAATGGTTTCTTATCTAAGTTCTGTTCAATCCATTCCTTTAAAAGATTATCGTTGTCTACACATGCTATGTGCTTCGAACCTGACGAATTTACTTTTACAGCAATAACTAATAAGCTAACTTGTGTACTCAATATTGAGTTTGGAAAATTTAAAGCTAAAACACTTTCGTTATGCACATACATAAATTCATAAGCTTCTGCTAAAGATGTGTTATTTACAGAAAGAGACTTAGGAGGACAAAGTGTAGAATCAAAAAGATAGTATTGACATTCCCGTTTCTGGATAGAATTTTCATTCCAATATATTGGGGTAATCTTAGAAAGTTGCGCCCTAAAAAGATTTTCTAAGTCTTTTTGAGAAATCAAATTAAAAAAAACTTCTATTATTTCAGATGAAACATATAATTTGAGAGGAGCTTTATTACTAAACTCTAATCTTTTTTCTTTTATAACATCAAAAAAAAGGCTCATTTCTTTTAATGAAGTAAAAAGTAAATTTTCATCATTCAAATGCCTAAGTAAAAGATCATTCTGCAGCAAACAGTCATTAACAAATATATGCATAATTAAAAACCAACTAACTGTTTTAAATCTATTTCATTTTGATCAAAAAAATCATTAGGCCAGAGATCTATAGCACCTTTTTCTTTTATATCTATTGGTGAATATAAATCTTTTGACTTTTCATTAAAGAAAAAGACAGATACCATTTCTGAAGTCAAATTTTCTTTTTTCACAAGAACTCTTAATGCGTTCAATATATGTTCACTATGTGATTCTATAAATATTTGCACTCCACCAATAGCGACTTTTGATAAAAAATATATTAGATTAGATTGAGCCTTAGGATGTAAATGAGCTTCTGGATTCTCAACAATAATAATATCTCCTGGTTGCGCTATTAAACCAGCAACTACTATCGGCAATACATACGAATAACCAAATCCTATATTATGTGGCCTAAACTTTGAGTTTCCAATCCCAAATGAAAATGTAATAATTCTTGAATTTTCAGGATTATCAATATAAACTTTTACATTTTCAGTATTCAAAATATACGATAACCATTCTCCCGTTTTAATCTCAAGTTCGTTTGAGCTTTTTAGATTAATTTCTTGAAGTAATGTGTTGACTAATTGTGCTTTCTTTTGATATAAAATATTTCCTAAATATTCCCCTCTTGTCCCAACAGAGACAAAACGAGGCAAAGTTGTTTTAATATAAAATTCTTGCGGCCCAACTCTATCGGCCGCAATATAATGTACATGTTGAAATTCAGTGGTTATATCACCATCAATATCAGTTGACAAAAGTCCAATTGTATCATCAATCTCATCTCGTTCTAATATCACAGTAAGTACTCCATTCAAAGTTTCATGCGAAATTTCAATAGGATTGCTATTTGCTGTATTTTTATTTTGCACATCTCGAAATGAGCCTAAGTTTACCAATTGTCCATTAAAAACTACCTTACAAAAAGTTTTTTTATCTTCAATGGATTGACTTATAAGTAAAATACTTTGCAAGAAAGAAGACTTACCTCTACCATTAACGCCTGTTAACAGGTTTATTGTTTTAAAATGAAACCTGGTTTCATTTTGAAAACATTTGAAATTTTTTAGACTAGTAGACTTAATCATTTATACATTCTTTACTAAGTGTATCAAAAACACAATCAAAGCGAGTTGCAACTCTCTTTTTATCTCCAGTAGAAAACCTCACTGCATCAAAATATTGAGAATCTTTCAATAGCAAAGTATAGTTCGCTTTTATTTGAGCTTTATTTCTCAAAAGATACTCCTTACTTTTTGAAGCAAAAAAACCAGCAACAGTTTCAAAGATTGCAATATTTATTCTACCTCTAGTCTCAGTGGTTGGAATCCTAAAATTTCTATCCCCGAAAAACTCTCTAGTATAATACATAGCCTTCTCGAATTCCAATTCATATTTTTCAAAGTCTTCATCCGTAAATTTCTCATTCATATTTTTCATAGCATCTTCAACAAAGTCATTCATGCTATTTTTATAATCCATTATATAATCAAAAATTCTAAATGACAAATATCTTAAAACAGCTTCTTGGTCTTTTGCTCTACTATCTGAAATGCCATAATCAATAGCCATCTTAAAACTTAACTTTGATGACAGCTTTTTCAAAAAATCTGTCGCTTTACCAATATAAATGCAATTTCTTATTTCTTGTCTTTCTAACTGCGTTCCCCCTGTGTTTATTCTATTAAATATATCATATACCATTTCTAATGGAACTGACGGTTGAATAATATAAACTAGCAATTTTTTGTCTTCAATTTTAGTCTGATATTCGCTATTAAGTGCAACTAAATCAGAAAATCGTTTCCCATTCACACTAGGAATGGCTTTTAATCCTTCTAGTTTAAATTCATCTTTAAGGAATCTTCTTAATGTAGTAATACGTTGTCTTCCATCAACAACTATGTAGTTTCCTTCTTTATCTTTGTTGATATATAAAGGAGGTAAAGGAAAATTAAGTAATATTGATTCTATAAACAAGCATTGTTGCTCTGCCTTCCAAATGTATTTTCGTTGAAAATCAGGCATTTTTATTAAGCCTCTATCCCATTTTCTAACAACTAATTCATAAATGGTTTGAGGATCTTCTCTAATATCAACATCTGCTTTCGAGGGATCATATGGGTATATTGAACCTTTTCCTAAATCATTTGAATCTAAAGTATCTTCGTCTGTTTCAACCTGTTCAACAAAACTAAGAATGTTATCTTTATATTTCAAATAATTCTCTCCCCCTAATAATCCTTGTACAATAGAATTAAAATCATCATAACGGTGATATATTTGATCTTTGAGTACTGACAATTTCTCGATAATATCAATAGGGATATCTTGTGCAAGATGTTTTAGAGAATCTTCACTCAATAATATTCTATTTTCAGTATTTCCATTCATACAAAAATCGTTTTATTAATAGACTGTATTACAAACTATTTTTGTAATACACATACATGTACATTTTATGCGAAATTTAATCCACATAAACTCTATTATAGTTGTAATTGCAAATTTAGTCTTATTTATGGTTTCAAACAAATTATAGTCCACAAAAAATAAAAATAGTCATTCTATCTAACTTTCTACTCACTTTTTCCAGATAATTTGCAAACAAGGAAAGATTACACATCGATATAGTCTATGACAAAGCGTCATAAGCAAAGTATAAACGTCATAACCTCTCTAATCAGCTTATGACGCTTCGTCATATCATTACAGACGGAACAATCCTTGAAAATCAACTGAAAATCAATCACATTAATATAATAACAGTATGAACAAGAAAGAACTAACTAACGCAGTAGCAGCAAAGACAGGATTAAACAAAACAGAGTCAAGAAAGGCACTGGATGCAATCATTGAAACCATTACCGAAGAAATGAAGCGGAACGGAAGAGTTATCATTATCGGCTTCGGCTCATTTTCAGTCAAGCAGAAGTCAGCAAGAAAAGGGATGAATCCGGCTACCTTTGTACCGATTGATATTCCAGCCAAGAAAATAGCATTCTTTAAGCCCAGCATCTACCTAAATTTTCTCTTGAATCGGAAGAAAAGAGGCAGAAAGAGAAAAGACGAGAACAATGCCGGATAATGGTTAGACTATCAGACGAGAACAGGCAGAGAGCTATTTTTGAACAATATACAGTATTCGATATTGATATTGCAAAAATAGCTTCAAAGTATGGATTGTATCTGATAGGTGGAACTGCAATAGACTTGCTATGTAACTATCATTCTATTCCATTTTGGAGAAGTAGGTCTAACAATGATTTCGACTTTTGGACTTTATTTGACAACCAGCAAAATACAAGTGAGTTCATAGAGCATATCAGGGATAGTTTCAGGTTTGATATAGAGGAAGATTCCGACTACATGATTACTTTAGAATCAAACTATGTAAAGGCAGATGTTGATATACTTATAGACCGTGACTACAACAACAAGCAATTTACTCATTTTATAGGAGGTATTAATGTCATGTCTCCGATTTACTTGTTTTCATCCAAATTTGATAGATATATCAACTGTAGCAATATTCAACGTAAGGAGATAGATTTCAAAGATTTGAGAACCTTACTATCTATAATTGAGAAAATAAACGGGCTTGATGATCTTGAATACCATTTGTCTAGCCTAAATTATGACCAGAAAGCCGAAAATATGCTCAACTCTATTATTGCAAGTCTGTAATTCGGGGGAACTTGACTGTGGTGTTTCAGTCTTAAAATAGTATCTTTGCACACATATTGCTGATAATAACCATACCCTTCTTCTATTGATAAATGAATGGCTTGTTTATTATCAACAGCATATTAGTTAGACAGAATATTACACTTATATAGCATTGATTATGTCAGACCATATTACCACTTATTCAGGAGTTAAATTCTCGCCTCTCAACCCAAAGGAAGAGGATATTCGTATTGATGATATAGCACACGCTTTATCGCTAATGACAAGGGCAAACGGACATTTCCCCGAATTTTATTCAGTCGCACAACATTGTATCGCTTGTTGCAAAGAAGCTATTGCCCGTGGATATAGCAACAAAGTTGCGTTAGCTTTGTTGCTACATGATGCGAGTGAGGCATATCTATCAGACATCACAAGACCACTCAAAAAGCATTTAGAAGTATATTTACAAGCAGAATCTAAGTTACAAAATATGGTATACGGCATGTTTCTTGGCGAACTTCCTAACGAACAGGAACGAGAGCAAATTGACAGCGTAGACAATGTAATGCTCTATCATGAGTTTTTACACTATACCTCTGAAGAACTATCAAACTACAAAGGAGAGATTCTATCTACTCCAAACTTCAAGTTTGTTGAGTTTAAAATCATAGAGCAAGAATATAAGGATTTATTCTATAATTTAACGAGACAGTAAAGTACACAATCGGCACGATTGCACGATCATGCCGCCAAACCTTTCATTACAAGACTTTTAATATATTGTAATTGTGCGATAATGTGTAAGTCAGACACAATTTAAACGTTATATTACATAAAGTAAGAGGATTCACAACTTTAACAACCTCTTAGCCCTATGTAACTATTAAATACCCGTTTAAATCTTTCGGTTCATCTAATTTAGGAGATTCATTTATAATATCCCACACCAAAGTTTTACCCACAAATGACTGTATAAAACTTGCGAGGTTATATATATCTTCAAGCTCTAAGCTACAATCTATATTTCCAATAAATAACAATTTACATTCTTTGCCTGCCTCTAATTTTATGGGGTTATCTGTTAGTTTGTGAATTGTATTAATTGACAACTCAGAGCAATTCAACGTTAGGATGATGCTTTCATCACCTTTGATTAGCTTGAATTTAAAATGCCTCTCTTTCATGCGAAATGATTATAGCTTGGATTCTTCATCTATATTCTGAAAGCGTGATATTGCACCCAAGAATTTTAGTCGAGCATCTCCCGTTTTCCCATCACGATTTTTGGCAACAATAATTTCAGCCATACCATGTAAATCGTTACCCTTGTCATCTTGGAATATTTTATAATATTCAGGACGGTGGATAAAACAAATCATGTCCGCATCTTGCTCAATACTCCCTGAATCTCGGAGGTCGCTTAATTGAGGACGTTTCCCCTCAATACCTTCACGGTTTTCTACAGAACGATTTAACTGCGAAAAAGCAATGATAGGGATATTCAACTCTTTGGCAAGTGCTTTAAGAGAACGAGTTATCACACCTATTTCTTCTTTGTGGCTATCAAAAATCAGTCCACTGGCATTCATTAATTGAAGATAATCCACAATGATTAACTTAATCTGATGTTCCCGTACAAGACGAGAGGCTCTCGTACGAAGCTCATGTACAGATAACGAAGGAGTATCATCCAGAAAGACAGGAGCATCCTCAATATTTTTTTCTGCATCATCTAAAAAACGATGTTCTTGCTTGCTGTACAATTCAGCCCGGTTTAATTCCACACTACTCACATTTGATAGGAATCTGTTCATAAATTGTAAACTTGACATTTCAAGACTGAAGAAAGCTACTGGAATTCTATTAAGAATAGCGATATTTCGTATCATAGATATTCCAAACGCTGTCTTTCCCATTGCCGGACGTGCTCCAATTACAATCAATTCTCCATTCTTCCACCCGAATGTTACTTTATCCAATTCTGGAAATCCAGATTGTATGGCTCTCTCACCTACATACTCATATTTGAATATACCCAATTTTTTCATATTCTTTTTCTTATTTAGTCTTAGTGTGAGCAAAGTAACTAAGACATATACGTCATTTTACGACGTAACTCTCGAAAAAAAGAAACCGCCACAACTTGACATTATAGCGGTTCTTATTCGTGGTTAGTATGTAATATATTGATTTATATCTCATTACATAAAAACAAATGACTTTTATTCCACATCATTATTCAAGAAAATATCCAATTGAGCTTCGGGAGTCTCTGCTTTTTTTAATAATTTCTCAATAGGAGTAATTTTCTTGCTATACCATTTCCTCATTTTGGAACTAACAGTTGCATACTGTTGGAGTATAGCCAACGTCTCGCTCAAGTTTTTACCCTCCAAGCTTAAAGTAAGGTATTCAGTTGTTGCAAGATATGCATTGTAAGCATTCTTGTGTATTTTGGGCGCATTATCTTTATACCCTTGTTGACCTCTATAATAAGTGTAAGAACATTCCACGCATTGTAAGTCATCTGAAATCTGTTCTACTATTTTTTTCATCATAGATAAAGTATCATACTTCTGCATGAAGTCTCGACTGATTTTATCAATGTATTCACTTATCAATTTTATTGATTTATAATATTTCCCATCGTTTTCTTTAATCCCTCTTTCCGTATATTCATTGCGTAGACGAATAACATCATCTAATTCTTTTTTATGCATTTTAACCGCAGTCTCTAAAGCCGAGGATTTTCCACTACTCTCATATAATCCTTTTCTACAATATACTACGTCAGGACGAACAAACTCCATTTCTTTTATATTCATAGAAACTTTTGTAGGGAGAATTTCTTGCAGCTTGTTATATAAGGAATCATACTGAAGTTCTAATAGCTTTTCTTTTCTTAATTGCTCCACATCATTTCCATTTTGATCTACTATCTTCTTAGAATATACTTCGTTATCTTTATATAAAGATACCTCATAATATTCATTTCCTGCTTCTCTCAGAACTTTTATAGATTTGGTTAAAGCACCATTATCATAACATTCTATCACATCTGTGCTTAGGTTCTCTTTTTGTGTGATAGTTTTGCCATCTTCCGCATAAAACGAAATGATATTATCATCCAGTTTCTCAATTAATATGCCCGTTTCGCTATATCTGGTATACTGAATTGGAGTTGTTATATTTCCATAGTTTCCCGGTGTCACTTGAAGTATTCCTTTGTATTCTGTTTGTCCGTTTTGAAACCAGTTTGTGTTATATTGTTTGTCACCTACTAATTTTGCATGGCTTTTCTTTTGCCCTCTATTTTTGGCATCTGTGTAGTAGGATGTTTTCTCTATCATTTCATCTTCCTTATATATACATTCTTCCAAAAGATAATGTCCACTACTTCCCAAATTATAATTCTTTTCCATTCCGCTCTTTTTCCCATTTAGATAGTTTGTGGATTTAGAAATATATTTTTCGGGTGTTCCGAAATATTCGATACATAATCCATGTAAAGCTCCATGATTGTAGTTTGCGGAGATTAGTAACATTCCATTCCTGTCGTATTCCTTATAGGAACCATGTCTTGTTCCAGTACCCGCAATTACAGTAAAAGATTCATATAAACGGGAATTCCCCCAATCCCAATAAGTTTTTTTAGTCACAAGATTCTGCGCACTAGCTATATCAACTGATGATATTATAATGCAAATAAAAAATAAAATTCTAAATTTCATATTCTCCTTGATATTAATTTCTTTTTTGTTGTATGCAATCTCAATTTATCTGTACGATGTTGGTAATAGGATTAGGCGTTGATTCCGTAATTTCCACATTACCGTCTATATCAATCGTTCCGATAACAGATTGGCTTGTGCTATATTGAAAACCTGCAAAATATAGCAAATCCGAACCCTCCATTGTATAAATGGAACGAAAATCAATGCCTTTGCTTGACAAGTCCAATTCCTTAATACTGTATTTCTCCAATGCTATAATATCCAATTTATCCACAGATTTTCGTGCATATAAAGCATTTGCTGTCAAATAAGTGGAATAATCTGTATTGAAGAATCCGTTTAGATTAACAGGAATCTCAGTCAATGTCCTTGTTGCAAGTATATATTCATAAGTGCGACCATAAACATTTATCAGCATTGTAGCCCTGCGTTCGTTCCATTTTACTTGTATATCATTCGGCTGTGGTATTCCCCAATAGTCAAGAAGTTCCGTCTCTACCATAATTTGACTTTGGAGTTCTTGTTTCTCATTTAACTTACTAATTACAAGTTTGTAAGAATTGTATTCTCCACTAACAGCAGTGAGGTATAAATCCTCATTGTCGTGAGATACAAAAGCGTTTCCATATTCTGTTTGGGGTATAAAGCTAGAAATTATAAACTGTTGTGTGCCATACGACGGACGGATATATCTGTAACCATAGAAACAAGTTCCCTTATTGTTGACTACAAAAGAAAGGGAATTATCTGCATACAATTCTAACTTTAAATTAGAAATATCTTGTGTATGAATTTTATAAAGTCTTCCTCCGTCCATATTGTTTTCCATGTTAGCCATGACATAGATATTTCCCTTATTGTCTGTTACAGCATTCTCTCCATTTAGTCCTGCACCTAAATCATATATCGCTTCTGTCGCTTTATCAATAAGATAAGAACACCCTCCAAGCACAGTGACATCGACGTTGTCTGGAAGTAAATTTCCATCTTCACTATATGAGGGTTTATAATTTATGGGCTTACCTGTATTTATCATCAGATACTTTTTATTAATATCCCATATTGAAAATGAACCGCTTATTCTAATCGTATCACCCTTATTGTCAATCCACGATAATTCCATGTCTCTACCGTCTTTCTTAATCTGCCGATATTGGGTAGAAGAAGAACGGGTATTAGTTCCACTTGTATAGATATACTTTGCATCTTTGATATTCAACCCCACAATATCACCGTGTTGTGGCGGTTGGGGCAGTTCATCATCATTGCTGCAAGATACAAGAAAAAAGGCTGTACAAGCAGCCAATAAATACTTCAATTTCATAATGCTATTTTTTAATATTATTAGTAATTCTATCTGATAATTCTTTCAATCCTATATCATCTAAGCTTTTCAACTTAGCTTCCTTCCCTATCAGAAGAGGGTGTTTAGGATAGCCTTTCGTGGTAGCTCCGTAGGCTTTAAAATGATAATTTCCACTAAATAGGCTGATTATACCTTGTATGTTCTTATCTTCGTTTCCGAATAGCAAATCAGACAAGTATGTCCGTTTCGTATCGTCAATAATCGCCCCCCAAGCGCACCACACATCTGCCCGTTCAATAGTGGACAACAATTCTTCTATGGCTGCAAGATTGCGCAAATGAATCTCCATACTGTAAGTATCATCTATATCCATGTTGTTCGGATTGGTCGCTCTTTGAGGGTAAACATTCAGCATATACCATGCTCCATATTCACCGCTTCTTTTTGCATAGTCCTGCACCCTTCTCAATGTCGGGTCAAGGAAGTTAGGCAGTGCCATGCTAGGATTGATACCAATGCAAACCAATACATTCTGTTTATCTGTATCGAATTGCTCCCCTAACACGTAGCGAACATCTGTAAGTTCGCAATTATAGTTTTTTCGATATTTCTCTGCCGATTCATATTCATAGAACCAACCTTTTCTATCTGTTTTTTTGTTCATAACCTTACTTAACTACTTAGCATTACTAAGCGCAAAGATAAATCTTTTTTTCATCTTTACAAATTCAAAAACAAGGTTTTATGAAGTCAGATATTGATTTGTTCGTTATTAATAGGATTAAAGAAAAGCGGAAAGAGCTAAATGTGTCACAGCGTGGTATGGCTGCGATACTTGACTGTACTGCTGGCTTTATCGGACAAGTTGAAAGCGAGAACTCTGATACTAAGTATAGTGTACATCAACTGTACCTTATAGCAAAGGATTTTGAGTGTTCACCTGCTGATTTCTTTCCTCCTATTAATTCTGACCTTGAATAACCTGTTTCGCTGCAAAGCTAAGGTTATGGATACGACAGTTTAAGACGGTGCTCTAATTTTTTTTCTCATATTTTACGATTTAAACAAAAAAAATAACCACTACATTGCTGTAATGGTTATCTTCTTATCCTTTTAATTTATCAACTTTCTATAATATCTTCTGATTCAGTACAGGTGTGAATTATAAAACGCTGTATTAGTTGGATATTTTTCATAATCTTTCGTATTGGGACAATGCCTTTAACAATCGTTGCTTAATTCTCTCTCTTAGATGAATGGGAGACAAGACTTCTATATGTTCTCCGTAACTGATAATCTTATTTTCTAATTCGGGATTGATAATGAGGCACAAAGTTAAGATGTTCTCGTTAATAGTCTGTGAGTGGTGCAATGGCAAAGCATTCAGATAATGGAGCATCGTTTCGGAAACTTTTAGCTTGACTTCTTCTATTGGGGTATTAGAGTTGTTGTCCGGCTCATATACCAACCCATATACTTGATTGAACTTTTCTGCAACTTGTTCCAGTACTTTTTCTCTTTGGAATGGTTCATCTGTGACAATAAGATTGTGAATCCTATCTAGTCCGAAAGTGCGGAATGCTTTCAATTCATCGACAAAGGCAAACAGGTACCACATTCCCTCAAACTCTTTCAGTAGATAAGGAGAAACGGTATAATCTTTTGATGTGCCATTCTGATAATTTCTATGTTCAAAGCGGACAATCATTTGGTTTTGGATTACTTGTAATAAGCAACCTATGTTTTCAATTCCTTTTGCACGGGGATTGGGGCTAATCGACAAATATTGAAGAATTTTGTTTTTGTCTTTGATAGTGGAAAGGACAATATCAGAACTTTCAGCCAATCCGATAAAATAAAGCAACTTGTCGAAATCCAGCGTATTGTCTGTTTGAGCAAAATAGCCATTTTTCTGTTCATCGTATATAATCTCAATATCGAAATTACTCCGTATATCGGCTAAGTCTCTTTGGAAAGTTCTTTCGCCTATCTCGGTATCATAGCGTTTCAGATAATCAAGCAAAGTACGCTTGCTAGGATAGTCGTTTTGGAGAATCCTACGAATAATCAGATAGTCTCTTCTTATGGTGTTCTTTGTTGGCATAGTGAATAAGTTATTAGTTATGATAGTTGCTACTTATCAGCAGGTATAATAGCAAGCGTGCACAATCCGCACAATGATGCACGGTCTCTGTGTTCTCTAAGTCTTATTAGGCAAGGGCTGGTAACACGACCGTGCAATCGTGCGGATTGTGCATCATTTTTTATCTCTATAGTCGGGTGTACCAGCCAAACTCAGATGATTAACAAGCGCATTTACTATATGATCACCTTTGGTTGCATAGCTATTATTACTTTTTAATAAATCGCAAGTAATTTGAGCTTTTTCAACCTGTTTCTTACAATTCGCACTTTTTAGTCCAAAATTTTTCACTACAAAATCATTAAAATAAGTTCCCACTGTGTCTATATCCATATCAAGAATTTCAGCGATAAATCTTTCTTTGTTCCCCTGTGTTTCAGGAGTAATACCAGCAGCTTCAATTAAGGAATTCAGCATTAAAACTCTAATTCTTTGGGTATGCACTTTTGCACTTTCTGTCTGTAGTTTCTTTAATAATTTCACAGACTCTTCCGTGATAAGCTCTCGCCAGAACTTTATTTCAGACGGGATTCCATTATTCGGTTTGATTATTATGTCATGAAGAGATGCTAGTTGCGAGATAACATTTGTAAGCCTAGCATCATACTCCATTACACAAGTAGGTGTCAATTTGCTAATACATTTTTCTGCTGACAATTGTAGTTCTTTTACAACTTCCTTCTCCATGAAATGACGAGCTAAAAGAGTTCCTTTATATAATATAGAATACTCAATATTTTCGGGACCATATTTATTCACAATATAATCTTTATGTTTGGCACTAAACAAAGCATCTTGTAGTTCATCACCTTCAAATACGTCACTTTCTTTATATTCAATCCCGTCAAGTTCGAAACGTTGAATTAACAAATCGTCAAATATATTCTGATTAATCTTTATTTGACGATTTATTATTTTATCATTATCAAGATATAAAATTCTATTATTATAATGATAATACTCAATAATTCGGTCTTGCCACCTATCATTTATTAAGGTCAATAGTTCTTCAAAAATCAACGAGAATCTCTTTGGTACTATTTCACTAATTATTATAGATGATGTTTCTGCCACAAAAATAAATTCTTCTATAGCAATTCTATCTTCGATATTATAAATATCTTTACTCATTGGTTTAAGATTTAAATGAATAATATTTTGTCTATCTCTTTTAATTGTCCACACAGTCCGCACAATCGCACGGTTTTGTCACAAGTTCTTTTCCAACAAGTTCTTACAACATTCCAAACCGTGCGAAACTGTGCATATTATACACTCTCTTACATGGCTCTAAAGAATGCGTGTTCTTGAAGAGCGATTGCGTTCTCTTCCTTTGAAACTCTAATATACCGCATGAAGCTGGATTCGGTTGTATGTCCGGTAATCTGCATTATGGATAAACTAGGAATCCCTGCTCTATAAGCATTGGTTGCAAAACTTCTTCTGGCTGTATGACTTGTTACCATATCGCATTTCTCATAAGTCACTTCCTGCCGTACTCCACCCGTTGTCTCAATTATAGATACAAAGTTAGTAATTTCAGCCATACGACATAATTTTTTAAGCATCCTATTTGTACTTTGATTACATTGTACCTTAGGAGGTTTATTCCCGTACTTAGCAAAAATTGCTTCTACTTTCGGATGCATGGGAATCACCACCAAAGTATTGGTCTTTTGGGTGACAATCGTTAGCATCTTTTGAGCAAAGTTCAAATGCTTCTGCTCTAACCGAACTATATCGGAATAGCGCAATCCGGTGTAACAGGAAATCAAAAAATTATCCCTGACTTGCGCCTGATTATCCGGTAGTACCAACGCATAGAGTCGGTTCAATTCTTCTTCGGTCAAGTAAATTGTCTCTACATTCTCCTTATATGCCTTGAACTCCTTACGCTTAAAATCATCATTGGTGGTGTAATGGTTTTCATAAGCGTAGCGAGTCATTACCTTGATATTCTTGATAAACTTACCTATTACATTGGGCTTATACTTGCCACGGGCATGGGTAGCTTCATTAAGATACTTGATAAAATCGTTGTAGAAATCTACCGTAATCCCGTCCAATCTCAACTTAATGCGTCTGCTAGTACAATATCGTTTGATAGCACTTTGAGTCGAGATATAGTTTCGGATTGTACCCGGTACCAGCTTCGCTCCCTTACTGTTCAGGATTACTCCATCTCTACAGAGTGAAATATAATATTCCATGAAACTAGGGAAGTCAGAGAAAGTACGCTTAACTTTGGTTTCTTGCTGTAATTCCTTTTTCAATTCTTCCCTAACTAAGTCCACTGTTGCGTAAATGTCACGGAATTTAAAGTTCTCCAATACTTTCATTAAAGCATTCCTGGTTTTCTCAATCTCCTTATTGATGTTGCGCATCTTCAACTGTAATAGTGGATTACCCTTCAAATCGGGATTACGCTTTGCATCCTCAACAGCACCCCCCGAAGCAGTATCCCAATGTTTGGGGCAAATCTTACAATCTATTGGCAAGTAATAGGTTAGGCGGTCGCCATTGATATTAACTCTGACTCTGATTAATGACATGTCTTGCGTTCCGTTCTTCACTGAGAAACGAATTGCATCTTTTCCATAAAAAATTTCTTTTATAGCCATAACTACTTGTGTTGATTTTTAATTTTCAAGACCTTTTATTCAAGAATCGTTCCGCTTATCATGAATTTAAACTGCATCTTTAGAATGATTTGTCAATAATCAAATTTCGACAATATGACGACTTGTCAGATACCACATATTGCAAGTCTATTTATAGGTTCTTACTGATAGCTTGAGCAATTAAAGTAGAAGCATATACACAGAACAGACAACACCCCTTCTTCTAATGGAGCATTGCCCGTTTCTGCTGCATATCTTATCGAATGTCGGCTGTCACATCATCATCTTCTTCTTTCCATGAAATTGTTAGTTCCTCTTGTGAATTTGGTTTTATTTTTTGTGGATTTTTCAACCCCTCTACCTCTTCTTGTGTAGGCAATATAGATTGTATCTGTTTAGCAAATTCAGAATCCACATCTAAAGGCTCTTGTTTTTTAGGCTGATTTGATCCCTTAAAAAGATTGGCGAGACCCGGTATTTCCGCTTTTTTTACAGCTGGAGTAGGATTTTCTATTTTAATATCAAATGCTTCCGGTTTTACCTCCTTTTCAGCCATTAAGATATAATCTGCAATATCCAAACCTCTATCCCGTTCCTCTGCCGTGGCTTGTTCCTCCAACCCTTCATAAACAGATATATTTATACCATCCATAGCCAAATCTTCAGCCCTTATTTTCCAATCCTCCGTTGCTTTCAGGTCTGGAAATAAGATTACTTCACGACCACGGAGATCATTATAGACTTCAGGGCTTGTCCATTTACAGCCAAATTGCCCACCTGTAGCCAACCAAACGTATTCAGGCATTTGTATTGCGCAAATCAATGCAGTTTTCTCCGATTCAACAAGTGCCACAGGCTTATCTGGAAACTTGTTTAAAAGATGTACGCCAAATAGACATTGTTTATTGATAAACTCCTTATCATACATAAGCATTTTACCTATATACATGGATGCCGGAGTCTCTGGCTTATTCTTCTCGTAATGATGGGTTCTTCTGTTATAAATCAGAAATTCATCATTTTCTTTCAGCCGTTTGCCTGTTTTGGGATTGTATGCCATAACTTTAACCTGACGAATCTTACCTTCTCTATCCATTTGTAAAAATGCAGTGCCAAACTTACCATCTTTATAATAATGTTTTGCAACCATTACTTCGTACAGGTTAAACACTTCCACCGCTTTTTCTCCAAAAATAAGGTAAAGGAAGAAAAGCAATGCACCATTCATAAAGTCATTTACACTTGAAAGCATAGAAGACTTGCTTTCAATACGTTCAGAAGCAATTTCTGAAACTACTTCCTTTTGTTCGATTTCTTTCGTCATCTTGTTGTTGTTTATTTGGTTAATATTATTCTTAGGGCTCTCCATATAGCCACAGCTGTTAATTCTCTCGCAACGACCAAACTCATAAGGCAAATACTGTCCAGTCTGATTGTCAACGAAACGAGTATATCGCTTTTTGCCACATTTAGGACAGACACTATACTCACGTCCATCACCACTGGGTTCCAGTGAACACCTAAATATTTCATTTGTCATTGTACTTTCTATTTTTTTTGTATGCCTGCGCAAAGTTTATTGTACAGGCATACACAGGTTATTAATCTTCGACAAACATTTTCCTGTTCATCCCATATCCCTCTTTCTTGAAGAACTTGTCATTTTTCAAGAAGCGTTTGAGCACCCATTCTCCCATGCCTAAACTTGCAGCTATCTTGATGCCATCACTTGTTTTGAATGTTCCATTAGGAAGAGCATCATATACCGCACTTTGTTCTTTTGTCATCAAGTGCCGTACATCCTCTTTATAGACTAGTTCGTGCATTAATTCAACTTGACTTTTAAAATAATCAACGATTTTAATCGCACCTTCGACAGCCCTCACACTGATTGCCCTACCCTCTCCTTCACCAAAAGCGTAGTACATCATTTCAAGAATCAACGCAAATCGCAAAGCATTCATATCCATTTTCGCATGTGATCCCACATAGGATTCATTTGTATCGTCCATCAAACGGAGGCGATGATTTTCCCCGTTTCGCCACTCGGTAATCAGAGCCCGTGCTTCGGTGGTAAAATCTAATATATTAGATACGATGTTATCATCTTCTCCCTTAATTTCTGGCAGTGCATCTAATTTTTCAAAAGCTGACTTCACCGCTTCTTCTAACACTGAATCAACTTCTTTGTCTGTCCACTCTGGAATATTATTATCCAGTTGAGCACAGAACAAGAACCTATCAGGTAGCCCGTTATCGGTTCCTGTAAACATTTGTTTGAATACATCCGGTTGTGTCCCCCCGATTATTGAACAAAAAGGATTATTGATTTTGATTGGGTCGGAACCTTTCCGATTCACATTAATGGGCATATGACTCCACATACTTAAAAGTATCTCTGTATCGCTTCCAGCCCTATATCTATTCATCGTACCGAATAGTCCTTTCAATTCGTCATGATAAAGCAGGATTCCACGAGGATTCTCGTACAAGCACGCCAAAATAGCCTCCATTGTAGCATCGTTAAGAACTCTTTGCTTGAGGGTCGGATACTCCATAGGTTCAACCTCCTCACCATTCTTTCGCCTCACTTCATTTTCCTTGTAAGCCTTCACTTCATTCTTATAAGTAGAATATTTCCCAAGATCGCACTCCAATAAAAATTTTAATGCGTATTTAATGGGGGCAGATTTTCCTTTGGATGGCTTTCCAATCAGCACAACGAAGAGGGCGCAGCTCTCTATAAAATTGTTGTAGTACCGCACGAGTATCGTATTACCCACGACAGCACCAAAGGCTACAAGAAAACTGACAGAACTGTAAGAGGCAGCGAAACCGTAGAAACTTTCAAGCTGCTCAATCAGAGCAGCTAAAGCTTTAGGAAATACTTCCTTGTAGGGAAATGGTTTATTTTCCATACTTTTCATTGATTTATTGTTATTAAAAATTTCTCAATATCTTTTTCAGAGAACAATACCCGTTTGTATGCTTTCTTCATTTTCAAGTCACCATTTCGCACCATTCTATAAATGGTACTCCTACTGACATGAAGTAACTCGCACACTTGTGGGATTGTTAGGTACTTAGCTGAAGGCTTCTTATTAATGTCCTCTTTCAAGGCAGTAATCTCATCCCTCAACTCAAACAATGGTTCAAGCTGCTTTTGCAACTCGTCATTTTCTATTAATTGAATTTTTTCATTCATATTATTAACATATATTTAATTAATACTATTTTAACTCGTCTCTATTGTCCAACATGCAAAGAACTCTATTATCAACCCCTCCTCTTTTCCACCCTCTCTTGCATCTTTCATTGGGTGGTTAGCGATTAACTTCGGTACAAAGGTAGATGAATAATTTTAAATACAAAATAGCAACTATCTAACTATCAACGAATTACAATCAAACACGATTTGTAATTCACTTCTAAAAATGATATACTTTACTTCTAAATCATCTATGATTAACTTTGAAAAAAACATCAGTTCACTTCTTTTTTCGTTTATATCAACAAAAAAAAAGAAAACAATACATTAATATACATTAACATAAATAGCTCTTAAAACAAGGACTAAAGACATTTTTCAGCCAAATAAGCAATTGTTTTACACACCAAAATATAGATAGAATCAGATGAAATCAGGGAGGTTCAATGAATTTAGAGCAGATTAATCTAAAAACAATGCATATTTTGCATACTTTCGCACGATGAAATTAATTTCTAAGTACCGTTAGAAAAGCGAATATACAATAAGAGTGCAACCGTGCGAACCGTGCGCTAATGGTCAAACTTACAGTTAGTGACCGAAAAGGACTTGAAACGCATGAGGAGATACATTGTCGAAAATGGGTTTTGAGAAGAATATAGCAGTGGGAGACCAACGGAGATTCCAAATTGGATATTCGGAGCGTTTTTAAGAGGAAGCAGGAGGTATATATAATAAGGTCTAGAGGGGAAGTTTTTACTAGTAGTGGTTTCCATTGGAGAGCCTCAATACTGATATGAAAGTAGGAGCATTGCTAAGACAGCAGCTTAGTAATGCTCCTACACATTATTATATAAGACAGATTTGATACAGTCGTAATTTACCAAATGACCTCAGTTTGATATTATCCTTGCAACAGGTCAAAGTAAGAAACATTATAGAAATTAGTCTTAGAACAGCTTTGCATCTGGTCTCCACATTGATGTATGTGTCCGAATAAATGGTTATGCGGTTTATGCTTGCTAATTACCTTTTGCAGCAGGGTGCATCCGGATCCTTCATCAAGTACTCCCTTAGCTGGTCCATGAGTTATTAAAAAATCTATTTCATCTGGAATTTCGATTGCTTGATGTAACCATGGACGAGCGGCAAGAGAATAGAATGCAATATCATCATATTTCATTCCAGAGTTCTCCAACAATCTAATGCCTCGTGGAATTAGCAATCTCGCTTCATCCGGACATAAGTCAAACAGAAGTTCATGGTTGCCAGCTACAAATATGCGTAGTAAGGCAGGTTGAGCAGCATACCAATTAAAGAAGTCGGATAGCTCTTGTTTCTCAATACCATTTATTCCATCTCCGGCACAAATTAGAATGTCAGCTTCTGACGGGATTGTTAGACGCGAATGCAGTCCATGAGTATCAGAGAATGCAAAAATCGTACGATTCTTATAAGGTATAATCATGCTCTTGATTGTTTACAGAAAAACTATAACTTCCAAATTAATCACATACATTTTTAAAATTTTTGTTCTTTGTATATCTCTATTTTTCTATTCTTAAACTCTTGACTTATATATGCGTATGCACTTCCGATAGAATATAATAAAATTAGAAGATAATAGAATAAGAAATAATACGTTAAGCATCTAAATATCAGTATAAATAAAAGCTTTAAAACTTCCTCAAAAGCTTCCCAAGACCATATTAGAGAAAGATCAGATATAACCATATCTTTACATATTGTAAAGATATCAATTGCTGATATAGACATTGAATAGTCCGAACTAAAACATAATGATAAAAATAAAATTAGCACAATGGATAAAATAATTGAATAAGCTGTTAATGAAGTGTATTGCATGAAAAAGTTTCTTCGTTTTAACAATCTTACTTTATCAATATAAGGCTTATTGGAGACATCAAAATTTGTAGAATTAAATTTATCAAATATCATTATAATTAGATTTATATTTAGTCCAATAAAAATAGACAATGCAGCAATGATATAACCAGCAAAGTCCCTATTTATACCATTCTCGACCATCATTGTAACAATTATAGATATTATTAAAATGATAAACTTCAGCGTCCGAAAATAATTCTTCTTCTTGCTTTTATCATCTTCAAGTTCATGGAGAAGACTCTTCTTTTGCCACCCATGTGCGTCTTGTATGATTCCCAATGTATATTTAATTGGAAGTTGTTCTATAAACCAACCGCATAATCTATTCATCCATTTCATGAATTCTATATCCAGGTAATGTTTCCGATTTTATAATTTCTAATTTATTAAAACAACACTCTTTCAACTGAACAAAGTCAGGAATCCCATCTTCATCTACATCTATTTCTTTATAAAGATACATGATTGGACGTATTTTCAAATCACTATCTATTTCAAAAGTGCTAGTATTACCTGTTTCAACATTTTTAATAGTACCAGTGCGGTATTGATAATCTCTAGCAGCTTTATTATTCAGTTTTATATTTAATATTTTTTGGAGAAATTGAGGTATTTGCATAAAGGAAACAGGTTGATTGGATGGAGATGACACTTCCACTTTAAGTACTACATCATTAACCTGTTGCTCTCCCAATTCATTAGCACCATTTATAGTATCCCCATTTACAAAAGGAGTAGCAAAGGTAAAATGATCCAATATGCTATTTGAAGAAAACTGCTCACTCATTTCTTGAGTACAATAATATGAAAATTCAATATTATATTTAGCTCTCTTATTACGTAAAGTTTTTCTTATAAACTCTGTAATTTCATTTTTTATCGTTATATCAGGATAGTATTGTAATAGCATATACCCAACATTGTTATCCATAGGCAAATAAATCATTGCATAATAATCATCCGTTATAACATCATCCTTATTAACAGCTTTGCGGTTATTCTTATTCCGAAGTTGCCGAGCATTTCTGGGACGACCATAAACTCCTCCTATTATTACACCCTCAAGAATATTTTCAATAGAATGAAATATTAATTTTATAGCGACTTCTTCAGGAGATAATACAATATGCTCGTTATGTTTAACTAATCCTGCTCTAGATTTTTTAACCGATATTCCTTTTTTCTTTCCTAAATGAGGAACAACAAATTCATCCTGATCAAGAGTACGATAGAAATTCCTAGCATAATTTTCAAAAACAATATCATCATCAACTGTAAGTTCTATATTATATTTCTCACAAACAGCTTGCTTAAATGAAAAATTTTCTTCCTCTTTATGCAATAAAGCTATTTTCAGAATCGTCAATCTTGGGCTATTATCTCGCTTTTCTTTTTCTATACGTGCTGCTTCAGCATCTACTCTAGTAGCTCGTGCTGATGTTGTTCGTAGATTTGCCATTGTATATACTATTTCATTTATTAATAAATTATTCTAATTTTTACATCAAAAAATGGGTGACCCATATCGAAAGAATCAACCGCAAAATATCAATAACGCTTATCACATATATTAAATATGTAACACATATCTATTGAATAACAGCAAAGTTATCAAATATTATCATTTAACAATTTGTTTTTCCAATATTTTCTACAAGAAAATAATAGCAAGAGAGTCTATATATAATTTATCATAGTTTTAGAACCAATATACACCATACTTTTTTAGAATCTCAAATAATACTAAAAGAAGGGTGGCATTTATTAGATTCTAAGTTAACCTCAAAAGACATCATAATGCGATGGAGCCAAATATTATTATAACATAATACTATATATTGGAACCCGATTTGGTATCAACTTTCGCAAGAGTTCCAACTATGGCGCAAGAAGAGAACTCGAACCAATAAACTTTCTTGTTTCGCAAAACACCTTAAACAACTTAGGATAGTATCAGAGGCATGTTATAAGTATATTCTCATGCCCGATAGATACGTCACGATGTGTCACTCAGTACTCCAAAATTGGAACCCCAATTGGAACCCATAAAAAATAAGCCCTCGAAAGTACTTGACTTTCAAGGGCTTTAAAGTGATAGTTGAGGTTCCTGGCGGATTCGAACCGCCGTACACGGTTTTGCAGACCGCTGACTAA
>ERZ860009.147-NODE-147-length-44036-cov-16.324231_pt1 | contig 44036 bp, 47 predicted proteins | sample MGYA00510114_ERZ860009 | MGnify/ENA primary metagenome ERZ860009 (study PRJEB30046, sample SAMN00715177) | human gut metagenome | study: EMG produced TPA metagenomics assembly of the A metagenome-wide association study of gut microbiota in type 2... | reverse complement strand
CCCGGCGGTGCGCCACGATCCATACCCGGCTGCCGGAACCACGCAGGAATTCCCTCACTATGGCGGCCAGCAGATGCGTCTTGCCCGTACCGGTGGGCATCTGTACCATCACATTCCGATGAAACTCCCACTCCTTGAAAAGGCGGAGCTTCATCTCCTGCTGGTAATCACGAAGAGTGTCGTTTGGGTAATACATAAGCGGATGCCGGCCACCACCGGCAATAAAACCCCCATGGGGCGATGAACTACGTACAAGCGGTCTATGATTTCCACAGCAACAGTGCGGATAATAAGAAAAATCATCCCGGCAAAGGCGTGAAACGTTCCGGCAAGGAGCCGGTACGAGCTTGTTTCCTCTCGTAGAACGAGGAAACGTTGATACGGAGGGAGATTAAAAATTGAGAATTTAAAGATGGCAGTTCATACCGGCTCTCCCAAGCAGGGACAGTGGGGACAGCAGGGACAGACCCCAATTTCTCACACACGCACGCGCGATATAATTAGGTGGGAAAATCATCTTTCCCCCTGCCTTCCCACAGGATTATGTCCGGCCGGAACTTCTGAAAAAAACGCACGACAGGGAGGATAACCGAAAGCACCGTCCTCATTTGGGCAAACGTTTCACCAAATAAGAGGTACCGGTAAGTGTGGACGGCAAGGGAATATATCACCCAACTTATCCTCCCTTTATAGGTACACGCATACGTGTGTGAGGAAAAAAGGGGGTGTCCCCACTGTCCCCGTGTCCCCGTAAACTCCCTGCAATCCGCCAAGGGGTCAGAAGAGATCACGCCGCACGGACGTGAAGTTATCTTTGCAATGTCCAAAGGAACTAGCCGCCACCCGTCACAAGATTACAAAAACTTTGGTACAAGATTCCGCGGATCTTGTACCAAGTTTCACCGGATATTGCAGCAGTGTGCACCTCTTTTCTTCGGACTCTATTTTTTTTCTATATTTTCATTCTTCTACTATCCACTTTTCGATATTGCGGGTTTCAGCACTGAAGTTCACCCCTATTTTAAAGAGCTTCCGTCTGTCCGAAGCAAAAGGAAGCGCGTAATGCTTGTCATGAATCTGTTGCAAAGCCTCCTCGGCCGTGCCGTCCAGCTTGAATTCTATCACATAGATAAACTTGTCAGTTTGCAGGACAAGGTCAATGCGTCCTTTGCTCGTATGATATTCCACTTGGGTATAGAAGCCGACAAGCTTGAATACGATGAAAAGCACATTCTCGTAATGTAGTTCCTGTTCGCGGATCGCTTCGTAGGTAGTATCCGCAAAGAAACTTTGCAGACGGAGGAAGAAGGAGTCATAATCACCGGAACGCACCTCACGGACAAACTTCTGAATCTCAAAGGGAGATTCCACCTTATTTACGTTCGCGTAAAAAGGGAGCAGGAAACGTACAAACCCCTCTTCCACTTCCCGGTTCGGAAAACCTAAACGGTACATTCCAAATTCTTCATCATATCCCTTTATAGTGAGGTATCCGCTCTGATAGATCACCGGAATGGGATTGGTGGATTCCGAATCTATACTGTTTAGCACCTGGGAGTCCGTTTCCTCGTGGGCCATCCGTTCCAAGTCGTAATGATGCTTCTTCAGCAGTTTCACCAGATAGGTAGGAGTACCCGTCTCGAACCAATAATTGCCGAATTCCTTATATTTGAACGCATTGAGCAAACTAAACGGATTGTACATGCCGATAGAATGATGTGTAAAGTGATAGCCGTCATAATATGCTTTCAAATCGTCACAAAGCTTGTCGTATTCATCCACCAGAATGGCCACACGCCGCCCAGTCTTCTCGCAGGCACGCTGGATGATACCGGCAAAGCGCAGAGAGAAAGAGGTTTCGGACGGACGGGCTCCGTACAGGCTTTCCCAATATACCAGATTATCATTCAGAATCTTATCCAGACTCTCCGGAGTATCATACTTCTCGATGTTCAGATCCAGATGCAGAACAGGATATTTGATCCAATCCTTTTCCAGCTTCTCCATTGCCAGACCTTCAAACAACTCCTTCTTACCTTGAAAGTAAGCTTCCAAGGTAGAGATGAGAGGCTCTTTCCGAAACGTCGCGGACGGCTCAGGAAGTAGTAACTTCCGGTCTTTACCATCTGGTACACCAAGGCCGTTTTATCAATGAAATAACCGTCCCGACGGATTTTCTCGAAATTCTGGATTCCGATGGGATATATTTTATTGCTCATACATTTTTCAATGGTTTATCATGATATTTGCAAAGAAACAAAATCTATTCGTAAAATCCTAGTTGGGTATCTTTTTAACCACAGAGTTCAGCCAAGAAACAGCATCCTGCAATGTCAGAGTCGGATGCTTCTCCTACTAATACCACAGACACTTCCGGAAGCTATAGATATCACTTCACCATTCATTATCATTTTTTTTGCTGTAGCGTTCTGAATAAGTCTTTTTTCCGAATGAGCACTGCTTTATAAAGAAATTCGTGCACGCCGTTACAGCTTATCAATTTCTTCCGGCGAGAGTCCGGCAATCCGGACAATATCCGCTATGGAAAAGTCGTTGTCTTTCAGTTTACGGGCGATCTCCAAACGTCCCTTCAAACGTCCTTCCGCCTCTCCTTCCGCTTTTCCTATTACTTTTCTTTCCGCGACAGCCTGTTCACGGATATTATTTTCCACAATACGGCTCACGTTATAACGGTCCACCGCCTTATCATAAGCGATACGGTCACCCTCAGACAGGTGAGCCTTGGCGGCAAGGCGGTCAAGATGGCTGAAAACCTGTTCTTTCAGCGCATCGGGCATTCTGTTCCAGTTGTTCATATTCTTCAGTGTATACATTAGTTTATCGGATAAAGTAGAACATTCGGCCAGATCCTTCGTAAAATAAGGAAACTGGAGATAAATCTGACGAAAATTACGGTTCACCACACGGCCGCTGTCACGGTCGGAAAGCACCGTGTCGGTACGGAACTTACTTTCCAGACCAGCCTCCTTGAAATTCATCAGGAAAACACCGTACACGGCAGGAAGCCTGTAACGCAGACCGTAAGAGACCTCCTCCTCCATGAGCATAACGGAATCCCCCTCCAGAGGAGTATCGGGAACACGCACCTCACTGGAGGAAGGATTCTCCATCTGGCGGCTCACCGCACGGCACACATAATAAAGCGTACGGTCCAGAAAATGGCTGTGCCAACGGTTCTGCATCTCCACGATGATGTACTCGCCCGCAGAGGTACGGCAATAAAGGTCATAGATGATTCCCTTGTCGTGAATATTCTCTGAACGGTCCTCCTTGTCCAGGAACGTCAGGTCTTCAATGTGGTGCTCGCCGGACAGCAGTTCGTTAAGCAGGATTATCAGCAGGGCCTTGCTGGCAGGCTGGCCGAAGATGATCTTGAAGCCGAGATCCGTGAAAGGGTTTACAAAGCGGGATGACATAATAAAGATGATTTTATGGTTTCTGACCGCAAAGAAACGAATTCTATCCGGAAAATACTATGAATGAACGATTTTTATTATTTTAAATGGATTTTGAAATAAATGCCGCCGGAGAAGTATTTCCCGTCATTCAATTCGGCAATCAGGTTGATGTGGTCTTTCCATAGCTGGTAGTGTGCCCCGATGTTCACTGTGCGGGCATCGTATTCGGCCATTAAGTTCAGTCCGTTTAAGGCTTTTACCGCCAGGTTATCTTCCGGCAAGAGGTTGAATTTGAAATCCACCCCTGCGGCAGTTCTCCTGTAATGAGGAAACCAACAGGCACGGTAATCCACGTATGCGGCGTGAACACCCAGTGTCCCTACCCCGGTGAAACTGAAATGCTTGGTTGCCGCCAGATAATATCGTGTAAAATGATTGTTCTGCATACCGTCCTCATCGAACTTGATAGCCCCACCGCCGTAGGATTCGTGCGAGGCGGGATCATCCAGACCAAGGACTACCTGCGGAGTCCAGGGCTTCCACCAGCCTTCTTTCCACAACCGCAGACGGGCATTGAAGGCGCGGTCCTGATTGGTGTACTTTCCCCAAGACTGCTCCGGAAAATAAGTGGAGCCATGATTTGCATAATTGATGGTACAGGTGTATCCTACTTCGAGCCAAGGGAAGATGGTTATGTTCAGATAATAATTGAATGTGTATTTTATCTCATTGGTGGTGAGATACTGCAATGGGACAAGATGCAACACATTCCCGCCCACCATAAATGTTTTGTCTCTTTGCATCTCGGCAGTGGGGGCATGAAGAAGTCCCGTTGTGCCATATAATGCCTGTGCCTGACTCTGTAACGAGCTAATCGCAATAAGGCATATTAAAATTAATTGTATTTTTCTACCCATTATCCCTCTTCATCTCTTCCTTAATCAGTCTAGGTAAGGTCTTTATGAAATTCCAATATCGGGGAACATTTTTCTTCGGGTCTTCAAAAGCACGATGCAACCACTCCAGTTTAAGTTTCAACATCCAATCCGGAGCACGCTTTACATTTCCTACTCCTGCATTGAAATTGAATATAGCTCCAAAGCCAAACATCACTCCACGATGTAAATAAGGCTGTAAACGGTTCATGAACATTTCCTGTTTCGGAGCCCCCAAAGAAACCCAAATAATATCCGGTTTATCCTCATTTATCATCTGCGCAATGCCCTGATAGTCAAATTCATCCACTTTTCTGAAAGGCAAGGTCTCAAAACGCATATTTTTTATTTCTGGATCTATTTTTGAAAGATTATCTTTCAGTCCGGAAAGTACTTCCGGAGTATTACCCAAAAAGAACTGGCGATATCGGCACATCCGCACATATTTTATAAAAATATCAGCTCCTATATACGATTCTAAAGGCTTGTGATGAATATACCCCAATATTTTGGCAAGCACAGATCCATCACAATTATTGACTAAGGCTCCATTCAACACGTTCAAAAACTCAGGATTATTATTAGCAACAGTCAAATTATTGCTTTCAACCGAACAAACATATCCTACTGTTCCCTCTTCTATAGCGTTTTCTATGGTTTGCTCTAATTTTCTCTTATCGAACTCTAAACGGACATTAAAATATCTCTTCTCTTTCATAAAGCTACTCCTATAGTAATAAATTTCATCACCGAACAGGCTTGCAGGCTATGCCTGTAACCTGCCGGAATCAACAGATACGTCCCAGCCTTACAGATATACTTTTCATTAACTATCATCATAAGCCCTTCTCCTTCCATAAAATAATAGTGTTCATCCATGGTAGGATGCACATGAGTATCCACAAAATCACCTTTATGTAATTCTGTAATTGCTATTTGAGTAAGAGAAGAAGAAGTTTCCTGTGAAGAAAGAAGAACGGTTTTCAAACCGACATGATGGGAAGTAGAAACGGGAAGAATATCTGAAAATTCCTTTTGAATTATTGATTGCATCCGCTTTTTTCAATTTGGGATTTCACCCATTCATATTGCTGCCTCAAGCCATCCTCCAAAGCCACTTTAGGTTCCCAACCTAATATTGTTTTTGCTTTGGTATAGTCCGCGCTGCGTGCCTTGTCTCCTTCCGGCTTGGTCGTATCATAAACTATTTCAATATTCTTGCCGGATATTTTCACGATGGTCTCAGCTATCTCTTTAATGGAAGTACATACGGAAGGACCTATCTGAATATAACCATGCTCCCATCCCTTTTCCAAAGCCAGACAAAGAGCTTCAACAATATCATCCACATGGATGAAGGCACGTCCCTGCGAACCACTTCCCCATACATTGAACGGCTCTTTAGGATAGTTAACTGCTTTACGGATTAAAGCAGGAATCACCTGGCTTCTTTCTCCATAATCACAAGGAGAACCATATACATTATGAAACATCAAAGTACAACAGGGAATCCCCGTTTCCTTTTCTAAAAAACCAAGTTCAATCTGTCCCATCAATTTACTCCAACCATAAGCCGATTCAGGAAGAGCCGGAAAAAGTTCCTCTTCTTTTAAAGGAACCACATCCAAAGAATTCTGGCGTGTCAAAGGAAAGCTACAAGCCGTTCCTACGTATATCAATCCTTTTACACGGTCTTTTCCCGCTTTTCGTACAGAATTGAACACATGGGTATTGATTAGATTATTCAACCTGAACAATTCACCTTGATTGCCAAAAACGTAATCAATTCCGGCAACGATATCGGCCAAATGAATGACATAATCCACATTAAAAACAACACGGTCGCATTCATTTCCTACAGACAAATCAATGTTAAAGAAATGAGTATCCAAATCAATGACAGGCTTGCCCGTTTCATCATTCAAATACTCTAATTTACCGCGCCATAGATTATCTATAACATAGACATCATTACCTTCTTTTACAAGACGTTTTACTAAGTTGGAGCCTATCATGCCACAACCGCCTGTTACTAAAATTCTATTTCCCATTATTAACCTAAAAATTAAATAAGTATTTCATTACCAGCGAAATACTTTATAAAAATATTTCAAATAAAGTAAAATGATATACAGGTTTATATGCTATTAACCAATCATTCCCATCTAGTAAAATACCAATCATCCCGTGAATATAAACTCAGTGTATTTCTTGGTTTTCCAAATAGGGATGAATGTTATCATTCCACGACTCATTTTTGAATATATCATAATCTAGTTTACGAACATCACCAATGATTTTTGCAGGAACACCCGCCACAATAGCATATTGAGGAACACTTTTAGTAACTACACAATTAGGGGCGATAATAACATTATCATCAATGACAACGGGACCTTGTATGACAGCTCCAGGGCCTATATACACATGGTTACCTATTATCGGGGCATTTTTATAAGGACCTTGGCCCACTATCGAACAGTTGTTACCTATTTTCGTGTTTTCTCCAATACTTACATGCGGATTAATTAGCACCCCCATTCCTGCATGATTAAAAAAACTACCTTTCCCTATATTTGCTTTATATGGTATATTACAATTGTACACTATAAAAATAACCAACTGTATAAACTTAGGGAGAATAGGTATGTGATGAAGATATAGCCATCTGGCAATCCGATAAAAATGAATAGCATTAATCATGACAATAATCTATTAATAAAAGAAGTAAGTCCCCTATTTTATGACTTATAAATTGGTATATAATATTTTTCTACGATATAAGCCCAATTAAACTTCTTTTTTAATTTGAAATTTGTAAAGCCTATCGAATTGACGAGTGTGATATCTTTGGATAATTTCATAAAAAGTTCTTCCAAATCATCTGAATTATTGAAATAAAATCCATTCACCTCTTCTTTGATTATATCTTCGGCAATACCAACTTTGCGCGTTAATATGCATTTACCTAATACAAAAGGCTCCACAATACACAAACCATAAGTCTCTACGTTTGTTGGAATAACAGCTACATTACATAACCTTTCTAATTCGCATAATGTATTCCGTGTACAATACCCCGGAAAATAAACTCTATCGGCAATACCTAAAGTCTTTGCCAATGATTTCATTTCATCTAATAATGGTCCATCACCTGGCAGAAAAAGAGAAGAATTTTGATCTTTACTTCTTACAATAAAATGAGCAAAAGCTTTAATTATCAAATCCTGATTTTTTCCTTTTCGAAATATTGCAGGAAATATCAAATGTAATCCCCTATCTGGTAAAGACAAAGGTTCTTTCATAAACAAATCAGGAACACCTATTGGAACTAAAAACATTTTATAGCTTAAAAATGAAAATTTCCGATATAGGAAATTGCAAGTATAAATAACCCTATTAGCCAACAAGAACAATAATATTCCAATAATTACGCGTGCAAAAAAAACTTTTTTAGGATCATTATGTCTATAGGCATGAATAGTATACGTTATTGACAGTCGCTTCCTGAACAGTAAAAAGAATCGGACTACTGATATCAACATCAATTGCCAATTAGTTTGCACATGTACATAATTTATTTCATTATTCTGTATATAAGAACTCAAAGCAAAAATATGTTTCCACATATTTTTGTGACGTTCAAGTCCCGATAATAAAATCATTGGAATACCGGCTTCTCGCATAGATTGTATTAAACCTGGTTCCAATTCTTTCGAACTAACCACAGCAAAAATGTCAACACCGGCTTTCTTCAAAGCAATAGCATGATCTACGTGGTAGCCTATTACCCCGACACTGCAATCCGTAAAAAGTAAAATTTTCATGAAATATTTATTTTGTTCTTGTTATCTATGAGATAAATGAAGACAGCTAAATAAGAAAGGACTAAAGGGCTGGTATATGCGTGTCCTCCATAACAGGCATGACCTATAAACATGAATAGCGCTATGACAGACCAATAATCCAAAATGTTATGTTTCTTAAAAAATCCCTTGATGCAGGAAAACAATTTCTTTATCGGAATATATAAAATAAAAAAAGAAAATATAATTCCAGATTGTCCTATTAAATCTATAGGGTCAACTTCTGCCTCTTTGGGAGCTTCAAAATGTAAGTAGCGTTGATTTTCTATTAAAAAAAGATTTCCTTTACCGAAAAACCAATCAAAGACATTAAAGTTGCCAATTGTCCGAACAGCAGCATCTATCAAACGGTCCCTTCCGGATGCAGATAAGAACACTTCCATTATATCTGCATATTTTCTTGACAAAAACGAGTCTTCTTGAATAATCGTAATTATTTTAATTACCAGAAAATTAAATATAACAAATAGAAAAAGCACTACTATGATTTTCAATGTGCGAGAACTTTTATAATCCTCAAAGTCCATGAACAATACACTTATTGCAAAAGAAAGTAATATAAATGCTGTGCCAAAAAAGCATGCCATACTACCAACCAAACAAGCTCCACCAGACATCACTAACGAAGCCAATAAATAATTATTATTTTTAGTTTTTTGAAAAGAATAGCATGCTAATATATTAAGTAATAGGATTGTCAATCCCACATCATTCATTGCCACAAAAAAACCTTTCGTCCCAAAAGTTTCATCCGTATAAGATCCATATCCCACCTTAAAAACAAAACAATAAATTAAGATAAAAGCAGCAATTACTCCATACCATATTGCAGACCTCACCACCTGAGTATAAGACGAGAAATACTTACACCCCAATAAAAGACTTATGACAAAATAAAAATTTAGAATTTTTATTAGCATCATAAATGTTCTACTTGAAAATCCCCCTATAATAAGTTGATAAACGGATAGGAAAACAGCTGATAAAAGTAAAACTTTAATATAATTGGAATATCTTGTGCGAAACAAGTAAAAACAAGAAAAGAGAATAATTATTCCACGATATAAAATCCCTAATAGACTATCTCCACTACCATCTGTTCCTTTCAGATAACCGTTAATTATATCTACTATTACAGGAAAGGTTAATAACAAAAAAGGAAATATCTTATTTAATCGTATATATATCATTATTTTACAAGAAATACTCAGGAGATAAATATCTCAATTTTTCCACATTAGATAACAATTTTATATCATCATCCAACTTCAACGATACACCAGAGAATAGAGACTTACCAGATCTTATGTATTCTTTTATAATATTGATGTCAACATTTCCATTTTTATCAAAAATCTTATAAGAATGACAATCTAAAGAATGAGCATAGGATTGCAACTTATTTGCAACAAACAATTCATCTCCTAACCATGAGTGATGATAGCCTTTTATACCATCCAAACACTTTACATTATTTAATAATTTTGACTGTTCACCCATTTTTCTCAAATAGTCTGAATCACCATAATAATACTTCCTGAGATAATCTCCTTTCACTATAAATATCCGATATGAATAATCAGAAGGACCACTCCAATTTGGACAAAACAAATTGAAATAAAACATTGTAAAATAGACTCTTATAGTAATTATACCATAATAATCCACCGCATTAATAATTTCATTCGCATACTTACTGTCAATAATTTCATCTATATCTGATAGAATTAACGTATCATCATCTTGATAATTACTATTCCACAACGAGTAGTTACGTGATACTCCATCATTATACCAAGCTGTGTCTCTTATAATTTTCTTCATCCAACGACTTATAGGATGAAGAAAAAAATGAGGAATGAATGCACGTGGCTTTTTATATAATTTTGATGCATCCATTGGGTGATAATAGACCTTTTCATTCCTATTATGAAAACAATGCTCGTGTAACTTATATTTAAACGACTTATCAAATTCGGTTACATGAATCTCGTCAACCCATTTACTTGCTTCTTCGATATTTAAATTAGCTATTAAATTTTCATTAAAAAACGGGCAACACAAAATTATTTTACTCATAAAATTAATATATAATATTATAAGCATCTATTAAAAATAGACACGGTTAATAATCAGATAGGCTCTGTTCACTAAACACCATATAGATCTTTGATCATCTTCTCTTTGTCGAACGAAGTTACCAAAGAGATATTATCGTCTTATGAAATTCCAAGAATATGAAAAATATCGTATACACCACACTTCAATATCGTATCGTGCTTCCATAAAGAAATAAGAATACATACCATAAAAATAAAACCAGTTATCTATTTAGATATATTCTTCTGAGCATTAGTGATTTTATCTAGATTTATATCCTATCCTTTAAAAGTTTATGCGTATCACACAGAATAGCAATAATAAATATGATCCAACAAATTATTAAAATAAAAAGCATCGTATTCAATCCATAATTATTCACAACATACGGAACAAATAAGAATACAATACAACTAAATAGTATATAACCGGTAATTAATATATTCAATCTATTAATAGCATTATGCAATAATGAAGCATTATCAAAGAGAAGCTTTGCCATAAAAAATAGCCCTATTAATATAAATAGAGATGAATGAGCCTCATATTCTGCTCCAGCAATTGCATGCATTATATAGTTTCTAAATAAGCTACACAGTAAAACAGTCAAACTAAATATGACAATTGTCGATATTAAACTTCTATTTATGATAATTTTACAATCTGAATATCTTCTTTTAAAAAAGTTGAGAGATAAAGAACTCCACATAGGATTAAATATGCTCTGATAAATCCCAGTAAGAAACATATATACCTTTTGAATAACATTTACATTAGCTGCAATAGAAAGTCCTAACATCGAACCGGAATAAACAGTAAGAACATTAGTAATAAAACTACTTGATAATTGTATACCTAGAAACTTTATACCTATAGGTAACATCATACACATATTAGAACAAATCTTACGATAAGATAAGTTCACTGAATACCATTTTCTTTTATGTATAAATAATAAAGTACCATACAATGACAATAGCATATTGCATATAAAATACAATATAGAAATAATATAAATTTCCACATGATTAACAGACAATAAAAATACAATAATAAAAGAGATAACTGCTTGAACTATTGATATAATAGAATAAAAATTAGTTTCCCCATAAGAAAAAAATAAAGGAGTTCCCAATCCAAAAGGTATTCCTAAAAGAAACACTATTTGTACGACTATAAAAATAGACCTTCCTTGTTCTTTTAATACTATATTATCTGTTTTAAAAAGTGTTTCATAGGGAATGTATGGACTAATAAAAATAATCAACACAGAGAAAATTATTGCAAAAAATAAGAATGAGAAGAATGCTGAATAAAAAAGCTCCTTAGACTTTAAGTCCCCTTCTGCACCATTCACTATCTCTTTACTTAATAAATTTCTCAATACATTTACAATACCAAAATCACCTGTCATGATAACCGCAGCTAAAGAAGTAATACTAGCCCATAATCCAAACTCTTCTTGTGTATAAAAACGAATAAGTATGAAAATAAGAAGAAAACGTAGTACACTAGCAATAGATGTTGCTATAAATATCCATGATATTCCCCTAAACAGTGGAGATGAGAAAGTTTTTCTATACATTATAATACAATATTAAAATACCAAGCTATTTTCTGCAAAATTTTATCCTTTATAGAATATTGCATTGGATGAATACTACTACTTTCTTTTCTGAAAAGGAGAGAAGCATCTATGTTTTCAATAATATGAGATATGATTGAAAACATGTTATATTTATTCATCACCATTTCTTTTGCCTCTGCAATAGCGCTTATAGAGTCTTCATACTTAGTAGAAGAAAGTATTGATTTTAATTGCATCAGGGTTGAATCAAAATTCAATATGTCAATAACATCCAAAGAAGATTTAGAAAAATAATCATGTATATTTGTGCACCCATAATAGACCGGATAACATCCAGCTATAAAACAATCGGCCAATTTTTCCGTCCAATAATTAGGATATGAACAATTTTCTATAACAATGGAATATTTGTATTGAGAAAGTATATCTAATTTATCAGAAATCGGGTTATACCCATTTCCATAAACATCTACTAAATTCGGATATTCTTTTAGAATTCGTTCTGCAAAACAAACCCTATTACGATGTCCTCTAGTAAAGGTTTTATTAGATGTAATTAAACAAAACTTATTCAAACGGGTAGATACTATTTTGCTATCTTTAAAATCTGAAAAGGTATGATATTTTTCACTATTACAAATGTGAGTGTTTTCTTGTAATCTACATCCTAACATCCATGGCAATAATGGAATAGAGGTTTCAGAAACTCCTTTTCTTATCAATTGCTCTTGACACCCATATATATGCCCAAACTGTTTTATGAATTTTTTATTATAAATCTTAACATACGGAGCTTCCCCTAAAAATAATATTCTCCTTTCTATCGGACATAGTGTTTTTATTTCCTCTTTTATACTATCAACAACTACAATATAATCATAATTGTCATTTTCTTGAAAAACAAATTCACAGTTTCCCCATACCGTTTTTTCTTGATTGGGAAACTGCCTCTGTATCGGAATGTTGAACGGTCCTGGAATATAAACTTTAATCATCTCATGTACAAATTGAGTAACCGTAAAATATATTTAGGAAAGAAATTAGTAAATGAATATTTATAAAAAAGGAATAAAACCTCTTTTCTATAGGGAATTCTTTTTGTCTTCAGCTGTAAATCACGTAGATAATTATAAATATTATAAAGACGCATATTTAATAATAAGCCTTTATCCTCCACGAGTGTTGCTAAATATTTTATCAATGATAAATATTGGGCAAATTCGTGATGTTGACTATCCTGATTAGGAGATATAAAATAATACATACAGCACTGAGGTAAATATGCGACCCCTCCACTATTAGCAATAGTGACAATAAATGAGCAATCACAATATTTTCCTCCTTTATTCCAATCCATTGAAATTCCAAAGACCTTTGACTTTCGATACATAAAAGAAGGAAAAGGGGCGATGCGACCTACAGCATATCTCTTTATTATTTCTTCACCGTTTTCAAAAGTATCTATATTCTGAGAAATAAACGCCTTCTTTTTCGTGTTCTTGCCTCTAACATTAAAATAGGCGTTGCAAGCCACTGCACACAAATTCTTATGAGTAAACAAATATTCATATAATGTGCTCACCATAGATGGTAACATTTCATCATCATCATGAAACAACATGAAATACTCAAATGAATTAGTCTTTAATATATAATTAAAATGTGCATTACTTGATGAACACTCTATGCCCCTTTTTTCATAACAGACTCTTCGATCTTTCCTTGTAATATCTTTTAATAATTCAGTAGTTTCATCATTATCAGAATTATCGGATACAATTATCTTTAAGTTACAATAATCCTGTTCTCTAACTGAATTTAAAGATCTTAGGATTACATCTGGTCTATTATGTGTTAATATATAAACACAAATTTCTTGATTCATATAATGTTTTTATTCGCAAACAAATAGTACTTTCAAATACATCAATGCCTGCAGGTATCTTGATATGAAAAAGATGGAAGCAACTCTTGAAAATGCCTGGATGATGCGTGCTCCGAAAGAATAGTCTATGGATTTATCCACCCTTAATTTTTAAGCTATATTCAATATGAAAGCGTACATTACTACAAATTCATCATTTTGAATGCTAAAAACTATAAGATTATAATACTAAGTTGGCTAATTTTCTTAAATATGCCTGTGAACCAGAAACGGAATAAAATTTATCATCAATAGCTATACGTTTAATTCGAGGATAATATGGTATTTCACTCCGTGAATACATATCATTTATAACTTCTATTATTGCAGAACCTACTCCACAGCTTTTTTGATGTTCTTCCAAGACGCAAATATCCGGATATTGTATTGCCAATTCATGCAGCTGTTCAATATTTAATGGTTTAACAAATGGAATGCTATAAACATCTGACAAATCATTAAATTCTCTTATACGATTGACTGCATAATCTAATATTGAGCCACTAACCAATAGAGCTTTATTTGCATTTGGCTTTCTAATAACAGGGATAAGGTCACCGATTTTTAAATTTTCAATCAATGATTGATGGACGATTACTTCACCCGCCTTTCCCAATCGTAAATACATGGGACCCTCATAATTGGCAGAAACAGTAGAGATGACCTGTGCTTCAACGGGGTCTCCAGGCGAACAAATCACCATATTAGGAATTGTGCGCATCATCCCCAATTCTTCTGTCGCATGATGTGATGCTCCTAAAGAACCATAAGCATATCCAGCACCCACTGAAACAATCTTCACATTCAAATTATGGTACGCGACGTCATAACGGATTTGTTCCATGCACCGTAATGTTGGAAAGTTTCCAATAGAATAGACGTAAACATTATATCCTTCTTTTGCCAATCCTGCAGCCACTCCAATCATATTCTGTTCTGCAATGCCTGCATTCAAAAAACGTTCTGGATATTTTTCCGCAAACATCTCTACCACACTATACCCCAAATCACCTACGATTAAAAATATCTTATCATTTATTGCAGCTTCTTCAACAAGCTGCTTAATAAACGCTGTCCTCATCCTTCAATCTCTTTTATCGCTTGTTTATACTGTTCTTCATCTGGTGACTTGTAATGCCATACCAAATTATTCTCCATAAAAGATACACCTTTTCCCTTTATAGTATTTGCTATTATAACTGTAGGTATATCTTTTTGATGTTTGAAAACATCAAAAGCATGCAACAATTCATCATGATCATGTCCGTCAATACTGATCACGTTCCAATTAAAAGCCTTCAATTTATCAATTAACGGTTCAAGACGTAGAACATCATTAGTATTACCAAAACTTTGAATCTTATTATAGTCAATAATGGCACACAGATTGGATAATTTATGATGCGCTCCAAAAAGAAAGGCTTCCCAATTTGATCCTTCATCCATTTCCCCATCACCTAAAATAACATAAGTATTGAAATTCTCTTTCTTTATTTTTGCACCTAACGCAATGCCACAAGCAATAGAGAATCCATGCCCCAAGCTACCTGCTGAAATTTCAATACCTGATACATGATGTGTTGTATGACATAAAAAAGAAGAACCGTCCTGTGCATAAGAATTAAGTTCACTTATGGGATAAAATCCCGCAAGTGCTAGGGCTGCATAGAACGATACACAAGCATGCCCTTTTGAAAGTAAACAGCGATCACGTTTTTCCCAATCAGGATTGTTTACATCATAATTAAGAACATCACTATAAAGTACAGCCAAAATATCGGCCATTGACAATGCTCCTCCTATATGAGAAGCATGGGCTTTATACACCATGGCAACAGAAATTTTTCGAATATTCTTTGCCATTTCTAAACTTTTCACACTCATCTTATTTTAATGATTCTATCGTATTATTTAATGCAAAATCAAAATCGGTATGAGGAATAGGGCCAAAAGAGTTTTCAAATTTCTCCACCCGTCCGTCCATCAACATAATCTGACCACCTGCATAGGGAATTGCACCGAAATTAAATTGAATATCAGCATGCATTTTTTCTTTTATACATCTCAATATATATCGGTTGCTATGCACTTCTTGAGGTTGACTTAAATTGTATATTCCGGATTTTCCTCTCGCTCCAAGTACAAGACATAAAGCTTTGGCAAAATCGAATGCATAGAGATATGAATATTGTTGATCGCCTTTAGTAGTATCAAATACTCTATCTCCACTTTTACATTTATCAATGACCAATTTTATTAATCCTCCTGTTTGTTTCTCACCAAACACTGTGAAAATCCTAATCCATTGCCATTCAATACCCTTAGATTTACAATATTTCTTTAAATATTCACTACACAACTTCTTTGCATAAGCATATTCTATTGATGGGCGCAACACATGATTTTCATCCACTGGACCATGATAAAAACCATATTCCGCTTGGCTACCAATAGCAATAATCTGTTTATAAGGATAAAGTTCGAACATCTGCACAGACATGGCCAAGCTTTCATTCTGAATTTCTCTACTATTTCGTGCAGCCCCTCTTACTCCACCCCATGCAGCATGAAGTAAAACATCTGGTTGAAAAGAATCTACCATCTCTTTCAAATTTGAATCCTCAAGGTTTACCCATCTTATTTTTTCTTCTACAAGTGGTTCAAACAGAGATTTAGATATAGTTCTCCGCAAACAAAGGACTTCGTGTCCTTCATTGACTGCAACATTCACAAAATGAAAGCCTAAAAAGCCAGTTGCGCCGGTAACAAAGATTTTCATTGTTTCAAGTATCTTTCTAGATGTTCTACACAGAGCTGATATACGTTCTCTACTTTATATTTCTTGTACCAATCTACGGTCAATGCAATACATTGCAGAATATTCATCCTTGGTTCCCAACCCAATTGAAATTTTGCCTTACTGATATCCAGCATCAGCAACTTTGCCTCATGCAAAGCATCCGGAGCAGAAAGGTCTTTCAATTCACCGCTTCCGTAATTCTCTATCACCATAGAGGCTACATCCCACACATTGGTGATGCTTTCAGCCTTCGGACCGAAATTCCATCCTTCGCAATATTTCACAGGTTCATTCCACATCTTTTGCGCAAGAAGCATATAGCCGCTAAGCGGTTCAAGCACATGTTGCCAGGGGCGGATTGCTTTAGGACTACGGATTTCTATTGGTTTGCCTGCCTCCAACGCCTTGATGCAATCGGGAATGATTCTATCCAAAGCCCAGTCGCCACCGCCTATCACATTTCCGGCTCTTACACTGGCAATGCTCTTGCCGTGTTTTTCATACGCTCCGGGTTGAAAGAAGCTCCGACGCCAGGAGGCTATGGCTATTTCAGCCGCACCTTTACTACTGGAATAAGGATCGTATCCGCCCATCGGTTCGTTCTCCCGATATCCCCAGATCTGTTCCCTGTTCTCGTAGCATTTATCGGTGGTTATCATCACGCCCACTTTTACACTGTCTGTAAAACGGATAGCTTCAAGAATATGGATAGTCCCCATCACGTTGGTCTGATAGGTCTCTACTGGAATGTCATAACTCAGACGTACCAAAGGCTGGGCTGCCAGATGGAACACAATCTCGGGCTGATACTGCCGGAAGATTTCTTTGATACGTTCACCGTCACGGATGTCGGCACGGATATCTGCCTTTATTCTCTGCCCGATACCGGAAAGCACAAAGTTGTCACGCTCCGTAAAAGGGTCTTGAGCCACACCGATAACTTCGGCGCCCAGCTCGTGCAGCCAGATGGAAAGCCAGCTACCTTTGAAACCGGTATGACCGGTGACAAGCACACGCTTCCCGCGATAGAAATCATGGAAAATGTCTATCATGTTGATTTTTATAAATAGAAATAGTTAAATGATTATTCTAATTTAGAACGTAAATCTTGGAAATAATCATGGAAAGTTGTCTGTATCTGATAAAAATCAGTTGTTCGTCTGGAAAGAATCATAGAAGCGAAATAAGAATCATCCTCCACATCTATCACTTCCGAGACAAATACCAGATCATCCAAGGAAGCATACCGTTTAAACCAGATTTTAAACTTCCGGTCACGAGCCGCCTGATCCTTGTCACTGGTATCACAAATATAAACTAATATATTGGAAGGGTTACGAAAAAATGAATGAACGATGGATGAAACTGTCCGCCCGATCTTCACATCCGTACCGATATGTATTCCGTTTCTTTTTTTTATAATAAACAACTGATAGGCACGCTGAATTCCTATATTTGTTTCTTCAATGAAACCGACAAGATATTCACTGCCGTCATCTGTTATGAAATAGACGGTGTCTTCTTTGTATGCAAAAACTTCATAAGGAGATGTCTCATTGATATGGACTAAAGAATATAGCATCAGCCGGGCAGCAGTTAGCTGAGGACATCGGTCAACTTTGCTATTTTAATACCCCGGTCTTTCAAATCGGACAAAGGACGACCCGCACGGATACAATCAGCAACCGCCTGCTTGTCTTCAATCATTCTCCGAAAGAACTTTTTTATATCGTCCTTGGTCTTGATTTCTTCCGCTATGTTCTTTTCCTTGTCCATTCTGTATCTTTTGTTTCTGCAAATAACGCTATTTATTTTTGATTATACAAACAATCCACGACTTTGTCACCAAACTTTCCAAGGAGCAGTTCCTTTGTCCCACATCTCATTCAGTTCCGTATTGTCTCGCAGGGTATCCATCGGCTTCCAGAATCCTGTATGGCGGTAGGCGTGCATCTTACCGTCTTTTGCCAATTGTTCCAGAGGCTTGCGCTCAAATATCACCGTGTCATCATTTTCCGGTATATAGTCGAACACTTCCGGCTCGCACACGAAATAGCCGGCATTGATCCAGTTGCGGTCACCGTCCGGTTTCTCCTGAAAGGACAAGACCTTGTCACTTTCCAGATCGATCTGCAGGGCTCCGAACTTGCCACCCGGCTTGTAGGCTGTCAGTGAAACGGCACAACCGGAGGCTTCATGTGCTTTGATGCTTTCCGCTATATTGATATCGGAAACGCCGTCTCCGTAGGTCAGCAGAAAACGCTCGTTGCCGATATATTTCTGTATGCGTTTCAGGCGGCCTCCGGTCTGGGTATGTAGCCCGGTATCTACCATGGTGACTTTCCAGTTCTCCGAATGGTTGTCGTGTATATTCACCGTATTGTTGGATAAATCTACCGTCATATCGCAATTATGACGGAAATAGTTGGCAAAATATTCTTTGATGACATATTGTTTGTAGCCGCAGCAGATGACGAATTCATTGATACCGTAGTGGCTGTAAATTTTCATGATATGCCACAGGATGGGCTTTCCTCCGATTTCAACCATCGGTTTGGGTATCAGATTGGTGGCTTCGCTCAGACGTGTACCGAAACCACCGGCAAATAGTACCGCTTTCATGTCTTGTTTATTTTGAATTTTACTTATGAGAAGCTACAAACTCCTTGATGGTGGAGATCATGTATTGCAGCATTTCTTCCGTCATGCCCGGATAGACACCGATCCAGAAGGTATTGGTCATCACAAAGTCTGTATTTTTCAATTCACCGACAATGCGGAAACCTTTGCCGGTAGAGCGCATCTCATCGAATGCAGGATGTTTCACCAGATTGCCGGCAAAGAGATTACGGGTCTGGATTTTCTTGCTTTCCAGATATTCACTAAGCTGGTTACGGGTAAAACCGGCATCGGATTTTACTGATATGAGGAAGCCAAACCAACTGGGATCGGAGTTTTTTATCGGTTCGGGAAGTATCAGGCCTTCGGTTCCCTCCAGTCCTTCACGCAGTATCTTGAAATTGCGACGACGGGCTTCTACGATATAATCCAGTTTCTCAAGCTGGGCGCAACCGATAGCCGCCTGCATATCCGTCACTTTCAGATTAAAGCCAAAATGGCTATATACATATTTGTGGTCGTAACCTGCAGGCAGTTCACCAAACTTGCCTGTGAAACGGCATTTGCATGTATTATCCACACCGCCTATGCACCAGCAGTCGCGCCCCCAGTCACGGAAAGAACGGACTATCTTGTCTAGTTCGGCGTCATCTGTATAGACTGCACCGCCCTCGCCCATGGTCATGTGGTGGGGAGGATAGAACGAACTGGTTCCGATATGTCCCCATGTACCTGTCTTTTTCGTCACTCCGTCAATGGTATATTCAGATCCTAAGGCGTCACAATTGTCTTCTACCAGCCATAGTCCGTGTTTGTCACAGAATGCTTTGACTGCTTCAAGATTGAACGGATTTCCCAATGAATGGGCGATCATTACGGCCTTTGTCTTGTCTGAAAAGGCTTCTTCCAGCCGGGTGACGTCAATATCGTACTCTGGAATCGTGATGTCCACAAAAACAGGAACCGCACCATATTGTATAATAGGAGTTACCGTGGTAGGAAAGCCGCAAGCGACTGTGATTACTTCATCACCTTTCTTTATTCTCTTGTCTCCTAATTTGGGGGAAGTCAGTGTATAGAATGCCAATAGGTTGGCACTGGAACCGGAGTTGGTAAGCGCACAATGTTTTACCCCCAGCCATTTTGCCAGACGGGTTTCGAACTTATGGGCCCAAGGACCGGCAGTGAGCCAGAAATCGAGTGACGAGTCAACGAGGTTTACCATTTCTTCATCATTGAAGTAACGGCCGCCATAATTAACAAAGCTTTTGCCCGGCTCAAACACTTTTGAAGTTTTATGAACTTCGTTATAATATTCACGTGTCAACTGAAGTATTTGTCGCTTCAGTTCTTCTTTCTTACTCATACTAATTGGTATATATTCTATTATTGAAATAAGAGATAGATTTATAAAAACTAGTCCACTTTCTCGAACGGAAAAGCATGAAGATAGCTGATAGCCACCGTCATATTTCCAAAAGCGAACACTAACCTTGTATTGCGATGCAGCCGCATAATGCACCCCTCCTTACCATGAAAAATACCACCGGTAATGCGAATACGTTGCTTCTTCTGAAGATAAGCCTCCAAAGGACGGTTCAACAGTTCAATGTTGTAGGGCATGGATTCATATAGATAGATGAATTCCTCCATCTGACACTGGGGAATGACCGCAGCACGATGGGTAACGTAGTCCGTTACCAGATATTGGCGGGGGAGCATGGCAGACAAGATGCGCTGAAGTTGCTCCAAAGGAGCGCACACAAATAACCAACCGCTACCTTGTACTTCCTTTTCATCTGTCAGGGCATTGAGTTGTGAGGCAGAACCGGTGGAAAAGGCTTCCTTCACGATTCTGGCGGATTCACGGCGAGCAGCATACTCTTGTTTGGTATAATCACACTGTTCGAAACGTTTCCGATGACCTGTCTCGGTATAAGAAAATACTTTGAAACAGAAGTAACATTCCTCGGTTATCCCTTCCGAAGTACGGAGCTTTACTGCTTTTCTGCCACTGAAGACTGCAATATAACGCTTCAGTTCCTTATAGGGAAGATACATATAGTACCATGAGAGTTCAGGGTGTTCTTCCCTATTCCAGCCTGTGGCTTGGTTACTGCATTTGACCCCGGGTCTGAAGCAGAAGCGATTGAACTGCAGAGCAGTAACTTAGGCGCTTCGCTCGTTATGTCTTGATTGTCATTCGTTGTTCCCATCAAAACATTACATTTTATCATACCTTTATTTGAAAAAGAGGAACAGATTTGCTATCAGATATCCTCTATATTTTGGGGTTCTCTTCGTAAGAGAACCCCATTTCTGTGCAAATATAGCCCATATTTGCTTTAAACGCAATTTTTTGTTCCAGAAAAATAAGAAAAAGTTGCAAACAGGCGCATCTCGTTTATAAAAACAGCATACGACAAAACCAGTAAATATTCAATTATCAGAGATCTAACTTGACTTTGGGGTTCTCTTACGAAGAGATTCCCATTTTTTATTATACCTAAATATGCAAGAAACACCTTTCTGCAAGCCTATTATACAATAGCTCATCACTGCAACAAACCTATTTTCCCTATTATGTTTCTTTTTGCAAGAGAGAAGTTAAAAAGAAGTAAAAATGACAGACATACACAATGCCTTAGAATAAAAAACGGACTGTACAGTCTTTCTTTTCTGTACAGTCCGCTTAAATTATACAATGTAGAGAGATAACGTTTATTCTTCGTCAGCAAACATCGGGTCCCATGCCGGAAGACAGATTGGTTTCTGTTTTAAAATATCCAGCACCTTGGCAGGAACATATTTCTTTTCTGCCACCACACGGAACATATATTCATCAAACCATTTATCTGTCATGATAAGGTGTCCTCTGTATCCACTGGCACTGCCCCAACTGTTTTCCACCATCCATTTTTTCGGCTTTCCCGCTTTATCCAAGTCCACCGCCATCAAGGTCATGGCATGGCTGCTGCCACTGGAGAAAGTTTGGATACGTTGTTTCTTGTCCATACCGAAAGTAGTTCCCATCAATGATTCGTAATCATAATTATCAGGGTCCAGCAAGCCACGTTTACTATCGAGGAATTTGCCTACATCACAAGAAAAATACATCATGGTACTGTCCTTGATGGAAGCTATGGCTATTTCTTTAATATCCTCTATCGGCAAGTTTACATAAGTCCAATTCTTGCCATCATAACGGTGACGGTCAAAATCTATTTCATAACATTTATAAAACTCGCGGCTGGGATCATTCATCAGCATTACATAATTATTGGTCAAATCATTTCCCAAAAACTCTTTATAGAAAGACACCGGAGTATATTCTTTCGCTTCCCCACCCTTCAGACTCCATGTAAAGGTGGAAACAGGTTCGCCAAGGGTCAGCACCAGCATACGATAAACCGTTCCCAGCATTTCTGTCTTTTTCTTTTCCAGTTCGGCCGGCTTCGCTCCGGTAGCGGCGGCTTCGCGTAGTTGTAAACCAAATTCCTTCAGTTTCAGTCCTATCAGACTACTCATCTTTCCGGTATTCTCACTGCTGAAAGTTTCCACCATTGCACTCTTGGGGACCAGTCCGTATTTCTCTATAATATCCGATACTCCTGTGAATTGTCCCCCATCGCTTAAGGGATGCTTGAACAGCCATTCCACCATTTTATCGTCCATGGGCTTTCCACTGGTATCAATGATTCCCTGTAAGAATAAGTTTGCTTTTTCTAATTGGTCGTAGAAAAAGCAGTAGTTCTGTGAGAACTCCATCTCATCCAGTCCGTATTTGGCAATCATCTGGCTGCGGAGTACGTTCAGTCCGGTAAAAAGCCAGCAACGACCGGAAGATTGTTGGTCGGTTATTCCCTTGGATAGCACCTTGTGTGAAAACTCCGTATCAAAATCGGCACGGTTCTCCTGGTTCAATGCCAACGTGTTGATACTTGTTCCGCCTAAGGCGTTGCGGATGGCTTTGTCGGCAGGGGTTGCCTTATAACTTTGTTTGATTTGATTCAGCATTTCACCTGAAATGCCTCCCTGTTGTGCCTGGGCTGTCAATGCAGCTGCAAACAGAAGAGCGAATGTGATGTGTTTCTTCATATTATTGTAAAAATATAAAATGATTTATTAGGGTGGGTAAATGTACAAGTTATTTTTGAACCCTGCTAATCTTTCACGTGAAAGATATATAATCATCAGATCCTATCATTATTATGACAGGTCCGACTGTTCTGCTTTTTTCTTTATCTTATATCCCAGTATAGCAATTGTGATACTCATCAAGGGACTGATAATGTTAAAGAATGCGTAAGGCAGATACACAATGGTGGGAACACTAAGGATAGTGGCCTGTGTCATACCGCATGTATTCCAGGGTATCAATGGCGAAGTGACTGTAACAGAATCTTCCGTCGTGCGGCTCAGCAGTTTGCTTTCATAACCGTTTGCACTATAGATGTCTTTAAACATATTACCCGTCAGGATAATGGATATATATTGATCTGCTGTAGCAAGATTCAGGAACAAGCCCGATGCAACTGTGGACGACACCATTCCTACCCGCTTTTTCGTAAAACGTACAAATACAGAAGTGATACTGCCGAGCATTCCTCCGGCTGTCATCGCCCCTCCGAAACACATGGCGCAGATAATCAGCCAGATGGTATTCATCATACCCGCCATTCCGCGAGTGGATATCAGTTCGTTTATTTCCGCATTACCGGTTTCCAATTGGGTTCCACCATAAAGCATTCCCATTCCTCCTTTGAACAAGGCGGCAATCCCTTCGACTCCTTGTCCGGCGATTTCGCATAATAGTCCGGGCTGGAAAATCAAGGCAAAGACGGTAGCCAGAGCCGTAGAAACAAATAGAGTGATGATGGAAGGCACTTTACGTGCAATCAGTATCGCTGTGACAACGGGGACAATCATCAACCACCATGAAATATGGAACTTATCACTCAATATACGGGTGTATTCGGCGATATGGCCGGTATCAGTGGCTTCATGTGACAATCCGGCTATGGTAAAGATTATCAAAGTGATGACAAGTGATGGAACGGTGGTAATCATCAAGTAACGGATGTGAGTGAACAGCGGTGTATCCGTTACGGACGATGCCAGAATGGTGGTATCCGAAAGCGGAGAAACTTTATCACCGAAATAGGCTCCGGAGATAATCGCACCTGCAATCCAACCTTCACCGAAACCTTGCGCCTTCCCTATTCCCATCAGTGCGATGCCGATAGTGGCGATGGTAGTCCATGAGCTGCCTGTCATGACAGATACTACCGCACAAATAATGCAAGTGGATACCAGGAAAAAATGAGGATGAATAACCTGTATGCCATAATATATTAATGTAGGGACTACACCGCTGACCATCCATGCTCCGGACAAAGCTCCGATGATCAGCAAGATAATAAGTGCGGTACTTACCCCGGCTATATTATTGGTGACAGCCAGTTCGAAGTCCTTCCACGGACGACGGAATCCCGCCATACCTATCAGCACACAAACTGCTGTAGCCACTAGCAGACAGACTTGGCTGCCACCGGACAAGGCATCACTTCCAAATGTACGGATAGTGACAAACAATAATAAAATAAGTACGAATACGGGTAAAAGGGATACTAACGGTGAAGGGATTTTGTTATCTTTCATTCTTTTTTTATTCAATTTTTATTCAAAATGTAAATAGAACTATCAATTTGGTTTTCAGCGTGCAAAGTTCGGAATATTTTTTGAGTTCTAAAAGTCAATCGGCGGTATTTAAAGACTTTTTTTGTATTTGCAGGTAAACCTTTTTGCAAGGGGGGGCGTTATTAGTTCAAATTATAACCTAAAACTTAACAAATATGAATGAATTAGTTGGTGGCTTAGGCTACGCTGTAAAAAATTGGTGGATGTCCCTGTTGCTGGGCTTGCTCTACATTGCGGTAGCACTATGCTTATTGTTCGCTCCTATGAGCAGTTATGTGGCACTGAGTGTCATCTTCAGTATCTCGATTCTGGTCAGTGGCATTCTGGAAGTTTTTTTTGCTGCCGGAAACAAAAAAACAATCAGTAGTTGGGGATGGTATCTTGCCGGAGGTATTATTGATTTGCTGATAGGTATTTATCTGGTATTCTATCCGTTGGTCAGCATGGAACTGATTCCGTTTATTGTTGCTTTCTGGCTGATGTTCAGAGGGTTTACATTGTGTGGCTATTCCACAGATTTGAAACGCTATGGCACAAAGGACTGGGGGTGGTATCTGGTGTTTGGCATTCTGGCTATTCTTTGCTCTATGGCTATCATCTGGCAACCTGGACTTGGTGCTGTTACCGTGCTCTATATGCTGTCCATCACTTTTCTTATTATCGGATGTTTCCGTGTCATTTTCTCCTTCGAGTTGAAAAGATTGCATAAAAACAAGTAAAAAAAATCGTTTATTTTGGGCTACGTCATACGTTATTCGTATTTTTGTTAGCCCAAAATAAACAATGATTTCTAGTAAGAGTCTTAAATACACTGTGCGTATTCTGCTAGGTACACTGATTGGTGTCTACCTGGGAATAATTGTGCTGCTGAACATACCGTATGTCCAGGGCAAATTATCTGTTTTTGTAACTAAGGAATTAAAAAACATACTGAATACGGAGGTTTCTGTAGGACGGATTGATATGGGTTTGCTGAACCGTATCATTGTGGAAGATGTCCTTTTGCATGACCGGAAGAACCAGGAGATGCTGAAAGTAGCCCGCTTATCGGCAAAATTCGACCTTCTGCCTTTATTGAACGGTAAAGTCACCATCAGCAGTGTCCAGCTTTTTGGATTTACGGTCAATTTGAACCGGGAAACTCCGGAATCTGCCCCTAATTTCCAGTTTGTGTTAGACGCTTTCGCGTCCAAAGATACGGTTAAAACAAAATCTAATTTGGATTTACGAATTAATTCCGTGCTGATAAGGCGTGGCAGAGTGACATACGATATATTATCGGAACCGGAAACTCCCGGAAAGTTCAATGCCCATCATCTATCGGTGAAGAATCTCGCTGCAACGCTTTCACTGAAGGCATTGCGCAGCGACTCGTTGAATGCCGCCATCCGGCGGGTCAGCTTTGACGAACAATGTGGTTTTTCATTGCAGAAGTTCGCCATGAAAGTTACAGCCAACAATAAACGTTTGGATATTAAGGATTTTGGTGTGGAACTTTCAAATACCGCTTTAAAGATAGACAGTCTGACCTTGAAGTATGACAGCCTGCCCGAATTGCCCCAAATGACAGAAAATGTAAGATATGACGGCTCTTTGAAGGCTTCCGTTATACTGAAAGATTTGGCTCCTTTTGTGCCTGCCTTGTCACGCTTTGAAGAACCGTTGGATCTAAATCTGGTTTTCTCCGGTCACGGCAAACATTTGGACTGCCCCACCCTGCGGCTGACTAACCACCACGGATTGATGATTGCAGGGGAAGCTGCCTTAAGTAACTGGGATGCAGGCATGGATATGTACATTTACGGCAAACTGGGTAACTTGACCATGACGAAAGAGGGCATAAACGTTCTGATGACGAACCTGACGGGAAAGGTTCCTCCCATTTTGCAACGTTTGGACTATATTCGTTTTAACGGGGAAGCGGCGGGCTATCTGCATGATCTCACACTGACAGGCTTGTTCCATACAGGGGCAGGCATGGTGAAAACGGACGTGATGATGAGCATTGATGAACAAAGTATGAGCAGAACCTATTCGGGTAGTGTGGCGAGTGCAGACCTGGATTTGGGAAAATTACTTAATCAGGAAAAGAAATTCGGCAAGGTGGATTTCAATGTGGAACTGAAAGGTTTCAACTATAAGAACCGATATCCGGAATCATACATCAAAGGAATCATATCTTCCTTTGAATATAGTCAATATCAATATGAAAATATCATGTTGGATGGCGTATATAAGGACGGAGGCTTTAACGGGCGCTTATCCATGGACGACGCAAACGGTTCTGTCCAAATAGACGGTAATTTCAATGTTGCCAAAACAATCCCTGACTTTAACCTGAAGGCATCCGTAAAGAACCTGCGCCCTCACGACCTCCATCTGTCGGACAAATATGAGAATGCCAGTATTTCACTGGACCTCACTGCTGATTTCACCGGCAAATCCATTGACGACATGAACGGGCGCATTTCATTGGACAGCCTGCAATTAAACGCTCCCGATGAAGGAGGGTGTTTTCTTGATAATCTGACTATTACAGCCGGACAGGTAAGCGGTGAAAAAGAGTTGCGCATAAATTCATCCTTCATGACAGCGGTGATACGAGGTGACTATTCCTACCACACCATTCCGGCCAGCGTGGTAAAGACGGTACAACGCTATATTCCGTCCTTACTGACTATAAAGGATAATATGCCTGAGCCTCACAATAACTTCCAGTTTGATATCTGCCTGGAAAATACCGAAGTGCTATCCAAATTATTTCAGATTCCATTGGAATTATACCTGCCGGCATCTTTAAAAGGATATTTTAACGACGGCGAGGAAAAGTTGCACGTAGAAGGACATTTTCCGGAATTCAGATACAATGGAACACGTTATGATTCGGGCGTTTTATTTTGTGAGAATCCTTCTGACCGGTTCAAATGTTCACTGCGAGGCGGTATGCTGATGAAAAGTGGTGCAATGCTTAACTTCTCGGTGGAAGCCAATGCCAAAAACGATCATTTGGAAACAACAATTAACTGGGGGAACAATACTGATGTGACTTACGGTGGTAAATTTGCCGCCGATACCCGTTTCTTCAAAACAGAAGGTCCCCACCCTATTCTTCAGGCAGATATAAACATACAGCCCACAAAAGTAGTGCTGAATGATACGGTATGGAACATTCATCCCTCGCATATCGCCATAGATTCGGGACGCGTATTCATTGATAATTTCCTGTTTGAACATGAGGACCAGTATTTAAGGATAGATGGTAAACTGACCAAGAAGGAAAGTGATTCCTGCCGGGTGGATTTGAGAAATATCAAGCTGGACTATGTACTGGATATTGTGCAGTTTGACGATGTAGAGTTCGGCGGACTTGTAACCGGAAAGGTTCATCTGAAAAGTGTCATGAAGAACCCGGTGATGCGGACCCGTCTGAATGTGCACAAATTCTGTCTGAACCGTTCTTTATTAGGAGAAGCCAACATTGCAGGTGTATGGGATAAGGAATTGGGCGGAGTACGACTGGATGCCCAAATAGCGGAAAAAGGAATTTCCTCCACTCATGTGACAGGGTATGTCTCTCCCAAGTTAAAAGGTCTTGATCTGTCGATTCGGGCAGATAGTACCAATCTGGGATTCTTACAACCTTTTATAGAAGGAATTTTCAGTGAAATTAATGGCCGTGTCAACGGAAATGTCCGTTTATATGGCGATTTCAAGCATTTGGATCTGGAAGGTGAAGTGAGGGCCAAAATGGATGCTAAAATTGATGTGTTGAACACTTATTTCCAAATCCGGGATGACTCCATACATATATCTTCGGGCAGTCTGGATTTCAGGAATGTAAAAGTCTATGACCGTGAGGGACATGACGGACTGGTAAATGGTTATCTGCATCACACAAAGCTGAAAAATCTGATGTACCATTTCAATATACGAGGCAACAACCTGTTGATGTACAATACCTACGAAGCCGGGAATATGCCTTTTTACGGAAAAGTATATGGTACAGGAAATGTGGTACTGGATGGTGGAAATAATGCGATGACAGTGGACGCTTCACTGACCACAGGCAACAATACCAGCTTCACTTATATAACCGGAGTAACCACGGAAGCAGCGAGCAATCAGTTTATCACTTTTGTAGACAAAACCCCCAAGCGCATTCACGATAATGTGGAAACCAATCTTTACCACCACTCTAATGTGCGTAAGACTAAAGAGGACGACGGACCTCCTATGGATCTCCGCATCAACATGTTGATAGAAGCAACTCCCAGCGCTACCATGAAAATTATCATGGATCCTGTAGCGGGAGATAATATTACAGCAACCGGAAATGGAAACCTGCAAGTGAATTTTTTCAATAAAGGTGATTTCCGTATGTTCGGTAGCTATGTCATAGATCAAGGTATGTATAAACTAAGCATGCAGGAAGTAATACGCAAGGACTTTACCTTGAAATCAGGTGGCACGGTGACTTTCTCAGGTGACCCTTATCAGGCGAATCTTGATTTACAGGCGGTATACACGGTTAATTCTGCTTCTTTAAGTGATTTGGTAGTAGATCCCTCGCGCAACCAAGGTACGGTGAAGGTAAACTGTCTGATGAATCTGACTGGAAATTTATCCAATCCGGATATTAAATTCGATTTGGAACTGCCCACTGTAAGCGAGGAAGACCGGGAATTGGTACGTAGTGCTACCAGTACGGAAGAACAAATGAATACACAGATTATTTATTTGCTGGGAATTGGTAAGTTCTACACCTATGATTATGCCAATAATGACCAATCCTCTAATGCGACCAGTTCTTTAGCCTTCAGTACACTTTCCGGTCAGCTGAACAATATGTTGTCCCAATGGATGGGCAATAAAAACTGGAACATAGGCGCCAACTTGAGTACCGGTGAAAAAGGTTGGACAGATGTGGAAGCAGAAGCTATGTTGTCCGGCAGGTTATTGAATAACAGGCTGATGATAAATGGAAACTTCGGCTATAAGGAGAATGTGATGGCAAATAGCAACTTCGTAGGAGACTTTGAAGCGATATGGTTATTGACAAAAAACGGAGATTTCCGTTTGAGAGGGTATAATCAGACCAATGACCGCTATTTTACTAAATCTACCCTGACCACTCAAGGAGTAGGTCTCATGTATAAAAAAGATTTCAATACTTGGGATGAACTGTTCCGCTGGTTCTTATGGAAAAGACGGAAAAGCTCGTTACAAAAACGAAGCGATGACTAATTAACCTATAAAGTTTATTTCATATCTTTGCAAGACAAATTTAAAAATATGAATATGTCCTATTTACCCGCCGAATGGCATAAACAAAGTTTGATTCAACTAACGTGGCCCCATAAAGACACAGACTGGGCATACATGTTGGACGAAGTGAATGACTGTTTTCTTAAGATAGCTTATGAGGTTTTGAAACGTCAGAGTTTGTTGATTGTGGCTCCAGAACCCGATTCCATAAGAGATAGTATAGATAATTATGGAGCTGATATCCAAAAACTAGTCACATCAAAAATCAACACAAATGATACTTGGGCACGCGATCATGCTTTTATCACCCTGTTGAAAGAAGACGCTACTCCCCTGCTGCTGGATTTCTGTTTTAATGGCTGGGGAATGAAGTTTGCCGCAAATTATGATAACCAGATTAATAACGAACTGTATTTTCACCATCCTGTTCTGAAAGGTGAATATGTTTTCTGCCGGAATTTTATTTTAGAAGGAGGTTCCATAGAAAGTGATGGGAAAGGAAGCCTGCTGACTACAGAGCAATGTTTGCTGGCTAAAAACAGAAATGAAATGAACCGACAGGAAGTGGAGGATTTTCTAAAAGAAACATTTAACTTAAAACAGGTTCTATGGTTGAAACACGGTTATCTGGCAGGTGATGATACAGACAGCCATGTGGACACATTGGCACGTTTCTGTCCGGATGATACCATTGTGTATGTAAAGTGCACCAATGAAAAAGATGAACACTATAAGGAACTGGCAATGATGGAAGAAGAACTAAAAGCGTTCCGTACTTTGGACGGCAGGCCATACCGTCTGCTTCCGCTACCTATGGCAAGTGCTGTTTATGATGAGGAACATCATCGCTTGCCGGCAACTTATGCCAATTTCCTGATAATGAATGAAGCTGTGCTTTATCCTACTTATGCTGATTCTGTGAATGATATGCGCGCCAAAGAAGTATTGGCTGAAACATTTCCCGGAAGAGAGATAGTAGGTATTGACTGCACTGCTTTAATAAAGCAACATGGCTCGCTGCATTGCGTCACCATGCAATATCCCGAAGGTGTATATTAATAAATATATGTATGAAAAGAACGATTAAAGTAGGAATTATCCAACAGACATGCACTAATGATATCCGTCACAATTTGAGCAAACTGCACCACAATATAGAACAGGTGGCGGCAGCAGGTGCACAGCTGGTTGTATTGCAGGAGTTGCACAACACCCCTTACTTCTGTCAGACAGAAGATACGGATATGTTTGATTTGGCAGAACCGGTTCCCGGTCCTTCTACCGGCTTCTACAGTGAGTTGGCTGCCGGATACGGTATTGTACTGGTTACTTCGTTATTCGAGAAGCGTGCTCCGGGGCTATATCACAATACAGCCGTCGTTTTTGACAAAGATGGCAGTATAGCAGGGAAATACCGCAAAATGCATATTCCCGATGATCCCGCCTATTATGAGAAATTTTATTTTACTCCCGGTGACCTGGGATTTGAACCTATTCAGACATCACTGGGAAAACTAGGTGTACAAGTCTGCTGGGACCAATGGTATCCCGAAGGTGCACGGCTGATGGCACTGAAAGGTGCTGAAATTCTTATATACCCTACAGCTATAGGTTGGGAAAGCACAGACACTCAAGAAGAGAAAATCCGTCAACTAGGTGCATGGGTAACCGTGCAGCGTGGACATGCCGTGGCAAACGGTCTGCCGGTTATCGCCGTGAACCGTGTAGGACATGAGCCCGATCCTTCCGGTCAGACTAATGGTATCCAATTTTGGGGTAATAGCTTCGTGGCAGGTCCTCAAGGAGAAATACTGGCACAAGCCAACAATATGGATGAAGAAAATATGGTAGTGGAACTGGATATGACCCGTAGTGAGAATGTTCGTCGCTGGTGGCCTTTCCTCCGTGACCGGCGTATTGATGAGTTTGAAAATCTAACCCGACGCTTTATAGATTAAATACAAACGTTATCGTTATATAAATTCACATATTCGTTAAACAATTCATGGTTAAGGCTGTTTTAGTTATCAGAATATTCAAAAGATATTATTGATTTACTAAACAGCTTAATTATGAAAAAAGTATTATTTTTAGCCGCATTGTTACTTGTTTGCTTCAGCGGAGTGACAAATGCACAAACCAGAAAACAAAGAGAAGACGCTAAACGCGAAGCATGGAAGAAAGAACGTCAGGAAAAGAAAGCCTTGGAAGCTCAGCAGGACTCTGTATCCTACGTCCAAGCAATTAATGCTTTAAAAAACGGTTCTTTTGTATTAGAAGCTGATAACGTTGTATTCCGTAATGGAATAATGCGTTTTGTTTCCTCTAACACGAATTATGTGGAAGTAAACGATGGGCAAGGTATTATTCAGACCGCCTTTACTAATTTTGTGTATAACTGGAGCCCGAACGGCTTGGGAGGTGTCACGGTTCAGGGAAATGTGAACGGAATAAGTATGCGCCAGGATAAAGACGGTAATGTGTACTATAATTATGGAATTAATGGGATTGCCGTTTCGGCCACCGTTTCTATTGTACTGACTGGCGGAACCAATCAGGCCAGTGTTACTATAAATCCAAATTTCTCAGGCAATACGCTGACAATGAACGGATATCTGGTTCCCTATAACGAAAGTAGTGTATTCCAAGGAACAACATGGTAATTCATTAAGAAGATATGAGAAAAAGGAATGGGCATTTTCACTACCCATTCCTTTTTATTTATTATTATAGCATTGGAAATGTTTCTTGTCTGCTCATAACATTAACCGAGGTTGTGATTCCAATTCCAATAAAAACCTTTTAGCGGACAGTCCGCCTCCATATCCTGTCAGCGAGTGGTCACTACCGATCACACGATGGCAAGGTGCAAAGATTGATATGGAATTTGCACCATTAGCATTGGCTACCGCACGAACTGCTTGGGGCATCCCGATATGCCTGGCCATTTCACCATAAGACATTGTCCTGCCAAACGGTATCTTTAACAGTTCATTCCATACTGTTTTCTGAAAATCCGTGCCCACAAAAAGAAGCGGCACACTAAATTCTTTGCGTTGTCCTGCAAAATACTCGTTGAGTTGCTCTATTGATTCTTCGATTATTTCTGACGTACTTATTTCAAATTCGGCACACAATACCCGCTTCAACCGTTGATTCACACGATCGCAGTGTTTTTCCACCTGCCAGTCACACAGGCAGAGTTTTCCGCCAAATGAACCGAGCAGCAACACTCCGCAGGGTGATTCATAACTCTTTATCTTGATCGTATTTTTCTCTTTCATACACTTTTTATATGCTTCCTTCATATGTTTATAAGCTGTTTCAGCTTATCGGACTACTTTAAACCAAAAAGACAAAGCGTAGCGAATTAGCTGAAACAGCATTCACTACGCTTTGTTCGGATCGTCCCGTTATCGGCCTTTTATACAATATCCTATATAAAAAGCGGAAAAAACTTACTTATCCTCTTTTATATCAACGACCAGATTCAACTCATCCAATTGTGATTGATCCAAAGCAGCGGGAGCATCCAACATCACATCACGTCCACTATTATTTTTAGGGAATGCTATACAGTCACGGATACTATCAAGTCCTGCAAACAAAGAAACCCAGCGATCAAGACCGTATGCCAAACCACCATGAGGAGGTGCTCCGTATTTGAATGCATTCATCAGGAAGCCGAATTGTTCTTGTGCTCTTTCCGGAGTAAAGCCCAAAATTTCAAACATCTTGGCCTGTAATTGTGAATCATGGATACGAATTGAACCACCTCCTACTTCTACACCGTTTACTACCATATCGTAAGCATCGGCACGAACAGCAGCCGGATCTGTATCCAACAAAGGAATATCTTCTTCTTTCGGATGAGTGAACGGATGGTGCATGGCCATCAGACGGCCTTCTTCTTCACTCCACTCAAACATCGGAAAATCAACGACCCACAGACAAGCAAATTTATTCTTATCACGCAGTCCCAGCTGACGTCCCACTTCCAGACGAAGTTCGCATAACTGCTTGCGGGTCTTCATAGCATCAGGACCACTCAGAATCAGGATCAAGTCACCCGGCTTGGCACTGAAAGCTTCCTTCATCTGCTGAAGTACTTCCTGTGAATAGAATTTGTCTACACTGGATTTTACATTGCCATCAGCTTCCACACGGGCGTAAACCATACCTTTCGCACCGATCTGAGGTTTCTTGACAAATTCTGTTAATTGGTCTAACTGTTTACGGGTATAACTTGCAGCGCCTTCCGCACAGATACCACCAATATATGCCGCATCATCAAAAACAGAGAAGCCATGACCTTTCATGATATCCATCAATTCCACAAACTTCATGCCGAAACGCAAATCCGGTTTGTCACTACCGTAATATTTCATGGCATCGGCCCATGTCATACGCAGAAACGGTTCGCTCAACTCGACTCCACGTAACTCCTTGAACAAATGTTTTGCCATTCCTTCGAAAGTGGAAATGATATCTTCTTGTTCAACAAAACTCATCTCACAGTCTATCTGAGTAAACTCAGGCTGACGGTCTGCACGAAGATCTTCATCACGGAAACACTTTACAATCTGGAAGTAACGATCAAAGCCGGAAACCATCAGCAATTGCTTCAGTGTTTGCGGAGACTGTGGCAGTGCATAAAACTGTCCCGGGTTCATACGTGAAGGAACAACAAAATCACGGGCTCCTTCAGGAGTAGAACCTACCAACATAGGAGTTTCCACTTCCAGAAACCCTTTGCTGTCCAAATATCGGCGCACTTCCATTGTCATTTTATGACGAAGTTCCAAATTTTTACGCACACAATTACGGCGTAAATCCAAATAGCGGAATTTCATACGGATATCATCACCTCCGTCACTATTATCTTCTATCGTAAAAGGAGGAGTTACCGCTGAATTAAGTACATTCAATACCGATACGATAATTTCAATTTCACCGGTGGGAATATTCATATTCTTATTTGAACGTTCGTTCACTTCACCGGTTATTTGAATAACAAATTCACGCCCCAAGTGATTGGCACGTTCACAAAGTTCGGCATTCACCGCTTCGTTGAATACCAATTGGGTAATACCGTAACGGTCACGAAGATCGACAAACGTCATCCCTCCCATTTTACGTGCACGCTGTACCCAACCTGCCAACGTTACACTTTTGCCTGCATCGGAAAGTCTGAGCTCTCCGCAAGTATGACTTCTGAACATATATTCTTAAATTTAATCAATTGTTTGGCAAAGGTACGATATGTTTTCCATTGTACAAAACTGCCTACAAGAAAAAAAGTCCCGTAGCTGTATACCAACGGAACTTTTTTAATCTGGATGTACAGATCTCAATTCTTGAACATTTCAATGACATCCCTTAATTCTCCTGGAGATACTTCACCAGTTTTCTCCCACAACATCTTGCCTTTACGTTGGAGGACAAAGCTGGGAGCTATTTCTATTTCATAGGCATCGGCTACTTTCCGATTACTTTCTATATTGACTCTTACAATATTGACCGGTTTTTCAAATTCATGTAACAGCGGTTCAATCCATTCACAATGGGGAGACCAATCCGCATAAAACACAACCAGCAATAATGAGTCCGACTGGTTTACCTCTTCTATTTTTCCAGTTATATCCATTACTGTTTTCAATTTTAAATTATCCTCTACTTCCTAAACTGTTCACGTCAGGATTCAACTCTTTTACCGCTGCTTTCACCTGCTTCTTGGTAGGCTTACCAGTATTGGACACTTGTTCAACAGGAAACCGCTGACCACTATTCGTCAGCTCATCCTTTTGTTCCATCTTTTTCTTTTCTTCTTTACCCATATCTTCTCATTTTTAAGGTTTATGCTAATAATGCAACAAAATAGATAAAAAGATGGTTCACATAAAAAGTGAAAAAGGATGCCTGAAAATTATTCAGACACCCCTTTACTACTACATTTAAAACTACGTGAAATTGAGATTATTATACTTTACGGTCGCAATAACGTTTGCATTGTACACAAATATCATACCCCAGCATAGCTCCAAGAATAAAATCCTGCTCGGGTGACAATTTGTTCAGTGGCTGATTCACTAGGAAACGAATGGCATTAATGCATTCTTTTCTACCGAAAAACAGGTTTATTTTATCATTTCCCACGGGCTGGATTATGTAATTAATCTTTTGATTGATCAGCCGTTTTACAGCAAAATCTTCATACTTCCTCTTGGTAGTATAGAGTACCATCTGACGTACTCCTTTTTTTAATTCATAAATATGATTCAGAAATACTTTCAATTCTACCGGGTTTATGTCTGAAGCTATCATAAGGCAATTGTCAAAATTACAGGTTCTTCTTTATTTCTTCAACCCAACTGTTAATACGTTCTTCAGTCTTGCCACTTTCGTTCACGTCATCAAGAGCCAAACCTACAAATTTCCCATCGATTATCGCTATAGAAGATGAATACGAATACCCATCGGCAGAAACTGCCCCCACAAAAGTGCAACCTGAATTCTTTAACTGGTCATATATAACTCCCATACCGTCACAAAATGTATCACAATAGGATTCTGAATCTCCACAGCCAAAGAGAGCAACTATTTTACCATTCAAATCTGCAGTCTTTATCATTTTAATGGCGTCATACCAATCATCTTGCAATTCACCGTCTCCCCAAGTAGAAGTCCCTAACAATAAAATATCATAACTTTCCACTTTTTCTGTGGTAATTTTACTTGCATCAATTACATCAACTGATGCCACACCTAATTTTTCAGCTATTGTCTGTGCGATGCTCTCACAAGTTCCAGTAGAGGAACCATAAATTATACCCATTTTTTTCATACAGCAAATCATTTAATTTGTTTGTTGCAAAGTAAAAGGTTTGAAAGAGATTCTGAAATACCTAGAAATAGTGATTTTAATAAAGTTCAAGAGACAAAACTCAGTTTTTGAAAACATAAACTTATAATCTGAAATTTAAGCATCCTAAAAGACTAAAGAAAGGGTCGTATCATTACTCAAGACAGAGTTTGATACGACCCTTTTAAGTGTTATAATTACTATCTGTAACTTTTAGGAGCAGTCATTTTCGTTTTGACACATTGATATGTTTTTAGAACCGATAAGCAGCTCCGAAATTAATACCCCCTTGGTCAAAATCATCAACCAATTGGTATCTGAATTCAACATTCATAGCCCAGTTACGTCCCAAAGCGAATTCCGCTCCGGCTCCGAGATTAACCCCGATACGGAATTCATTATGGTTACCCCCATCATCAACATGGACGTGGTCTCCATCCCAGTCAACATCCAAATCATGCATGTCAAACATCCAGTTGGACATGGTCAGACCAAACAGCGGATAAAGTTTGACACTTTGAGCTACCGGACAAAGATAGTGGAAGTTCACATTTAAATCCAACATACTTACATTGTCATTCTCAAAAAAATAATTGAATGAAGGTTCAATACGGAGAGGATTAGTGATATTGTACTGGTATTTAATTCCCAATCCAGCACTTTCAATTTCTGTTCCGTAACTTAATCCAAATCCAATTGCCTGTCTGCCTTTTTGAGCGTAGGTACTGCTCAACATGACAAACATCAGTCCTAAAAAAATAAAGATCTTTTTCATTTTTAAAAATATATAAGTGTGTTAATCGTCTTCATCGTCATCATCCCAATCATCGTCATCATCGTGCCATTTATGATGTTTATGACGCTTGTGTTTTTTATAATGCTTGCGATGATGCTTATCATGATGGTCACAATAAGAGCAATAATGTTCACGCCAGCATTCGCTATGATAACGAATCCTGTCATAAAATGGATCATAGTACATCGACCCTGGTTTTATGCCTATCTCTACCAATATACGATTCCAGCCATTCCGGTGGTAACGCTTGTAATAGTCACACACCTCCCGCATATGCCTGCCGGAAGTCTTTGCTATTTCAAGAGCCAAACCGACATTCCCCCAATTACTACCACATCTTCTGTAATAATCATCCAATAATTGATTAGATATATTATATTCTACGCATAAACGTTTCCGATAGTCGGATAACTCCACAGCTGCATACTTGTTCGCCCTGCCTATGAACAGAGAAAGCCTGTCTTGTGCAAACATGGAACAAGAAATGACTATAAATAATAACAGTACTTGAATTCGTTTCATATTAAAATCTGGCAATAAAACTATTGAAATTGCAAATATAGATATAAAAAAGCAATACACAATTTTTTATGGAGAATTTAGATACTGTCTAATTTTACATTTTGATAAAAAAACTACTTCTTTTTTCCTTCCCAATGATTGTTTTAAATGGTTTCTTGCTGGCAATAATGATAAAATAACCTGCATACATGATGGTAAAGCGGCCTTTATACTATTTTCTGAATGTCTCTAACTTTTTCAACTACCTTACTGCTATTTTCTTACTTTCGCCAAGAACTGACATCGGTTGTGAAAATTATAATAAAACCCCTCTCAAAACCGTGCAAACCAGCACAGACTAGAGAGGGGGGTATGAAAGAGTTTGCTTAGAATTTATATCCTAAAGTAATGCCTATATTTGCATTATGGGGGGCATCGCCATCCATTACCTTGCAAAAACCAAGTTGGGTATCAAGACCTACGAGAATCTTTCCGAACTCCACACCCAGACCGATGTTCCATCCTGCATCAAATCTGTTGTAATCCAGTCCGTCATCACCGAATGTGTCTATTTTGTCATCACCATTAATATGGATGCCTCCAACGGATGCGTCACCATCGAATTTAGCCTTACCACCTACTCCGCAAGCCAAATAAGGGCCTGTCGCGATGACAAGGTTGGTGTTATCTGCAATATTAAAACGAAACTGTACGTTAACAGGCAATTCAAGATAGAGCTGGTTAATTTTCACATCAGCATCAGCATCTATTATATTTCCGTCAAATCCACTTGAATATTTTGCCCCCCTTTGCGAAAAAAACAATGAAGGCTGTAAAGATATCATATCATTAAACTGATACTCCATCCCCACTCCGATACGTGCTCCGGGTTTAAATTCGGAGTGATCTGAATTCTCACCAATATAACTACTAAGGTTAAGACCAGCCTTTACATTAAAAGACACCTGCGAAAATCCCATAGTACAGATTAACGCAAACAATACGGTTAAAATACTTTTTTTCATAATCATAAGTTTTGATTAAAGATTATTTATTTTATCATTGCTTCAACAATGACAATGCAAAGATATAACAATTATAAGTTCGTTGTCACCTCAAGCAGACTTTTGTTATGCACATTCTAAAGACTATATGGTTTATTTTTAAGAATCCAAAGTTTTTCATATAACTATAGAAATTATCTATAAGAAAAGAATATACTCCCCAACAGTTGTTTTTGGGGAACTTTATTATCATCTATTCTCCTCTTCCTTATTGAATTTCTCTCTTTGTTCCTTCTTTTGTACGATATTGATAAAAGAAGAACTAATGATACCGGTCGGAATGGCTACCATTGCCACACCTACCAGACAAATAATACAACCCAATAATTTCCCCAAAAAGGTAATGGGATAAATGTCACCATATCCGACTGTAGCAAATGTAATAATGGCCCACCAGATTCCGTCACCGATATTTTTAAAGACTTCAGGTTGTGCATTCCTTTCAATATAATACATCAAAATGGCGGAAAAGCAAATTGTAATGAAACTAGCTGTGTAGGCTGTTTCAAGTTCTTCTCTGACAGAAGCAAGAGCCATACCGATAATTCGGAAAGATCGCGAGTGCCGTATTAACTTAAAAATAATGAAGATATAGGGTAAAATAATGACATGAACGACTTCCGTATCCCAGTATGCATAGGTAAGAACACAAGGCAGTACTGCCACGAAGTCAACAAAACCATAAAAAGAGAATGTATATTCAGACGTGCCTTTGCTGTTTTCATACCGGGATAGAGTGCCGGTGCAGATACGATACGGGCTGTGTATTCAATAAGAAAAATAAAAGAAGATACATAAGTAATGCCGAATAACAGTACTTTGTATGTGGCCATTTCTTCAAATGAACTTGCAATGACGGCTATAATTGAAATCAGAATGAAGAAAAGAACAAAATATTGAACAAATTTTCTTCTCAATAACTGTTGAATCAAAATATATAATTTCATTTTGCAAAAAAAATTATTTATTCATGCTATCCGTGTGTTTTCCACACACGGATGCAATCACTTTGTTATTCAGACTCTTTTATTGGATGTTTTACTACAAACCTTCTCAATAATAAAAGTCGCTTTTTAGTTTTGTATTGCTAAAAACGATCCGCAATTATCTGACTAAAACACATAAGCAAGTGATAACTGCCAATATCTATTTTTGCTTTCGAATACATCACCATCAAAAATTTGATCTATGGCATCATGCTTATTGCCTCCTATATTATGCTTGGCAGACTGGGTTAATCCTATATTATAATAGCAACTTACCATTAAATGATTTACAATTTTCACTCCACCTCCCAAGTTCAATCCGACTTCAGTCGAACGCCATCCCATAGATGGAAGATCCTTATCTATAACATCCACAGCTATATGAGCAAGTTTGCGTCCCCAGTTGTCCTTGTCTACCAAAAAAGAAAAGGAAGGACCGACTCCCAAAAACAAATCAAAATTATTTGATATTCCCATTTCCCATTTCAGTTCTATAGGAATATCAATACTTTGTGTTTTAATGTCAGCGCTGCGTCTGTTAGAGGTATTTGTCAGTTTGATTCCACGCTCTACATACAGCAGAGAAAAGTCCAAAGCGATACCATGAAATCCTGTTTGATATTGCAACATAGGCCCTACTTGAAATCCTGTCAAACTCTCTTCCTTAAACTGGTCACGCATGCCACTAATATTTGCTTTGTTGCCAAGCACACCGGCTTTTACCCCAAAATGTAATCCCTGAGCCATACTATCAGTGATTCCCCAAAATACGAAAATCGTAAAAAAACAAATTATTTTTTTCATGATCATTTATTTAAGAAGTTGAATATGTTTCTATTATTTTGAAGATTGATGCACAGTAAGTTGTGGGAAAGGGAATCCGATTCCTTCTTTATTAAATGTCGTATAAACAATCTCATTAATATCATATAAAACATTCCAGTAATCAGCTGTTTTAACCCAAACACGGACAGTAATGTCAACGCTACTCGCACTTAATGAGCCTAAAACAATGATAGGGGCAGGAGTATCCAAAATACGTTTGTCCGCATAAATAATACGTTGCAATACGGTTCTGACCCTTTGTACATCCTCTCCATATTCTACTCCGAATACCCATTCAACACGGCGCATTTCCTGTTTGCTGTAATTAATCACAGCATTTCCACTGAGCATCCCGTTGGGAACGTATATCATCCGATTATCAAGAGTGGAAAGTATGGTATGGAAAATCTGTATCTCTTTTATTGTACCACTTACTCCAGGTCCATCTATATAATCGCCTACTTTAAACGGTTTAAAAACAAGTATAATCAAACCACCTGCGAAATTGGAAAGATTGCCGGAAAGTGCCATACCTACAGCCACACCGGCTGACGCCAAAAGTGCAGCAAAACTGGTCGTTTCCACTCCCAACTTGCTGATTATGGCAAAAGCAAGTACCATGTTCAATAAAATTTTCACTAAACTTTTCAAGAAAGTCTGTACACTGGTTTCTATCTTCCGTTTTTCAAGAACTTTGGCTATTAATACACTAATCTGCTTAATGATAAAACGACCGACTGAATATATCAGAATGGCGACAAATATATCCTTACCAGCGTCCATTCCAAAATCTACCAGTTTCTCCAGTGCTTGCTCAAGTTTACTGCCTGAGGCTGCATTCAATAATAATAAATTCATTTTTTTCGTTTAACAAATAAAAATTAATCAGCTTGTCACGATCATATTGCAAATATGCCAGCACATCCTGACAGTATAGTTTCGCAATGTTCCAATAAATCATCCAATATATTTTTACATTCCTAAATAGTCGGATATTTAAAGCCGCAAAGATATCATATATAATTGATAAAAACCAAACTTATCACTTAAAAGAGAGAACCTAAGCACCGTATTCTGTATCAAGCATACAACTCTAAGATAATATATTTAATTTTTTTCGGTAATATTTGCCGAAACATCGGTGAAGCACTATTATACTAGGTGAAAAATGCACGGCACAAGAACAATCTAGCACTCCATGCTGCATAACTAATCAAAAAGATCCAGTAAAAAAACATAAAACCAACTAGTTAATTCATACTTAAAGAGTATCAAACCAATCATTTTCTGTATTTTTAGGTACTTCTCTGTAAATAATACTCAATAATGAAAACAAGAAAAACATTCTAACAAAACATAACTAAAATACAAAATATTTCAGAGATTCACTCTACCTTAAACTTTACAGCATTCGACATTTAGAAAAAATATCGTAAGAGTTTTAATGAGAGTAAACTCGGAAATTCATTCCGTTGACAAAGCAACCCACTTCCATCAAAAGAACCATTACTTACATGCTGTACCACAGAAAGGCAACCAATATATCATACTATCTTCTGATCTTTCTTCTAAACTTTACCCTGTACTCTTTCATACGGTTAGTTGCTATATCATAACAAGATAATAAGCTGCTATTAGAGAAAACAATATTTTTTTAAGATGTTTGTAGACTCTGATAAAATTAATACCTTTGCGAAGTCAATTTATATATAAACAATGTCGAAATGTAAATTGAAATATTGCAGATAACAAAAAAAGGACAAAGAAATATGAGACTTATAAAAGTAACAGGTGGTTTGGGAAATCAAATGTTTATTTACGCTTTTTATTTGCGAATGAAAAAGTACTATCCCAAAGTGCGTATAGACCTTTCGGACATGATGCATTATAAAGTGCACTACGGATATGAAATGCATCGTGTGTTTAATCTGCCCCATACAGAATTTTGTATAAACCAACCTCTGAAAAAAGTTATCGAATTCCTTTTCTTCAAAAAAATATATGAACGGAAACAAGCTCCCAATAGTTTACGAGCTTTTGAAAAGAAATACTTTTGGCCTTTACTTTATTTTAAAGGATTTTATCAGTCGGAACGTTTCTTTGCAGATATTAAGGATGAAGTTAGGGAGTCTTTCACTTTTGACAAGAATAAAGCCAACAGTAGAAGTCTTAATATGCTTGAAATTTTGGACAAGGATGAAAACGCAGTATCTCTACATATTCGTCGTGGAGATTATTTGCAACCCAAGCATTGGGCTACTACCGGAAGTGTATGCCAGTTACCTTACTATCAAAACGCAATAGCGGAAATGAGCAGAAGAGTTGCCTCTCCATCTTACTATATTTTTTCAGATGACATTGCTTGGGTAAAGGAAAATCTTCCATTGCAGAATGCAGTATATATTGATTGGAATACGGATGAAGACAGTTGGCAAGATATGATGCTTATGAGTCATTGCAAACATCACATCATCTGCAACAGTACATTCAGCTGGTGGGGAGCATGGTTAAATCCCAATATGGACAAAACGGTAATTGTGCCTAGTCGTTGGTTCCAGCATTCCGAAGCTCCGGATATCTATCCTACGGGGTGGATAAAAGTACCAGTGAGTTAATCCACAATACACATGAATACGCACGTCTGGAAAGCTAAAAAATAATTGGCATTTCGGAAACCGCTGAGCCGAAATTTCGGCTCAGCGGAAATTGTAGCATCCATGTTCATTTTTGGTTTAGGGATATTCAGTAAATGTCTCTAAAAAATAAGATGGCATATGAAGATGATA
>ERZ860009.144-NODE-144-length-44269-cov-1.998417_pt1 | contig 44269 bp, 56 predicted proteins | sample MGYA00510114_ERZ860009 | MGnify/ENA primary metagenome ERZ860009 (study PRJEB30046, sample SAMN00715177) | human gut metagenome | study: EMG produced TPA metagenomics assembly of the A metagenome-wide association study of gut microbiota in type 2... | reverse complement strand
ACGAAAGCCGGTAAACTTTGGAGGGCCATAAATAACGACAATATTCTTGAATGTCAGAAAATGGAAAATAATTCAGTAGACCTGATTGTAACCAGCATCCCGTTCTCCAACCACTATGAGTACACTCCGACCTATAATGACTTCGGGCATAATGAGGACAATAGCAAGTTCTTTGAGCAGATGGATTACCTTACTCCTGAATTGATGCGTATATTGAAGCCTGGCCGGTTGGCTTGTATCCATGTGAAAGACCGCGTACTGTTTGGCAACGCCACAGGTGACGGTATGCCTACCATCGACCCGTTCAGTGAAATGACTGTATTCCACTACATGAAACACGGGTTCCGCTACATGGGGCGTATAACAGTGGATACGGATGTAGAAGGGAAAATAACCAGACTTACCGACTTGGCTATACTGAAATGTGTAAGGACGGTTCAAAGATGGGTATCGGTTGTCCTGAGTATGTCCTTCTTTTCCGCAAGCTGCCTTCTGATCCCTCACGAGCCTATGCTGATTTGCCGGTGGTAAAAAACAAGAATGAATACTCGCTTGCCCGTTGGCAGATAGATGCTCATGCAAGCTGGAAATCTTCTGGTAACTCTCTGTTGAGTTACGAGGATATGAAAGGTGCTGGTGTTGATAAAATACGCCATTTGTTCAGGAATTATGAACGCGAGCATATATATAACTACGAGGAACATGTATCATTCGCTGAGGAATTGGAAGCCTACGGAAAGCTGCCTAAAACGTTCATGGCCGTTGACCCGGTAAGCAAGAAGCCCTGGATATGGGATGATGTAACCCGAATGCGCACACTTAATACGAGACAGTCGCAGAAGAAACGGCAGAACCACATCTGCCCACTTCAGCTGGATATTGTCGAAAGACTGATTGAACGGTATTCAAATAAGGGTGAACTGGTATTCGACCCGTTCGGTGGTATCGGAACCGTTCCTTATTGTGCTGTTAATTTAGGACGTAAAGGATTATCCACTGAACTGAATTACGATTACTGGAAAGACAGCCTTTCATACTTGTATGAGGTAGAAATGGAAGTGAGCGCGCCTACGTTGTTTGACTTATTGGATGATGCAGTATGAATGTTCATCAGACAGTCCCCCGCTCCGATTGCACCTCTTTCGCGAAATGTGGCAAGCATTCCCTTGCCTATTGCCGGAAGTACGGTGCATCGGAATGTGGTCCGTGCGAGATAGTGAAGCGGAAACCGAGGAACCGGGTGATGGTGGACGATGTAGAACGCAAGGTGTGCAGCCGCTGCAAAAGACCGCTTTTACTATCCTGCTTCTATGACAGGACAATCTATCGCAACGGAAAGGCGTATCACATCAAGACATCATGGTGCAAGATGTGTGTTTCGGAAGACAATCGGAAACGGAATAAAAGAAAGGAAAACAAATGAATTTACAGTCAAAAATAGATTATTCAATAACCTTGCTTCGCAAGAGTGAAAGAATGGCATTGGAACTTGACCCGGAGAATGGATTCTATTTGGCATTCTCCGGCGGAAAAGATAGTCAGGCATTATACCATATTGCAAAACTGGCAGGAGTGAAATTAAAGGCTCACATGAACCTTACAGGTATAGACCCGGCAGAGGTTGTTCGTTTTGTGAAACGGAATTATCCGGATGTGGAGCTGATAAAGCCTAAGATGTCAATTTACGACATGACTTTGAAAAAACACTTATTGCCTACAAGAACGATAAGATGGTGTTGTGCCGAGTTCAAGGAAACATCCGGTGCAGGAAAGGTTACGCTGATTGGAATCCGCAAGCAGGAAAGCACAAGACGGAGCAAGCGTGAGGAAATCGAAATCAGTTCCCATAAGTTCAGTGGGAATTTCGACCAGTGGAGCGAACACAAAGAACAGATGGTAACGTGCGTGAAAGGGAAGGACAAGATACTTGTTTCTCCGATTATCAATTGGACGGAACGTGATGTGTGGGAGTTCCTGAATAAGGTGGTGAAAGTACCACACTGCAAGCTATACGATGAGGGATATAAACGGATTGGCTGCATTCTTTGCCCGATGTCGAACTATCGTCAGAAGATAAGGGATATGCAACGCTTTCCCCATGTAAAACGTAAATGGATTCAGACCATACAAAAGCTCATTGATGCCGGATATATCAATCGTAACTTTACCGATGCAGAGTTTGGCTTTAATTGGTGGATTAGTGGCAAGTCCTTTGACCAATATTATGCAGAGGAAGTGCTACAAGGGAAGATAGATTTTAGCGAATAGCAGAATGTGCCAATGAAAATAGTAAAAATTTTAACATTAAAAGTCGGCGACCTTTTCATCCATAAAGGAACGGTGTACGAGATTATTACAAAGAGTAAGTGGACTTCCCAATGTAGGTATCTAAATGATAAATATCGCTTTGGTGGTTGGTGTCAATACTTGTATTGTGATTTTAGTAATTACACAAAAGTGGAAATTTAATATTAGCATGTGGTAAATATAAGAAAATTAAAAGTCATTGATTATGAAACAGACAGTAGAAGAAGCAGCCCGCACTCATTGGAGTGAAAGTACATATAATAAAGATGCAGAGCTTGCCTATGATGAAAGAGACAGTATAGCTATCAAGGCATTGGCAAAATCGGTTGCATTACGGGCTTTTAAGAAAGGTGTAGATTGGCAGGCAAAGCAATCTTCGTGGATAAGCGTTGAGGACAAGGCTGGTTGTGACACATCTGGCGACTGTATTGTAATGGTTATGAATGGTGATATATTCAAAGCGTATTTTTCATCTGAAAACAAATGGATGAAAAGTAATGGCGGCTATTATGATGAAGTGATAGATGATGTTGTTGCATGGTTTCCCATCCCGTCTTTCGATGAGATACTCGAAGCCAACAAGGATGTGTTGGAACGGATTAAGGAGAAAGGAGATTGATTATGAAGATATATGGAATAATTAGAACAGTCTGGAACGGGAATAGTTATTCTTCCAATCCAGACGAAGATATATTTCTTTATTTGAGCAAGGAAGAACGGGATAAGAACATGCCCAAATGCGTTAGTAATGCTGATATTGAATACAACACTTTTGAAACGGAAACGGAGGACTAAACTATGAAATCAAAACAAGTATTATCAGTCGAACAGATGAAACATTTGAAGGAGCTTGGGTTGGACACAAGCGATGGAAGTATGTGTTTTGAGTGGAATGAATCAGATTCAGACAACATGGTTGCAACCTCTCCGGATGCCGATACAAATTACGACTATTATCATGAAACTTACACTTTGCAAGATATTATTCACAATCTGCCTTGCTTCATCGGCAATAAAGTGCTGACCATCCAAAAACTTGCAGATAGCTATACATGCTTATATATGGAACCTTATTCTGGGTCAATGACAAATATTACAGAAAGTAAAGAACTCATTGATGCAGCCTACGAGATGTTGTGCTGGTGCATTGAAAATGGGTATATTAAAACTAATCAGTTATGAAAGCAAGAATAAAAGAAACCGGAGAAGTTGGAGACGTCCTATGCTGGGACGATGTGAGAAAGACTAAATTAAGTATTCTTCTAAAAGGAAGTGTATGTACAATTCCATATCAAAACATAGAAATCATTCAACTTGGAAGTAGTATTGACTGGGAGCAAAGGCGTTACGAACTGGCGAAAGCCGCCATGCAAGGAATACTAAGCGATGAAGAAGAAGTTAGTTATGCCTGTTCCGAAGCAACATATAAAGAAAACGAGAAACATACAGTACCTAAAGCTGTTGCCCGATTTGCTATTGCTTGTGCTGATGCTTTAATTAACGAACTGAAAGGAGAATGATTCATGGGATTATCAGAATATACAATCGAAGAGCTACGAGAAGAAATAAAGCGTAGAAATAAAGAAACTATAAAGTTAATGATTAAAGAGAAACCGAAATATATAGAATGGACTGCTAAAGTTTTAAAAGTAGAAGGTAATTTTTATAAGTTGTGTGATAGTTCTATTCCAATAAGAGAATGGGAGAAATTTTCACTAAAGCAAGGATTAGGATTTAATAAATCTAATAAACCTAAAGTTGGTGATATAGTTAAGCTATCATACAGAAATGGTAAGGGATATACTTGTTGCATATCTCATTCAAAAATTATAGAAGTAGTGAAAAAGGAGATTTATTATGAACATAGAAGAGGCAAAAAACAAGAAAGCGAAAGCCGAAATGGAGATAGCTCATATTCTGGAAAAGCTTGAAACCGAAACGGGTTTAAAAGTCAGCAACATGTTTTATATATGCAGAGAAAATGATAAATCTGCGTTAGCTGTTTCCCCCATAGAGCATATAAAAACCAATATAATCTTAACGTTGTAATCATGGAAGTAAAGAACGGAATAATAATAGACGGAGTGCTGCATGAAATTGTGCCAATGAGAGAAAACTACTCGTGTGACAATTGCAGCTTGGAAGAAAAATGCGATAAAATAGATTTTTTCTTATGTATATTAATTGCTGGAAGGCATAATTCTGATGAACGTTTTATCAATCGTGGCAAAGTGACAGATATTAAGATAGATAAGGAGGAATAACTATGGGATTTACAACACCGTGTTTCATAAGAAAGAATACACCGGAACTTCGGAAGAAGCTGGAAGAGTTGGGATATGAAATCCTTAATTCTGGTGATACAACTTTAGATGCACATAATTATGACGGCAAGGGAAGTCATAAAAGTATCGAAGAGGGAAAGGCTATCATAACGTCTTATGGTAATTTATATGGAGTGGTATATGATGTAGATACTGTCACCAAGAAAGGAAGAATTGATTGCGGAACCAACGAGGAACTTTTCTTGGCTATTGCTGCATTAAGGGGTGATACAGACAAATGCCAATGGTTTACGGATGGAGATAAATGGATTCTGTGTCCTGAAATCAAGTTCTCTACCTATTGGGCTTACAATGATGTTGACATTAACACGGATACCATTCACAAGGCTACCGTAAACGAACTGATTGAACACTTTAAAGTATGAAGAAAATAATTATCCTTTTGGCAACAGTTGCACTATTCGGGTGCAATAACTCTGGAGAATACCCTATAGAACACCGTACAATTGAGGGAAGCGTGACTTATCTCAATGATAGTTAGTGATTATCCGTACCCATAAAAAGGGGGTTGGCAACTACGAAACGAAGATTATTAATTTGAAAAGACAATAGCCATGACCGAAGAACTTGTGACATTAGAGACTGCGAAGCTGCTGAAAGAGAAAGGTTTCGTTTGGAAGTGTGAACACCTAATAGACCGCAATAAGGTTATTACAAAATATGACCTTCCGCAAAGTATGTCGTGTTGTACGGAAATAGATGACGAATCAGTTGAATTTTTGTGTCCAACATTGTATATCGCCCAAAAGTGGCTGCGTGAAATAAGAGGTGTGTATGTATATGTAGAACCTGTTATTGGAAAAAGATGGAAGCTTTCTTTTTGTGATTTCAATGTTCCAACAGAAGAAAGCGACTGGATGGAGAACGAAATAAACAAAGGGAATGGCTATAAAGTATATGTCACCTACGAGGAAGCACTGGAAGCCGGAATACAAGAAGCATTAAAACTTATATAACTATTATGAAAAAAGGAATTTACACAAAAGAAAATGTAGGTAATGGTGCATTCATCTTTACCGTCAATAAGAATTTTGTAGAACCTAAATTTTGGGGACTGCATGAAGAAAACGAACAGGCACAATGTGTAGTTATTATCCATGATGGCAATGCTTTATTCTTCTATCCGGAAGATATGGATAATGAAACCCATATTCTTCTTGATTGGGAGAAAGAGCAAACAGGAAAAATATATCCAACCACAGAAGAAGGCATGAAGGATACCGATGGAATAGGCAATACCAAAGCATTGGCTGCATCCGGAAGCGAAATTGCTGAGAAAGTCATAGCATTGGACTTATGTGGATTAAGTTGGCACATTCCGACACTACAAGAGAGTGTCTTAGGGTGCGAACATAAGGTTATGCTGAATGCAGCCTTAGCTATCTGCGGAAAACAACCAGTGAAAGATGACTGGTATTGGTGCTCTACGAGAAAAGAAAACAAACGCAATTTTGTTCTCGATTGGAGCGATGGTGTTAGGGACGGCAACCTTCAGGGCATTAACAGTTGGGTTCGCCCCGTGTCCGCTGCCTCTCTTAATTCACTTTAACCTTATAAAAGAAAGATACAATGACGAAGATAATGTTCAACAATAAATACGGCTTAACGCAGGCTGTATTGGATGGTCGGAAGACTATGACGAGAAGAATAATCAAATGTCCAAGAACTTTTAGGGGAGAATGGGTCGCAGGATTCAATATACACAGACGCCATTCTGACAAAAAGATTGTTGATTGGCCTTGTATGTACGATACTGACGAAAGAGAGTTTGATATGGGCGAGATATTGCCGAAATATGAACTTGGAGAAGTTGTTGCCGTTGCGCAAAGTTATATGGATGTTGACCGATTTCATAGAAAAGGGAAAAATGCAGCTTACTTAGAATACTTGGATTCTATATTGCCTGAACTGAAATTACATCCCGGTTGGAAAAATAAAATGTTTGTCCGCGCTGACCTCATGCCCCATCATATCCGCATTACCGACATCAAGATAGAACGGTTGCAGAACATATCCGATGAAGATTGCTTTAAGGAAGGAATTTTTAAATGGGATGCTGGACAAAAGGATATTCCTTTTTATTCATTCCATAATGCAGATATACCCGACTACAATGATTCTCGTGACGCATTCGCAGAACTGATAGATAAAGTCTCCGGCAAAGGTACATGGGCATCCAATCCTTATGTTTTCGTATATGAATTTGAACTGATTGATTAAAAACGAGAAAAGATATTGATTATGAAACGTGAAATAAAATTCAGAGGGAAAAGTACTGATACGGGGAAATGGATATATGGATTTCTCTCTTTTTTCTATACTGCCGGAAGGGACGAAAACGGACTTATCTTCACAGACAAGGCAAAGATATATTCTCCGGAAAACTGCCGGTGCGATGACGTATGGGCTGAAACTGTTGGGCAGTTCACGGGAGTTAAATACAATGATAGAGAAATATATGAGCATGATTTGGTTGAATGCACTGGTGTACTATGTGAAGTAGTGTATAGTGATAAAATCGGTTCTTTTGTGCTATTAGAAGTTCTGTCTCAAAATCTTGGAAATAAGCCAATAGGACAAATGATAGATATGTTCGGGATTAGATATGCAGGCAATATTTACGACAGCCCGGAATTATTGAAAAAGCAACTATGAGTAATTTAGAACACGTCGCCACAATTGATTACTGCTACTGGAGATTAAACAAGCTCAAAGAACAGCTTTCCAAGCCTAAATCGACTATGGAGCAGTTGGTTGATAAAGCCTGCGGTTATAATGAAGTAGAAGAAGTGAAAAAGGAAGCTATAACCCTTTTGGAAAGCATTATTGAAAGCAAAAAGGCTATCGGTGCGGATTATTCGGGTGATAGTGAGTTCCTTGATAAATTGAAGAACAAAGAAACACATGAGCAAACTATACAAAGTAACCCTCTTCGGTAAATCATTCATTATAGGATGGTTCAGTTATGCAGATAAATGGTATCATAAATTTAGTATAATAAAATAATGGATATAACAGAATTAAAAATCGGTGACCGGGTGAGAATAAAACTCCCGTCACCACAAGGAGAGAGACTTTCCATACCCATGCAGGTAATAGGGCTGCTTTCTAGTTTCAACAATCCAAGCCCTAAAGATACGGTATATCTTGACTTTGAAGGAAATGAGGGAGATATATGGGAAGAAGAAGTACAAAATTTAGTATTTTCAGACAATGAAGAGAAGTCATGAGAAAAGCAGACAGAATAATCAGAGACAGACATTCCCGTATCCCGGACAAATACAAGAAGATTGACACTACGGTCAACGGGGATGTAGAAAGCTTTGCCGAACAACACAAGGAAGTGGAAAGAAGGCTATTCCCTCTACGCCTTAACAAGACCACCGTTATTTACGTCACAAAAGACAAACAAAATGAAGCATATGCAGCGAAAGCACGTAAACGGATGGGGATAGCAGAGCCGAAGAAACCTTTTGTCGACCCGCTTTCGGAAGAAAACATTACCAAGTTGTACAAGGAAGAAAATATACAGCCCCGCAGAATGGCAGAAATGCTGAATGTAAGTGTAAGGACGATATATCTAAGGTTGGCTAAGTATGGACTTACAAAAGTTAAATGCAGATAATATGAAAGAGAATAATATTTTAAACAAAGAGATTTATGCAGAGGCTATGATAGCAGCCTCTAAGGTTGATTTCCTTGAAAGCAAGGATGAGATTAAGCTGTATGCCACTTCGCTGTATAACGCGATGATATGGGGTAGAAAAGTAAAATATTAAGTTTTTTATTTGGCGTTATAGAAAAAGGGTGTATATTTGCAGCGTTACACATATTAAGAGGCAGGCGGTTGTCTGCTTTATGCGGCATTTTTTATGCTTGTAAGCTAACGCTGTATATTATAGCGGTCTGCAAACCCGTGTGGAGAGTTAATAGCCTCCCAACTGCCTCTTAGGTATGTGTAACGGCGGGTTAATTGCAGACCGTCTTCTTTCTGCAATGCCATAAAACGTTACAAAAATGGCAAATGAATTAGTTTTTAAAGGTCAAAATGACCAAGTGTTAACCAATAGTATTTTGGTTGCTGAAAAGTTTGGCAAAGAGCCAAACGATGTAGTAAGAGCAATAGATAATTTATTGCAAAACGCTGATAATGAATGTGACGCAAAAGTTCGGGACATGTTCGTGGAATATACAGAAGATGTTCCACAGCCCAATGGAGGGGTGAAATCCGCAAGACGATTTATAATGAACCGAGACGGGTTCACTCTTTTGGCGATGGGATTCACTGGTAAGAAAGCCCTAAAATTTAAATTGGAGTACATCGCAGCATTCAACTCTATGGAAAACGCATTGAAACGGCATCTTTCTTCCGCACAGATGTTTGCAATGCAAGCGAACATAAACCTCGAATACGAGAAACGGATAGAGAATATAGAGAATGAGATTGCGGAAATAAAGAAAGAACGGGAAGAAAACGGGAAATTCTTATTGTCAGTGGCTATGTCTTCGGAAGAATTGCCGCAGCTGTCTATGCGTGACAACATCCGGCAGCTGGTAAACAAATACGCATCCGCCATGAATATAAGGCAGCAAGACGTATGGCACAAGATTTATGACCAGCTGTATTACCTATATCATATCTCCATACGGAACTACAAGAAAGCAAGACGAGACGAATCCAAACTTGAAATAGCGGAGAGAAATCATTTCCTTGATAAGATATACAACATCATATCCAATATGGTGAGAGAATCTAAAGCAGCCTAACCCTATCGCCAAGCCCTGCCCGTACCTATTCCGGGCGGGCTTTTACTAAAAGACTAAACAAATATTCATCATGGAAAGAAATACAACACCCGCTAAGAAGCAATACGACCTTAGCGCAATAGACGAATTATTCAAACATAGCATAACACCCGAAGAACTTAGAGGGGAGCTTATCGAACTGGTGTTTGATTACGCACAATACGTAGAGGAAGGTGCTACCGACTTGTTCAAATGTCACATGGGTACGCTATATGTGCTATATAAGGCTTTAGAGGATGTAAAAGAATTAGAGACACCAAGCTAATACCCTCACCAAAACAGCAAGCGGTATAACCCAATGGAGAATCCGTTCAAAGCGTTCTAAACGTTCCATTGGATAACCTGGAAAAGGCGGCAATAGTCCATGTAAAGGACATTGTCCGCCAATTCAAGCAGTTCATCTATGTAATCCCTTTTTCGCATCACGTTCAAGTTTTCTACGTTGTTGGCGGTTTATACCATTTGCTATGGCAAGGCTGTTCAGCGTCTCTTTCTGTTCGGGAGAAAGCATGTTATATACTTCTTCCCGTGATTTGCCTGATAAAATGGCTTGTACTATTTTCCACATAAGCTACGTCTGCAATGTTCACACAAAAATTTCTTCGCTACCGGGAACATCTTCTGTCCCACATATCCGCTAAGGTACTGCGCTTCTTCTCCATACGGGTCGATGCCGAACGCCCGTGAGATATGCCGGCATAGATGCCCCTTTTCATGGTCGAAAGAGTTTTGAAACTCTGCCGGGGAAGAAGTAAGGGCTATAACCATTACGGTCTGCCTGTTTCGGATATTGGAGTAAGTGATACCCGTATTCAGATTGCAGGAGCGCATGTTCTTATAGGCATTCGCCAAATCCATCCCCCTGCATCCTACCCGCTGAAGGTCGGCGATGATACGGTCGGTATAATAGCAGTCCACCGCATAATATACCCTTACTTCCCAATCATAATCCGGTATGTAAAATTCCTGTATTATCATAGGCTACATCATCTGTTCCCATATGATAGGATTGCCGGAGCCTATGCAGTCGGCATAGAACCGAGTGAAAGGCATTCCATTGTAAGCGTCCACATCATCTATGTAATCCTTAATGAACAATGCGAGATGGGCTTCGTCAGTGATAGAACTTTTATAGTAATCCGACTTCGCCATGTTTGCCACGTAAACGCTGTCGTACCCTGCATCCTTCTCCAGGTTTATACTGTACTTTTTAAGAAGTTCCTCTACCTGCTCTTTGCTGATTGGTTCAAGTTTTTCCTCCTTGCCCGTAGATTTGTTTTCCATCTTCATGCGGGAAACAGCCCATAGGCACATCTTCTTGCTGAAATGCCATCCGTACTGGCTGAGATAGTCAGCCATTGCAGGCGGTATTCTGTCGTATGTATCTAATCTTTGTTTCATATTTTCCTGATTTTAAGTGATTGGCAAAAGAGGGGAATAATCCCCTCTCCATTACATGAACTCTCCGTTGGCGCGTCTGCGTCTGCGTTCGCCCATATCATCACCGTAAGGCTGTGAATCGCGGCGTTCGTTGTAAACCGGATATTCCGGGAAGTAACCCAGCATACGGCGTTCGCCCATATCTGAGCCGCCGCTATAGCTTCCACCGCGTGAACCACCGCTGTTACGATAGCCCATTTCACCGCCCTGCATCTCACGCATGGCTCTCTCGAACCATGACGGCAACCCTCTCTATAGGCTTCTTCCATAGGATTACCGCCTCTCATACCGAAGTCACGGTCATATTCTCCGCGCCCTTCTTCCAATATTTCCCACATTCCCATATTATTTCTTTGTTTTAGATGTTTCAGCCACTCCAAGCTGTTCCATAAGCCGTTTGTTCAATTCCATAAGGTCGGACATGTTCTTGCTCATTTCCGCCATTTGCCCTTTCAGAGAGGATATTTCCTGCTCCTGACGTTGTTTCTCTGCAAATTCGGGGTTCAAGAGCGTCAGCATCTTGTCACATCCCGCAATGACGGAATTGTGGAAGTCCATGCTGTTGATAATGTCTATGCTTTTCTGTTTCATAGAAGCGACCTCGTTGTTCATCGCATCACGAGAACATGACACTACGATATTACCGTTCTGTCCAAAGTCGGCTATATCCATGCCGGCAGGTAGATTTTGGAAAGTCGTGTTCTGCCCGTTGATACAGACAACGACATCCACAACCATTTCCATTTGGGGCAACTGTCCCATAGGGGATGCCATAGGATATTTCGGCTTAGGAGCGGAAACGCTGACTACCGGACCGTATTCGATAAACGGGTTAGCATCCTTATGAAGTATATACAACTGGTTATTGGTACGAAGTGATTGAAACATATTGGTTTGATTTTAAAGGGGTGTGGCTATTTCCATTTTGGAAACAACCACAAAGCCCCATGTTAACTACTTGCTCTTTTGAGCGGTTGCTTCTGCTGTCGGAGTCGGTGCCGATGCGGTTGTCGGACGATACCCACCGTTAACAAGGAACAGTTCGTTGGTGTACTTGTTATAGTGGATTTCGTAGATACCCGTTCCGGCAAGATTACCGACAGTCACCGGCTCATTGTTGTAAGCCAGCAACGGTCTTGTATCCCCGTTAGTCCCTATCAGTATCGGGAGTGTAGCAGTCGTGCCGGCTGGTATCGCCTGGCGGAGACTGACATAGAAACCGCCTACATAGCTTCTGTTACGGAACGCATGGTTAGGAAGTTCCAAAGTCACGTTCTCCGTGCCGACCGTTACGGCTACCGTAGGAAGGGTATTGAAATTAGCCCTTCCAATAGTAGGGAACAAAAAAGGAAATCCTGTAAAAAAGTTAGGCCACATAATTACCCCCTTTCTTACCGGAATTAACCCCAGTAGTTGTTACAACCACAACCGCCACGCCCATACATTGCATCACCGGCGTAAGCACCGAAAGCCGCAGCACGGAAACAGTCTGTGTTGATGGCTTGAATATTAGGGTAAACAACCGGAACGGTGTTAGGCATCTTGCATTTTATTCCATCGACATCGGACTGCAATGCCTGCAAGCCTGCTGCCAAAGGAGCAATCTGTTGTCCTACTGAATTCAGGATAGTAGCATTCTGGTTACGCTGGGAGATTTCAGCAGTCAAAGTGGCTTTTTCTGCTGTAAGAGCCGCAATCTTGTCCTGCAATGCCTGGTTCTGCATGGCGTCCAGCTTTGCAAGGATAGCATTGGTATTGGCGGTAGCACCGTCACGCAATGAAAGTGCATTCTGATTGGCTGTGTTGACAAGCGCGTTGGTCTGATTGCACATCGCAAGCTGGTTCTCATAGCCCATTGTGGTAATGGCGTTCTGAGTCTTGCAGCAGCAATCTGCAATCTGAGTAAGAACAGCCTGATTTCCGGACTGGAATGCGTTGATGATTTGCTGGCTTGACATGCCCACCTGATTGCCAACATTGGCGATAAGTCCCTGGATGTTGCACAAGGCGCTCTGTAACTGTTGGGTAGAGCAGTTCAAAGAAGAAGCAAGCTGGTTGATGGCATTGCCATTGCCCTGAATGGCTGACATCAGGTATTCACGACCGACATCACCGTTAAGCTCGGCAGGCAGACCGCCACCATTGCCAAAGCGGTTGCCAAAGCCGTTGCCGCCCCAACAGAACCACAAAAGGATAATCCAGATGAACCACCACGAGCCGCCCCATTGGTCTTGGCTGCCACGTCCCTGGTTCAGTAAAGCGAGAAGTCCGGGGTCTACACCCTTGCTTCCCATCAAGTTGGGCAACATAGCCATGATGTCGAATTTGCTTCCGCCACCATTTCCGTTGTTCCCGTCTTGGTTGAAGACATACGTTCTTTCCATAGAGATTTATATTTTGTATTACGGTCAAAATCAACCGCATCACAAAAGTATAAATACCGGTACTGCCATGAAATCAGTTGTTTCCCAACGCTTTCCTAATGTTTTCCCAATATATTCTCAACATTTTCCCGCCTTTCATACGTTCCTGGAAATTGGAAATCATGTAGTTTATCGCGCGTTTGGTCTTGTGAATTTTAGGAGCTATCTGTGAAGGGTACATTCCCCTTTCAACAAGCAACTGTACAAGCAGATAGCGGGCGTCTACGGTTTCCGTATCCTTATCCGAAGATAGTATTCGGCTGGCGGGTATTTCGGTCTCCTGCGCCACGAGATTGATTGTTTCGGCAAAGATTTCTGACTTACACATAGTTTTTCTGAATTTTATATTTATCTTTGCCCTGCCACATAAAACATGAGATTAAATGAACAAAGCATAAGATAATGCGTTGAAGATATTAAAGCCTCCAACGTGCATTGTCTTATGCTTATCATGTTTTTATGTGGCCATATTAACGTGAAACGTTGGGGGCTTTCTTTATACTCTAAGCCCCGAAAGAGTGTCAGCTACAAGCCAACTTCTACATCGTTAATTTCTTTCTTACCATACAAATAGATTATAACTTATTCCTGCGCCTACGTACATGCCGCCTGGATACCCATATCCAGCCTGCAACCCCAATCCCCAACTCTTCTTCTTCGACTTAATGGGTACCGGATGATAGATGTTATTCGTTACTGTCTGATAAACAGTTCTTGGATACACAGTCATACTATCCAGCCGTGGGTCAACATATCCGCTTACCACAGCACGATACGAACTGTCTGAATACACTACTTGTCGGCGATGAAGCAAAGTATCACCTATACGTACTGTGTCATTCGGCAATATCTGCCAAAAGACCGCTATCGGTGCGGAGATAAGAACCGTATCAGTCTTGACAACCGTCTGTATCTTCGTCTCGGTACGTATTTCTGCCGGCAAAGGCTCGTGCGGACGAAACCACGCCACCACACAAGCGATTGCCAGCAATACAACTAATAGCCAGGGTAGTTTTTTCATAATCTCAACAAATAATGATTTACAACCATACCTGCACATATTGCGGCAACTCCATACAGCAAGTCTGCTTTGTTCCACTTGCCGTTATAGTAGTGGCAACGGTCGCTGTTCTCCTTGATAAAGAGCATCAGCAGTGCAGTGCTGCCACCGAATACTATAGCGGTGGATAGATAGACCACCGCACCTAAGATGTTATTTCTCATATCTTATCCCAGTTTTGTTTAAGCCAGTTTATCTCTTCTTCGGTGAAGCTGCGGTCGGCGATGATGATGGCACCGTGAGCTACACGCATTTTTTCTTTAACTAAATTTAAATTCGTATCTAAAATACCTGCTCCGATTAAAAGGAAATCTACATCGTCAACATTTCCCACAATAATATCTTGACCGTTGTATTTATTTTTAGTTTGATAACTAATAGAGCGTTCCTTAATGGGTTTATATATCACAGATGTACGTCCAAAAGATATTGTTCTAAAGTTATCTGATGCATCGTCAATATCTTTTTCAAAAGTGAAAGCGCCATTAATTGCAGGATAATCTCTTTTAGCAATAAATGCCCAATCTGCTATATCAGAATTATCTAAAATAGTCCTCTCCGCCATCACCGTGTAATCCGTTAATATAGGCATATCATAAGCAACAGCGTACATCTTACCGTCGTAGCAAAGCTGGTCGGGGTAGTCGGGGATTTGGGTGATGGTGATAGTTTCTCCTTCTTTCAAAGAATATTCAAATACAGCTTTGGTTGCACCTTCAATATTTTGAGCAGGAATAATGTTCTCGCCATTTTTTAACATCACACTTGTTATTACAGCATCAGTGCTATTCCTAAATCTCAAATAAAGATAATCGCTTTTTGCATTAATATTTGCCAATATTTTAAACGCTTTATTATTCCAATTACCAAGCTGCATATATGCAAGATACGAACCGCCACTGCCACTAACAGTAAAACTGAATGGGTCTTGTTTTTTATCTACTCTGGAGATGATTAATTTGCTAAAGTCTTGCTGATACACTCCCATCCCGCTATTCAGCTTACCCTTACCACCATACAAATAGGCGTGGTTGCCGTTACCGCTAAAGTCTTTTAAAATAGAAGTAGGAAGCTGGGTGATGGTGATATTACATTCACCGATAAAATCTATCCAAATACAATAAGCTTTATGATTGTCTTCCCAATTAATATCATAAATACCATCTTTATCAACTATAAGTGCTCTATATGGAGATGTATCATCACCAAATATAACTTTTTGATTATTTATTAATCCTGTTATACGAACTTTGAAATTATAAGGTTTAATGTTCGTATATATCAATGCACTTCTAACAAGAACTTCGGTAACGGTTAGAGCTTTAGAAGTAAGATTTCCTACATATTTTTCTGTTTTATTATTCCATGGATTTTTACTAAAGTCTTCCACATACGCCTCTATCACATCGAAATTCGTCATACCCTGCTTCTTCGGGTCATACCAAGCCTTGATGTGCTCTTTCATACCAGCGGGCCAGATAAGTCCCTTTTTACCAATACTACCCGGAGCACCTATACCGGGCAGGCATATCCCGCCAATGTTTATTGACGGAATACGCACATGAGGAATAGTAATTGCTTCCATAATTACTCACTCATTAGGATTTTACCTGAAGCCGGTTTAGTGTTTGCACTTATCTTGATGTACATGCCGGGAATGATACCACGAACAGGCACATTGATTACGTCAGTTTTTGTATTACCGCTAAAATAGGCAATATTGTAATCAGCACCGTCCATGCTATGCAGGATGTAAAAATCATTTTTGGATGCTATGAATTTCAATTGCAATCCAAAATCTCCGGTCACCTGTACCGGGTCACTCACATGGCGGATAACTCCGGCTTCTTCCACTTGCTTAAAAACTAATTCGGTCAACATAATATCTCATTTTAAAGTTTCAATACCTGATTTCTATTCTTACCGTCCGCCCGATAACTTACATGTACCCAGGCAAAATTACTCTCGTCAATTAACTGGTCGAAAGGAAGGTTCTTGCGGATATGTTCGAACAGTAGCTTATTCTGTTGCCTGTCTCCGGTATCAATGTCCGCGGCCTGTCCGCTCATGTGCTGGCTGGTTGTCGCACCGCCCACTGCTTTATTCAATGCCGGACAACGATAACCGCTGTTCACAACGATAGGTTTGCCATACCATTCGCGTAGCGGGTCAAGAACGTTATCCACCAATGCAGTCAGATTGGCTTCTATATCACAGCCACATCTGTTGTCAATTCCTTTGCGGTCGGCAGTTGTCGAACGGCAAAGTTCTTCAATTGTAAAATACTTCATATATCTTTGATTTTAGATTATATTTGTACACAAAAAACACATTTGTTTGAGCCTTATTTTTTTTCTCTGTTTAAAAATGGAATGGAAGGGAGCTGTTGGGAAACACCTTCCTTCCAGCGAATCAGTAACCACTCGGCGGTTTCCGTCCGCTGCATCCCCGGACATCACACCGCTTCATTTCAGCCTCTTTCAGTCTCAATTCTATCTCATGCCGCTTATGGACTTCTTCCAGATGGGCACTTTGTACCTGACGCAGTTCTACATACAGTCCGTCTATTTTCGTGTCACGCTGTGCTATGCGTTCTTCCAGCCAAGCGACCTGTTTACGCTCATTCTCATTCTCCATAGCATCAGCGGAAGCGTCCTCTTTACGGGCGTTCGTTTTCCGGTTCACCCAAAAAGTTATCGCCCATGTAATTGTAGAGCTGCCGCCTATCGCACCTATTATTGCTAACCAATCATTCAGTTCCATATCTTATTTTTTTGTATTCTACCAACCCTGTAATCTATTGCCTGTCCATATATTGTTAACTTTGTCATAGATGAAAATAGCCAGCCATCCCCCTGTTATATGAACTTTTGTCGTTCCCGATGTAGGATACCCCAGCGGGCTTATCCGGCCATACACATAGACGTCACCGTTGGAATGGTTTCTTATAAAATACATCTGTCCATCTTCGGCATCAGTCGGGAGATTCATTGTAATGCCTTTGGATATGGCAATTACAATACTATCCATTAACGATAAGGTTTCGCTACTGCCGATTCTTCTTGTTCTTAATCTGAATCCACAAATATCACCCTTAGGTATAAACAAGGCATGATTTCCCGTTTCTACAAAATCATCATAATTCTTTGCCCCATCTACTGATAAATGAAAACACGTATTTATACCTGCCGAATAGGAAGACATGTTGCGACTTACATTTATTCTTATCGGGGATATGATAGCCCCGCCTGAAGTAGCCGGGACAGTATCGGCGCCGATGAATGTTGATACATATTGATTGGTAAAACGTATCAGTGAAGCTGAAAGAAGCATTTCATCATTACCACTTTCAGCCATCAAACTTGATGAGATTTTAAATTCTCCTACAGCACCTTCTTTTGCGTTTACTTTACCTGATAAATCCACATCCGTACCTATCATTTTTCCGCTATGAAGTACCCTGAAAGGCGCACTTTCCCTGTTCTTCTCATTTGCACCTGACCATATACGTACATCAGAAGCAGAGTTTCCCTCACCGGACATACCGGCATTGATGCCATCACCATTACCGATACCGACCAAACCTGAAATAAGACCGTCCAAAAACCTGATACGTCCGGCTATCTCATTCGCTACCAAATCAAAATAAGTCTTACCGTCAGAAGAAACTATCTTATCCGTAGTTATCCGCCCCGGTAGTATCTCCGTAAATCCGTACAAAGTGGCAAAGCTTCTCTCCCCGTTATTCTCACTGTTAAGGATACCGACAAGCAGATGATAATAACCATCTGTCTGTTCCAACGCAATAGCGGTTTCACTCAAAAGGAATACCCCTGATTGGTTATCCTTGCTACACTTGGCATATAAATAGAATTTCTTTTCCGGATTGGCAAGTGAGGGAGAATTGTATTCCGCCATATCCCAATACTTGTAATCACCGGCTGCATGAGCATTGGATAAGGTCTTAATCCCTAATGTCATGTGCTGGATAATGCCCGCCGGAACATTCAAAACCTTTGTACTCGGATTGTAATTTATGTCGTGGTTGACTACCACCGGACTGGTCTTGGAGTTCACGAAACGGAACTGGAGGCTTTCATCACCAACGAGCATCTGCATCGTGGCAACCGTTATCGGGTTGATTGCACCGGAAAAGTTTAGCAGGCTGTCGGCAAGCATTTCCATCGTCTCCTTTGCATCACGATAGTAACGCTTGGTAAATTGAAGCGCCTTCTTGTGGTTCTCCTCAACCTGTACCTCGTTCGTCTCTATCTTATTAAGCTCGCCGGCAACGGATGTACCTACCGGAGTATTAGACAGTTCTATTTCGGGGCTGTACGGATTGTTTACAAACCGTTTGATACCGACTATACGAATAAGTGACCCTTCGGGATGGAACTGGTTGTCCGTGAAGTTCACGAAACCGCCCAATACGATTTTACCGCCAACCGTGAGCCAGCGTTTCTTTGCCCAAATGCCGTCAAGTGTTCCGGTGAAGGTAAACATCTTGTCTTCGTGTTCGTAGAGATACTTGACAGCTTCCCGGAACACATCCCATGATGCGCCCGTTCTTGTTGAATTGTCACTGATATAGGCTTCGGGCAACTGAATGCCGAACACCGCGTATTTGTCGCCAACTTCGGCATCCATACGCCACCGTCCGGCATGGTGATACCGTCTATCTCCTGCGGGATTATCTCGAATTTACGCCCGACATGAGTATATTTCACCTCAAACTCCTTGCCGGAAAGCATACCGGATTGGAAGACAACTGTCATTTTCTCCCCCTCGATAAGGCAGTCTTCAAAATTGAGGTTACTGGGAATGTCATTATCGTAAAAATCATAGAAGTGCTTTTCCGTATCTACGTAGTTACTTTGCTGATTTCTCCCACACGTGACGGATAAATCTCCGTACAATCAAGGCTGTCCTCTTTGGCGGTGGTTAGCTCACGGTCGGCACGCATGACGGATGTGCCGTATTCGTCAGTCTTATAAGTTCGGGAGATAGTAGCGTTGAAACCGTCCTCTCCATCGAAGTGCGTACCGTCATAACGAATGGTCTGTGATTTGGGCATCAGCAATTCTTTCGCACCGTACTTGGAGTAGTCGATATTTCGGTCGGTTGTTTCCACAAGGATAATTTCAGGCGGAATGTCACCGCTTTCCCGACCGACACCTGCCTTGAAGCCATGCCCCTTACCGTAGGATAGGGTTAAAGGATTATCTTTGTTGTACTCGACTTTCTTTAGATGCACAGTCTTGGTATGCACGCCCTCTACAACGGTTTCCGTAATCTGATATTCGGTTTCGTAGGCTTCTGCCAGTTGGCTCAAACCGTCCGAACAATAGGTATGGCTGTAGTTAATCAGCTTCTCCGTACCATCTATGCAATCACCGATTACCCACCCCGAAGAACGTCTGTTCAGATTGTCCACTATCAGCTTTAAGTGCTCTTTCGGCTTGGCGGTATATGGGAACTTGATGCGGTTATCTACCGTATTGCGTATCTTCCAAAGTTCCGTATCGGCTTTCGAGGTTTCAAGGATAAGCGTATAATCATAGTTCCTTTCTCCGTTCTTCTTGAAATTGCTGTCTTTCTTCAAGGAATAACGCTTGCCATAGAACTCGCACCATGAACCCACGGGAATAGACAGGTAGCCCGGATGAGAGAAATACAGTGTAAGTGCATCTTCGCCCATTACAGCTTCATAGGAATAACTGTTATCATCCGTCAGAAGCTCGATTGTTTCATTGCCGTTATGTATAATCATAATTTTAAAAATAGATGTTGCTATTAAATGATACCGTAGTAGTGGAACCATGCTCCCCATTTACGCTCCTTCAGATAGTCCGGATTGTCCTGGTTGAGTTTGGCTTCCATTTCAAATGCGCTCGCACGGTAAGCGTTTTTATTGACCTCTCCGTCCCCAATCTTGTTGTCTGTGAACAAGTGATACACGAAGCTTACAAACCATTCTGCCAAATAAAGAATGTAGTAGAATAGCGGGATAAGTAACAGCCACCATGCACTGACATGGAATGACAATAATACGGACGGGACAGCCGCTATCTCCATGCACTCGAAGAACTGTTTCTGATGTGTCCGTTCATGGCGTATGGTTGTTTCGGACAGTTCTTTCAGCTTCGTAAGGATGAAGCCGAAGAGCATTATAGTTGTGTAGCCGCCAAAGAGGATGAGTTTCGCAAACCAGTTTTCATAAAATACTTTTACTCTCATAATCAAAAAAGTCAACACTTTGTTATTTTATTAATATTGTTGTTTTACGCATTCATTACAATGCAAACTATATTATAAGTTATTGGAACTGTGGCATCATAAATATCAAACATACTATCGCCATTACTACATATATTATCAACATAAGAAGTAACAAGGTTTCGTCCACCTTCTATATATTGAAGTAAACATCTTAAATCTGCATTACCTTCGTTATAGTAAGCAATACTTTGATTGTTTACATTATCATAAGAATACCATTCAATATGTTGTGCAGGTATTTTAGTTTGTATATCATCACGATACAATACTGTCTCGGAACTATCACTAAGATTGACAATTAAAATTCTTCTTGCATTCGGACCATCAGAAATATCTATAAAATCATTAGCAATAGTAATGTTATCAACAAGTTGTTTAATATCAAATTCTTTGCCCGCAATCAGCTTATCTCCAGCAAATAGCCCTGAGGTCAATTCTCCTATTTTTAACATAATCATTATCCTTTAATCGGTTACACAATATGCTGTATTGGCATCCTTAGAGCCAATAGCCTCGTACTCGGCAGCGGTTTTCTTGGTGAGGGTGGTGAGGTTGTCGCTACGAACAACATCTGTGATTACAATCTTATTCTCATTGCTTGTTTCCGATACATCATAATAGTATATATAGCAGGATTTTAATGTTGAACCATAACCAAAAGTAAACAGCAATTCAAAATATCCATTTCCCGGTTCTGATAAGCAATACTGAATATTTGCATTTATGATATATCCAAAATAATTTCCAGCCTCTTCATCGTAATGTCTTGTGCTAAACCTAAGACTTGTATATTTCCCTGAACAGTAATCTTCTGTAAATCCTTTAAAACTGCCGAACAATTCATTGGCTAAACCTTGAACGCCAGCTCCTGTTATTACTGTATTGTTAATCCATTTATTAAGAATAGCTCCATTTGAGTTTATGATGTAAGGCTTAGCTGCGTCATCCACATACTTCTTCGTTGCAGGCTGGTAATCGCCCGTAGGGGTGAATGATGAAGTGTTGGTCTTGGTGAGGACGTCGGAGTCTTTGACAAGAGAATGTTTCTTTTTTGAAGCAATTTCGGCTACACCATCCACAAGAGCTACAATCATGTATAAGAAATCAACATTAATGGAGGATTTTCCACTAATATCGAATAGAGACAATTTGAAATTGTTTTCATCTGTATAATTTACATGATAATCATCAAACACATAAGTATAATTCCCATTTTTATTTCCGCATACTATTATGCAATTATCGGAACGTAATTTGGCTATGGTAGCCCTTAACGCATCCAACCCGCCAAATACGCTAAGTATTTCAGAGGATTCAGAACCCGATGTTAAATTAAGCAATGCAGATGGAAAGTTGATAACATTTCCTCCCGCTATCTTCCCCTGGCTTACCCATTCACCGTTCACCCATGCGTAGTAATCATAAGGGGCTTCCGTACCTACAGCCATGAACCCGTCAACTGCCGAACCATCAGGAACAGCGGATTTCAAGGCTTCAAGGGTGGCGTATTCGCCGGCTACCTTAAATGATTTCCCAGGTTCTCCCTGTATACCTGGCTCGCCTTGTTCTCCTTTCAAAAATTCTAAAGGATAATTGACTACAGAAGATTTACTGTCGTTTCCTGAAGGTTTAAATGCAGGTAATGACGTTACATCATCCGCTTTGTCCGCATTCGGTACTTCATTAACTCCTATGGAGCTAGCCATAAGGCGGGCAACTATTTCCTGATAATCCTGTTCTGTCCAAGCCATAATTATCCCTGTTTATCGGTTACTTCTTCCGGTTGATTGTTGATAGCACGATTGAGCGCGTCAATGAAGAAAGGCTTGCAAAAAGCATTTGCATGCTCTTGTATCAGGGACACTTCTTCATCGGTATACTCTGTCTCTTCATTGGAATTGTATATCTTCAAAGCGAGTGCATGCGATGCGATACCGTTACCGTTCCGGTATAATACATTCGCAAAATTCTCTCTACAATCTATATTTTCACAATGCTTACGGGTAATGTCCGTAGCAATCAGTAATTGTTTAAAATTTATCTTTTTCATGAGCTATAATCGTTTTAATGTTATCCACAGAAGAAATGAACCCAGTAGGAACCATCGAAAATATAAATACTCGAAACCCCATTCAGGGCTTTCTCTGTTCCGGTTCCTCTATCGTTGGCATTCATAAGATTTCCTCTTACTATTATATTCCTACTTAACTGGTTCTTTACAAATACCATCTTGCCCGGATTGGCGGAACTCGGCAGATATAAAACAGGGTCATAACTTGGAGAGGCGTTGCTGTAAGTTACGAAATCGTCCGTATCAGCAAGCGTATAAGAGGCTGGCACTCCAATTGTGTTAACGCCTAATCTTCTCGCATATATTGATACTCCTGCGGCATCTAATCTGTTTACTCTTACCGATTCTCCGCTTCTGGCATTTAATTCTACATTACCAAGCGCCTTTATCGCATAAGTATCGAATCCAGCCTGGGCAATTATATCTACACCGATAGAATGATTACCATAGGCACTCAAACTTAATGCTGTCATTTCATCTCCACGAATACCGCACATTGTATTAGTGGTAGTATTCACTTCAAAAAATCTTCCGCCATCCTGTCCTATCCGCAATCTTGCAGTTGGATTTGATGTAATATTCTCAAGTCCGTATTGGGTTATCTTAAATGCACCGATATATCCGTTTTCTGCTGTTATATCTCCCGTAAAAGAGCCGTTATGACATTCGATAGAACCATCTTCGTGTATCTTTATGTTTCCATTGGCCGTAATTACTCCTTCCAGTTGAATATGCTGCGACTTTAACGATATTTTATCCGCCGACACATTAAACAGAGATGACACTTTAGTATTACCTTCTCCGCCTTTGTCATTAAACTCCGCCGCAGCCCAAATCTTGACACCATCCGCAGTGGTTAACCATCCTGCGCTCTTGCTTTCAAGATTGGATGTCCTTTTTGCCACCGCTTCAATCTTTTCATTGGTTTGGCTTAGCTGGGTCTCGAACTTTGTTATCATATCCTCGAATGCGTTTTCGGTAAGAGCCAGCGAATGTATGTATATATCCCCCGTAAACTTCAACTCAAAATCGCCCGTTCCGTCCCATGTGCCGGAATACTCCTTCATTGCGTATTCCTCACCCGGTTCAAGACGTTCGGTGAAATGCAGGCTCTGACCGGGAAATCCTATTGTCAGCGTTCCGGCTGTAACTACCCTATACCGGAAAGAGATAAAGAACTTTCTCGGTTCTTCTCCTTCCTCATAGGTCGGTTTATTGGCTAAATCCGCATTTGACTGTTTAATTCCGGAAGAAAGGATACGAAGCACGTTTCTATCTCCGTCTCTGATAATGGCAGCCATGGCATCCTTGCGGGAATAGAACTTGTCGTTAACCAATAAGAACTTTCCGTTTACAGTAAAGAAACGAACATCGTTCTTTGTTTCCCAACCGTTCGTATTGCTTGCAAATGCCGCATTGTACAGGTAATTATCCTCTGCCTGCACCTCGTCAAGCACTTTGGAAATTTCAGAGTAAATCAAATCTTCCAATATCTTGAACTGGGTCATAATGTTTATTCCCGTTTTCAAGATAAAGTCTCCCATGAACTTGTTGCCTTGCGGACTGATAACCGTCACTTCCTTGCCAGCTAAAGAATAAGAATTTATTCCTGCATACTGGTGGATACTCGGTGCATCGTCCCCGTACACAGACAATGTTATTGCGTTCTGACGCTTCTTGTCTGTTCTGTTGCCGAGTTGTACAAGGCTATCGCCTTCCTGCGGTATGTCGCTGTTTGCGTCATAGTCCGTTTTGCTAAGGTCTATATAATCCTCGCCAACACCGACACATAAGCGCCAATAGTAACGGTTGGATACATTCTCATAGACACCCGGTTTGATATTGAACTCCTGGAAACGTATTTGGTCTCCTTCCTTGAACGGGTTTTCAACGGCTGTTTCTTTATCATCAACCAACAGATAGCATCGCCAAAAACCTCCATGTTCTTCTACTTTGCCGCATTTCATTCCGGCGGCAGTAAACATGTAGTTTCCGCCTGCATAAGAGAGTTTCTTTATCTCCAGTTCGGAGAACATCGCCTTGATACGCACAAAGAGTTCGTCCACTTCAATGTAGGATTTACCCGTCTTGCTGTCTACTTTAATAACAAAGCCTTCACCGAGAGCACCGGAAGAAAAGTTCATGGAACGAATATACGAAGAAAGGATGCTTTCAGAGCGTAGCCCTTTCAAAAAGTCAACTATAAAACTGGTTTCATCGGGTTGGTCTTTCCGAATGAATTTTTTTACAAATTTTGCAAATAAATCATTGTAATTATTCGAGTTTCCCAACTTGCTTCCTATAATATCTCCTGCTATTTCTGCAATGGTACTTCTTAGAGCGGAAGTATTTGCCGATAATTTATCTGTAAGTTCAACAGAGACATCATATAAGCAATTGTTATCAGCCTTGCAAGTAAAAGCACTTACATACATAAGGTATTCATGATTATTATACCTTATATAAACTCTTGCATTTTCATTTAGCACGTTCCATAAATAACTATTTTCGGCAAGGAAAACTCGTGAAAAGTTTATTGAAAAAGTGAACTTTTCATCATTATTCTCTGACATATATTTTATTAATGCCTCTTCCAATCTTTTTTCTGCGGCAATTATAAGAGGATTGGGCATTTTGATACCAGTTAGTACAAATTTATCACCAATAGCAGGTCTGTAGTTATTGGTGGCATTTGGCATAACAACCCCAAAGGAGCTATTATCTTTTTTTACAGCAATCCATACTTCGTTTTTGGAAGTATCTTGCTGCCTCTCAATATATTTCGATGTGTTAGAGGTAACTTTTTGCTCAAAGTCTCCTGTTGGTAAGTTCCCGAAAGAATCTACCAATACAGGATTGAATGCCCTTCCCGGCTCATTGTCCTTATAGGTAACTCCTATTTCAAACTCGCAAGCAGCACAATTACCCGTGGTCATATTGATTACAGCCGTACCACCTTCCAAGCCTTGTTCGAATAGGTTAAAACCGTAATCCCCATTATATATATGTAATTTTATGTAGAAATAAGAATGTACATACTCGTCCGTGCCATTGAATATATTATTCCCTTCTCCTGTTCCAAGTTCGTCACTATCGTTAGCATCAAAAGCAATATCCGCAATCTCACCAAATAACTGCCCCGAATCGTTTGTTACATTCTCTATGGTAGGCTTTATATCACTGAAATCAATCTTAAATTCTTTTACATTATTGGAAGAATATTGATTCTTAAACGAATAGAAGTCATTTGTACCTGGTATCTTATACGTGTCGTTAAGCGCATTGTAGAATCGTTCCGCTCCCCCACTCTTTCTATAAATGGAAGGCATAAGATTTTGAGAACGTTCAATTGTACCTTTTTCATCATCATTGGGATAATAGAAAGGAATATTATCAGAACTTCCAATACCCGTGACGCGGTTTACTATTTTGTAATTGGCATTTATCTTCTTGATTGATACAAGCCCCTTCCTATACTCAAATGGAGTTGAAACAACATGTTCTGTGTATCCAATGTGACAAACCTTACCTACAAAGTAATAAGGAAGTTCGTATATGGTATATATGGACTGTAATGCTTCTGCAAGGTATACATTGTCAAGAGAAACAAGTTTGCTTTCAGAAGTAATATCTTCATCAATCACTACCGAATATCCAATACCCGATTTTACCATTGAAGCATTAAGACGACCAACAAACTCGTTTATATCCCCCATGAACTTGACGGAAGTGGAATTGGAATGATATGTGTCTTCCCCAGCTGTCACCACATCCATGAAATATACGTTCTCCAGCATGATACGTTCTGAAACGAATTGAAGCTCATGCTTGTACATGATACTCTTGTTATCCTTTGAAGATGTAGGCACTTGGTCAATATAGTATTTTTCCCCCCTGAACTCGACAAACTCCTCTCCTGTCCACAGTTCATCTAAACATGAAGGATAGTTCAGGGTAGCAGTCAGCGTGGGAGTTCCTGCCATACGCTGTGCTGTATAGGTGTACTCACCTAATTTTGCAGGTGCATCAGCATTCGGGAACTTAACTTTACTTCCTTGCGTGTCAAGTTTTAATATGTACAGACTTTCCTTTTCCATTTATTCTTTTGCTACATCAATTTGTTCCGTAACTCCTTTATTCTTTTTTGCTGTTTCTCCAACAGCTTTTGAGCCTCTTCCTTCTCCTTTGCTATACGTTGTTCTTCGTCAGGAACAGATTCTGTGTTCTTCTCAATAGCCGTTTTTGTGGAAAGAATGCCGGCTTGTTTCATTGAAATAAGAATGTTATTGTATTCTGTTGCGCTGAACGGTTGCCATATCTTGAACTTGCAGCTGACACGGAGCTTAGCAAATTCGGTAACAGCATTTACGTTCTCGCCTTTTTGCACCAATTCTTTGGCCAATCCCTCCTTGAACAGACGCATCATCTTGTCTGCGAAATTCTGCCATTCGATTACGCCCTGTTGGGCATTTTTCAAGTCCAAATCACGGGTCAGCGTAATAGCCAGTCCACTAATGTCGCCACTTGACTTGACATCTTTCGGCAAAAGGAAAGTACAGGAAGTGTTTATCTGTATCTTCTCAAACAAGTCTTGCAGACTGTCAAGCATCCCTTGCGGACTTGGAGGTGCTTTGAACTCTGCACTTCCGTTACCGTCCATTGACTTGTCTTGCAAAATGATACTCCCGGCAAGTTTCTTTGTCGTTTCTGACAAATTGCCTTTGATATATAGAATGCCCCAGCCGTTCCGTTTCTGAATGACAAAGAAGATGTTGTAGATAATCTCGTAAATCTCAATAAGGCTCTGACCGTTGTTCCACGCCACATCACCGCGTTTGGTACATAATGGTATCTCGCTGAAACCGTGCAATATAGGAAGTTCTCTTACAAAACCGTCCTCGTCAGCTTCTTCACCGTCTATCGGTGTATGTATACGGTACATGTAGGTATCATCGTAACTGTCAATGTATTCCACACCGTCCGCATCGGCATAGTAGACACTTTCAAGAAGTCTGTCACCGTTGTTGTCGTTGTGTGATATGATTACATAACCATCTTCATAACTTATCAGGCGGCATTTGATACGTCCTTTATGGTCATAATAAAACAGAAGTCCTGCATCGCCTGTCGCAAGTTGCGAACGGACTGCCTTTGTACGCCATCCATCCATATTCCTGTCTACCCAATACTCCTTGATTGTGGAATAGTTGGCTTTATCTTTCTCGGAAGGAGCGCCACCTCTCAAAGACAGAGTACAGGGATTTCCGCACAGGTAAATTACGTGGCTCGCCAGTATCTGCTCTTGGAAAGCCAATGCCGTGCGCTGGAACTTGATTTCCTGATACCCTCCATCTTCCAACTTCACGCAAATGCTCGGTAAGTTTTGGTCAAATAACACCTCATGACTCATCGGGTCAAGCTCTTTCAGAAACTTTTCCTGCGAAACGATATTCTTTTTTACATTCGGAAGCCTTGCCGTGCGTGTTTCGGTAATGGATGCGGACTGGCCGTCGGAATAGTCGTCTGTAGAGCAAGTGTTACTTCCTCTAAAAAACGGCTTCTTCTGCAACAAGGCATTTACGTTCCGCAATAGATATGTTTTTTTCTCTTCCCGTGTCATTTTTCCGCATCAATTAGGTTGTAATACTTCATGCAAGCTTCCTTGCTGGGCATAGCAGAACACTCTCTCGAAGTCCATTTGCAGATAATGTCGTGCTTCTGCGGAACAACAATAATTCTTCGTTGTCCCTCTTCTTCCTCAATGTTGAACTTGTCGTTCAGCTTCACACGTGCATCCAACACGACCTTGCTTGCTTTGATGAAAGTATCTGAATCTCCACTTGTTTTCGCATCGTCAGCAATCTGTTTCATCTCCGATATTTCTTTCAGCAATGCTTCTCGGTTCTCATCTTTAGATATGGTAGTGATAGCGCCGATGCCGAAAGGTTTCAGTTTCTCGGCAAGCATGGATAACACCTTGTTTGAAGGCTTTTCATCTTCTTGGTAAGCAACCTTTGCAGCAAGAGCCTTATCTACGAAAGAATCACACATTACCAAATAGGCAACATCTCTTACCCTTGCTTCAATTCCTTCTGTTTTAAGGGAATTGAGAATATCCTTTATATCATTGTAACTAATCATTTCCTAACCTAATACCATAAATGTTCATCGTAAATACTTCCTTCTATCTGTGCATGGAACGCTTGTTTGGTTTCTTCTTCGTGATTGTAATACCCTGCTTGAATCTCATTCCCGTATTCAATGTTAGCGCACGGAAGCATTCTCATAGCACATGGGTCTAACAAGTCCATCGACCTGCCTTTCCCTAACATCTGATTCATTTTCTTCTTGTTCCAAAGCCGCTTCTTCCCACTCTGCATATCGTCAAACCGCACAACGGAACATTCTTCCATAAACTCGTTCTCAACCGTCACTTTGTATTTCAAATTTTGATGAGTGTAAGTCTGAACGGCAAGTTTATCGTCAAATGTCAAGTTACCTTCCTCTATCATCTTGCATAATCTGATATAGCACATATCCTTGACTGTCATTGCGGTAAGTTGGTAAAGCCCGAAAGGTTTATTTAGTGAGATATAAGGTACTGCATCGGGAATGTAATCATTGAAATACCGTCCGGCAGTCGCGTCAAAAATAATATGGTTTTCGGCTGTTCTATGCTCAAATGCAAATGTCTTCACTGCCATAGCGTTTTCTCTCGGAGTGGACTTGCTAAGAATGAGAATGTCGTATGCGTGAAATCCATCCCATGCAAGTGCAACAAGGTTGTCTGTGCCATAATCCGCCAAATCCACGGTAATCCATTTATCACCGTTCACGGCAGGGTTGTTGTTGAATACGCCTTGCGCGGAAGTGGAAGGGATAGGAATCTTTTCGTTTTCTTCGGGGTCAACGTTGAAGTTTCCCTCAATGATAGCTTGTGCCATTTTACCGCCCGAAGCGGCAACAGAGCCTATGTAATTAGGATTATTTTCAAGCATAGCCCTATTTTCAGATAGCTTACCTTGATAGAATACGAATGACTTAATCATATTCGTATAGTCAAAATCACCTCCAATACGGGCAAGTTTTCTATCAATATCTATCTTACACTTAGCATAAACTTCTTCTTTGGAATCACCCCAAACCACATCATCAACGGTAGAACCGTTAACATAGAAGTATCTCACTTTCCCGTTTCTATCCGGCATAATAAAACCGTCAACCCCAATGTACCAATCCAAGAACTTTCTCGTCCAATGGCTACGTTTCGGGTTAAGGGTAGCAAAGAACTTTCCCGTAAACGTCTTTGAACGTCCACGGTTACGGGTCTGCACATAGCTGAATGCTTCCCAAGACATTTCGGTAATCTCATCAATACATATCGCATCAATCTGTTTACCTTTCCATTGCTCACGCATTTTGTCAAGATTAGTATCATCTATATAGGTCAAGTCGCAATATGCACCACTTGGGAATGATATGCGAGGGCTATCGGCAGTCTTTACAGAACAATAGTCACCGAATATAGCCTTGAATGTATCTACGAATGAACCTCCCGTCTTTTGCGACTGCAAAGACCTACGTGTAATAACCGCACGGAAATCCCCATCTGTCATTAATGGTTCTGCGAGAGCGAGAACAAGAGCAAAAGAATTGTGTGTTACAGTAAAATCATCTACAATGTATAATCCGCTTGGGTTATCTACGGTAATACATCTTCCCTTATGTTTCCCAATATATTCAATATCAATAATCCGCTTTTCCAAAAAGCACTTCCCTTTTGAAAAAGCATCGTGCCTATTAACTCTTTCTCGTTTTCTTTGCAAACTAAATAATTCCTCATTGTTAAGAGTGCGTATATATACATTGTATGCAGTTTTACATACATGAACTATTCCGTTCGCATCTTTATATCTCCCTTGCTTTTTACCTATGGACGCTCTTCCTCCAATACTTCTTATTACAAAGGCAACATCTTCCGCTAATTCTTTACTAACGGTCGTAAATGTTATGTGTCCTCTTTCGTCAATATATCCATCCGTATCAAGAAGACCGCTTATCAGTTCTTTTCTATTTTCGATTGTTGCATATTTGTAAATACGAGGTATGAATTTATTTTCTGACGTGCGTCCATATAAATTCAGTTTCTTTATACCTTCTATAAGCCCTTTTTCGTACAAGCTATAATCAATGCACTTTGTTGAGGTCTTTTTGTTTGTATGGCTCATGTTATAGCCATACGAAATAAACTTGTCACATAATTCTTCATCTATTGTCGTAAACTTTACGCACCGACAACTATCTATTACAGATTTACTAAAACATCCATCACCAAGTAATGCGCCCATAATATATGGAACAATCGGCATTGGTGTAGTAGGTGTTACAGGACAAGAGAACTGAACTGGCTTTGTAATAGGAATAGATAACTGGCTATTTGAATACATACCACTATTCTTTTTTTGAACAAAGTCAAACATTTGTAGTGTAGTCCATATTCTCCAATTGTCAGCAGTTCCATCCTCATTTTTTCTTTTGGTTTTCCATCCGCTTCTTCTAACCTTCCATAAATGACCTTCCGAACAATCAAAATGAGTACCGTCTGAAAATTTCACACGATAGAAATCAAATACACCTATGGGATGTAGATATATAATTCTTTCTTGACCTCCTGTATCAGGGTTGCAAAGTATATCCCCAACTTTTAGGTCTTTTAATTTCCGAAATCCAAAAGGAGTTGCTACACGGCTATTTAATAGCCCTGCTTTTCCACCGCCAAGATTTCCACCACCAAACACTACGTCCACACATGATGATGCAAACTGCATTTGGAATCCTTCTTGCGGTTTGATTACGACTTCTCTATGTACTTCTTGCTCTTTCATCAAAAGCAAAAATACCTCTTAATAATAAGGTAATATATACTTAAACCAATATCTATTTATCATAGTGATAAATACAGTGATTTTTTATAGTTATATCTTTTTATTAAAGTATTACTTTCGCATATAATCATTATAAAACATATAGTGTATGAAGTTTACGAAAGAACAGTTTTCAGAAGCACTGAAAGCAGGAATCACCAACAACGGCAAGAAAAACTTGGCGATGAGTGAGAGAAGTTTCAACGGCAAGGTGGAAAGAATCTACAAGCGGTTGGAGAAAGCGAGTGATAATGACGAGTTGGAATTGGATGATGCGGTTGCCGATTATCTGGAGGACTTCCAAGAGGATGACAACAACATCAGGAACGACAATTCAAAATTCGTAAAGGAGTGGGAAAAGAATCACCCCGCAAAGGATGATAAGGGAGATAAAGATGATGACAAGGATAACAAAGGAGACGAAAGCAAACTGGATAAGCTACTCAAAGAACTCCAAGACTTGAAATCAGAGCGTGAGGAAGAGAAAAAGGCAAAAGCTATCTCAGACAAACGCAATCAACTCAAATCAGCCTTGAAAGGGAAAGAAGTCAAGAACGAAGATTGGATTAATGACCAGCTCGAATTGATTCATATTGATTCTGAAACAGATGTTGATGCTCTCACAGAAAGACTGGTCAAGAGCTACAATAAGTTTAATGCAAGCACTCCACCTTACATCACTCCGGGCGGCGCAGGAGGCGGTACTGAAAAACCCGATGACTTTGCCGATGTGGTTGCTGTCGTAAAGAAGCAATCGCACAGAGAAGAAAAATAATAATCATTTAAACCCAAAAGAAAATGGCAGATTTTTATCAGCAAATTCTATTGAGCAGCGGCTACCTTCCTGGTAGGGCGCTGGTTCAAGCTCGCGGAAGCATTGGTGGACATCGCTATGTATTCGTGAAATTACAGATGAGCGGAAAGGATGCGCTTGTATTTCCTACCAGTGGCGGGATTGTTAAAAACCCATTCAAAGGCAATGCAAGAGCTTTTGCCGGAACTCTCGCAGAATATATCCCAAGCAATGGAGAAAATGGTAGTGAAGTACGTATTTTGAAATCGTATGCGGTTGCCAAAGCCACATCCGGTGGAGATGAAACAACTATTTACTTGAAAAGAGACGGATATTCTCTCATTCCGTTTGTAGGGGATATTCTTATGGTAGCGCCTGCCACATTGACCGGCAAGGGAACAGCAGTTACGGTCACGGCGGTTGAAAAGACAACTGATGGTACAGCCGGGGATGTCTGGAAAGTAACGCTCAGTGCAACACTCGGAGCACTAACTACAAGTTCTGTGCTTGTTGAAGCAAAAGAAGTTGGAGCGTCCAAATCCCCAATGGTTACTAATCCCAATTCATACCTCCCTTGTGACTTTGACTTTGTATTTGACCCAGCTGCATCCGAAGATGATTTCGATGGAGCAAAATACCTTATCACTCCTGCATTAGCATTAGGTGATGTATTCCTATATGAAGATAGAATGCAACCGCTTTCGGCTGCATTAAAAGCGCTAAACAAGAGCAAGGTTAAGGGTTGGTTTAACATTTAAAATTGACAAGACTATGCCTAAATTTGATTTTAATAACAGTAGATACGCAAAGTTCTTCTCCGACAAGACGAATCAGCGTTTCTTGCAATCCTTTATCAATACAGAAGGTCTGCTATATACTAATTATGGTTGGTACAAAACTCAGGGTGTCAAGGCTGGTGCTCCTACCCCTACTGCCCCAAATGGTATCGCCACCTTTTCTGTAAAAGGTCGTGATTTAAAAGCTGCTCCTTTAATGGACTTACGTGCTCCACTTGGCGACAGTAACCAAATGGATAAAGACGGAATATATTGGTACACCGCATCTATACCTGATTTTATCACTCCAGGCTTTGTTGAAACGGCTATGGAGCGTGAAGCAAAGGAAAAACAGTTTGAATTGTTTGGAAACGATGCCGATTTGGTAGCCGCTTGGGTACATACATTACAGTCCCAGATTGATAGTGCGGATGCGACCATGAACTTCATGACCGCACAATTGATGTCAAAAGGCAACATTGATTATAGAAACATTGCGCGTGGTATTCAGATACCCCTGCATAAAGCCGACATTCCAGAAGATAATTTTACGAAAGCAGGATGGGTGGCTTGGACTGACCCCAGTTGTAAAATCCTTAGTCAAATGGCTACAAAGGAAAAGGAATACCGTGATAAATGGGGGTATGAAGGCGCATTGGTATGGCAGGTAACACGTAAAATGTTTTACGAAGTAGTGTTGCAAAATGCCGAAGTTAAGGAATTGATTGAAAGTTTCAAGAAAAATCCTTTAGCTTACATCGCGACAACCACTACTGCACCTACTACACGTGAGTTGTTCTTAGCAGCTTTCCGTGATTATCCCGGTGTATCTCCAATTGAAATTGTTGAAGAGCGTGAGCGTAATCTTACCAATACCGGAGACACATTCGTGCAAGGTTGGGATGATAAAATTGCAGTTCTCCGTCCTGCCGGATATGCTTGTGAGTTTGAATACACCAATAACTTAGACAAACAGATGTTTGACAAGTATGGTTCAAGCGCAATAACCAAGATTTTTGCTCAGGCTAATGATGGTCTCTGCACGATTGTGAATACAACAACAAACAACGGGCTGTATAAGGAATGGCATACTGATGTAATGATGTCGGCTTGTCCTGCACTGAAAACATTCCGTAATCATGTGATTGTAGATACGAGTCAGGCAGATGATTAAATGTACATCACATTGCAGTAGTAGTTATGGAAAAATCATTTGACCCGATAGCATACCTCAATGGGCTTACAAGGTTTGTCTTTGAAGATGATGCGCTTGAAAATATCGCATACGAGAACGGTTTGATGTCTATTTCAGACCGTTCCAAAATAGACGAATACATGAAAGACCATTGCCTTATCGCACTCTATGAGCTTGTCATAAACGGACCGTGGTCTGTGGCTTCATCGTCACTCCAGCACGGGAATTACAGACAGGACATAGGTAGTGAGACGGTAACAGCTGCCACAATCCAAAACTTGAAAGACCGTCTGAAAGCACTGTACAAAAAGTATGGTGAAGAAGAAGCGTTGAAAAGCATGGATTCTGGTAGTATGAGTTGGGTCAATGAAAATTCATTAGATGTGTAGCTTATGCGCCTCAAAAGAAAAGCAATAACCGAATATCCGTTTCATGGCACATTCTATACCGTGATAACGAAGAAGCCGGAGGACGGAGACCTTCTCAGTGACGGCGATTTGCTTAGTGATGAAAAGATGGATAGCTCTCCCGAAGTCCCCACTACGGGAGAAACCATTCTTCTTGAAACTGAATGTGACATACAGCAAGCTGCAAAGCTGATTAATTCTGGTACTATCATGGCTGATTATAAAGTGTTTTTCCCGTGCGAAGTTGGCGAGAAGCTACCTATACGTTTCAATACCAATTTTAAGTGCGAGGATTATGCAATACCAATCCAAGGCAGGGTTATAGGACTTGAATATAGTCAACTTGGTGGTTGCTCGGTTGACATAAAAATGAGCGAAGTGTAAGCTATGGCAAAGAAGGTTAAGACAGATTCATTGAATAAACTTATAAAGTTCTTATCGGAAGAAGCCGACAAAATAATTGCAGAAGAATTGAATAGGGTTACTTATAAAAATGATACAAACAACCTTCATGATAGCTACGGATGGGGAATATATGTTAATGGCAAACTATCCAAAAGCGGTTATCAAACGAAATACGCGTTAGCCCCAAGAATTTGGAAGAGAGAGCCGCTATACGGACGTGATGCGATAACGGATTTTCTTGAACGTAAATATAAGCCCCATGATGGAATTGACCTTGTGATAGTAGCCGCAATGCCATACGGACAAATATTACAGGAAAAGTACAAATATGAGGTAATCGCCATTGCTCAAAACCAACTCAAAACATTAAGCAACAGAATTAAAGGTTCAACTTTTGGAATTATAAAGAACGGTAAATACTGATTATATGGATAGCAAATACAAAACAACATCAAAAGTGGAAAACTTTTTTTCCATGCTGCTGACAAAAGCGGCTATATCCGATAACCTGTTCATCGGGAATATGCCTGCCACTATTGAAAGCAATTGGAAAGAAATGGTGCTTGTTGATGTGCTTTCCATGAAAGATTACGGAGCTTATGCCAAAGGTTCTGCCAACGTGTTCTTGTACGCAAAATCAGTTGACAGCCACGGCACGAAACCCGTGAAGGAACTGTACAAGATGGAACTTGCGCTTGACAAGGCTATTGAATCATGCAAAGACACCCATTATGTGATTGATGTAAATTTCCGTGATGCAGATTATGACCAAAATAGGAACTACTACTACAATGTGATAAACATAGAAGTGACAATAAGGTAAACAATTTATTAACAGGATAATACTTTAAAATTATGGCAGTAAACAATACTGGCGCAACAGCCAAAAAATTCATCAAGCCTTCTTACATCGTGGCAACTCTGTTCACTGGCTCTGAACAAGACGATACGCCAAAGGGTGACTCTTATATCCTTGAAGATGTAGTTGAGGATACCACTTCAATCTCTCAAGACGATAACGATGTAAACGACATCGAGTGTGAAACTTCCGACAGCCCCATTCTTTCCATCGTGAAGCTTGGCAAATACCAGTTTACAGCTGAGGTTGCAGATACACAAAAAGACCTATTGGTAGCTCTCATGGGATTTACGGCAGGAACTACTGTCTCTACTAAATACTTTGCTCCGGCTCAATACAAGAAGTTGTATGCAAAGATTGACGTAGTGTTCGAGGAAGGGGAAACGATGACCGCATTTGTGGTTCCTAAAGTTCAGCTTAACTCCAGATTGATGCTTGAATCTCTAAATTCCAATATCGGGCGTATCAATCTCGCAGGAACAGCGTATGATGCAAATATCGCTGATGGAGCAAAGACTATCAGAACTCCATTTTATGTAGATTCTGCTTATACACTACCTTCAGCAGGATAACTGAATGATAGATAAAAAGATTGTTTCACAGGGCGGTAGGCTTATATGCCGCCGCCCTTTTTATTTCAAATCATGGCAGTATATAGAGCGAAGAAAAAAGATACACAGCTAAAGAAAAATGTTGTGACATCTCGTACTCCAGTTTCTGATGAATCAATGGAACGGCTGGCAAGGATAATGAATGACAGCCCAAGCTTGGTAAATCTTCACGGCACAGAGTGGTGCATAAAAGGGCTGAAGCCCGGTGTTCAATGGCTCATAGCCGAACAGGCGTGCCGGATTGTGAAAGGAGAAAAACTAAGTATGGGTGATGTGATAAAAGAGTTCTCCGTAAATCTTCCTGCGGTGGTGAACGTAATAACCCTTGCACTACTCAATGACAAGGACAGAATATTTTCTGATTACGATAAGAGAGAACTTTCCGAGGAGTACCATCAAATATATGACCTTCTTATGTGGGGAGAATACGACATGAAAGACTGGGCTTTACTGCTGGGTGAAATTCTTAACCTCATAAGTACGGATTTTTTTTTCGAGAGTACCAATGTGATTCAGACCGTGAGGGAAATGACATTGACGAGGAAGATGAAGAAAACGGAACAAAGCTGATAATATCCCGTACCGAATGGGGACAGATGGTTGATTTTCTGCGCTCCAACACTTGGTGCTCTCGTGACGAATATTTATGGGGAATGACAGTTGGGCAGGTGCGGTTAAGCTCGTTTGATTTTTCCCATGTAGAATACGGAAACAAGGACAAGAAAAAAAAGAAGGTCAGCAAAATAGGAAGTGTTGACGATTTGAAGAACTTGAATGATTTGGGTATGCCCATAATTAATAAAAAAGGATAACGATATGGTAAATAACGAAGCAGGAGCATTCCTCAACATAACCCCCGATGTATTAAAGAAGTTGGACAGTTTCGATGAGAAGCTGGAGAAGATAGAGAAGCACGCACATACGGCTGCGGATGCGTTGAAAAACGGGTTTGGCAGTGTGGTAGTAGATACAAGCAAGTTAGAGAATGCTATCACTTCGTTAGCCAAAAAGATAGATGCTATAAAAGGTAATCCATTTGAAGGGGCAGGAAAAGGTGCGGAAGAGACTACGAGAAAGACTACTTCTCTGAACGAAAGCCTTTCACGTGCAGCATATTTGCTAAACAGAATAGGAAACAATAAAATCGGAGAAGGTTCATTCGCTAACTTTAATATATCCGGATTGAAGCAAGGGTATTCGGATTTGAAAAAATACGTTGAAAACATGGACTTGTCAAAGCCGCAACAAAAGGCTGCGGTAGAAGCCATGCGCTACATGAAGATGGAGCTTGACGAGCAACGAAAGACGGACGAGCAACGTGCCCAATCTAAAGAAAAAGAGACGGAAAGAAGAATAGCTGCTGACAGACGTGCTGCAAAAGCTGCTGAAGATGCAAGGAAAGCACAGGAATATGCACAACGCACGACACCGCAAGGGGCTTTGGATTATTCGAGAAACACTAAATCACTACAACAGAACGTACAAGCAATCGAATATCTGAAAAAAGCCAGACTATCTTTAAATACCACCGATGCCAACTATAAAAACACGCTTGAACAGATAAACCAAGCCATCGCCAGACACAACCAAGCGTTGACAGAAGCAGGAGTTAAATCACAACAGCTTGCCACGCGCCATCGCAACCTGATGGATACAGCCGGGCAATTAAGCCGTCAGCTTGCTTTGGTGTTCTCCGTGTCACAGATTGAAGGTTATATCAGCAAGTTGGCAAAAGTGCGTGGTGAATTTGAATTGCAGCAGCGTTCGTTACAAGCAATCTTACAAAATAAATCACAAGCAGACCAAATTTTCAACAAGACCGTCCAACTTGCTGTGAAATCACCATTCCAAATTAAGGAACTGGTTACATTCACAAAACAGCTTGCAGCATACCGTATTGAAAGCAACAAGTTATATGACACGACAAAACGACTTGCCGATGTGTCCGCAGGTTTAGGTGTTGATATGGGCAGACTTATCCTTGCTTACGGGCAGGTCAAAGCGGCAGCGTATTTGCGTGGTACGGAAGTTCGTCAGTTTACGGAAGCTGGTATCAATATGTATGGGGAACTTCAAAAGTTGTTCAAAACAAGAGACCAAGCAGATTATACCACGGCACAGATTGTAGATATGATTTCCAAACGTAAGGTTACATTTGAGGATGTTGAACAGGTGTTTGAAAACTTGACTTCCAAAGAGGGTATTTTCTACAATATGCAAGAAATCCAAGCCGAAACTTTACAAGGTAAAATTTCCAACTTGAAAGATAGTATTGACGTGATGCTCAACTCCATCGGCAAGGCTAATGAAGATACGCTAAAAGGCTCAATAGATGCCGTGAAAGTCCTTATTGATAATTGGGAAACGGTCGTTAATGTAGCGAAAGCGTTTGCACCAATAATTGCATCAATGGCAATCAATACATGGGCTAAAAAAATTGGGGCGACAAATGGTGTACTTGGATTGTTTTCAGTAGGACTTAATAAGGCAAATACAGCGATGAAAGCATTTGGAACGACATTCAAGGCTTCATTGCCGTTGGCTGCTATAATGGCAACTATTGGAATTATCACGGAACTTATTGACACCATAAAAGAATATAATAAAGCAATAGCAGAAAGTACAAACAAGTATTTTGAGGCAAAAATACGAATATCAACCATAAAAGATGAATCAGAATCAGATATAAAAAAGTCTCTTGACAAACTCGTTCAAGAAATGAACAACGAAGGTTTTGACATTAAAATTGGAGTCAATCTTTCAGAAGAAGAGGCTAAAGAAACATTCAAAAATTATCTTTTAGAATATGAGGCGTTCCTTAATGAACAACGGATAATGGAAGCCAAATATGCAAAGAGCAAATCAAAATGGTTTGAAGACGATATAGACAAAGACAGTAAACAATACGCATCTTCTTATGGCGAGTTTATCCTTCAAGGCGAAGAGTTAAAAGCCGTAATGATGCAACTTGCCGCAGAAGAAAACAACCTATCATCCGAGCATAAGAAAACCCTTGAAGAACTGTCAAAAGGTCCAAAGGAGGGAGAAGATTTGCTTACTTATACTAAAAGAATGAAGGACGAAATAGCAAAAATGTCTGACGATTTGGATAGGTATTACAAAAAAGGGACATCTTGGGGAGGTGTTGCATCGGATGCAGTCTGGAGAATACAAACGGCAATTTCTAATTTATTTACAGCGTCAAGCAAATACATTAAGGATGAAAACAACGTCATTGATGAAATAGAAGGCATTTTTGGGAAATTCAATGAGAATAGGACAAAAACAGAAAAGGAAAGGCTTAGAATTAGAATTGACAAATCAGAATTAGATGCTGTAACAAAAGAATTGGCCTACACACATTACAAAATCAATATAAAAGCCGACAAAGAAGAAGTAAAAAAAGAAGCACTTACATTAAGAGACCAACTTCAAGCTGAGTTTGACCGTAATAAGATAACAATATCTGTTGACGTATTAACAAGCGGGGAAGGTCTTTTAGACTATTGGGAAGCAGGTCAAGAGGCAATGCAAAAGACAGCTAATAAACTGAAAAAGCAACTTGAATACGTTAGGGCGAATCCAGAACAATGGTATTTGGGAGGAGAATTAGCAAAACAGGGATTCGAACTAAAAGGAATTAAAACAAAACGTGGAACGCCTGCTGATGAAAACACTTACATTGATTCTGCGAGAGTTGAAAAAGAAATACAAAAAAGGCTTGAAGCACTTGCTAAGAAAGGTATAATTCCTAATGCAAAAGCTGAACGCGACATTTGGGCAGAGCGCATCTCCGTCCTCAAAGAAATGCAGTCACGATACGAGAAGCTGAATCAGCTTATGGGCGAAACCCGTGCCATAGAGGAAACACGCTCCGCTTTCAAAGGGGCTTTGGACTTTACACAAATGGGAGAAGTTATAAATCCGGAAGATATTATTCCTACCAAGCAAGGAATGATTGATGCACTTGAAAAGTTACTCAAACAGATTCCTAATGACGTAAAGAATGCCGCAAAAAGAACTGGGCTTGAAAAGGAAATTGCAGAACTTAAAATCGGTATTCAACAGGACTACCTGAAAGAACAGCTTGAAAAGACCAAGAAGAACATTGAAGATATGTTCAACGGATTGGACTTGCACAAGAAACTGAAAGATGCAGGACTTTCCGAAGCGGAGGTTCAACAGTTGTTCCCCGGACTTACAAAGACGTTGGACGATGTTGAAAAAGGGATACGCAATGAATACGAATCAAAGCGTGATGAAAATGGGCAGTTAAGTAAGGCAGACCAAAAGGGTTACGATGAAGCACTTAAAAAGCTGGGGCAACAGCGTGATAAGGAAAGCACAGACCTTACTATTAGGATTCTCAAGGATTATAAAACACAACTTTCAGAACAATTACAGCTTGATAAGTGGTATTACGAAGAAAAGGCAAATATAGCAAAAGCAACCCTTACAGATGAGCATAGAGCGCAAGCTGAATCCAATCTTAAAAATAAGTACGGTAAGAAGACAGATGAAAATACTTGGAAGGCGTTTCAAAATACAGACGAATACATCAAGCTATTTGAAAATCTTGACTATTCTTCAACGGCAGCTATTGATAGTATTCTCGAGAAATTAGAGGAATTTAGAGGGTCTCTCAAAAGTTTGCCGCCAGAACAGTTGAAAACAATAATTGAACAGATTGAAAAGCTGAAAGGTGAAAAACTAGACAGAAACCCTATCAAGGGAATTGTTGAAGCTTTTAAAGACTTGAAAAATGCAAAACCAGAAGATAAGCAAAAAGCTATAGCAGACCTCGGTGCAGCATTTGAAAAAAATGCAGAAAAAATAGATAAATTCAATTCTGCTTTTGGAGAAGTTTCTTCTATGCTTTCATCTTTCGGTGTTAATGTGCCAGAAGAAATATCCGAAGCATTAAGCGGAATGTCTCAGGCTTTCAGCGGTGCAGGAGAATTTGCATCATCATATGCTACAGGAAATGTTTTGGGAATGGTTACAGGTGGAATGAAAACCATTGCCGGAATAGGCAAGACGATAGGAAGCCTTTTTAATATTAAAGACAAGAAGAAGGAGCGTGAAATCCAACGGCAGACAAAGAATATAGAAACACTTGGTAAGGCATACGATGAGCTAAAAGAGAAGATGGAAGCCGCTTGGAGTGCAGATGACCTTCGCACACAGACGAAAGATACCGTAGCCAACTTAGACAGCCAGATTGCTTCATACCAAGCTATGATTAAAGCCGAAGAGGATAAGAAGAAAACCGACCACGCTCGTATTGAAGAATGGCAAGATGCTATTGAGGAACTTAAAAAGACCAAACAAGAAATCCTGAATCAAGAAAAAATTGAAATGGGAGGCATCGGTGGTGAATCCGAATACAAAGATGCTGCCTCTTCATTTGTTCAAGCGTGGCTGGACGCATTTAATGAAACAGGTGATGGACTTAAGGGGTTGGAAGAGAATTTTGATGATTTCATAAACAATCTCTTCTTGAAACAAGCATCCATGAGAATTGCCAATAAGTTTCTTGAACCGTTATTCCAAATGATAGACCTTGCTGTTACAGAAGGAGAAGAAGCTATAAGAAAAGGATTTGACGGTGATACAAAAGTAACAAGGCAAGAGATGGACAAGATTGTTGAAGAAGCAAAAAAGCAATTCCCGCAACTTAGTGAAGCATTAGAAGACCTATACAACGCTCTTGGGATAAAAGATAATAAGAAAGCCGAACTATCGGCTCTCCAACAAGGTATACAAGCTATGAGCGAAGAAACCGCAGGGGAACTTCAAGCCCTACTGAACTCGATACGCTTCTTCGTCTCCCAGCAAACAACCGACATTTCCGCAATCAGAACGCTGTTGGATGCCCGATACGGTCTTGAAACCGAATACTCTGATAGTAACCCCATGCTCGTTGAATTGAGGACACAAACGGGGTATTTGGAAATCCTTTCGGACAGGATAGACCGTGTGTTTGCGCCAAGTCCAAATTCAAAAGGAGCCGGGATTAGGGTTTTTATGCAATAAAAATGAAGCGGTAGGATGTTCTCTTACCGCTTCATACGCATGATAAGTCTGTGATTATTTACTTCCGTGGTCGTATATATCACCGAATTTAGCTTCTATGAATATAGGGTATATCACACAGTCCATTATTAGACATACAAAAGGGCGGTTATCGCCACTATATCTGAAAACAGCAAGTTCTTTAATATCCTCTGTGATTATTGCAGGAAGGGATGTTGGCTTCAACTGTTTGATTGGTATCATTTCAAAACCATACTGGTGTTTCCCGGAAACGTTTATATCTTTCCAAGTAAGACAGCACAATTTTTGCATCCTCGTTACAAAATCCTTGAACACACTATTATCACATCCTTTTAAAGACGTTTTCATATCCAAGTACTTAAAGCAGAAAAGAGGTTCTTTGCTTCTCGCATCAACCTCTTTTTCTTTTAAATTAGGCTTTACATCTTTATGCTTTAACTTAAACTTGCCACTCATTTATGCTTCAATTTGTGTTTTGAAAAACGCCATCATCTTATCACGGCTTATTACAGAGTTTATTTCCGTGGTTTTCCAAGGAGATTCTTCATGTGTCATTTTCATCAAGGCTACAGCAGAAAACTGGTTGTATTCCTCATAAACATTGTTGAAAAGTTCTTCTTCATCATCTGATAAAGATATACCTTCTTTTGAAGTCGATATAGAATTGGATTCAAACGATTTATATTCCTTATATACAGAAGGGACAACCGGTCCATATTGCCAAGCAACAATATCCTCATCAAACAATGGTGTTCCAAAATATGCCAAATGGAAACCTTGTTGGTAATACATCATCTTCTGCAATTTCAGATTTGATATAGTATCACCATGTTCCAAATCTGTTTTGGATATAATTTTATTTGCGATGTCTAATGCTTTGTATGCCATAATATAATGAGTTATTTGTAAAAGAGCCCAAGGGGTAAGCATACCTATTATTCAAGGATAAGCAGTAAATACAGCTTTAAGGTATGCGTAGCCATGAGCGTAATTATGATGCAAATATAGAGGCTAAAATTTGTATTGCAATGGATTTCTTATTTAATTTATAGATGTTTAATAGCATATTATAAAAAACGCTGCGACAATACACAATGCCCCCAAAGAAATCATCGCTACTTATACCTTCCTATCACTACTTGATTGATGCAATCGGCAGCAAAACCTACCAAATAAGCTTGTGCCTCATCATTGTAAAAATCACCTTTAACGCCAATGTCAGAAAAAATAAAGGAAGATACATGAAGAGCCTCATGCGCTATGTCCTTAATTCCCATTTTTTGCTTTATATATACAACAACACCTAGCCAATCACCGTCTTTTATCGAGGCTCTAAACGTAATAGCCTTGCATGATTCCAACATATTCTCAACCTCGTCAGATTCTTCAATATAAAAAGTGCGTTCTATATCTTTAAAAGAGCCTCCCTTTACAACCCATAGCTTACGTGGGTATATGGTAAGCTCAAACTGATGTATCTGAAATTTACTGCTCATAGCTCCACTTTT
>ERZ860009.138-NODE-138-length-45288-cov-1.702761_pt1 | contig 45288 bp, 41 predicted proteins | sample MGYA00510114_ERZ860009 | MGnify/ENA primary metagenome ERZ860009 (study PRJEB30046, sample SAMN00715177) | human gut metagenome | study: EMG produced TPA metagenomics assembly of the A metagenome-wide association study of gut microbiota in type 2... | reverse complement strand
GTCTTTCCACACTTCGTGCAGTCGAATGTATCAATCATATGAATGTAGCCGTTTTTTCCCTCAATGCAATCTTTTGGACAGATATCCATACATTCCCCACACCCATTGCATACGGAGGGATCAATATAAATATTTACGAAAGCGGTGCATGCCCCGGCAGGACATATTTTTTTCCTAATATGTGCCTCATATTCCTCTTCAAATTGTTCTGTTGCGCTAAGCACAATTTTTGCGGATGTCTGTCCTACAGAACACGATGTGGAAAAGCACATTGCAGCTCCAATTTCGTCGGTCAGTTCCAAAAATTCATTTTTTCCTTTTCCCTCCATGATTTCACGCTGCATATACTCCAGCTGTATTAAACCTTCCCTGCAAAACACACACTTTCCGCAACTTGTTTTTCTGGATGCCAGTAATTTTTTTTGCGTTATCTGTACAATACAGTCTTTCGAAGTTGCTGTACACAAAACACCATTGGACAGGTCTGCTTCTCCCACTGTTTTTTCTGCAAATGCCGGATCATGCCATACATATCCGCCCAGAATACCTTTTATATCCGTGATTCCCTCGCTTTCAAACAGGCTGGCAATTTTAGTATTCTTTGCGACTTTACAGAGTTTATTTCCATTTACAGAAACATAAATACCGGGAATATAACAGTCATAAAATACATCTGCCAGTTCCTTTGCGGATACAATATGAAGATAGATACATTCCTGTTCTATTCTTACATCCACAATACCGGAAATCAGTGCAACATCATATTTCTGTGCCAATATTTTCAACGAATCCATCAGTTCTGTCTCTTCGTCCGGAATATGAAGTACCTTATCGCTGGTTCCGGATAATTCTGCCGCAATTTCAATTCCCTCAAAAATTTTGTCAGGATTTTCTCTTAAAATTTCAAGAAGAACGTGATCCGTATCTGCATTATCCAATGATGCAACAATTCTTTTCCCAGGATTTCCGGAAAAGTATTCTTTGACTGGATATCTGTGCAGTCCATAGTTTATAAGCGCAGCTTTTTCGATTTTTTCAAGCATTTCCTGTGCAGACAGTCTCCCGACCTTATTCAGAATCTCCATCTACTTTTCCTCCTTTCCCTCTGCATAGTCTCCCCAGACCCTAGGTTTTGAAATCTGAAGTCTTAAATCACATTGCAGGCATCTTCCGGCTTCTGCGCATATATCCGAATCGCATATACCATGATCAAACAGTTCAAAATTATTACAACGGCTCTCCGGAGAATCAATACATCTGTTTTTTCTTTGCATATATCCAAAGCCTTCACATATACCTATATAAGCATCCGGTTTCTGTTCCGGTGCCAGTTTTTCCGAAATATCGCCATTTCCGCCAAGATATTGATCAATCTGTGCTGCAGCCTCCCTACCGGATTCTATCGCCATAATAACAGATTTTGTTCCATAAATCGCATCCCCTGCTGCAAATATTCCATCTACAGAAGTTGCCTTGTCTGTTTCAATATCCCTTACTGCAATACTGTTTCCTCTTCCAAGTGCCAATCCTGCCTCTTCGGTAATATCAGGTCTTTGTCCTACAGCAAAAATTACGGTATCCGCTTCAATATGATGTTCGGAATTTTCCTCCCTGTGTATCACAGCCCGATGATTTTCATCAAACGTAAAAGATTTCACATTCATAAAATCAACACCCGTCACATGTCCGGTTCCGGTAATCCTCTCAAACGTCTGTGCCGGATGTATCATGATCCCCTCTTCTACCGCCTGCTGTATTTCTTCTTCATCAGCAGTCATATGTTCCCGTGCTTCCAGACATGCCACATGGATTTCTTCAGCTCCAAGTCTCTTTGCGGATCTTGCACAGTCAAATGCAACATTACCACCGCCAAGTACAATTACTTTCTTTCCCATTCCTGTTGCTTTCCCCATGCCGCAGTTTTTAAGGAAATCAACATTCAGAATTACGCCTTCCAGACTGCTGCCCTCCATTGGTAACCGTACACCTTTGTGTCCTCCGATTGCCATAAGCACTGCGTCATAATCCTTACGTAAATCTGCCGGTTTTTCGACTTTTTCATTCCTTTCTATTTTAACACCCTGATCCGTTATTACTTTTGCTTCCTCCAGTATAATAGTTCTCGGAAGCCGATATGCAGGAATACCGTAAGCCATCATCCCGCCGACTGATGGAAGCGCCTCTTAATTGTCACATCATGTCCCTGTTTTCTGAGATAATATGCAGCTGTCATTCCTGCCGGTCCCGCGCCAACAATACAGACTTTTTTCCCTGTATCCGGCAGCTGTTTTCCTTTTCCTTTCCAGTACAGTCCGGTGTCATGTTCCGCAGCATATCTTTTGATACCGCGGATAGCCATAGAATCACTGACTTCCTTTCTTTTACAATGCAGCTCACATACATGACTGCATATATATCCCAATGCTTTCGGAAATGGAACTTTTTCCCGGATTACTGCTGCGGCAGCATCATAATTTCCACTTCTGACATATCGTATGTACCTCGGAATATCCGTATGGGCAGGGCATGCATGACGGCATGGCACAACAGCATCCTCTTTTGTTTCATCTGTATTAATAAGCTTATCGCGTATTGTACCTGTTGGACATACTTCAACGCATGCCTGACAAAAACGGCAATCGGAATCTTTTAACAACCTGTCATGTAAGGTACCCACATAAGTTTCCATTTCTTTTTTCTGATAATGAAGTACCTTTACCCCTCGCAGCTCGTTGCATGCCCGGACACATCTGCCGCAAAGTACGCATCGGTTCATATCATGTATAATAAGAGGATTCTTTTCATTTTCCGAAAATCCCTTTGTTCTCATTTTCAGGCGTCCTGTTTTCGGGCCTATATATTGAATCAGCATTTGCAGTTCACAGTTTCCATATTTCGGACATGTCGAGCAGTCTTCCGGATGTCCTGCCAGTAAAAGTTCCAATGCCAGTCTCCTGAGCTGATCCAGTTTTTGACTTTTTGTCGTTATGACCATTCCATCTTTTGCCTCAAGCGTACATGATGCCATTACTCCATCCTGTCCGTTTACTTCTACAATACACATACGGCATGATCCTAACGGATTCAGGTCTTTATGGTGGCAAAGGTGTGGAATATATATTCCTGCATCAAGTGCGCATTCCAGGACATTTTTATTATCCGGTACCTCTAATTTTTTTCCATCAATCGTAATGACCGCCATATTATGCCTCCCAGTTATTACATATTTTTACTCTTCGTTTTCTACATATTCCGCTGCACTTATACCGGCAATTCGCCCTGAGTTTACCGCAAATCCCATGGAATTTCCCGGTAAAAGAAACATATAACTGTCATCATACAGATTACATGCATCTGCACCCGCTGCGTACAATCCCGGAATCGGCTCAAAATCCTTATCACAGGCCTCACAATTTTCATTAACCCGGATTCCTCCCACGGTTCCATATCCGCCCGGACGGATTCTTGCCGCATAATACGGAGCTTTTGTCAACGGTCTCAGATACCTCTTATCCTTAAAAAATTCTTCATCAACACTGTCGCAAAAATCATTGTATTCCTCAACGGTATCTACCAGATTGTCAATATTTATTCCTGCTTTCTCCGCAAGTTCTTCTATCGAATCCGCAATAAACAGCCCGGTATTTCCCTTCTCCTGTGCCATCTTTATTGCGTCTGCAAAATCTGATACATCCGGATCCGGACGAACCATAGAAACGTTATCCACTCCATTTCTCATGTAATATCTGGCAATGGAAGAATCAATGATCGAAATTCCAACTCTGTCTTTCTGGTGGGATACAGCATTTGAAAGAAACGTTGTATTCTGCATCTGATCCTCGTTCATGATTCGTTTCCCCTGAAGATTAACCAGGAGGTTGGGCTGTGACATCACATTTCCGACACTTGCTGGAAGATCATCCACACCTTCTATTGCAGCTGCCTGTTCAATTCTCACCGGCACATGGTCTGCACCAGCCTCCCATGCCATGCGAAGTCCCTCTCCCATAATGCCTGGAATAGCAAAATTAAACATATCTTCTCCATGCTTATACCCGGTTTCATCCTCAATAAATTTTTTATTGCACCCGGCACCTCCTGTACAGACAATAGCGGCTTTGCATGTAATCTCAATATCTTTTCCATCTTTGTCTACTGCAAGTACTCCTGCAACTTTTCCATCTTTCATAATAATTTTTTTTGCAGGTGTTTCCAGCAAGACTTTTACGCCCAGTTCCTGTGCTCTTGCATATAACGCTTTATTCATAAAAGAGGCAGCTCTTGGTCCAATTCCCTGATCGGTCTTTACAATATGCCATGTAGGCTCTGATTTTGGAAAATAACGGTATGCCCCCTCAAATTCGACACCCATGTCTTCCAGCCATTCTATCGTTTCTGCAGATTGTTCAAAATACCGTTTCACAAGTCTTGCATCAACATTATAATGCGTATACTCCATAAACATATTGAATGCTTTTTCGACCGTAATATCTTCCATCTGCTGCTTTGATATCTTGTTCCAATTCCAAGAGGTCCCATTCCCATATTTGCAGCGCCTCCTATTGCCGCTGCTTTCTCTACAACAATCACCTTGCTCCATCTTCCGCGGCCTGCACAGCGGCAGAAAGTCCAGACGGTCCACCCGCAATAACAACAATTTGTGTTTTATAATCTGACATAATTTTTCCTCACTGTTCTTCAAACATAATGGCTTTACCTGTTCTTGCCGATTCTCTAACTGCATCCATAACACACAGCACACGCCTTACCTGTTCCGGTTTACAATAATCTCTTCCTCATGATTAAACGCTTTAAGAAAATGTTCAAAATAGTTTCTGTGATCAACATTCACTTCTGGTAACGGTTCCTCCAGCAGTAATCCCGGTGCAGCCGGTCCAAAACTTCTTGTCGGTCCCGCCGCCGTCATGGTAATTTTACCAGGCACATTTTCAAGCAAATGTGAAGTCCGGACAATTTTTCCTTCTCCCTCAAATCCATCAATAATAGCTGACCCCCTGTTTCCGCCAATAAACCAGGCTCTTTTTGGTGTGAGATAATAGGTTCCCAGTTCTATTTCCGCCGTAATTCCGTTCCGGAATTTCATAATAATATTAAAATAGTCATCCACTTTTTCGTTAATCACATTCTGAACATCTGCGTAAAGAGAAATAATTTCCGACTTTATCATATCTAGTATCTGGTCGATCAAATGAACGCCCCAGTCATAAAGCATACCTCCACCCATTTCCGGGTATATATGCCAGTCATGCATGTTTCCGTTAAATCCGTATAACTGAGATTTGATCACATACATGTCGCCTACCATTTTTTTATCATAAACTTCTTTCATAATTCGGTAATCTTTGTCCCACCGTCTCTGCTGGTGGACGGTAAAAAGGACTCCATTTTCCTTACAGACGGATACCATTTCATCAAATAGAGCAACACTCATTGCCGCCGGTTTCTCACAAATAACATGTTTCTTTTTATTTGCTGCCTTTTTTACCATTTCCGGATGACTTGGATTTGGAGTAGAAACCATTACCGTATTTATATCTGCATGTTCCAACATTTCATCAATATCTGCATATGTCTCGACCCCTTCCGGTGCATCCTCAAGCTGTTGCGGGTTTGTATCCGCAACAGCTACAAGATCAATATTTTGAAATGTTTTCATCATATCCGCATCGCAATGTCCCATAAAGCCAAATCCAACAATCCCGAGTTTGATTTTCTGCATATCTATCCTCTCCTTCTGTGTTGAAAATTATTTTTCCATTGCTGCTCTTAATGCCTCCTGATGACGGCGAACCTGTTCAATACTGTTGACACCAATGTCGCGTAAATGCTCGCCTCCTTCATACTCTGAACTCAGAAATCCTTTGTATCCTGCTTTCTTAAATGCTTCTATAACTTCCGGAATAGCAACCGCTGTTTCCGTGTAATCATCATGCATATTGTAGAATTTGGCATGTGTATGGAAGATATAATCAATATTATCAATAATATCCTGTGGATCTGACCATGAATATGTAAATGACGCATTTGCATACCAGCGGTCTGCATCATTTCCATTTGCCTGTTCAATCGCATCCATCATTTCTTTCATACCGTTTGCCATCCGATATTCCATATTGGCCTTTCCAAGATTCAGATCATACTTTATCTTTGTAAAACCTTTCGCCAAACGTTCTGCATATGAATCATCGACAATCCTGATGCATGCTTCCGAAGCGCCCATTCTCCTTGCCTTATCTCTTACAACGTCTGGAATATTCCGGCAGAAAATACCCATATCCGGAATAAACCCGAAATATTTTGTACCTGTTCGGTGAATCATTTCCATATATCCGTCTGCCCATCCGGAATTAAGAGAAAATGGGGCATGTACCTCAAGACCAATTCTGACATCCATCTGCTGTGCATATGCAAGACTTCCCTCAATAACTTCCATCGGTGTTGAAACAAGTGTCCGCAGATTATGAAATCCAAGCAGCGAAGCCAGACGAATATCTCTTTTCATCATATTGATCTGTTCTCCAAGGCACAGCGTGCGGTTATCAAATATCCTGTTTTCCAGAAATGCGTCATAGCATGATGGTGTCAAATGATATTTTTCCAGCCATCCAAACCACTGCTCCCTGAATTCTTCCGTTTCAATCGGAAGCGGAAACTTTTTAATCATCTGCTCAGCCAGTAATTCCACTCCTGTTGCTCCTGTTTTGGCAGTCTCACGCAGACAGCCCTCAAGGTCAAGTTTTCCATCATAATATTCATCCTGGTAACTATACAGTGAAATGCTTCTCTTCATATCACAGTTCATCTCTCATCCCTCCTGTTACTCAATAACAAAATCTGTTTCGCAATCTGCTTCAATCTGGAACGGCATGTATGATGGTGCAATAATCTGTTTCGCATAAATATGATGTTTCCCTTTTTCCAGCCCACCTTCTTTTAATACGGATACCGTAGCAAATTCTCCAAATTCCCAGCGATAATCGGAATCAATAACCGTCCGCATCTCCTCCATGGTAAATGTCTCCCCATTTACCGTAAAACGGATATCTTCCTTTTTTGCAGACTCCCCATCTATGTTGATCTGGATATCACGAATAATAGACAATGTAATTCCCCGATAATATTGAGCCTTAAACCGGAACTGATATCCTGTAATCCTGCCATCAGTTTCTATATTTCTGAATCCTTCCGGATCATAAATCTGTCTTGCTGCCATAGCCCTAAAACCTCACTTTCTAATCAAAGAATACTTCTTTTCCGGTTTCAGCAGATTTGTATATTCCTTCCAGTATCTGGGTTACAACAAATGCCTGTTCCGGTTTCACAAGAGGATCGGTATCATGAATAATTGCATTTAACCATTGTTCCTGCTCACGTACAGCCTCTGCTGCCGCCCCTCCTTCAAAGAAATCCACTACGCCTGCCGGAGAAATAGTTTTTTCCATAAGCTGGTTATGTTCAACGGAATTATAGATAAGTTCATCTTTTGGATAGCTACCTCCATGATGAATCTCTGCTCCGCCTTTTGTTCCGCAAAGAGTAGTAGAAGCTTCCATTGACTTTAATACATTAAGTGCCCATGAGGCTTCCAGATAAATGGTTGCTCCATTTTTCATTTTTACAAGTCCGAAAGCCGAGTCCTCCACTTCAAAAGTTTTCGGATCCCATGGTCCAAATACATTTCCCTCCGGTCCGTCTTCCTGACGTCCCAGTTTATAAAATACCTGTCCCGAAACAGAAAGAGGTTCATAATTATTCATCATCCAGAGGGTAATATCAAGTGCATGCGTTCCAATATCAATAAGAGGTCCTCCTCCCTGAAGGGCTTTGTTTGGAAATACTCCCCATGTCGGAACCGCTCTTCTTCTTAAGGCATGTGCTTTAGCAAAATAAATTTCTCCGAGTTCTCTATTTTCACAGGATGCGTGAAGTGTCTGTGTATCATCACGCAGGCGATTTTGATAGCCAATAGTAAATTTCTTCCCTGATTTTTTCCACGCCTCAATCATCTTACGTGCATCTGCAGTGTTGTGTGCCATTGGTTTCTCACACATGACATGCTTTCCTGCTTCAAATGCTGCCACGGTAATCGGACAGTGTGCAACATTTGGAGTACAAACATGTACAACATCAATTTCAATTTCGTGATCTGCAAGCATTGCTTTGTAATCCGTATAAACTTTTGCGTCTGGCGTCCCGTATTCTTCTGCTGCCTTTTGTGCCCTCTCCGGTATGATATCACAGAAAGCGACCATCTCCGCTTTTTCAGCATTTGCCCTGATGGATGGCATATGTTTCTGATTTGCGATTCCTCCGCATCCGACAATAGCAATTTTTAATTTTTCCATTTCTTTTTTCTCCTTTTTGCCTGATTTCTGTTCTTAAATAACAAATTGTTTTAAATAGTTCCGGCTGATCAACAGTGACTTTTCTATCTTTTCGCGGCTTCCCTCAAATGACCGGTCCTCAACCTCTATGCATGTGTACCCATCATATCCGATATCTGTAAGCGCAGATACATACTGATCCCATCTGACATCTCCAAGTCCCGGAAGCTTCGGGGCCATATAATCCAGTGGATATGCCATAATTCCGCAAGCAGCCAGTTTATCTTTTAAAATCTTGATATCCTTATAATGTACATGAAATATTTTATCTTTAAACTCATAAATTGGTCTGATATAATCCATCATCTGCCACACAAAATGTGAAGGATCATAATTGATTCCCAGATAGTCGCTGTCAAGAATTTCAAATACTTTTTTCCAGATCACCGGCGTCGTCATAAGATTCTGTCCCCCCGGCCACTGATCCGTGCCAAACAGCATCGGACAGTTTTCAATCGCTATTTTTACCTTCTTTTCTTCTGCAAGCCGGATAATCGGTGGCCAGACTTCCCTTACTATTTCAAGATTTTCCTCAACCGTTTTCGTCTGATCTCTTCCTATAAAAGTTGTTACCATTCCAATTCCAAGTTTATCGCTTGCCTGGATGACCCGCTTTAAATGTTCCACCGCAGATGTACGTTTTTCAGGATTTCCATCCATTGTGTTTGGATAAAACGCAAGGGCTGAAATTTCTACATGTTTCTCTTTACTGTATTCTGTAATATGATCTGCATATGCATCATCAGTAAGAACTTTTTCTGCATCAATATGGCAGACCCCGGCATATCTTCGTTCGGCTTTTCCCTGTGGCCAGCAGGCTGCTTCCACACACTCAAATCCATGTTCCGATGCAAAATCCATCATTTCTTCATACGTCCACGAGTCAAGAATTGCACTGACAAAACCTAATTTCATACACTGTCTCCTTTTCTTATTTTTCTTTCTTTGATTTAGGTTTATTATATGAAATACATCATTTATGCGCTTTTCAATTATTAACCTAAATATGTATTGGATTTAAACACTTATCCGGGCACAAAAAAAGCAGGACAAAAAAGATATCTCTTTTTTTGTCCTGCTTTCATTATGCGGATTTATAAATCACACATACTGATAATGTATGTCCAGCATCCTTATTTCATGTGCTTTCAAAGTCGTTTCTATCCGCAATATATGATCATCTACATGAACTCTTTGCATCTTTATCCCTGGTGTTGCACTTTTTCGGATATATGTAAGTTCTTCTCTCGACAGACTGTCGAAATATCCCATATCCTTCCATACATCCTGTATGCTTCCGCTTTCATCATTTACATAAAGAATACGCATACTGTAATCTCCATTTTGCACATGATTGATCTGGAATTTTAAATGTATTGCATCTGTATCCTCGTAAAATTCACTAATATTTTCGTATTTTATATCCTTTTCATCCACCATGGTATATCTGTAATTAAGTTTTTTGCAATTATGGCAGACAATGGTATATACACCTTTATGATCTGTAGTAAGAATCGCATTTCCGGTTTTACCCAACAGTTCCGGCTTCAGCTGTCCTAAAAATTGCATGGAATAAAAAGAAGGTTTCTTTATTCCATCTTTTGTCAATAGTCCATTATCTCCATAAAGCACTCTGTCTGCATCATAAGATTCTGTGTGCAGATCCGATCCATGCCAGTATCCCATCATATCCGCTTCACTCTCACATTCAATACAGTTCTTTACAATATATGCTGCCAGACCACAACTGTCATTGATACGGTTACGATTGGAAATGGTAAGATTCCATTCGCTGATAATAAGTTCCGGAATTGAAAAATCCAGTTTTTCAAGTTCTTTTTTAAAGAGCTCCAGCTGATTTTTGATAAAACTGTTATCTATGGATCTCCTTCCGAAGTATACACCATTCTGCTGCTGCAGCAGATACGAATATGCATATACACTGATAAAATCCGGTTGAATATTTCGTTTTTTCCAATTGCCCAGAAGCTGTCCATAATGGAAATTATCATATCCAAGTGCAAATCCTGCTCCCCCGACTTTTATTTTTGGGGAAATGTTTTTCAAAGCATTATAACTGCATTCAAAATATGAAAAATATGGGCCATCCTCCTCCAGCATATTCCAGCGATCATCTTTCCAGAGTTCAAAATACCATTTTTCAATTTCCTCCATCCCATATCGATTGGCAATGTGAGCAGCAAATTTTTCTATAATCCTCTGATAGCTTTCGCTGTTTTTAAAAATAATCTCATTGTACATGTCTCTGGCTGAAAGATTAATTGTGTAATTCACACTGATTGGTTTAAAAGCAAGTTCCACAAATGGTTTCAAATGGTTTTCTATCAGGAAATCCAATCCCCTGTCTATTCTGCTGAAATTATAGTTTTCTGTTCCATCTTCCATTTCCTCATACATATCCTGTTTAAACAGATTATAAATCCGGACATATTCAAACCCGATTTCTTTTTTCATTAATAAAATCTGTTGCTGGATATCATAATTAATAAGTTCATCCACATCGCACATATTTATAATTTTACTCCATGGATGTTTCAATATTGTCACCTTTTCCGTATCCACAACACAAAGATTCATATTACGGGTTATCATTTCATCCACCGGCATCGGTTTTCCTTCCAGATACTTTCGAACCCGCAGATCAACTTCCTGTTTTTCCTTCCCCTGTTTTTTTTCATCAATATTCTCCGAATTATGCATCTTCTGTCGATATGCCGATGGTGTGAGATGATAAATTTCCTTAAACGCCTTATTGAACGCCGCTGCTGTAGGAAATCCATTATCCATTGCTATTCTTGTAATCTTTTTGTCACTGTAAATCAGTTCATCCACCGCATGAAACAATCTGACATTATTTACATATTCCAGAAAACTAAGTCCAAAATGTTTTTTTATATACTTCGATAAATATGCATTTGATAAATATAGTTTTCTCGTCAGGTCATTCAGACTCAATGGTTTGGTGTAGTTGGCCTGAACATAGTTCTGAATTTCAAAAATCCGGGAATTTTCGGGCGAAAATTGTTCTTTTATTCTTGCATCATCTCCACGTATCATGAAGTTTGACATCAAAAGATATACCACTTCATAGTAAATGCTGTTAAGATAAATTTCCCCTTCCTTTTCCCTGTCATAAAATCTATTTAATATTCTGTCAAGGGCATGTCTTAACTGATCATATGCTTCACTTCTGTCTGTTACGGTATTACACCAGAAAAGAAGCTGATTGGTGCCCATATACTCCGCAATAAGTGAAAAATTAATGTAAAAAACAGCAAGCAAAAGTTCTCCCCCTGCTTCCTGATAGGAGTGCCGTTTATTTGCATTGATCAAAATAAAGTCTCCTTTATGGAGTTTATATGAATCTGAATCGAGTTCTACTCTTGCCGTTCCCTCCAGAACATAAATAATTTCAGGATTCTGGTGAAAATGTGTTTCCTTTCTTTTTTCTGTCACAAAATCAAAACTCATAATTCTATGCCTTGTATCCATGTCAATTCATCTCCCGTTTTTTCAATTGTAAATTCCATAACATTTTGTCAAGAAAAAAGACAACAGAATTTCTTCCGTTGTCTTTTTCCGCATATAATTACTCACTTTGATGTTCCCGTTTCTTTTTGTCCCGTTCCGCAAGCCTTTCTCTTACACCATCCATATAACCCGGTTTATCAAGATCATAAATCAGAAGCGGAATGATTCCGATAAAAAATACGATTCCTGGAAGCAGGTTTGCTGCCAGATTAATTCCTTCTTTAATATGTGGTGTCATCTCCACGCCTCCTGCATAACCAAATGCCCCCATAACCACAAGGAACAATGAGTTAGCAATTGCAGTCGCAACCTTTGTCGCAGTACCCTGAATGGAAAATGCCATACCATCATTTCTTACGCCATATTTGTCATCAAAATCATCAATTGCATCAATCATCATACAGGAACCACATGGTCCTGCAATATATCCAAGACCATAAATTGCAAGTATGACAAAATCAAAAGCAATATTCTCATATGGTCCTACAAATAAAACGATAAGTGATATTCCCTGAATAAGCATCGAAAGAATAGCCGTCTTCCGGTTGCCGATTTTTTCTATTATTTTCGGTGTAACTGGCATGATAATTGTTCCGACAATCATCTGCATCATCATGAAAATAGTAATGTATGTAAAATTCTGTACACAGTGCATGTAAAAATAAACCGCAACAGAAATACGTCCCAACATTCCGAACATATTAAAAAAAGCATACAACATGGTACATAGCAGATTTTTGTTACGTAAAATCAGTTTTAAACCTTCTTTAATTTCTCCCTGTTCCTCTTTCTTTACAGTGATTTTCTCTTTGGAAAGATAAGCTACTGCCCAGAACATCGGGAGTGCAAGCAATGCAAATAAAATAGCCGTTGACTGGTAACCTGCTGCCTGATTACCTTTTCCAAACCATAACACAAGCTTTAATACAAATAGATTTAAAACGATCTGTCCGATTGTCATTCCCATCATCTGTGCCGCATTTAACCGGTTGATTTCTTTCGGGTCCCGTGTCATTACACACGGTAATGCCAGGTATGGAACATTTGTCATGGTATATGACATTCCAAGACCAATGTATGTAATATACGCGTATACAAGTTTTCCTGTACTGCTGAATCCTGGAACCGTAAATGTAAGTATTGTAAAAATCACAAGGAATACTGCTCCAACAACAATATATGGACGGAATCTTCCCCATTTTGTATGTGTACGTTCCATAAGTGTTCCCATCATCGGGTCGTTAATTCCATCCCAGACCTTTGCAATTAACATCAAAAGTGCTACAGCTCCTGTTCCCAGCCCAAATACATCTGTATAAAAAATGGAAAGATATGTACTTACCATTGTCCAGGAAAGCTGTGAAGCGAAATTACCCAGTCCATATACAAAATAGTTCTTTTTGGTTAGTGGCTTCATGCCATATTTATTTAAATTTTCTCCCATTCTTTTTTCTCCTAACGCAATCACTGATTACATATTTTCAATTACCTGTTCAAAATTTTTATACTTCTCCATCTTTTTTTCAAGATCCTCTTTATGTGCTGTCAGTTTTGGCACACACACTTTGATCATATTCTGAATTTCATTGTAATGTTCATAAATGCCAATGGTCGTATTCCGGGCTCTGTTTTTTTCCTCTTCACTGAAAGCAACACTTACTTTTTCTCCATTCACAGAAAGAGTTCCCCAGATGCCGCAGATCGGACACTCTACCCTTGTTGTTCCGGTAACACTTAAAAGACTGTTATGGCAGACCGGACACACTCCTTCTTCACCTTCCCAGGTATTTACTTCTTCATATGGCTTTCCAAGAGACTGTGCAACAGCAGTTCCGAGTTTTGAACATTTTTCCATCAGCTCCTGGTCAAGTAATGGGTGGCCGGTACGCCCCTGGTCATAAGCATCCACATGACCCACGCATTTCATGCAAAGGGAGAAGCTGAACAGATCAAGCATCGGAAGCCCCAGAGCAACCCAGTTATGGGTCTGTGCACCTCCGACAGAAATATATCCCACATATCTGTCTTTGAAATATCTCGGATCCAGTTCCGGCTTTCCTTCTTCTTTACGTTTTCTGTTCTCTTCAAGCAATGCCGCCCTGTCATGGGAAGGTCCGAATCTGTCTACAAAATTTTTAAACTGTCCAACGATTCCGACCGCATAGACCGGAGCTGCAATAATAATGCCGTCTGCTTCCAGGCATGCTTCCTCAAGAATGTGATAATCGTCTTTCATACAACAGTGAATTTCAACTTCACCCTTGTCCCTCATACGACTGCAATAATCACAGGCTCTGCAGTGTCCTATGTTTAATGTAAGCGTGTTAATAAACTGCACATCCGCTCCCGCCGCTTTTGCTGCAAATAATGCTTCTTTTACCAAAACATCACTCCGCTGATTTTTTCTTCCAAAAGAAATTCCTAATACCTTCATATTTTTCCTCCATCTCTTTTTCTCGGTTGATAGGTACAGTTTATTATTAATCGCCTTTATTCGCTTTCCGTGTTTTTCTCTGTCATGATACATTATTTTGCTGTATTTTTTGTTCCGTAATTTATCACAGCAAAAAATATATATATTTTTTTGTTCCCTTATTCCGGATAACTATATCGATACAGAATTTCTATCATCCGTATTTCCTGTGGCATAATTATATTCTCCAGCGTTAAAATTCCATTTTTCACCTGAACGGTTTCCATTTTCATTCCCGGCATCGACACACTCTTAAGATAATCAATTTCACTGTTTTCCAGTTCCCTCGAATATCCCAGCTGTCTCCACAAATCCTGCACACTACCATTCTTCCTGTTTACATAATATTGTTTAATCTGATATTTTCCATTCTTTATATTATGAAAACAGAATTTGAGATTCAGAGAGTCTTCATCATCGGTATATTGATTGATATTTTCAATCTCAATCTCATTTTCTTCCGAAAACACATATCTTGATGTCAGCTTTTTATAATTGTGGCATACTATCGTATAATTGTTACGTCCGTTTCCTGTAACCATGGCATGTGCTGTTTTTTTTAATAAATTTGACTGTATTCTATTTAAAAACCAGAATGCAAAAAACGATGGTTTACATATTCCATCTCCTGTAATCAGACCGGAATCACCATTTAAAACACAATCCGTGTCATAGTAATAAGAATAAGTATCCAGTGCGTGCCAGTATGCCATAAGATTAACCCTGTCGGAGACATCCATACAGTTTTTTATAATATAGGCTGCCTGTTCACAACTGTCATTGATAACATTTCTGTTGGAAACGGTAAAATTCCATTCGTCAATATGTAATTCCGGTACATTCAAACCGCTTTCTTTTATAACTTCTTTCATAATTTCTATCTGATTACTCATATAATTTTCGTCAATGGATTTTCTTCCATATCTCTGCCCGTTCTCAATAACTGCAATATACTGATACGAACAAAACGACAGAAAATCCGGATGGATGTCCCTGTTTTTCCAAATACCAAAAATTTTATTGCAGATACATGTTTCATATCCCAATATAATTCCTGCACCTCCAACCTTAATATTATTGGAGATCGCTTTCAGATTTGTGTAAATGACATCAAAATATTGATAATAAGCACCATCTTCTTCGCATATGTTTAAGAAAGGATCATTCCAGAACTCAAAATACCATTTCTCTATTTCCTCTTCTCCGTATCTGTTTACCAGATGAATACATAATTCACGTATAATTTTACAAAAAATCTCATATTTATATTGTTCTGCTTTCTCCGTTTTTTCCTGCTTGACCGAACGTTCCGGTGTATACATAAAAAGGGACGGTTTATTTCCTAACTCCATATATGGCCGCATATCATTTTCCAGTAAAAAATCCAATACCTGATCCAGTTTTCTGAAATTATATCTGTCATTTTCATCAAAGCAATATTCTTTAGACAGAATATTCCATATACGTATATATTGCATTCCCGTTCGCTTTTTGATTAACTTAATCTGCTCCTGCACATCCGACTGGAGTATTGAATATACATCTCCTATATTACACGCTCTGTAAGTACATGAAGTATGTTTTTCCGATTTATCTGCGTACACATCACACAGTTCTTCTGACGAAACCTCCGGTATTTCGCCCTTTTCTCTTATGCGCAGATAGGAAATGATCCGGTCTCTGTTTTTTTCGTTTAATTCTTTTTCATCATGTTCTTCCTGCTCTATCTTTTGCATTTTTCGCCGGTATTCGCTTGGTGCTTCATGATAGCTCTCCCGAAATGCTTTTGTAAATGCCGCTGATGTAGGAAATCCGTTATCAAGCGCAATATGTGTTATATTTTTTTCCGTATAAAGTATTTCATCCACTGCATGGAATAACCGGACATTATTCAGATATTCGATAAATGTCATTCCAAGATTCTTCTTTATATATTTTGACAAATAAGCATTTGACAGATATAAGCGTTGTGCCAGATCATTCAGACTGATCTGGCTCTGGTAATTTGCCTGTATGTAGTTTTGTATATTTTTGATACGGATACGGTTTTGTGAATCCCAGTTTTCAAATCTGGAATCATCCATATTAATCAAAAAATTGCTTGTCAGAATATGGGCAGCCTGAAAGTACAGTGCATTCAGATCAAATGCACCTTTTTCATCCCGTTCAAAATATCTGGCAAGAATCTGATCCAATACCTTTCGCAGTTCATCATATGCGGCATTTTTATCCACTATAGTATTGCACCAGAACAGAAGCTGCATTGTTCCCATATATTCGGCAAGTAAGTGGAAATCAATTTCGAATCTTGCTGCAAGAATTCCCTCTTTTCCGGTCATTGTATGACGTTTATTGGCATTAATCAAAACAATATCTTCCTGCCGGAGTCATACACCTTATCGTCAATTTTTACTTCCAGTGTTCCCTTTAAAATATAAAACAATTCCGGATTCTGATGATAATGATCCGATGTTCCTGATTCTGTTAAAAAATAAAACTGCATTAATTTTCTTATGTTTTCCATAGCTGTCCCTTTCGTGTATCCCATACCATCATTCTTAATTATATTTCTTTTCTTTCAATCTTCTATTTTGATATGTATGATTTCATACACAAATTTTGCTATTTTTTGTTCCGCATAAAAAAAGAGAGCAAAAATAAGCCTGCTTTTTTTGCTCTCCCCTATATTTTCAGTATTATCTTTATGCTTCCAAAAATTTCTTTTTCTTTCGGATGACTCCCAGAAACGCAATTACTCCAATTATCAACATTCCCCAAAAAGCAATTGTAAACTGATTCTCCGGCGTATTTTCATGCCAGACCGCAGATGCAATTTTTCCCATAAATACAGGCGCAATCAATCCTCCTACTCCACCAACAATAGAAAATATACCACTGGCTCTGGCCACCGCATCTTTTTTGACTGATATTGACAACAGATAGCTTGCAATTGCCATAAAACAGCTTAGAGAAACTCCACACAGGGCACTTACAATATACACTCCGGCAATTCCAGGAACCAAAAATAAAATACCATATCCCACTGCCGCAATCAAAATGGAAACCGGAAGTGTATATTCTTTTAACAAGCCGGATATTTTGGAAAATGTCATCCCACAAATCAATGCAAAAGCAGAATTCACCGCTGTCACAATACCTGTTGTGCCTGTATCTGATGTAATATTATCTGCCAGATAAATCCCAATATTGGTGCTATACGCATTAATAAACAATGTATGTGCAAAAGAAGTCAGTGAAAGTAACCAGACAATTCCTGTCATTTTCATGTCAGATACTTTCTCTCCTTTTAACGGTGCCGTTTCCTTCAGGTTAACCGCCACACCGAAAGCCGAGAAAAATGCAATAAGGTAAACCAGATAAAAATATTTATAACCAATTCCTGCAAACATTCCTCCAATTAAATTGCCAAGCATGGCTCCTACGCCCATTCCAACCACATGCAGTCCCATAAATCCGGCTCTGTGTTCAGGTTCAATAAAATCCGCAACAACCGCTGTGTTCAATGGTCCTGTCACTCCAAAGCCAAATCCTATCAGCAGTCTTGATATAAATAAAATGGTAAAACTTTCAGTAAAAAACGGAACTATGCCACACACACCTATGATAAGCAATCCTGCCATAAAATCTTTTTTTTGCTGATCTTTGTCGTTAGCCATCCAATTGAAAAAGATCCCACCATGATAAACAGATATGGCAGTGTCTGAAGCATCTGAACCATACTGGTCCCATATGCATGATATTTTGTATTCAGGACTCCCAAAACCGGTGATATTCCTGTAATATTTAACCCAAATGCAAATGCTGTAAGAAAAACACTGAGTGCAATTTTAATGTTTTTATGTTTCATAGCAATACGCCTCCCTACATATTCCGAATTTTATATTTATTGACATCCGTTTCATGTTTATTTTATCCGAAGATTTTTGACATCAATATGCCATGTTTTTTGAATTGTTCTTTTTATTTTTGTCTTAAATTTTCGATACAGCAAAAAGAGAGCAAAAAATATATCTGTCTTTTTGCTCTCTTACTTGCATGATATAACTCCATACTTACCTCATACAAAAAATTACAATTTTTGATTTTCTATCGCTGTGTATTTCCTGCATTCTGCTCTGAATCACTTAACATTGTAGCAATCCCGGAAATCTTAACCGTATCTACATCCGTATTTTCTATAAAAACACTCCGTATAAATTCTTTGTCGGATGTTTCAAATAACTGTTCCACCTCTCCATTTGCCTCAATATAGATCTGTTTATCGCGGATGTCAGAATCCCCACACAAATTGTTTTGTCTGCGCGGATGGTATCGACCGTGATGCTGATTTTCTGTGGTTTTCCTTTAACCGCCCATTTGCATAACGTCTGTTTTGGAATCTCTGCGGAAAGTTTTATGCTATCCTCTGTAATATCCTCAGGAAATGCATCCATAACTGCCTGTTTATAAACATCATACGGTTCTTCCTTTACCATATAACTGTGTCTGGCATCCGGATCTGTCTCTATTTGCGTCGCATAGCAGACCTGATTGTCCATAACCTCCATCTGTACATTCACTTTTTTCTGCTGTACAGTCTTTGCATAGATTTTTTGTACAGCTTTTTGTGTACCGATGCCGGCTCCACAGGTAAAGCAGATCTGCCAAGAAAAACCAGAATAAAACTTGCCAAAACAGCCAGTGGTTTCATCTCTTTTGTTTTCGGTACTGCTTCATCCGGCGGATACGCTCCTGTAAATGATTCTGCGCCCCAAACATGGAAAACGGAAATTCGAGAGGACGGGTCTCTTCCGTAAGCAGTTCAAGTGCTGCACGAAAATACTGTCCGACAGAAAAAACATTTTCGGAATCACGGCAGCATTCCATGTCGCATGCCATTTCCGACCAGAAATCCAGCCTGCGATTGAAAATATAGATCAGCGGATTATACCAGAATAAATCTTCCAGCACTCTGCCCACACATTTCAACGTCAGGATGTGCTGCCGCACATGTACAAACTCATGCGTAAGCACAATCTGCAGACTCTCCGGAGAAAAATCCCTCACCGGCAATACAATCCATTTATGAAATAGCCCCAGCACCATCGGGGAAGAAATACCATAGCAGCAATACACTTCTACATTTCCCCGGATCTTTAAACGCTCCTTTGTCCCTGCCGCAACGAGCTGCAGCCGTTTTTCCGCCGGCATCCGGTGCTTTTTTATGTAATGTTCCACCCGGTAATAACGAACCAGATGAAGCACAAGAACGTTGCTGCACCAAGCAGCCAGACCACTGCCGCCACACACTCTATGTGCGCAATCACAGGTGTCAGTTCAAACAGGTGTCCCTTGATAAACAGTGCCTCCCCCATTTTGCGGTAATGCGTAACATACAACAGGAGAAACAGCCCCGGAAACAGCCAGAACGGTAACACCACAAGCAACAGCCCATATATATAGCGGTATTTTTTTAACCCATCCAAAACGCCTGCAACAACTGCATATACCGCAAATGCAATACTGCCTGTAAGTGCAGTAAACAGCCCCATGTAAAACAAATTATTGATCCAGTTCATCAATGCTTTTTCTCAACTCCTCTATTTCCTCTTTGGTAAGTTTATGATCTTTATAAAAAGCAGTTAAAAACTGTGCAACCGATCCACGGTTCCAGAATTTTACAAATTTGCGACTCTGCTCCTGCTGATAGGAAAGTTCCGGTATTATGATCTCATATGTGGCATTGCGCCCGCTCTGGTTCATCCTTAGAAAGCCCTTTTTCACCAGCTTTGCAATATAAGTTGATACGGTCTGGGATTTCCAGTCTTTCCCGTATGTTTCGTTTGTCAGTTTCATAATTTCCTGTAGTGCCATTTCATGGGGATGATCCCAGATTGTTTTCATCACCATGGATTCCGCTGTAGTCAGTTCCTCCATATTTTCCCCTTTCATCGTTAACATTGATAATATTTTTTGAGTATAAACTAAGATTATAGTTTTATGTTATAGTGGGATAATAACATAAAGATATACAAATTACAACTATTTTACGCAAGTTTGCAGGACATCCCGTCTTTTCTTTTGTTGTTCTTTTTCTACTTTATTCCATTCATTCAAAACAGCTTCTATCTGTGTGATTAACTGCCCTTTATTTGGAATATAAGAAATATAGCGTGAAGCAAAAATATTGTTGGACAAACCCCCGAGAGCATATTCAGCAGCTATGCTGTCTTTATCCATACAAAAAATAATACCTTTTGAAAGCTGCTTTAAAGTCTGCTTTCCATAATCTGCCCGGTCTTTATTTTCCTGTTCATGCCCAACAATAATCTTTCCGTTTCATCTATTTGATCCCTGTTTTATGATAAGTACAATAAATAATTGGCAATAACGTCACACTTAAAATGGGGTATATTACCATCATAATTGGAATTGAACCAACAATTTTCCCACCAATTTGATACAAATTAAAAATATTGATAATCTCATTAATCTGCAATAGTTGATCAGGAAATACTCCTAATGTGCCCTTTAAGAAATGGAAATTTGATAAAAATAATGGTAAAAACAAAATGGCGAATGGAATTGTAACCGCCACTACTGCTGTGTGTGTTTTCGCTGATATAAGCATAGACAATAGCAAGCAAAACAATGTTCCAATATATCCCGATACAATCGTGAGTAAATATAATTGCATATAAGTAATATTGTAGAAGGACTTCCAGTGCCAAAATCCCGTCTGTATCATAACATTTCCGCCACCAAAACCAAGACAGCCTAATACAATGACTGAATATAAAGCAATAATCATCCAATAAATAGCCGTTACTACTATAAGCCCTGCTATAAGCTTAGCTCTCGTTCCCCTATCCCTTCCGTATTTTGTCGAGAAGAATATGGAATCCGCTTTCCAGCTAAATTCATTTGGAAAAATACCTGACACCAGGAATGCAGATACAAGCATAACTAACATAACAATTGTTTGCGCATAGTGTAATGCTGATTTCCAGCCATCATAATCTTCATAATATAATGGTGTTTTCATCTGATGATATCGTTCTAACAAAAAAGCTTTCTCTTTTTTATTAAATAAATCTTCGGTTTCTTCAGAACTTAGCCATTTTTCCAAACTTTTTTCTCGATTTTCATATAACTTACCAACCTCATCTTTCGATACAGAATCAATACGATAGTAGTTGAAATCTCGAAACTCACAAAATCCCATATTAATCATATCTTTAATTTCTGAAAAGCCTTGCACTTTGGAATCATGTAGCAAATTGGCTGTATAGTCCCCCTGACGAATTGGATATTCTTCATTTACCTTTCTGTATTCATCTATAACTGCCTGTAATGCTGCTTTATCCAAAACACCTTCCCATCTCTGCTTTTCTTTCCGCAGGTTTCTGGCTGCCGCTATTCCCGTGTGCGATACCCCTCGGTTGTCAATGTACGTGATATTTGTAATCGCAAAGTAACAGGATATAACAAGTGAGAATAACAACACGATCAGCGATATCCTGCTAATAGTTTTAGAAAAAATTTTTTTAATTTCAAAACATATCATTCCATCTCACCACCCTTTTCTCCAAAATAATATAGGAACACATCCTCTAATGTTGGCTCCACCACAGATGCTCCATGAATAGGCGGTTGATCAGCAATGATACGCAATTCCACCATTCCCCTCTCTGCCTTCATATTTGACACCTTAAATTGTTTCATCATTTTAGTTGCTTCTGCCTGCGATACTTCACACGCATATACATTTTCCTGCATAGAAGCAAGCATATGATCCAGATCTCCCTGTTGTACAATCTGTCCTTCCTTCATCAGCCAAATCTCATTTGCAATATATTCTACATCTGAAACGATATGCGTTGACAAAATAACAATCCTCTCCTCTGACAGCTCACTAATCAGATTACGAAAACGCACTCTTTCCGTGGGATCAAGTCCGGCTGTAGGCTCATCCAAAATAAGAATCTTTGGATTGTTTAGCATTGCTTGAGCAATTCCTGCTCTACGTTTCATACCGCCTGAGAGTTTTTTCATCTTTTTATTAACACTTTTGGCAAGACCAACCTGTTCTAATAATTCTTTTACTCTTTTACCTGCTATCATAGAACGGATTCCCTTTAAACTGGCAATATACATTAGATAATCCTTTACTGTAAAATCCGGATAAAATCCAAATTCCTGTGGTAAATATCCAAGTAAATTTCTGTACTCTCCATCCATTTTGAAAATATCTTTTCCATCACATAAAATCTTGCCACTTGTCGGTGGCAATAAGGTACAAATCATTCTCATGAGTGTCGTCTTACCTGCACCGTTCACCCCCAATAGTCCATATACACCATTGGTTATCGTTAAATTCAAATCATCTACTGCACAAAAATCGCCAAACTTTCTTGTAACATTAACCATTTGTAATTTCATAACAACTTACCTCCAAAAAACGATTACAACCATGTATCGTCTTATATACTTCACAAAACAAAAAACATATTGCAAATACGAACAGCATAATCCATATAGGAACAACAAGATTGCCATAAATAGCATTATTCATCGTAATCCTCCACCATATACCCCCCCATAAAAAACAACCTACTATAGATGTTGCTTCATTCAGCAGACTACAGTTTAACATTGCAAAACAGATACCCGCTGCAATAACCATAGGGAATAAAAACTGTACTAACAAATCTGTAAACTGCATTTTCATATTGATACAGGCTACTGTTAAAAAGATTGTGAGCATAACTATATCAACAATCCCTATCAGGAATATCCTTGCGGAATAAATCTGTCTTAAAGAGAACAAACAAGTTACCTCTATTTGACAAGAGTTACTCTCCTTATTTCTCCAAAACTCAGGAATAATCATCACTATAAAAAACACTGAAGCAACTCCCAGCATTCTCATAAAATAAGTTGTGTCCTTCAGAGATGGCATAATTAGAAATACCAAAACAAGCAACATCGCCTGTAACATCCACCATCTCTTTCGAATCAACCGAAACTGTGAAAAAAGGAATTCTGTATAACTCATTGTATTTTCAGACTGTACTTCCATCACAATCTCCTTGGATTTCTGTATCGTTTCTAAAATCTTTTCTTCCCTCGGAGTAACACTATTTTCTCTTTTATATGTTTCCATCATCTTTTCCAGGTTCATGAGAATCCTCCTCTCCCAATAATCTTTTTAATTCTTCTTTTGCCCTTTTGTGTCGATACTTTACAAGTGGTAATCCAATCTGTAATATGTCTGCAATTTCCTTTAACTTAAAGTCTTGAAAATAGAACATTATAATAATTTCTTTTAGTTCTGGATTCATCTGTTCAAGTGCTTGTTTCACATATATTTGTTTTTCCTGCTTTGGGATACCACCATCTGAAATCAGTTTTCTTTCCAATACTTCCTTCTCTACACAATCTGCCTTCCATTTCTTTACGTGATTTTTACAAAGATTACCTGCTATCACATAAAGATAATTCTTTGCTTTTCCAATATGCTGATAGGATTGTATATTATTCATAAAGCGAAGAAAGGTTTCCTGTGTTAAATCTTCCGCTTCTGTCTGATCTAAACAATGATATTTACAATAAGACAAAATATCTCCATAATACTTCCGCACAAACTTATCAAAGGCTTGTTCATCCCCTTGTTTCATTTGCAAGATTAAAATAACATCATTCAAGTTGCCATCCTTCCTCATTTTGTAATGCATAAACGTTTATTCTAATATATATAACAACTGACTGACCAAAAAAGATAGTACAAGATGGGTATCAGATGCTTCTGATTCAATAGTATAGTCTTATTTTCGTCACCATCACGCCTGAAATATGCCCTGACTTGAGCTCACGAAAACTGAAATGAAATTGATTGAATAATTATTCTCCTGAGATTTTTCTGATTATTTTATGCTATATAGAAAACGAATATTTTTAGAATTGATTATGTAGATTGCGGTTTGAAATTTTCCAGATGGTTTACTGCATACCTACAACAAGGAACGCTCCCCGTTTGCAGTAATTCCACTGGAAAAGTAACCGCCTGTTTACTCCTTGATTCCGGCAAGTGCCGTCAGTTTTTCCTTTGTAAAATGATTAGATTCCATCGCTAGGATTAATAATCCTGCAATATAGATCAATACACGATAGATCATTGATTTTTTCATAGAATAATTTCCCTTTCTTCTATAACCTATTATGCACTTTTTTATTTATTTTTCAATGCCTGAGATTCCTTCTTGTTTTACTTGACTTTTGTATTGTTTGTATTATTGTAACTAATACAAAATATTGTATGATATTTACGGAAGGAGAAAACATGGTAATTTCCATCAATGATGCCTCCGAAATTCCGATCTACCAGCAGATCCGCAATCAGATCGTGCTCGGCATTTCGGACGGGCGGCTTGCTCCGGGCGAACAGCTTCCCACCGTGCGGGCACTGGCAGAGGAGATCGGTATCAACTCCATGACCGTCAGCAAAGCCTACACCCTCTTAAAACAGGAGGGCTACATCTACACCGACCGCAGAAGCGGTGCCCGCGTGCGGCAGGAATTTGAAACGAATAAAGAATTGTCAGAAAAATCCCAGGAACTGCTGCGCCAGATCATTTCCGAAGCGAAAGTAAGCGGCATGACGCAGACAGAATTTTTCGACTTATGCAAACGCATCTATAAGGGGTGATTGTTATGATTATGAATATTATCTTTTTTGCAACCATGTATCCAATCGTCTTTATCATACTGTTTTTATTTTCCACACAAAATAAGTATGAGAACGGACGCCTGTTTGCCGTAAACATGAAAAAAGAATGGATAAAAGATGCCACCGTCGCAGACATCCGGCAAAAATTCAAAAAGGAAATGCGTTACTACGCCATTCTCCTTGCGATTGTTCCATTTGTAAGCCTGCTGACCTCCCATATGTCCATTCAGCTTACCATCTGGATGTTCTGGCTTCTGGCAGCGATTTTTCTTCTTTCCCTGCCGATCATGCGTGCGAATCACCGGCTGAAAACATGGAAAACGCAAAACCATCTGTACGAAGACCGGCAGCCAGAACATTATGTGGAATTAAAACAGGCAGGCTCCGTAAGAAAAGTCCGTTTTCTCCCGTTTTTCCTGCCAAATATAATCGGTATCGCAAGTGCCCTGTTGCTGCTTCCAAAGTCCAGCGGGCTTGGGATTTCCTGTCTGATCGGTGCCTCCTGCGGGCTGGTCTTCTGGCTTGCAGCTGTATGGATGGACCGCCAGCCGGTTTCCGTCATCAGTACGGACAGTGACGTGAATATCAATTATGCACGCGCAAAGAAAAACCTCTGGAAGAACTTCTGGCTGATCTCCTGCTGGCTGAACACGGCACTGATCCTGTTTCTGGAGATCCTTACCCTGTCTGCCAGACACATGGGAATATGTTCCATCGCCGGCATGATTGTTTATACACTGCTTTTACTCCTGCTGTGCATTTTCTGCATGATAAAGCTGAAAAAAATTGACCGAAGCTATGCACAAAACGGAATCTGACCAGCGATGAAAATGATGACAGAAACTGGATCGGCGGCATCCTCTACTACAATCCATCCGATCCCCATACGATGGTAGAACAGCGCGTCGGCATCGGGACAACGGTAAATATGGCCACATCCCTCGGAAAAGGACTTACTATTTTCAGTGCCATTATGATGCTTTCCTTCCCTCTGTTATGCATATGGCTGATTCAGGAGGAATTTACTCCCATTGATCTGGTGATCCAAAACCACACACTATGCGCACAGCATCTGAAAACGGATTATCAGATTCCGCTTAGTGAGATCAAAGATCCCACACTTCTTACCGCAAGTGATCTGCCAGACTGGACCAGAACATACGGCACCAGCATGGATACATTGGAAAAAGGCACATTTACCATCTCCGGAGGGGAGGATGTCAATGTTTTCTTAAATCCAGAAAATGATGCGTTTCTCCAATTTTCCGCAAATGGGAAAACTTACTATATGGGCGGTGTAGACGATACCCAGACAAAGGGGATTTATGAAGAATTGCTGACCCATTAGATCCGCAGTCTTTATTGGAAGATCGCAAGACTTTTTATATCATACGTCCCCTGTATGACTGGATTTACTGATAAAAGAAGACATCTCTGTTCCGAAAAATTGAATGAACCGGTATATTCACAAAACGTCTGTTTCAGAATCTGCAGATGAAGAACTTGAGGATGTGGGAGGTTTCCTCGCCTTTTTTTGCATATGTCCCACCTTCCATACAAATTCTGATCCCCGTTATTATATATTTACAACTGCAATTCTTACAGATCCCACCATTGTTTTCGCATTTTGATACAAACGCATAATAGTTTACAAAAATTTTACTGTAAATTCGTATATCCTCACAAATGCGTTATTATGTAGATGATGTTATAATACGTAGAATAAATACAGGAGAAATCTAAACATATGTCAAAAGTGGTTCACAGGAAGAAAAGACTTTCCTCCTTTAAATTAATTGTACTGGGCTTTGCCGCTGTCATTTTTGTCGGCGCACTGCTGCTGATGCTTCCGGTCTCTTCGGTTTCCGGAACACAGACTCCTTTTCATGAGGCACTATTCACCTCTGTTTCAGCGGTATGTGTCACAGGGCTTGTTGTACAGGACACCGGCAGTTACTGGTCTTCTTTTGGTCAGGCAGTTATTTTGCTGCTGATCCAGACCGGCGGGCTGGGTGTCATCACCGTTGCTGTTTCCTTTGCCATTTTATCCGGACGGAAAATTTCGCTCATGCAGCGCAGTACAATGCAGGATGCAATTTCTGCACCGAAAATCGGCGGTATTGTCCGCCTGACCAAATTCAGCGTACAGGGTACATTATTTATTGAATTGCTCGGCATGACTGCCATGCTTCCGGTTTTTTCCGTGATTATGGCATCAAAGGCATCTGGATGGCAGCCTTTCACTCTGTATCTGCATTTTGCAATGCCGGTTTTGACCTTCTGGGAACTTCCAACCAGCCGTTTGTATCTCTGAGCAGATACATCGCCAACCCACTGATCAACCTCGTAATCATGCTTTTGATCATAATTGGTGGCATCGGCTTTCTGACGTGGGACGATATCTGCACCCATAAATGGCATATCAGACGTTATCGCGTACAGAGCAAAGTCATTCTCTGGACATCGGCTTTACTTATTATAATTCCGGCCGTATTCTTTTTTGTTGTGGATTTTACGGGTTCATCAACCGGCACCAGACTGCTGGCCTCCACGTTTCAGTCTGTAACAACAAGAACTGCCGGTTTTAATACCGCAGATCTTACAGCAATGACACCGACATCAAAATCTGTTATGATTCTGCTGATGCTGATCGGAGGATCTCCCGGCTCTACTGCCGGCGGCATGAAAACAACAACTTTTGCAGTCCTTATTTTAAATATGGTTGCCACGTTCTGCCAGAAAGAGGACATTGAAATTTTCGGTCGGCGGCTTGACAGTCATGCCATTAAAAATGCGGCCACCATCGTCGCTTTATATATCATTTTGTTCTTTATTGGAGGGATTGCCATCAGTTCCATCGAACACCTTCCGCTTCTGGACTGCCTGTTTGAAACGGCATCCGCTGTCGGAACCGTCGGACTTACACTTGGAATTACACCAACTCTCGGCATCCCGTCCCAGCTGATTCTGATCCTTCTGATGTTTTTCGGCAGAGTCGGTGGGCTTACCTTAATTTATGCGGCAATTTCCATAAAACAAAACGGAGTAAAACTGCCGCTCGAAAAGATAACAGTTGGTTAAAAAGGAGTTGAAAATACCATGAAAAATATATTATTAATTGGATTAGGAAGATTTGGAAGACATGTTGCCATACAGCTGAACAATCTTGGTCACGAAGTGATGGCAGTCGACAACAACGAAGAACGTGTCAATGAGGTTCTTCCGTTTGTCACCAATGCTCAGATCGGTGACAGTACCAATGCCGATTTCTTAAAATCCCTTGGCATTGGTAATTTTGATGTGTGTATGGTAACGATAGGTGGAAATTTCCAGAATTCCCTTGAAACTACTTCCCTGCTCAAAGAACTCGGTGCAAAAACGGTTGTATCGCGTGCAGAACGGGATGTACAGAAAAAATTTCTTCTGCGAAACGGTGCAGACGAAGTTGTTTATCCGGAAAAACAGATTGCAGAGTGGGCTGCTATCCGGTATACTGCCGATCACATACGCGATTATATTAGGTGGATGAGGCACATGCAATTTTTGAAGTGGAAGTTCCGGAAAACTGGATTTCCAAAACAATCGGTCAACTGGATATCCGGAAAAAATTCGGAATCAATATTGTTGCCATCCGGGAAGACGACAAAATTAATATGGCAATTTCTCCAAATACCGTATTCCAGTCTGGTACCACATTGCTTGTTCTCGGTGAATATAAAGAACTTCAAAAATGTTTCCGTATGTAGTTTCTATTTCCATAACAGATTCCACAGGTTCTGATAAGCAGCTGTTTCATACAGATTTATATAATTACATGCCGTACTTCTCTGCCGGAATGCCGGATATAAAAATCCTGCTTCTGGCAGTCCCGGCTCATATTCTCCCTCAAGCGGTCCCACGGCACACAGAAGATAATTGTATACTTCCTCGGAACCTTCCTGCCATTCCTTATCGGTTCCTTTCACTGGAACATCATACATTCCATGAAACAAAAAACAATAACTTTCTTTTCCCGGTGCAACACGTTCCCCGATCATTTCATAAAGTAGATCCAAAAACGCATCGTTCTGCAGCCCGGACTCTTTGATTCCATCCAGAAGCTGCCAGATACTTCCCGGCTTTCTCCCGGTTTCCGGAATCCGGTAATCCTTCAGCTGTTTGTTGGTCTCTGCCTGTAAAACTGCCTTCGCCAGTTCCAGATTTTTCGTTTTTTCTGCTGTGGAAAGTTTTAAAAAATGCGTGTTGAATGTGCCATCTATATATCCTTCTGCATCATAATATGCACCGGCGATCCGGTCAATGTGTGACTGCGCCGGAGTCATGCGCCGTGTCAGTTCGAGCATGTCTTCCCGATTAATCATGATTTCCTTCTCCGATCTTCATTTAAGAAAATTATACTGGTATTTTCCAGATTTTCCAAGAGAATATCAGATTATAATTTACATAATCCTGTTATTTTTGTATATTTAATCGCATAATAGTATGTAAGTGTGCTGTTTCTGCGGAAATAGTTGAGTCTGCAGGCATTCCTGTGATATGATACATTTACACGGGCAAACGTGTAATTAGAGGAGGGTACTGCATGGGAAATTATTTAAACCAGGATGGAAAAAAATTTTACGAAATTACACATTCTGATATCTACGTGGATAAGACAGAATTATTGACCTATACAAATTCTGTCTTACAGACTCTGCAGAAATATATATGTATCAGCCGTCCCCGCCGTTTTGGGAAATCAATAACCGCCAGCATGATTGCTGCCTACTACAGCCGTGGCTGTGATGCAAAAGAACTCTTTTCCCCATATAAAATTGCCCGGAATCTGGATTTTGACACCTATCGTAATAAATACAACACCCTGTTTTTAAATATGCAGGAATTTTTAAGCCGGACGAAAAACATCTATGAACTGCTTGATCGCATGAAACGGCTGGTACTGCGGGATTTAAAACGGGAATACCCGAATGTTGATTATTTTGATGATACAGATCTTATTGAATCCATGCAGGATGTATATCAGGAAACTAACTGTCCTTTTGTCGTAATCATTGATGAATGGGACTGTATTTTCCGGGAATACAAACAGGATAAAGAAGCCCAGGAAATCTATCTGGATTTTTTGAGGGATATGCTAAAAGATAAGTCCTGTATTGCACTCGCTTATATGACAGGAATTCTTCCGATCAAAAAATACGGAACCCATTCCGCTTTAAATATGTTTGATGAATTTTCCATGATAAATCCGGGACCTCTTGCATCCTATGTCGGCTTTACCGAACTGGAAGTCGCTGCCCTTTGTACAGATTATCATATGGATCTGGATGAAATAAAAGCATGGTATAATGGATACTCTTTTGAAAAAATACCATCCATCTATAATCCGAGGTCTGTTGTAAGCTGCATGCGTTTTGGGAAAATTGGAAATTACTGGAACCAAACAGAAACATTTGAAGCCCTGCAGATTTATATCGATATGAATTTTGAAGGATTAAAAGATGATGTTCTCAGTATGATAGCCGGGGAATCCGTTCCTGTCAATACCGGAAGTTTTACCAATGATATGACAACCTTCCGCACCGAAGATGATGTGTTGACTCTTTTAATCCATCTGGGCTATCTTAGCTATGACTACGAAAACAAAACCGTAAAAATACCAAACAATGAAGTGCGTGAAGAATACGTTAACAGTGTTTCCGTATCCGACTGGGGCGAAATCTCTAAAGCCCTGAAAAATTCAGCAGACACCCTGCAGGCAATCTGGCAGGGAAGGCCAGAACAGGTAGCACTTGGGATTCAGCAGGCGCATTTTGAGACATCACATATCCAGTATAATGATGAAAATGCGTTAAGTTATACGGTTTCACTGGCACTCTATGCCGCACGCAATTTCTATACGATACACAGGGAATTTGCCGGCGGTAAGGGATTTGCGGATATGGTATTTCTTCCACGGAAGAAGTTTCCGGATAAACCAGCACTTGTTATCGAATTAAAATGGGATCATAGTGCACAGGGCGCAATCACGCAGATTAAACAAAAACAATATTGTGAAAGCCTGAAAGAGTATCATGGAAACCTTTTACTGGTCGGAATCAATTACGATACCAAAAGCAGGATTCATACATGTAAGATAGAACCATTTTCTTTGTAAGAAACGGGAGGGCACTGCCCTCCCATTTCTTATAGCATTTTTTCAATTTCTTCTTTCTCCGGCATCACGCGGAGCGCGCCTTTGCGCGTCGTGATCAGAGAAGCCGCCGCATTGGCAAAACGAAGCATCTCTTTCAAATCTTTCTCTTCAAGCCCCTCCAGTCCATGCTCCAGCACATAATGCAGAACACACGCACAGAACGTATCTCCCGCACCGGTCGTCTCAATCGTATTTGGCTGAAGAAACGGCTTTGCCTCCACAATTCTGTCTTTATAATACGCCCGGCTTCCCTCTTTTCCCATGGAAACCAGTATGAGCGGAACCGGATAGCGTTCCCGTATCCAGCGGACTCCATCCGTATAATCTTCTTTCCCCGTCAGCCACTGGATTTCATTATCCGATATTTTTAAAATATCACACTGTCCCAGACCATATAACACCTGTTCCCTGGCATCTTCCATGGAGTCCCAGAGCGGTTTGCGGATATTCGGATCAAAGGAAATGAGCGCACCTGCTTCTTTTGCGACCGCGATCGCTTTTTTCGTTGCTGCGCGGACACCCGGATGCGTCATGGATAACGTTCCGAAATGAAAGATTTTTGCTCCATGGATTATTTCCTCCGGCAGTTCTTCTTCCGTCAGCATCATATCCGCGCCCGGATTTCGGTAAAACGAGAAGTCCCTGTCTCCATCCGGATATGTATGCACCAGTGCCAGCGTTGTGTGCACCTTGTCATCCTTTAAAAGTCCGGCTGCATCAATACCGACTTCCGTGATCGCATCTTCCAGCTGCTTCCGAAAAAATCGTTTCCTACTTTTCCGATAAAAGCCGTCCTATGTCCTAAGCGCGACAGCATTGCCAGCACATTGCACGGTGCGCCTCCCGGATTTGCCTCAAACAGCGGATTGCCCTGCCCGCTGACTCCGTTTTCGGTAAAATCAATGAGCAGTTCCCCCAAAGCCACTACGTCCATGTTCTCTTCCTCCTGTTACTTTTTATAATACAATATCATACTTTTCGACCGTAATATACATCTTTTTATCGCTGAAAAACCGGATTCCCTCTGCCTCCAAAGGGGTACAGACCGCTGTTGTTGCCACCTGCTGCCCGTCATTGATAAAAAGCTCAATGGACTGACGGTCCAGAATAAACCGCATTTTTTTAAGTCCTTTTGGATCTGCAATTTTAATTTTGCGCACGCAGACCACATCTTTTGTCACACCACAGTATGTGCGGTCAATCTCCAATATTCCTGTTCCCTTATGATAAGTAAAAGCGGTCTCGTATTCCTCATCTGCGGCAAGCTGTATGGAAAAAACGTTAAAATCCTGTTCATCCATTGTAACAGTCAGATCCATCGTCCGTCCGCAAATGCCGGAAAGTGCTGTCTCACCATCAATCTCTGCATGCTCATAATGGCACGGATTCTTATGATACTGCGCAATCTCCCGCACCGGCTGCTGCCAGATCTGTCCGTCTTTTACTTCCAGCTCCCGCGGAAGAGTCATCATGCCCTGCCAGTCCTGCGTATCCGGCACCACACAGGCATCCCATGACTTCATCCATGCAATCATCACACGCCGCCCATCCGGGAGAAGTTGGTCTGAGGTGCATAAAAGTCCAGTCCGTAGTCAATCGTATGCGGTTCTTCTTTTTCAAATATATGCGAATTTTTATCATAATTTCCAAGAAAATAAACAGAATTATTTCCATTGTGGAATTCGTATTTTTCCGCTTTCATATTCTGTGGGGAACAGATCAGTACATGTTTATCTCCCAGTGGGAAAAAGTCCGGACATTCCCACATCGTTCCGACTTTTCCGGTACTGTTTGCCGCAAGAACGGTCTCAAATTTCCATTCTTTTAAATCTTTGCTGGAACAGAGCACGACCTGTCCGATCTGCCTGTTATCCTTGCTTCCGACAATCAGATAATAGGTGTCCTCTTCCTTCCAGATTTTCGGGTCACGGAAATCAATCCGGCTGCAGTTTTCCGGCAGCATCTCCCCGGTCACAACCGGGTTGTTTTCATACTTTACATAATCCCTGCCATCCCCGAATGCGATGCACTGGTTCTGTCGTTCCTCTTCCCTGCCGTCCGGCAGTGTAATCTTTGTGACACCGGTATAGACCAGCACATGTTTGTTATCCGCTTCAATAGCACTTCCGGAAAAACATCCGTTCCGGTCATAGTCCTGATCCGGTGCAAGTGCTGCCGGAAGCTGTTCCCAGCTTATCATATCCGTTGTCACACTGTGCCCCCAGTGCATCGGTCCCCACTCCCTTGCATATGGATAATACTGGTAGAACAGATGGATTTTTCCATCGTAAACGGAAAAACCGTTCGGATCATTGATCCATCCGGCAGGTGCCGAGATATGAAACAACGGTCTGGTATTTTTATCGGTCTGTGCTGCTTTTTCTGCCTCATATGCTCTTGCTTTTTTTAACATCTCACTCATACAAATTCTCCTGTTTATTTTTCTTCTTTCAATGACTCCTGATACTGATCGAAATATTTCTGTTTGATTGCCAGATAATCGGAAAGCCCGTATTTCTCCATTTTCTTTAAATAGGAATCCCACTCTTTGTCGATTCCGCCATTTAAAATCCAGTCTGCTTTTTTCTGCTCCGCATATTTTTTAATATCGGTATCATACTGGGATACTTTATTGGTATCGTCAATACTCATAAACACATTCGGATATACATACTTGCTTTTCATATCCTTCAGATATGTTTCATGCATATTGTCCAGACGCCATTTGGCATCTGCCGGCTGTGTGACATACACATCATAATACTCATTGAGAACTGCAAGCGGACCGTTGACGGACTGCGCCTCACGTACCTCTACCGGTGACTGGTCGCCCAGATCCAGATGCTTTAACATTTCACCGCCATCTTTATTTGTGGACAGTTCAAAAATATTAAACGAATCCTTTTCCCCATAACTTCCCCAGTTATTCTGCGGGGACTGAAGCGGCGCATACATCTGATCAATCCAGGCTGCCGCCAGTGCCGTGTTCCGGCAACTGGATGTAAGCACGCAGCGGCCTCTGTCAAAACCACTTGTTTCACTGTTATTCTGTCTTGTGATATTTCTGGCTCCCTCCGGACCGGTCAGTGCCGGAAGCATCACATAATCGGTATTGTTGTCAATATTTGCAATATCCCAGGTAAAGCAGAGACCGTAACGGTGATTTTTACCTTTTGCCACATAGGTTGACCACTCCTGCGTAAATGCCTCTGGGTCTACAAGATCCTCTGTTACCAGCTTATGCAGCCATTCGATGCCTTCTTTATAACCTTCCTGCACGGTCGTATAAATCACGGTTCCGTCATCTTTTACGGCAAAATGATCGCCCGTATCTCCATATCCTTCGCCAAATCCGTTGATGAGAATCGCCGGATCCTGATCGCCATTGTTGATGATAAATGACATCGGAATCACATCTCCCTCGATATCAAACTGTTTTTTCAGATCATCCGCATGATCCCGGAACGCAATCAGCACCTGTTCCAGTTCATCGGTTGTCGTTGGAATATCCAGTCCCAGATAATCCAGCCACTTTTTATTGATATAAGGAATATCCCCGATTGCCTGAATGGCTTCTTTCCCTGCGCCAAGCTGCTCAATCCACGGAAATGAATAAATATGTCCGTCCGGTGCGGTACACATCGTCCGGTATTCCGGATATTTCTCAAAGACCGCCTGAAGGTTTGGCATATATTTGTCAATCAGATTTTCCAGCGGAATAATAATTCCCTGTTTTGCATAACGAAGCAGATCATAATCGTTCATTCCTGCATTAAACAAACCATCCGGAAGGTTTCCAAACTGCGCCAGTGCCAGATTCTTTTTATCGGAAAACTGGTCTGCCACAAAACAGGTCCAGTCAATATGTACATTCGTCTGTTTTTCGAGTCTCTTAAAAATAATCCGCTCGTTCGGATTCTGCGTAGAGGTTGCCGGAGCACTTGTGATAAATGATAATTCTGCCTGTTCTTTCAGTGGAAACTGTACTTCTGAAACCGGTATATCCGGATTGATCTCTGCCTCCAGATGCTGCTCTTTTCCGCATCCTGCCACACCGGTCATCATAGCAAATGCCAGTCCGAGTGCCAGGCATTTTTTAATTTTTCTCTTCCACATATCTGTACCTGTCCTTTCTGCTTAACCTTTTACCGATCCAACCATAACACCTTTGTCAAAGTATTTCTGGAAAAATGGATACATAATAAGCAATGGTAAACTTGATACTACAATTGTTGCGTATTTTAACTGTTCGGCAACTTTTGCCATCTCCGCGGTACTCTGAATGTCCGCGATCATGCCCGGCTGCGGTGTATTCTGTACCAGAATGGAACGCAGAACCAGCTGCAGTGGCTGTAAGTTTGCATCATTTAAGTAAATCATCGCATCAAAATAACTGTTCCACATACCGACAAAAGACCACAGTGCCAGCACCGCGATAATCGGTTTGCACACCGGCATCATAATCTGGAAGAAATGCTGGATCTCATTTGCCCCGTCAATTGCGGATGCCTCCCGCAGTTCTTTTGGAATGGACTGATAGTACGTTCTTGCCAGAATCATATTCCAGACATTAAATGCTCCCGGAATGAGAATTGCCCACACGGTATTTACCATATGAAGCTGATTGATCAAAATAAACGTCGGGATCATTCCACCGCCGAAAAACATGGTGATCAGAAAAATCACGTTAAAAAATTTTCTTCCGACAAATTCTTTTTTCGACATCGGATACGCTGCTAACAGTGTGACAAATACGGAAATTGCCGCAAATGCCAGTGAATACAAAAACGAATTTAAAAATCCGCGCCAGATCATTCCGTTTTCCAGCACACGCCGGTATGCATCCAGTGTCCAGTCTTTGATGTGAAAACTCAGTCCCTGATTATTCAATACCGTCGGGTCCATAAAAGATGCCAGAACAACATAGACCAGCGGAACAACAATTGAAAGAACAAACAGTCCAAGAATGGCATAACCGATTCCAAGCACCAGCCGGTCTGTCCGTGAATATTTCATTTTACTAACTGTTTCCATTTCACGTTCCTCCTATAATCCTTCTCCATCGTTTAATTTCTTTACCACCCAGTTCACAAATATAAGCAGGATCACATTGATCACCGAATTAAACAGTCCCACTGCCGTAGAATAACCGTAATCGCCATTCAAAAGACCTATCCGGTATACATAAGTTGATAAAATTTCAGAAGCCGGTAAGTTCATATCTGTCTGCAGGGCATATGCCTTTTCAAAGCCGATGCTCATAATGTTTCCGGCCTGTAAAATAAACTGGATCACGATAATATCCTTAATTGCCGGAAGTTCCACATACCAGATCTGCTGCAAAAGATTTGCACCATCCACAATGGCTGCCTCTTCCAGTTCCTTGCTTGCATTGGATAATGCTGCAGTATACATGATGGATGCCCATCCTGCTCCCTGCCAGATTCCGCTTGCAATATAAATGGTACGGAATGCGGACGGCATGGTCATCCAGTTTGTATTCGTTCCCAGCAGACGGTTTAACGGTCCTACCGGAGATAAAAACATACGCACCATACCACAGAGCACGATGACGGAAATAAAATTCGGTGCATAGATCAGCAGCTGGATTTTTTTCTTAATCCCCGCCTTGCGGATACGGTTCAGTAAAAGTGCCAGAATAATTGGTATCGGAAAACTCCAGAGAAGTCCAAAGATACTCAGCTTTAATGTGTTCAGCAGGTAGTTCATAAAATCCGGTGATGATAAAAATCTCTGGAAATATTCCAGCCCCACCCACGGGCTTCCCAAAACTCCTTTAATGACATTGTAATCCTCAAATGCAATCAGAAGTCCTCCCATCGGAAGATACTTGAAAATGATTGTGAGTAACAGTGCCGGCATCAGAAAAAAAACATACAGCTGCCAGTTTTTCTTTATATAAGACAGCTTACTCCCCATGGTTTGTTTTTTCGCAGAGCCGACTTGTTTTGCCAGTTTTTTCATGCGATTGCTCCTCCCTTTTCATCGTATTACTCGTTCTGCTTTGATGTAACCGGTAAAGTAACCGGTTACTTTTATATTCTGATAGTACAACAAAGTTTCCGATATGTCAACACTTTTATTCATTAAAGTAACCGATTACGTAACCAGTTTTTTTCATTGCTATTTTTCTTTCCGGTTGTTATACTATGGATAAAACAGATAAAGGAGACAGCTTTCAGATGGGAAAGAAACAGGTAACATTTGCAGATATTGCAGCATATACGAATTTTTCAAAGACAACCATTTCCAGATATTTTAATCATCCGGACTCCCTGACGCTTGAAAATCAGGAGAAAATTTCACAGGCTCTTGATACTCTTGGTTACAAAAAGAATAAGCTTGCAAAGGTTCTTGCCAATGGAAAGAGTGAATTTATCGGAATCATTATTCCGAACCTTTATCTGCACTATTATTCGGAAATGCTTACACAGATTCTTTCCAGCTACCGCGATTTTCATTATAAATTTCTCGTATTCGTCAGCGACAACGGACCGTCCGAGGAGGAACAGTACATTGATGAACTGATGGCATACCAGATTGAGGGTCTGATCGTGTTAAGTCACACTCTTTCTTCTGAAAAACTGGCTTCTTACCAGATCCCGGTCATTGCCATTGAGCGCGAAGCCGAACATATCTGTGGCGTAACCAGCGACAATTATATGGGTGCGCTCCAGGCGGCAACGCTTCTGATCCGGGACAAATGCGATGTACTGATTCACGTTAATGCGGATGTTCCAAAGTCCATCCCTGCCTATGACCGTATCCGTGCCTTTGAAGATACCTGTCAGGAATATCACGTTCCTTATGAACTGAATTTAAATGTAATAGGGGATTCTTATCAGGACATTTTTGCACAAATGAAGCACATTTTCTCTGATATTGATGAGAAGTACCCTGACAAAAAGAAGGGGATTTTCCTCGCCAATGATACCTATGCAAATATGTTTTTAAACCTGATTTTCCAAAAATACGGATGCTTTCCTGACAGTTATGAACTGGTCGGATTTGACAATTCCCCGATTGCAAGCGAGGCAATTCTGCCTATCACAACGGTCGGACAGCAGATCGACCTAATCGCAAAAACCGCAATAGAACTTCTGGTACAGCAGATGGAAGAACGCAAAAAAAGAAGACCGGTTCCTCTTTCGGAACCGGTCCATAAACAGATTACACCGGTACTGATCCGCAGGGATACGACCAGCTGATTTTTTATAAATTTATGATTTTTCTTTCTGCTCCATCCCCGTATGCGTCAGATCCTTCACCCACTTATATTTCCGAAAATGATAGAGCGTCCACGGAATTTTTCCAACCTCATCAATACAGGTACACGCGTATACGACAATCACCGGCCAGTGGAACCGGTAAGTTCCAAGCGCAGCAAGTGGAATCGCGATTCCCCACATTGTTACGGCAAGGCTGTACACATCAAACATTGTATCACCGCCGGAACCAAACACGCCATTGATGGTAATTTCGTTGACGGAGCGGCCAATCATATAGACGCAGAGCACAACAAACATTCCCTTTAAATATACGGCTGCCTGCGGTGTCAGTTTGACAAAATACAAAATAAACGGTGCCGAAATTCCCATGAGAACCATCATGGCAACTCCGCACACAAAGGAAATCTTCATCATCCGCGTACCATATAATTTCCCCCGTTTTAGGTTGCCGGCACCAAGCTCATTTCCGACCATAATCCCCGCCGCACCGGAAATTCCGGCACTCAGGCAGCAGATGATATCACGGACAACCGCCGCCACAGAATTGGCAGCGGCCGCGTCTACTCCCAGATGTCCCATAAAAGAAGAATACGAAGTAAATCCGACTCCCCAGAACAGGGACGCACCGAGAATCGGCATTGCGCATTTCCGGAAATCCCGTGCCAGTTCCCGGTTTCTTTGAAACAGACGGGTCAGATACGGACGGATGTAGCCCGGACGGCTGGAAATCAGGATACAACAGGCCAGTTCTATCATCCTTGCACTTAATGTCGCTGTTGCTGCACCCCGGACACCCATCGGGGTAATACCCAGTTTTCCGTAGATCAAAATGGCATTCAGTGCAATATTGATCCCTACCGTAGCAGAACTGATCAGTGCCGTTGCAATGCGTGCTCGCTGATTTTCATAACCACCAGATAGCATTGGGAAATTCCTGTAAGCAGATAAGAAAATCCGGCAATCCGCAGATACTGCACGCCATAACCGCTCAATACCGGTTCATCCGTAAAAAACAGCATCAGATACTGTGGAAAACAGATACAGGCAATGAAAAATGCAATCGACACCAGACCACAAAGCCGCAGTGCCATACAGAAAATATCATCCAGTGTTTTGATATTTCCCCTGCCCCAGTACTGTGCCCCGAGAATCGCCAGTCCTCCGGTTGCAGCAGAAAGAAGCATATTCTGGATAAACTGAATCTGCGTAGCAAGCGAAACTGCCGACATGTAATTCTGGTCCATCCCTCCGAGCATAAACGCATCTGCCACGGCAACCAGTGCCAGCATCAAGTTCTGCAGCATCATCGGAAGCATAAGACTCCAGAGTTTTTTATAAAAAATCGTATCGTTTGTAAACATAAAATTCTCTCTTTTTTCCTGTGTCATTTCATCTCAATCCATTTATTATATTGCCTTTTTCATCATTAAGCAACATCAATCATTGCCACTTGCCTCTATACCTGTATATAAAGTTTTGTTTCTTCGGAAAAAAGAATTGTGACGCGAAAAAAGCCGCCGCAGGAAAAATACCTGCAACGGCTCAAAAATCAGGGGATATTTATAAAGGATTACGCAATGGTAATATATTTCTTTTCTTCTGTCTTTGTCTTATCTTCCTTTGGAACAAACAGGGTAAGAATACCGTTCTGGAAACTTGCCCGGATATCTTCCTGACGGAGATACTCGCCCACATAGAATGATCTCTGGCAGCTTCCGGTATAACGCTCGCGGCGCAGATACTTACCTTCCACGGTCTCTTCTGCACTCTTGGCTGCACTGATCGTCAGATAGCCTTTGTGCAATGCTGCCTGCACTTCTTCTTTCTTATAACCAGGCAGTTCCATCTGCAGCTCATATCCGTCTGCCAGTTCTCTGATATCTGTCTTCATCAGATTCTGTGTGTTTTGCGATGCCTGCTGCTTCGGGGCTTTCTTGTTATATTCACTATCGTCATACCATGGGTTAAAAAATGTATCAAATAAATCGTACATAAGTCATTTCCTCCTGTAAACGTTTTGTTCTTTGTTTATGCCCCTATTATAGCACGTTATTAGCACTCGTCAAGTATGAGTGCTAATAAAATTTCTAAAAATTTTATTAAGTCCCGATTTCTAAGGATTTCCGGATTTTTTCCACATCCGTTTTTCGCAGATCCCCATGAATATTGGATTCAAACGTTACATACTCATAATCTTTCTGATATTTCTTTAACTGTTTTACCAGCTTATCCGCCTGTTTTTCATATGCCTGCAGATCTATTTTTTCATATTCTGAAACCCCTGCCGCCCTCAGATTCTCTTCTATCTGTTTTTCTGCATCTTTCACAGAAATGGCCGAAGACAATTATATGATATGAACCCAAACGGTACGTCAAGTATTATCTTTAAATTGCGTTGACAATCTCCCCTGAAAATCTATAATAAAATTAGTATTATTGTATTACCTTACTTTCAGATAAAGGAGACCCCCATTATGATATTTGCGACAGGATGGCTTTCCCTGCACCTGTTTGGTGTTTTTATAACATTTGCCCTGCTGGTGATTGTTTCCCAGAAAGAGGACACTACCTATAAAAGTGAACTTCTTCTGACAATCGCATGCTGCCTTGTCACACTGGTAGCAAAAAGCATTTATATTGTGGGTGGTTCCAGGCAAACGCTTCTTACCATAGGAAAACTCGAATATCTCGGAAAATCTTTTGCCAATTACTGCGCACTGATGTTTATTCTCCGCTGGCAGAATATTAAAATTCCAAAATGGTTTATCAACTGTGCTTTCTATATCCTGATTGCAACCGTTGACCTTCACCACTGGTATTATAAGGATTACTGGCTTAACCCGTCACAGGCGAATATGCGTGGGTATACTCTCGAAATTGCCCCGGCTCCTATGTATTATATATTTATGGCTTTTCAGGTTATGGAAATTATAGGCAGTGTATGTGTGATTGTTTCCTCGTATCTTTCCAAAAAGGATATGCCAGATCGCCTGAATCTGCATATCATCCTGCTGTTTTCCATGCTTTCCCCTGCGATCCTTCTCTCCCTGCGCCTTCTTGGCATTTTAAAATGGGACGACCCGACACCGCTCGGAATGTTTTTCGCCTGCGTGTTTATGTGTATTGCCGTCGTCAAATACAAAATGATCGACCCGGTAAAAAGCGCAAAAAACCTGATCATCCAGAATTTAAATGAAGCTGTTGTCGTCACGGATCTGGAGGGAAGATTTCTCTTTTTGAACCCTATGGCAGAAACACTGGTTTCTTCTATGAAGAAAAAAGCCATCCACCGTCAGAAAGACATCGAAATCTACGATATTCTCCGGGGTTCGGAGGGATATTTTGACTGGCTGGATCACCACTATCAGGTCGAGGAAACGGAATTGCAAAGCTGCAACACCCCACAGGGATATATGCTGACACTGGTAGATGTCACAAAAATTCTGGAACAGAACCACCGCATGAAAGAACTCGTCACACAGGCAGAAGCTGCCACACAGGCAAAATCCGCATTTGTATCCAATATATCCCATGAGATCCGTACCCCTATGAATTCCATTGTCGGAATCACGGAAGTCATGCTGCGTTCCCGGCATTCCCCAAGGGAACAGGAATTCCTGCTAAACATCCAGAGTTCCGGACAGGCACTGCTTTCCATCATCAACGATGTACTGGACTTTTCCAAGATTGAATCTGGAAAAATGCAGCTGGTTTTAGAGCCTTATGATAGCTCTCCCTGTTCCATGACCTGAAGCTGACAATGGAAAACCAGATCAGCAAATGCCCTCTGGAACTGATTTATGAAATTGACCAGACCATACCATGCCTTTTATATGGAGATGCCGGACGCATCCGGCAGGTAATTACAAATCTGGTCAGCAATGCCATCAAATATACCGAACATGGACATGTCCGTTTTTCCGTCCATGTCCATAAAAAAGATTATGATAAAGTTTCCCTTTATTATGAAGTGGAAGATACCGGTATCGGAATCCGCAAAGAAGATCAGGAAATATTATTCGATTCCTTCCAGCGTGTGGATTTAAAAAAGAACCGCCGTATTCAGGGAACCGGTTTGGGCTTGACAATTTCGAAAAATTTCGTCAATATGATGGGAGGGACTATTGGTGTAGAAAGTGAATACGGAAAGGGAAGTAAATTTTATTTCTGTATTGACCAGACGATTATGGACTCGACACCAATTTCAGAAATCAACTACGAGCAGCGGCACAACAGTGTTGTCAGCAAAGAAGCAGAAAGCCTGTTTACCGCAGAGGATGCCCACATTCTCCTGGTAGATGATAATTCCCTGAACCTGCTCGTTGCCCAGGAGCTTCTAAAACCTCTGCAGCTTCAGATTGATACCGCAGAAAATGGAAAAGATGCTGTCGCTATGGTACAGGAACGGCATTATGATCTGGTACTGATGGATCACATGATGCCTGTGATGGACGGCATTGAAGCTACCAAAGCAATCCGGGCACTTCCGGAACCACAATACCAGAACCTGCCGGTCATTGCCCTGACTGCAAATGCTATGGTAAACGCACAAAAGGAGTTTGCAAATGCAGGCATGAACGGATTTGTTGCAAAACCGATTGATTTCCAGATGATCTGTAACCAGCTGCGCAAATGGCTTCCTAAAGATATGATCCATGAACTTACCCGGGAAGAAGCCGAAAAGATTTTGTCGGATGAAACGGACACTGCTGATTCCATAACGGATGCTTCCGCCGGAAGTTCCGCGGAAAATCCTGCGGGATTCCGCTTCGAAAACGGTCTGCCCTACTGCGGATCGGAGGAAGCATTAAAACAGATCATACAGATTTTTTACGACACCATCGACAGCAAATCCAAAAAGATTGAACAATGTCTAAAGGAACAATTAATAAAGGATTATACGATTGAAGTCCACGCATTAAAAAGTTCCGCATTGCTGATCGGTGCCCCCGGTCTGTCCGAAGCTGCAAAGGAACTGGAAATGTATGGAAATGCACAAAATCTTGCTGCACTTGAAGAAAAAACAGGACCGGTGCTTGCCATGTACCGAAGTCTTAAGTCCCTCCTGCGTCCTTATGTGGAGGATAACGAAAGCATCAAAAAGGAAGTTTCTTCTGATGACTGGATTACCGTTCTTGAGCAGATGCATCTGTGTGTAGAACAGTTTGACATGGATGGTGTGGATCATGCCATGGAAACCATGGAGACGTTTCAGACACCGGATAAGCTCAAAAACCTGATGGAACAGCTGCGGGTCTGCGTTGCAGATGTGGAAATGGAAGAAATTATGAAATTAACTGATACAATGGTCAATTTATTACAATAAAAGGAGAGACATTATGCACGAAATAAAAAGCCCATTTCTCATCCTGATGGAAGAACAAAGTTATCTCGCACAATCATTAGAAAGTGCTTTTGAAAAACAAAATGTCAAAGTAAAAATTGTAACGATAGCAGAAGCCAGCAGCATTGTCATCTCGGAAAAACCAAGTGGTTACCTGATCTGCACAAGCCCGGAGCTTTTAAAGAAGGCGGTCAGCGTAAAAGTAATGGTTGACCAGGCGATAAAAAACAAAACTCCGGTATTTATCATGGGAAACATCGATGAACTGGAACTGCTGTGGGAAACCCTCCCACAGCAGATGGTCATGGATGTGTTCATCCGCCCGATTACGGTGGGCGATATGGTCGATAATGTCTGCACACAGATGAACGATTTCTATCAGCTGAAAAACACACGATTCTGGCTGTGGATGATTCTGGTATTATCCTGCGCAAAATCAAGGCTCTGCTCGAAGACACCTATCAGGTTGTACTGGCAAACTCCGGTGCAATGGCGATCAAATACCTGACCTTAAACACCCCTGATCTGATTCTGTTAGATTATGCCATGCCGATCGTTGACGGAAGCCAGATCATGCAGATGCTTCGGGAAGATCCGGAATTTCACCATATTCCGATCATATTCCTGACTGGAAAAAATGATGCAGAAACCGTAAAAAATGTTATGTCTTTAAAACCAGATGGTTATTTATTAAAGAGCATGAATCCTCAGAAACTGCACGCGGCAATTGATGACTTTTTTGCATCACGGGGCAAATAAACCGGTTACGATACCCATCGCTTTTTGCGGTGGGTATATTGATATCCTACAAAAATACTTCCCGCCAGACAGACAAATGTCCCACACCGGTCAGCTTTATATCTCCTGCACTGTGTCTCGTAATAATATTCAATTCCTGTTTTGCGCATTTTTGCAATCTGGCGCAGCTGTTGTTTTCTCGTCTGAACATTTTCTTTCCACCCGGAAAAATCCGACCACCTGCCCGGAACCAGTTCTGACAGCGTTTGCCAGTTGCGCAAATAATCCATACGCAGCACATGCCCTGTCAGGCTATATCGCAGCAGAAAATTTTGTGCTTCCTCCATTTTATCACCTGCCAGCGTCAGACGGCGAAACACTTTCTTTTTCTGTTCTGTCCCCTGTAGATACACACCGTTTTCCGGCTGCTGCACAACCCCGCGGATGGTACGCGTCTGATCATCCACACAAATCTGCAGTCCGGTTACATTGGTACTTCCAAACAATTTCCACGCTGTATTTTCTCCGATCAGACATCCTTTCCCGTCATCTTCCGGCAGCACCGCAGATGACGGCAATATCCATTCGGAGGAACCATACAGCC
>ERZ860009.115-NODE-115-length-50972-cov-7.791857_pt1 | contig 50972 bp, 53 predicted proteins | sample MGYA00510114_ERZ860009 | MGnify/ENA primary metagenome ERZ860009 (study PRJEB30046, sample SAMN00715177) | human gut metagenome | study: EMG produced TPA metagenomics assembly of the A metagenome-wide association study of gut microbiota in type 2... | reverse complement strand
CCCGTGGCTCGCTATCTCACAAACGTATCTGTCTGCTTTATTCAGTTGTCAAAGAACAATAGGCTTGTCCGCCTATAAAAATCTGTCGTAGTCAACAGATTTTTATAGATTGACAAATCTTTAAATCGGGACAGGAAAGAGGGTTTTGGCAAATCATATCCCGATATAATCATTATTTAATGTTTACTTCAAATGCTCTCATTTTCTTTATCATTGCTTCACGAATACGTCCTTTCAGTTCCATATCAACAGCAATATAAAGATTTCCGTATTCATCATACAAAGGACGAAGACAACACTTTGAAAGGTAAGCGTCATAGAATTGAAGCATTTTTTCTATTGCTTTTTCGTCCCCGTCTGCTACAGAAGCAATTAAACGGTAAGGAGGGCATTTTGCAACAGCTTTTCCCATCTACTTTTCCTCCTGTAAAATTTTTTTCATATTATGTAAAGCGACTTGACGATTTTTAAATACACCAGCTCTTGAGATATGCTGAAGTTCTGCAATTTCTGTATCACTCATGTCAAGAAAATAGAACATTAAGAGATTATTTCTTTTTCTCTCTGGTAACTGTTGTAACGCTTTACATAGTTCATTACCCGATACTCGGGCTTCCATTCCATACACATCAAAAATAGTTATATCAAGTTCGTAATCATCAAAAACAGGAAAGGAATTAACCACAATTTTTGGTAGTTCACAAAACGGGATTTCACGATTAGAACGTCGGTCTAATTCTTTTTCATAATTCTTTATGATTCCGTCAATAACTTTTTTCATTAGCGTATCGAACTGTAAGCGAATTGCGTTTTCAAAAGAAGTCGGTTTCATGTTCACACCTCCTCCCTGCACAAAGCGGAGAATCTTTATCCCCCTTTCCGCACCAACACTGTACAGGCAGGTGTGATTTGCTAACCTAATTTCAAAAAAAGTGAAAAAAAGTTTTTGAGCATGAAAAAAGTCCGTACAAAACAAATTGTTGTAGCGGACAATTTTAAAAGTATTTATTAAAATTTTTGGGATATTAAAACAACTATAAAAATGAAAGTGTGTATCATTATCAATAACTTTATTTAGTGTACAATTAAAATATGTTTTCCCATTTGTAACCAATCTCCTTTAAAAAAATATAAACGATACATATTACATTAAAATTATAATCTATCACATCAAAAAAATTGAGCGAAAACAGTCGAAATGAAAAATAATATAAATATAAAATATTTTTCTATTTGATTCTATGCTTTGATAGATAGTTATAATCACTTTAAGATTGTAGAATTTTTAACAAATGCTTGTGCATTATTTATATAATTAAAGCATTAAATTGACAAAATTCGTCATTTTATGAAAGCGCTTATTTTTTTTATAATTTCGTATTGTTAGATATTGACAATTCAGTAGTTTAGGACTATCATAAAGGTGTAGAATAAAGTAGCTGAAAGAAGCCAAAAGGAGGAATGGTTATGTTAAACAAAAAGTCTTTATTCACTAAACTAGCAGCTGTGAGCATGGTAGCTTCAATGATGTTAGCTACGCCAGTAATGGCAGCGACGAATGACACAGGCGACAAGGACGCACAAAATGGAATCGTAAAGACAACTTACGAGGACGAAAATGGCACATGGACTGAAGGTATGATTGGTGGTAATCCAGAAGGAGTTGAAACTTGTTGGTTGGCATATGGACCATTGTACCAATATCCAAGTGAAGGTGGAACATGGCAATACGGTTTCTGGAATGCTAAAGTTCGTTCTTACTACACAGTTAATAGATGTCATGGTTCAACAGTTAAGTTGAATGGTAAGACATCACGTTCAGTAAATACTGCATCAGGTAAGAAATCTATCGCTGAATTATGGGCTATTCAATCTGATTCTAATGACCAGTATTTCTATCGTGTTTGTTAGTTAAGTATCATATTTATTGTTTGATAGCTTAAATGACAAATTAGATTTTAGGCTTCGGTGCTTGTCATCGAAGCCTATTTTATTTAATAAATAGGATAATGGAGTTGATATTTTTATGAATAAACATGGCATTAGATTGATTAGTTTTATTTTAGCTTTATTTTCATTCATTATGATCTTTCAGAATTTAATGAATGACCAACAGCAATTACCTTTAGGTACAACAGAACAACTTGTATTAAATATTGCTGAAACTGGTACTACGAAAGAACAACTTATTTCAGAATTAGATAATATCACGAATAAGCACAATGCTACTTTAGTAAAAGTTGTTATTCCTAGTGATGAATATAAAAATAAAAAAGACATCATTTACTTTGGAGATGAGAAACCAAAAAGTTCTGACATTATTATTGATAATGATAATATTAAATGGTTAGATTCAAGTTTAGAGGGAAAGTTAATTTCATCTAAAGATATTGGTAATAGACCTTTATATGGAAATTATGCAGTAAAGGGAAATCAGAATTTTAAACAGGATATAGAAAACTGGGCTAATGATAACGGAATTACTATTCAATGGTTGAGAAAAGTATCGTTTATAAAAAGTTTGTATTACAATTTAGTTCATAATGGTGTTGGAAATGTTATTTTAACAGTATTATTATTATTCATTTCAGTATTATTGACATGGTTTATTTCACACTCAAAAGGAAGAAGTATAAGATTATTGAGTGGAGTAGACATTAAAAAAATTCATATTGAAGATACATTAACACTATCAAAAATGTTTATATCCAGTTATTTAATTTCACTCATAGCATTTTGGGTATATATTGGAATTACTAATGATTTTAAACAAATTACATTATTGTTATCTAAGGATATTATAACACTATTGGTATTGGTTGTTATTTCAGCATTGATTAGTTTCGGTATTTCAATGATTGTCAAACCAAAAACAGAACATCTTGCGAAAAGAGAAATTCCTTTCAAAAAATTCAGAATGCTCAGTATTGGCACTAGAATTATGTCAATAATATTAGCTCTTTTGATAGTACCAAGCACCATAACATCTGCTTACATTTTACAGCAGTTATCTAATGAGTATTCTTTATGGGAAAATATGCAAAGCATTGTAAGTATATCTTTCAGCGATTTAGATTCATTAAGTACAGATAAAATGTTGCCATATGTTGATGATTTTTTTGCAAATATGGCAGATAACGATAATTTATTCTTATCTTTATCTATTGATAAATCTATACAATTAAGTGAGGAAGAATACGGTGGTTACGACCACATAATAGTTACTGATAAATCATGGGTTGATTCTTTTGATATTGGAATAGAAGAAAATAAAAGTGGTGGAGAATTGAATAAAATTGAATTGAACGATTTAGATAAACCACTACAGGACTTTATAAATGTTCAAATGCCTTTATGGACTAAGACAGAAGAAATCCAGCCTAGCGGAATTAACTTCTATGAATTTAGCGGAGATAAATTTTTAGCTTTACCGCCAAATGTTGGCTATGGTGGAAGCACTATACAAGCTAAAAATCCATTAGTTATATTAGTGGATAATCCAGTACAATCATTAAATACATTAGGTTTTATGTTACCTGCTTGTTCAAGTGGTAATGTTGTTTTTCCAGATGAAAATTTATTGAGAACTGAATTAGCAAAAACACCTGTAAAAGATTACGTTGTTTCGATAGATACTATTGCTGATGTTGCTTTATCACAAGCTCAAAAATTTGCAAAAGAAGCTGTATTCTATGTGATAGCTTGTATTCTAATTTTTGTATCTATGATTTTTGCAGGTATTCTTACCGCACAGTTATGGGTAAGCGAAAACAGAAAACGAATATTTACGTTACATACATTCGGAAAATCATACAAAGAAATAATAATGCAAACCTTTGTGCATGAATCATTTATTGCGATAATCACGGTAATCATTGGAGCAGTAATTTCTTTTGTTATAAGACGACCAGAAATTATTACAGTTTTATCAGTGAGCATTATTATTTTGATTTTATATTGCTTGAGTAATTTTGTTGCTTATCATATATGTACTAGACAAGCATTTTACAAAGTAGCAACAAGAAATGAGTAAAAAATGGGGTGTAAAAATGGAAATTAAAATGAATAGTATAAGCGTTGTAATCAAAGGAAAACGCATTTTCTCAAATATCACAGACACAATGAATAGTGGAGATATGGTAGCTCTCACAGGTTCTTCTGGGTGTGGAAAAACGACATTATTAAATTGTTTAGGTTTAATACAGCCAATAGAAAGTGGTTCTATTTTGATAAATGGCAAAGATACTTCAAAGTGGAACGATAAGGATAAAACGAAATTTTGGCATAAATATGCGACATTTATTTATCAAGATTATGGAATTATCGAAGATGAAACTGTAGCATATAACATTACATTAGATAAGTCAAAAGCTAAAAGTAAAGCTGTGAAAAACATATTAGATAAAGTTGGTTTAAATGGTAGAGATTCTGAACTAGCAATCGTACTCTCTGGTGGAGAAAAGCAACGCATAGGTATAGCAAGGGCAATATTAAAAAATGCTTCTATTATCTATGCTGATGAGCCTACTGCTTCTCTTGATTCTGAAAATAGACAAATCGTGATTAGCTTATTAAAAGAATGTGCTTCAAATGGGGCAATTGTTATTTTAGCTACACATGATGATAGGCTTGTTAGTGAATGTAATAAAGTCATAAGTTTAAATAAAAATAGAAATTAGGAGCGATTATGAAAAAAATATTTTCAGTTTTATTGATTACAACTATCATTACTACATTAGGTAGTCCTGTTTATGCAAGTAGTCAAAATCCAAGTGATTTACAAGAATGTATAGAGAACTCTATGTTCTATGATAATGAATATAGATTATTCAATGAATTTACATATCAAGGAATGGAAATCAATTTGTTTCCTGAAACAACAATCACTAAAGAAGAAGCTCTTATTAAGTATAAAGAAGCGTATAACTACATAGCAGAAAAAGCTAGTGTACTAGGTATTGTAGCGGATTTAGATAACTATGAATTTCAACAATATATTAAAGGTTATGCTATACCAACTTCTACTAATAAGGAACTTAATGATAAACTAGCGGAATTTGCAGAATTTATAGATATTTATGAAAATGCAGAATCTAATAAAAAAATCATTTCTTGTTTAAAAGAAAAAGAATTTAATTCTGAAGAACTTGAATTGTTATTACCAATAAGTAAGAGTTCAACTGAATTATCTAACAAAATAGCTCCTAGTGATAATAGAGAATCAAATGGGTACTCTTCTAATAAAGCTACTCAATATGCAAAGCAATGGTGGAATAGAACAAATAATACAGATTTTCCATATTATGCTAATTATTATAAGCAAGACCTTAATTCTAATGATTACAATGATTTAGATGAAAATGCAGAGGGACAGTCTGCAATAAGAAGAGGTTGGAGCGACTGTACAAATTTTGTTTCACAATGTTTAAGTTATGGTGGTTTTCAATATAGAAAATCAGGATTGATTTTACCACATAGACAATCTAAAAACTGGTATTATGATAATGGAAAGCCATCACATACATGGGGTGGAGCTAATAATTTTTATCAGCATTGGGAATCCAGAGCTGGTATAGCAAAAACATCAGATTTACTTACAGCAGGAGATGTAATTTCAGTAGACTTTACCAAAGATGGAGATATAGACCATACTGCAATTATAACTTCCAATATTAACAATACAAATAAATCTAAATTGTTGACACAACACAGTATTGATAGAAGTGAATTTTTACCTACAGGAGATTATTTTTCTTTAGCAAATCTATATAGTCAAGATTATAAAATATATGGATATGAAATGGATAAAGCACCAATAAAATAAAATACGAAAGGAGCTTTTGCTCCTTTCATTTTTTATTTATTATTGGATAATATTTTCCAGTTACTATCCTTATAAAGTGTTAATTCATACTGTGATACCTGTGCCGCCTTTGTCTGATTGTCAATGAACTTCACAGATACCTTGACTTTCACATTGCCCCCGTCCTTTGTAAACACGGGATTGCCAAGCTCGGAATAGAGATAGTCCCCATTTATCGGTTCAAGGGCATTTCCCTCTACATAATAAGCAAGCTCCGTTTCTGTAGCGGTAGGGTACAGCTTGAAGAATGTTTCCAGAAATGCCGTAGCGTCATTTACGGTATCAGCGTCTACGCTTGCGTCTGCTTCTGGTGTCTTAGGTTCATAGTCTGATTTTTCGATTGCTGGTGCAAGGGTAGGGTTCTGAATGATTACCATATCCCCGTCAGCGTCTACATAGACTTTTGCAGTATAGGTTGCTTTCACATTGCTTGTCTGTTCTCCCTCTTTTATCTGCTGATCTACTTCGTAGGTAGCAGAAAAAGTGTCCATTCCCGACTGTTCAATACTCCATACAATCACATCTGTAACTGTGGAGCTGGTCGGTATATCCGTTCTGATTGTATCAACATTCAAGTCCTGCAATTCCTTTGTCAGATAACCGCTGATTGCCTGCGTCCTTGCTTCAATCGCTTCTTTGCTGTTATTCCATGTGTAATAGGACTTCGCAAAGTTCTTCACGAAATTTTCTATCCCGTTGGTGTCCTGCAAGCGAAGCTCAATGACTTCTTTTTCATGGGTCGTGTGCTGGTCGATAGCGGTAAAGTTCTTATACACCCCAAAGCTCACGCTTGCGATAAGCACCACCCATAACGCAATCACAGTTTTCTTATGTGTGCCTACCTTGACAGTACGCACCTTTTTTTCTTTGATATTTTCTGTCTGTTTCTTATTCTTCTTAAACATATTTTCAAGTCCTTTCTATTGTTTTACTCGTCCTGCACCGATTAAGTGCTGTTGCCAGTAACTACTACTTAGGTCTGCATATCCTATCGGGTTGCCTGCATGGTACATCTGTGTCGGCGAAACGAGAATACCGACGTGCGTTACATAAGTACCAGCGTTATAGGTAGAATGGAAAAATACCAAGTCCCCAGCCTTTGCCTGCGAGAGTGGCAGATGTTGGGTAGCGTCATACTGTGCTTGTGCCGTTCTCGGTAAGGAGATACCAGCTTTTCCATAGCACCATTGCGTCAATCCCGAACAGTCAAAGGAAGTGTTGGGATTGCTACCGCCATACACATATTTCCAGCCTTGATATTTCAACGCTTCATTCATGACCTTTTGTGCCAGTTCTCCCGATACCTGCGGTACAGTTAAATACTGATTGACTAATTCCACATAGAACATATTTCCATAGCCATACCGCCAGCCCCCATTCTTTGCAACGGCTATCGGGTTGGTGTAAGTTACTTTCTTTCCACCCGATTTTTCACGGGCGAAGCTCTCTGCAAGGTTAAAGGTGTGTTTCTTTCCTTTTCCTGCCACATATCCCACATAACCACCGCCATAGTTATAGGACTGTATCGCTACATTCAAATCGTCGATACCTTGATTTTTGCAAGAAGAAAGCAGGGACGCAAAATATTTACACCCCTGCTTGATTGAACTTTCCGTATCTAAAGAGTTGGGCGGTAAACCAAGACTTTCCGAACTCTGCATAACATCTTCTGCCGTACCGCCACTTTCTACTTGAATGATAGCCAACAGCACATTGACATACTCGGAGATACCGTTTTCTCTGGCGTATTTTTCCACCATAGGCTGATGTTTCAAAACTTCTGCGGATAAGTTCATACCCGTAATGCCAGAAGAAAAGTTGCTGTTCTCGTCGTCGCTGTCCGCACTAATGAGGACACCAAAGAAAAGCACCAGAGAAAAGAGGATAGGAAACAGACTGCCGATAAGAGCGATATGTTTCAGTTTCATTTTTTCTTCTGTCCTTTCTTCGTTACAAGGTTACGGGTTTTCTCTGTGGTCTGCTGGTTCTTCTGGACGGTCTGCGTCTGCTGAACCTTTGTCCTGCGGTCTTTGGTGTCATTCTGGCGTGTTTCCTGCGATACCACTTTTTCTACATTCTGCCTATGTACTTGCTGTGCAGGTTGGGTCGCTTTTCTATCAGAAGCACCAGAAGATAGCGGACGCTCTTTGATAACATTTGCTTTGACTGGCTCACTTATCTTTGAAGTGGTCGCTGTGGCAGGGCGTTTGACTTCCTGCATTTTTTCCGCACTCGGCTTTGAAGCTGTGGCTGGTCGCTCATGGGGACGGGTAGCTCCCGTTGTCGCTGATCCGTCAGACTTTCGCTGTGCCTGCCTTGCTTCTTGTGCCTTTTGAAGCTTCATACGCTTGTCAGCGATATTCTGTCTATGCTGTTACTGCTTTTCCAAACGCCCCGTCTGTCTGGACTGCTGTTCCTGCACCATGCCACGCTTGAAGTCGGACACGCTGGACTTTGCCTTTTCCTTTGCGGAATACACCGCATAAGCGGTCTGTGTCGGCATATCCTTGATGTTTTCTTTGACAGCATTTGCTTTGTCTTTCACTTTATTTTTCGTATCTAAGACAGCACCCACCTTTGAGCCTGCACGCTGTCCCATGCTGGAAGTGGTATTGCCCCGATTTTCTTTAGAAGCTGTATTTTTTCTTTCCGCCCGTTTGCCAGTAACGGCACTTCCAACCACCGCACCAGCCACACCGCCCGAAATACCGCCAGCACTTACCGCCCTTGCAATACGGTGTTCCATACGCCTAGCCCGATGTCGCATAAACAGATACGGTCTGCGGAATATCCTGCGTCCCATGCTTTGACTGTCGCCAGCGTTTAAAGAGAACATACTCATTAAATCGCCCAGCTTCATGTAGATACCAGCGAAACATACTATCTGCAAGAACGCCACCATGAAAAACGGATAGTCCGTGGAAATGTTATAAAACATACTGGAAATGCTGAACGCCACCGTTACAATAAGCGTTATTCCTGCCCGTGTCATTATGGTATTAAATACCCTTACGATTGCCTGCTTTGCCATGCTTTCATAGCTCGGTATCATGGAAAGTAAAAAACTGATAGGTAAAAACATTGCAAAGATAATAAAAAGTATCTGGCTGAACAACATCATGCCCGTAAGCAAGAATACAAATATCGTGATACCCAAGTTAAAGAACAAGAGGAAGAACACCATACCCAAACGGTTCACGACCTGCGGTATTGTCAGATTGTTATTGTCGTTGTCCTCGATTTCTGTTTTCACGACTTCCTCTCTGGTTTTCCCGTCCTCGTCCTCTGGACTTGCCGATACGAGAGCTTCTACACGGTCTGTCCCGATTTCTTCTGCGTTGCTGTTCCCGAATTGAAGCAAGAGCCACGGCTGTTCCACTTGAATAGAAAATAGGCTGTCCCGTATCAAGTTTACGCTGTCCTTGCCCTCGCTGTCAGAATTAGGGAGCATGATTTTTGTTCCCAAGTCAAGTGAAGCGGTACTGATGTCTGATGAAAATTCATTTATCTTCTTGATGTAGTCGGGAGCATAGGCAATAAACGAAGCGGACAGCACGAACACCACCACAAAGTTGATAACAGCGTGAAGTGCCTTGCTGGTTTCCCGTTTTATCAGTCCCGTATAGGCAACATACATTCCAACGACTAAGATAATGAGAAGCAGGAAACCAACATAAAAGCCCGTAGAAGAAAAGCCGTTCTCGGTAACGCCTGCAAGGGTCTGTATGCTCTTTCCGATACTGTCTGCCATATCGTTGATGAAGTCCAGCTTATAGGCTTCCTGCACCACATAGCCCGTTGCATTGCTTAAATAAAGGCTTATCGTCCAGACAAAGTTGGTAATGCAGTAAAGCCCATACTGCACCGATTTTCCAATCCCGTCCAGCCAGTTCCACGGAAGCCACGACCAGCTATTGTCTACATAAAAATCAAGCTGGTAGTTGGAAAGGGGATATTTTGAATAGAGATTTTCTGCGTTTATAGTATCGTCCACAAGCCCCGTCGCATGAGCCACCGTCCCCAGAAGTGAAAGCAGGATAAGGGAGAGTGCCACGACAAACAGAGCCATTTTGAGAAAGTGGAAAATCTTCTTTTTTGTGAACGCACCTTTTATCCTTTCTTTCATCACTCCACCTCATTTCTCTGCACGGGCGGTCTGGTATCAAAGGCGTGTAGCAGTTCTTCAAAGACTGGGTGTATCTGCACCACACCGACACGCCCGTATAAGTCCTGCAATAAACATTGTCCGTTCTCCAAATCACGCAAGCGTTTCTGATTGTTCTCGTCGTCCTTGTCGATACCGAAAAATTCTAAGGTCTGCTTTATCTCGCCCAAGTCGGTACTACGAAAGGCAAACTTCAAGCCGATATTGTTTTTCAGACTTTCTTTTGACACGTCCCCAGAAGATTGTGTAACAAAATAAACGCCTGCCTGCATAGCACGTCCAGCACGAACCAGCTTATTTGATAAAGTTTCGCCTTGTGCCACGTTTAAGAACGCCCACGCTTCGTCCAAATCGACAATCTTAAAAATGCTTCTGTCCGAATGGATAAAATCAAGGGCAAAGGTACTAATCACAATCAGCATAGACACCGACAATAATTCAATGGTCGTGTATTCCTCAAAGGTCGTGTCCTTATCTGGCAATACTAAGTCCGCTACTTGAATGATATTGAGTTGGTTATCCAGACTGATTGCATTTTCTACCGTACCGTCTGAAAACAGCAGGTGTGCAAAGTCGTAGTCCGTGAAGCTGTCGATATGGTCTGCGATATTTCTTGCTATGGGCGTATCTTCACGGCGTAGCTCGTCTATCACATGGAGCAAGCCTCGTTTGTCGCTCTGGGTAACGGAACGAACCGCCTTACGTAACACAGGAAATTTTTCGCCGTCCCTAGAGGAAATACCCGTAAGGAATGTTAAGATGTCGATTGCCAGACTTTCAGCGTCTTTTACATTCTTCATAATCACAAACGGGTCAAGAAGTCCTGCATTGCCTTTATCGCTTGTTAGGTTTACGATATTGATTTCATGGGCTATCTCTGGGAGCGTTTCTTTCCAGTTGCCACGCTCACTTTTAGGGTCTAACAGAAGTGCTTGACCGCCAAACAGCACCGCGTAATATACCAGAAGATTGTTACAGAACGATTTCCCACCGCCAAGCGAACCGACAAAAGCAGAAGCAAGGGCGTTTGTTACTGTGCCTTTTACACCCTGCGAAGCTAAAGACGGTTGCAGGTACACATTTCTTCCCGTATCAACGGAATAGCCCATATAGATACCCGTAGTTTCCCCTAACTGCTGGGTTGCTCCAAAGCCAAGTCCAGCTAAAAAATCTGATTTTACATACTGCACATAGTCGTTGATATATCGCTTGCTGGCAGGTAAAAATTCAGAATGAAGCCCCAGCATATCCCCAGCAGGACGCACCAGCTTTACATTGAGGTCGTCGTAAAAGTCCTTGACTTCATCACAACGGCGTTTCAGCTCGTCAAGATCGGGTGCAGACACCCGTATGACGTAGCTTAACTTATACATACTTTCTTTTGTCTGGTCTAAATCCGTTTCCAGCTCGTCCACGCTGTCTAAAGCGTCCACCACATTTGAGCTGGTTTCACTTCCAGCTTGATAGGCGTGATTATCCAAATCTTTCAATTCCTTTTTCTTGTTGCGGACTGTCGTTAATGCTTTCCGATTTTCCACGATTTCTACATTCATAGAAGTATCAACAGGGAATGTGAATTGCTGTTGCTGGAAATAGAAGATTTCAGACGACGGAAAATCAAGCTCGCCTACAATCGTATTGACGGTAAAGTAGGACACATAGCTTTCCTTGTCCTCATGTTCCAAGCGTAAATACCGCTGGCTTTCCTCAATCACACACCTTGTCGGGCGGATAAGGTCGTAGTATTTTATCAGCGTTTCTTTCTGCAATTTCTTCTTTGGTAGCTGGTACTCATAATCTTCATAAGCGATACCGTCCCTGCCGTAAAGATGTTCCATGAGATACCCAAAATCATTGATTTCCAAGCGACGCACCTTAAAGCGACGGGAGATTTTATTTTCCAGTAACTTTTCCATTTTCATGTAACGGTTGATTTCATCATTCGGCATGGAAACAAAATCATTCATCAGCGTGTGGTTCACTTCATGGAGAAATTCCGTGAACGTCAGCCACGCCGATTTTTTGATGTTCTTCAGATTGAGCTGTTCTTCCGTAACCATGAGCTTAAAGCCAAGAAAAAAGCGGTAGTCCACTTGATTATCCCCAATCATAGATACTAACGCTTCGGTCTGTTCGTCTATCTTCTGGTAGGCAACTTCCTTTAATTTTCCCGTTACCAGTTTCTTTGACTGCTCCTGCATACTTCGTATTGAGCTTTCTGTGGCAATCTGCAACGCATGAATTTTACCCTCACGGGACTGTGCAATGAGCTGTCGAAAGCTGTCATGCACGATAAATTTCTGCTCTGCGGATAGAAAAGAATAGTTGTACGGTATCAGCTCATAGTAGGCGAATACCTCATTGTCCTTGTTCCAGACAAGGTTATTGTCAATATATTTTATCGGGAACATAGTTCACACTCCTTACTGCCGTGATTGTTTCATTCAAGGTCTGCTCATGCAGTTTTACGGCTTTTCCTGCATAAGTGATTTTCGGTCGCAGGGCATAGGTTATCTGTGATTTCAAAAAGCTGTACGGCTTCTTTCCGTCAAAGGTTTTCTGCGACATAAACCAAGTGAGAGCAACGGGAATACCGAAGTATTTGAGAAATGCTCCCTCAATCATGGAAAGTGGGGGCATATCCCCAAACAGAATGATGATAAATTCTGTAATCACAAACCATGTAATCTGTGTAAAGGTAACGGGAAAGGGTAAGTTAAAGTCATTGATTGCATACAAAACTTTTTCCACGTTCCAGATACCCGTGTAGCTTTTAATCTTTTTCAAGTTCTTTCAGCTCCTTTCAAAATAGAAAAGGACAGCCATTTTCAGACTGTCCCTTAAAAGAGAAATACGCTGTCAGTAGCAACAATGCTTGTTGCTGATCTTCCAGCGTTAGTATGGTATCTCGCACATACCTCGGCTTGTTTCAATAAAGCAACCGCCCATATCCAAATCTCGCCCGTAGGCTTCATAGTCAATGTAATTCTGTAAGCTGGGTGGAATGTCCCCAAGTGCCTGCAATTCGTCTATGTAGTAATAGGCAACGTCTGTCATAGTTTCACAGTCGGGATAATAATAAATGTCGTCCTTGTGTTCCACGACTTCTTCCAGCGTCCCGTAGTGGCTGATAAATTCGTCCAGACATTCTACGATATAGTCGGGAAGTTCCTCTATCATTTCATACATCTCATTGAGTTCTTCAATGGAAACATACTCGCCAATCGCAATGGGAAAGTTATCGGTATCATGGATAGCGTATTCCTCATACTGTTCATTCAATCCGATTTTTTCTTTTACATCTTCCTCGTCAATAGGAAATGTGAACCAAGCACCGACTAAATAGCCCTCATTGTATTTGCCAAGATTAGCAATATAAACCGCCATATCATCAATCATAAGCACCACCTCATTTCCTACTCTGGCAGTTCAAAGATACCGTGTTCCGTTACAAGATAGCGTCTGTTTTCCAGCAAATGAGAAGCGTAGGCTTCAAAATCGAAGTAGTATTCTTGACAATCCTCGGATAAATGTTTGAATGTCGGGTCATTCATCAGCTTTTGCCTTGCAACATCAATCATGCTTTTACAATCGTGATAAACGGTAATCACGTTCCTGCAAATATAAAGTGCTTCTAAGTTCTCAAATACGGTAAGAAGTGCTGTATATTCTTCCTGCATATCGGCTGGTAACTGGCGATACATATAATCTAATTCGTTAAGCTGATAGACGCTTGTATGTTCGTGGACTTCATCAGCATAAGGCAACACCTTTTCGATAATGCGGTAATCCCCACTTTCTGCACCGACACCTAGCTTTTCTTCAAACTCGGCAACATCTATCGGCAGGTCAAACCAGTACGACGTTGTTTCTTCGCCAGTTGTTCTTCCCGTTTCCACCAGCACCCTTGTTTCCTGCATTGTTCCTCACGTCCTTTCTGTTGTTTCATCACATCTTTTAAGGTCTGGTATGACATACCAAACACATATTTAGAAAAATCTTCCAACTGCTTTTCTTCATAATCGGCAGGGGTCAATCGTTTCATTTCATGCCACACCTTACGTTTGTAAGAGGGCAGGTCAGAAAGATATTCACAGCCGACTTTTGCCTGCATATCCTTAAAAATATCGTTCATTTCATCACTCCAATCTGAAATTTTAGGTAAGAAAAAAGCAGTCAATCCTAAGACTAACTGCTTTGTGTGTATGGATATGAAATTGTAAACTAGATTATCTGTTATAGAGTTGCGGTCATAATATATTCTTCGCTATTTTCATCAACAACAAGAAAACCTGCTTTCTTATACATTTTTACTGCATAATTATTTTTCTGAACAGATAAGGAAATTTTTGAATATCCAAAAGATTTTTCCATTGACAATAACTGTTGCAATAATGAAGTTCCAATCCCTTGTCCTCTATACTTTTGAAAAACAGACATAGCAAGGGACGGTGTATCATTGTCAATGTGTCCGTAATCGTTCATTATTCGTACCCAAATAGCACCCACGACATTTCCTTGAACTTCCGCAACTAAAGCCCTATCATCTTTTCGCTTTCCAAATTCAAAAACATATTCTTGTAATTCTGGACAGTTAATTATTGATTTAGGTGGTGGCTCAACACCGTCTGGAATATAAATTGCTTCATACAAAAAGTCATTGAGTAAAACATATTCTTCTTTTTTTATTTCCCGTATGACATAATCCATAGCTTAACTCCAAATCTATTTTATCTTTTTTCATACCCCAATTATACCATTCACATATAAGCACTACAACAAAATTTTATGCACCGATAATCTTATTGAACAGCTCTAACAGTACATCTTTCACACCGCCAGCATTGAACACCAAACCGACAGCAATTAAGGCAACTACCAAGAAGCCGATAAGTTTGGAAAACTCACGCTTGAACCCTAAGTAGATACCGATAACCACAATCGCCATAAGCACTAAGCTCTGTGCGTTTGATAAAAACCATTGATACAAATTGTTTCCGAAATTCATTTAATTGTCCTCGCTTTCTTTGATTTCTTTCATGTTTCTGTCAGCTTCTTTGCCGACATTCAAAATACACATCAAGACTACGCCGATACCCATTCCCATAGATACCAGCAGAAAGTCTTTTACTAATTCCAACATTTTTCATCACTCCTAACTTTCTACTAAATCTTTTGCAGGGGTCGTCTGCTGTTTGATTATCATTTCATGCTTTTCACTCAAGACTGCCTGCTTTTCAATCGTTTCCATGTAGTCTGTACCGTTTCCCTTATCAATCTTTTTCAGCATTTTCAAGGTCGGTGCTACCTGCCTTTGTACCCAACGCAATGTGCGGTCTAAGGTATAAGGCTCTGGCTTTGTCGTTAGTTTCAGACTTTGCCGATTATCGCCGATAAACCAAGCCCAGCGGTCATTGAGTTTCCAGTCATTTTTCCGCTTGTCTGGTTCTTCATCAACAAACCGCACATACTGATTGATGATAGAAAAGGCGGTCTGTTCTGCGTCATAATAGGTCAGCAAATCTCGTACCGCATAATAGGCTCGTTCATTCCGAAGCCGTATCTCAAAACGGTTGATAATGTCGGCTTCTTCCAAAGGTGTCCCCAGCTTGACGTACTGCTCATAGTCCTTTTCATAGATACAGAAATACACATCTGATTTCAGCGAACCAAGATAAAGGGTACGTCCCATATATTCTCTGTCGTCCTCTCTGTGCTTGATAAGCTCACCTGACTGGTAAAACTTATAGCTTCTGGACTTTCCGATATATTCCCGTTTCCTGCATTTTTCCGCAAGCTCTGGAATATCCAAAATGCCCGTATGGTCGTTGATAGCAAGGTCGATACGCTTCATAACGCCACCGTCTATGAGTGCGTCCATGAGAAAGTCATACCAGCTTCTTTGCTGTGCCAGCAGGTAACTTTCAAACTGTCGGCAACCACGCCCCTTTAACTCTAAAAGGACACCTTTTTCTTCGTCAGCCGACGTATAGATAAAGATGTCCCCTAAAGAATAATGCTCCGTATAGCTGTAATGTCCGTAATCTTCATGGAGCATATAATTGATATTCAGTTTTAATATATCTTTGATGATGTGCTGTATATCCAGCGTGGGAAAACGAATTTTTACATAATCAAACAGCATGGTAAGCGGTGCTTCTGGATTGAACCTTGCCAGTTCTTTATGCAGAGTTTCCAGAAGCTCCTTTGACGGCTTCATTTTTCCGCTTTCTATCTTGTTGAGATATTCCCTTGTGATACCAGAAGCCACCGCCAGCCTGCCTTGTGAAATACCGTAAGCAATTCGTTTCTCCCGTAATTCTTTTATCCATTGTTCTTCATTCAGAACCATACCCCCAATCTGTAAAGTGTGAAGTTTTTTAAGGCAACTTCACAGCCGATTTTTGCTAGAAAACCATGCCAGAAGCTTTATGTTTCCTATGTTTTTCGTCTATTGTCTATTTGCAAACGTACCCCTCTGTTAGATACCGAGGGGTTTTACCTGCTGGCGTGGCTTACGCCACACCAGCAACGGCTAGTCCGTGCCGTCGCCTTTCGCTTCGCACGTCGCCGTCCCGTCCTGCCTTGCTTGTGCAAGAGAGCCGATAGTCTGCAAAAAATCATGTCCTTTCGGGACTAAAGGCGTGTAAAATTCGCTGATAACACTTGTTCCCACATCACAATAGCCACGCCCCTTGATACGCTTCTGGAAAAACTGCTTTTTCACATCTGAACCGAACAGCATACCGTAGCCTAATTCGCTGATACGCCCCAATCCCACACGGAAATTAAAGTTATCCCTTATCCCGTCCGAGAAATACTTTGCGTCTGGGCGCTGGCAGGCGACAATAAGGAAATAACCTGCTTGTCGCCCTAACATAACGATTTTCTTTAGCTGGCTAAGTAAGCTCACGCTTTCTTTTGTCCCCAGCATTTCAAAAAACGCCACATATTCATCAAAGATAAGAAAGCAGGGTGGCAGTCCCAGATAGGCGTAGTTTTCGCCCGTCTTATAGTTCGGGTGTCGCTTCATTTCCTCGCTTCGTTGTACCATGCCCTCATAAAAGGCATTGACACAATCAATCATTTCTTCTTTGGTATGATACACATTTCCCATGACTGTTCCTAAGTCTGCTAAGTCCGCATTTTTCGGGTCTAAGATGTAAAGGACAGCGTTGGTATGCAGTAGGGCTTCAATGAGCGTCAGCAGAAAATAAGTTTTACCGCCACCCGTTCCACCAGCGATAAGGGCGTGTGGAAGTGCGTCATATTCCCAGACAAGATTTTTCATCAGTCTAAGACAGCCGTTCTCTGCCCGTACTTCATCAATGGTAATGCGGTTCGCTATCATATCATAAAGTAGGGTATATTCGATATAACCGTCATGCAGGGTCTTGTCTGTCAGCTCACAATACAAGCCACTTTCCAACTTATCCTCCAACCGTAAAAGCTGGTCTTGATATTTTCCCAGCGTAATTTCACAGCGGATATGAAGAAGTCCTTTTTCCATTTGATAATAAATCTTTGGAAACCAGACGATTTTTTCCCTTGATCTGCTTTGCAGGTCAGTAAAAAAACCGCTGTCTTGTACGGTATCGGCTTCATACCACTTATTTTCCAGTATCATTCTTGCCAGCTTTTGACGGTGCAGTAGCTTCTTGAAACTGTCGTAACAGAAGCGGTAATACCCAAAAGCGACCAATGCACAAACACCAGTCGCTATCAATATGGTTATGAAGTTGTAAGGGGAAAGCGTCAAGCCGTTTTCTAACAAGCTGAAATGCTCCCAGTCGGTACGCATGAGCTGTTTGCTATTCAGTAGCAGGAGAACTGCCACGAACACAAACAGAAGCGTCTCTATGGAAAAATGATAAACAAGGTGCTTGTCGCTGGCTCTGATACGGTGTCCTTTGTTCCAAATCATACGCATAAATCAATCACTCCTTTCTGGGTAATCGAGTAGGAGGGAAAATTAAATAAATTTTCCCGACCTCTCACACCACCGTACGTACGGTTCCGTATACGGCGGTTCAATCAACTTAACAAGTAACACACCTTTCGGCGTAGTAATCCATCATTGAGACTAATCCAAATCTGGTTAGTCTCTCATTGCTTATTGCAACGTTCACAGCACCCTTGTTGCATACATAGGCAATCCTATCCCCTGCATATGCAACTTTCCATGCTGTATATTTGTTAATTCCAAGTTTTATCAAGTTCTTTGCACGATTTTGTGGTGTCTTCCATTGTTTCCATATACACATACGAAGTCTGTAACGAATGTTTGAATCTAATTGTTTGCAGAGTGTTTTCATGTTTCCTATTTTGAAGTAGTTAATCCACCCTCTAATGAGCTGGTTAAGCTTCTCTACTTTATAACTGTTGCTGACACCCCAACTACGACAAGTGAATTCTTTCATCCTTTTCTTAAACTTTGCTACCGATTTTGCATGTGGTTTCGCCTTAAACTGATGCGCTCTTGAATCAAAGTAAAAACCGAATCCAAGGTATTTAAGTCCTTGTGGTTTATCTACCTTGCTCTTGCTCATGTTGACTTTGAGCCCTAGCTTCTTTTCAATGAATCGTGAAATATTTCTCATGACTCTGTTGGCAGACATTTCGCTTCCGACCATAATAATACAGTCATCCGCATATCGTACAAAGTTAAGCCCTCGCTTTTCCATTTCCTTATCAAGTTCATTCAGCATGATGTTTGCCAATAATGGCGAGAGATTTCCTCCTTGTGGTGTCCCCACAATGGAATCCTCATATTCATCATCTATCATGATTCCGCTGACAAGGTATTTTCTAACGATAGAGATGACATCTCCATCTTTAATGGTTCTGCCTATGATAGTCATAAGCTTGTCATGATTTACTGTGTCAAAGAACTTTTCCAAGTCGATGTCTACAATCCAGTCATTACCGTCATTCATCCTATCAAGTGCTGTTAGGATTGCTTGTTGTGCACATCTATTCGGTCTGAATCCATAACTTTGGTCATGGAACTGTTCCTCATAGATTGGTGTTAATACCTGCGCAATGGCTTGTTGTACAAATCTGTCTGTTACTGTTGGTATTCCTAGGTTTCTGACACCGCCATCAGGCTTTGGTATCTCCACTCTTCGTACTGGCTGAGGTTTATACTTTCTTGTCCTCAACTGTTCCTTGATGATTTCGCCGTTCTTTGCAAGATGTTCCTTGAGTTCTGTGTACTTCATTCCGTCCACTCCCTCTGCACCTTTATTTCGTACGACTTGCAGATATGCTCTATTGAGGTTATCACTAGATAATATCTGCTCCATTAGACTACTTGTGTCCATGCGTTCTTTCCTTTCCGTCTCGCTTGATTTGACCACCCTTTTCCCGATTGGTTACGGCAGATGTTGCCATTTCTGCAATTCAAGACATACTCAAACTTATTGATTGTTCGCCCCTTTGCTCCATCTCCATTACAGAGACTTCTTCACTACTATGGGCTCGGCTGACTTCTCACAGTTCGTTGTTACTAGGCTAATGGAACCTCTGTGAGACCTCCACGCTTAAGGTGCACGCTCTTTCTCTCCATATATCCGCCACATTTACTCTGCTACTACAAAGGTGATAGTTATTAGACTTTGTTGCTTTCAGCCAACTTATCTCTCGCAGCCTAGCCTTCTATGTGATTTCTGTCCGTCGGACCAGAGATTTGCTTACAGCTTCCTTCAGATTCCACCTCGCGATGGACACCCTTGCTGTTCGGCTATACACTTCCCACTATCTGGGCGTGTTCGGGACTTACACCCGTTAGAGCGCGCCCATGGCGCGCAAACTGAAAAAAGCAGTCAATCCTAAGACTAACTGCTTTGTGTGTAGGGATATAAAATTGTAAAACTAAGATTGCATTTCAGATATGGATTTGAAACCCCTCATAGCTGAATATACCATTCCCTTGTTTTAATTTCCCTTCATTTGACAAGTTGTGAAAAGCTGTCTCTATCTTGTCAATTATAGTAACTGGAATAGATAAATGATGATGTCCTGGCAAAATTCGACTTATCTTTAAAGATTGAATTTTTCTAACAGACTTCCAAAATTCTTGTGGGTTTGTTGATGGATAAAAAGCATCAAGGCAACCGCTATATATCAAATCGCCGGAATACAGATATTTTCTATCCGCTTCATAGAAACAACAATGTCCGGGAGAATGACCGGGCGTGTGAATAACTACCAACTTTCTGTTCCCTAAGTCAATACAATCTTCATCATGTAAAATCATTTGCGGAACCCCTTGAAAAATCTGATATTTCTCTACCTTAAAATCCGAGGGGAAATCACATGGATTGCACATAATATTGTTTTTTACCACTTGCAAAGGTATAGGGAATTTGACCGATAGCCATTCTTTTTCTGCTTCATGAACTGCAATAGACCGAAAATATTTATGTCCACCGATATGATCCCAATGAACATGAGTAGTGATTACTGTAACGGGCAGTTTCGTCAATCCATCAATAACCTCTCTGATGTTGGAAACACCTAAACCTGTATCAATCAGAATGGCTCTTTTTGTCCCACACAATAGATAACAATGTGTTTCTTCCCAGTGTTTGTATTCGCTGATGACGAATGTATCTTGGTCTATTTGTTCGACGGTAAACCAACTGTCCATATACTATTCTCACTCCCTAAAAATTTTAATTTGTCGCTTTCTTCATACCCATATTATAACAGTTCCGTATATCCTCTACAACGAAAATCTATTCAGCAAGTCTATTTTTTCGGTTGTCCCTGCGGTGTATGGTTCTGTGTATTGCCTGCGTTCTGGTTGCTTTTATTCTTCAATACAATATCCTCTGCCTTTACATACCAGTCCACATCTGCACCCGTATAGGTTTTTCTTGATACCGTATCGGCTACTGGATTGACAAGCTCCACAACTGCATTGTAAGGAAATTCCCTTAACGGTACTTCTGGCGGTACAGACACGGGGATAATTCCACCGTGCAGACTGCACTTCAAATCATAGATACGCTTTTTAAGCTGGGTACTCGGTGTCCCGTCCTCATTCTGCAAGAACACATCACGTACCGCTGTAAATTTTAATTCTCCAAATGTTTTCTCTTTGTCAATAACAAACCCGTTTGATAATCTCATAAATTTTCCACTCCTTTACTTTTCTTCAACTGCTACAATATCATCAGCAACTAATACATAATCGGTATGTCCCATATCCCCGATTGCGTAACCTCTGCCGTATAACTTCGGATTGACAAGTTTTACTTTCTGCTCATACTTGAAATGCTTTTCGCCAGCCTGCACAGGAATTTCCACCACAACATTTTCGCCTTTCTGTATGTCAGAATAAAGGTTATAGCTTCGTCTGGCTATGACCTTGCGATTGTTTTTATCTCTTTCAAAGATAGGCTCGCTTTCCCCTGCAAATTCAAGAGTTCCAAAAGACTGTGCCATATCTGGCACGACATATTTCATTTCCATATTGTTTTACCTCGTTTCTTTCTATTTTGATAATTGATAAGTTAATTGATTGTGATTTCTTATTCTAGCGGTTTGGGAAGTACCAGCAATCCCACAGATAGTAAAGGGTAAAATCAATGCTTACGCACCCTTGACTATCCGTGTTCTTGCAGGTTGTTGGCAGACAAGCCAGAATAAGCAAAAATCTGCCGTTTGACCGCTTCGGCGGAGAACGTGATTTTTCTTTCATCATACCGTTACCGCCTTATGATTTTTTCATTTTACGGAGTTTGTAAAGATATGTTCCAGCCAGTCCACCAGCAGACGCAAGCAACATCACGATAAATGCCATTACATTTGTACTGTCGCCCGTTTTTGGACTGTCGCTAGGTCTGTTAGGCTTTTCCGGTGTCGGTGGTGTTTCGGGTTTCTCTGGTTCTTCTGGCTTTTCCTTAAAAGTAATCGTCTGTCCCTCGTCCTCAATATCCTTATGCTCGGTAACTTTCTTCGGCTCGTCTGGATTGCTTAAATCGTATAATTCCTCAAAAGTTACAAGCTGTTTTCCGTCAAGGGAAGTAGCGTCAAAGGTAAAGACAACTTCCACTTTCATGTTTTCGCTGTCAGCAGTAAAGGTGTAATCACTTTCCACACGTTTTCCATTGATAAGAAACTCTGCATTTTCTTCTTTCAACATCTGCCAGCCCACAAGTTTGTACTGTGTACCGACTTCTAAGCCCTCTAAGGTTACGGTATCAATGATTGTAACGTCTTTTCCTGCTTCAATCTCTTTGTTGCCGTCCTTATCGGTAGCAGTCGTATGAATTTTGATGATACGCTCTGTGATAAGTACCGTCTGCCCGTCGTCCTCAATGTCCTTGTGTTCCGCAACTTTTACGGGTTCGTCTGGATTGCTTAAATCATACAATTCCTCAAAGGTAACAAGGTTCTTGCCACCTAAAGCAGACGCGTTGAATGTATAGGAAATTTCCACTTTCATTTCTTCATCATCAGCGACAAAGGTATAATCGTTTTCTACACGTTTCCCGTCAATGATAAGCTCGGCGTTTTCTTCCTTTAACATCTGCCAACCTTTGAGCTGGTATTTTGTGCCTTTTGTAAGTCCGTCTAATTTGACAGTATCAACAATCGTAACCTCTTTTCCTGCAAGGATAGTCTTTTCGCCGTCCTTGCTGGTTGCTGTGGTATGGATAGAGATTTCTTTTTCGTATTCATCAGTCAAAGTCCCTAAATCAATCACAAGATTATTTCTTGATACCACGATTTCAAAAGGTGGGATAAGTTCAAAGCCTTTGTTACTGTTGCAACGCATTTCTTCAATGATGTAGGTATCATAAGGCAATGCACCTTTGCTGTCGTCTGGTTCAGAAGTTCCAAACCACACACCGTCCTCGCTGGTCTTGCCTGCGTTAGTATTGTGCTTGTGAGAAGCCCAGTCAGCAGAAGTGGAGAATTGCCCGTTATCATCAGTTACCACCACATGATTTTCGCCCGTCGTCTTGCTTGTGATCCTAAAGGGAACATCAGCAAGACGCTTGTGTGTGCCTGCACCGATTTTTACGCCCTCAATATCGCCACGCTTAATCTGATTATAGATAGAATGGGCTTCGTCGATTAAGTCCACGATTTTTCCGTTTTCTGTGATTGCAAAATCAATCGGTTTTGCACCGTCTGTCAAATATCCGTTTGGAGCTTCACTTTCAGCGATACTGAAATTTCCATAAGGTAAAAGGTCAGCAGAAGTGGAAGCGACACCCTCAAGGTTTGTATGAATAGTCTTTACGACTTCATTTTTCTTGTAGAGCTTGCCCTCAACCAATACCGCATTATCATTTAAGGAAATGATGTCAAAGGCAGTATCTTTCAAAGTGGCACTTCCTTGTGGTTTGGTATCGCCCGTTTCTAAATCTCGTTTCTGAATTTTGACACCGCCACGGATAACCTTGTCTGATACGGAAAACTGGTTACTTCCAGATAATACGGCAAGGTCGCCGTCCTCGGTAATCTGTGTTACATATAAGCCTTTTATCTGTTCGGACTTATCGCCAGCCTGCATATATGCACCCTCTAACAAGTAGCCGTTTGGAGCTTTTGTTTCTTCTACGGTTAGCGTCCCAAGTGGAAGAACCGCTTTGCTGTCCTGCATATAGAAGCTGTCGCCAGATACCTTGTATGCGTCCGCTAATTTTGTAATGTAGTGGGCTGTCCCGTCGCTGTCTGTTTCAGCGATTGTCTTTGTAACCCATGTACGAGTAGCTTCGGCAGGGAGATTGTCTTTATTATAGAAGCCAGCATAATACTTCCATGTAAATTCCGCGCCTGCTAGAGAAGCGTTCCCTTGCGGATTGTTTTTCTGTGTTTCCATGTCAATCTTGAAAAGCTCAATCAAAGTGTCCGTTACTTTTGGCGTATCAGATACTTTCAAAGTCGCTGTCTTTCCAGCTTCAACCTTTAAGGAATATACAGTTTTATCTACCTTATATCCTGCTGGTGCGGATAATTCCTTGATATAGATTGTGCCTGCTTTTACCTCTACAACATCTGTATTTCCGTTTTTATCAGTCGTAAGGGTGGCAAGCTGTTTTGTGCAGTCCTTATCAGCAAAGACACCGTATGTTGCACCAGCAATAGAGTAATTTTCGTTACCGTCTGTAATGCCGGTATTACTGGAAGTCTTTTGAAGTGTAGCATTTCCGACATTCAACTTCGCCCAGAATTGCCCTAATTCCTGTCCCTCGCCAGAGTAGATATAACCTCCACATTCATAGCGTCCTTTATTTTCTTTGACAAAGGCTCTTGCACCAGAGAAAACTTCGTCCTGCGTTGCCTTTGGAATTTCATCATAAGAAGCTCGCACGTTATCACATTGCCAGCCGAGATGTACGCTCAATCTCTGCCAGACTACACATTGTTCCAATAGATAAACTTGTTTGTAGTTCAGTTCCTTGTGGGCTTCGCCATACTGTTTGACATATTCTAAGGATAACGCCACATCTGAAATCTGGTCGGCACTCATGCGTGAGCTTGCGTCAGCTCTGGTCTTGTAGCCATTCTTAAAATCTGTATTGATGTCGATACAATAGGCAGTTTCGCCCTCAACTTTCATCATGCCCTCATTGAATGTAGAACCAATAGAACCGTCATTCATTACTTTTTCAATGATACCGACACGCTCTGCACTTTCCGTCCAGTATTGCTTACTTTCTGCATGAACGGGTGTAGTCGGTAAAGCAGTAACGACAGTTGCAAGAGCTAAGAAGCCCGTACACAATCGTTTTAATATCTTTTTCATAAATCTAATGCTCCTTTCATTTTGGGTAATAAAATAGCCGTCCAATAAGAACGGCTGAAAATAGAAAAGGAACGTCATTTTAGGCGTTCCATAGTCTATGAAATATTCAATTTTTTCTTGTTTCAATACTGATGTGCTGTACCATATCTTTGCATATCTAGGAAAACTTGCGTATCAAGGCTCATTCGTTGGTAGTAAATAAGTAGTAAATTGATGAGTTTGTTTCCTTGAAAATGCTGATAGATACTGTATTTTAGCGGATAATCAGATTTTTATTGTGTTTTTGTATAAAACAATAGAAAAAAAGCCTACAATATGTCTTGCAGAAAGTGACCTTATTTTGCAGAAAACGGCACAAAAGATTTTTTAAACAAGCTTTGCTGTTCAATAGTCATCCGAGATTCACGTTTTGTAAACGAGTTTCACATTTTGAAAGCGACCTGCAAATTTTGTACCCGACTTTCCACTTTTGTAATGACTTTCCCGTTTTTTCCCTTGCTTTTATGATATAATCACCTTATGGCAGAGTATTTTTTTGCACAAAAACCGGACGTCAGTTTTGGCTTACAAATTTTGCAAGCCATAATTCACGTCTTCTGCTGTTCCTATTTCAGCCGGCGGTCTGTGCTTTATTCTGTCTTCTGGTTACTTTTTGAGAAGTCTTGCGGTGAGGTTGATGTCTTTGGCTGCAACCTCGTGGCATCTAAGCCTCTCCGCCAGGTCTTCTCCATAATAAAAGCTGAACGCTTCATACGGACTTTTTCCGTTCAGTTTCTTTCTCCGGTAGGAATTGATATGGTTCATCATCAGCTCTACGTCTGCCTGCGTCAGTTCATCAAAGCTTCTTCCTTTCGGCAGGATCCTGCGTATAAATTCATGTCCCACCTCGATCTCTGCTTTCTGGTACGGCGCACTTGGATTGCAGTAATAGATCCTCGTCCTTTGAAATCCTTTTCCATCCGGTCCGTTCTCTATACACTTGGGATTGGAAAACTCACTTCCGTTATCCGTCAGGATGACCGGAAACAGCTTCCTAAAATCCTGCCCTCCCAGCCGGTGGTACAGTTCATCATAAATATCTATCACTGACTTTGAGGTGTTCGCTTCCCGCAGGAACCCCAGCATCAGTGACACATTTACAAAATATATCGTCAGCAGGACTTTCCCTCCCTTGCTGCCGATCACGGAATCCATCTGCACCACTGCTGTGTCCGGATGCTGTTCCATATATACTTCGTAATCATGATAATTCCTTCCCACACGGCATCCACGGTCTACTTTCAGCTCCGGTTTTTTATATCTCGGACGGTACTTTACCTTTCTTGGCAGGTCTATGTTCCTGATATCAAACAGGCATCCATCCACGTAGTTGTAGAGGGTCTTTTCACTGCACATCAGTTCATCCTTATGTGTCAGGTAGATCTGATGGATAGACTGCCCCTGTTTTACCAACGGCACCAGGATTTCATTGAGTCTGGCGATTTCCCCTTCCGTAGCAAGGATCCCGCTTCGGGATTCCGATATCTTATCCGTTGCCCGCCTCTGGGCTCCCAGAGCATCGTAAACAGTTTTTGTCAGCGTACACTTCTTTACTTCACTGCATCCGTTGCATACATATGGCGGTTTAAAGCGATGGGTACATATTTCTTCTTCATAATGCTCGCAGTAACGGTTGCATATGAGTTCACACTGTTTACAGACAGCTACCAGTGGATGCCTGCAGTCATTTGTCCCACATACTTTTTTCCTCTTACATGCTTTTCTGTACTTGCAGGTATTATGCGGGTAACTTCCATAACCGGTGTCCTGTTCGATGGAATAGTTCCTGATCTCCTTTGTGATGGTAGTCCTGTCCCTTCCCAGTTTCTCTCCAAGCTCTGTGAAAGTCATGTGCTCCTTTAGTCCGCTTTCTATCTCCAGCCGGTCCTCATAATTTAAGAACTTTGCCATACTGTCTCCTTTCCCCGCCAGCTGCTGAAGTTCTGTTAAAAAACAGGAAGAACATTTCTGCTCTTCCTGCATTTGTATCGTCACTTTCACTGCTGTAATTTATTCTGTTTGTAATCAACTTTCCCCCTCACACGGGAATTTCAAAAAACTATTGAGGTCTATATAGATACAATAATACAAGGACTAATTTTAGTCCACATTCTTCCTTTTATCCAAAATCAATGATATAATGCTAATAGTTTTATTTATACAGATAAAGGAGTCAAAACAATGGATACCCAAATTGAGCAGCTTAATCTTTCTTCTATTACCAAATTTGCATTAGCATATGCCGGAATTACTACTGTTTCCGAACTTAAGGAATATAATTATATCTCTTTAGCAAATGTTCTTCCTCGTAATTGTTCTCTCAATCCCATTATGAAAGAGCTAAACACATACGGTTACATATTTCCTCCTGAAAATGAAATTCCTATTAGCAGCATTCCTATGTCTAAACGCCTTTATAATATTCTTGATCGTAATAACATACTGTATATCTCCCAGCTAACACATTATGCACGGGAGGAAATCATGCAGTTCCGCAATCTCGGAAGTACTACATTAATTGAACTTGACGCTCTGTGCCAAAAATATCACGTAAAAATAAATTCTCTTTCCATTGTAAAGGAAAGTCTCCAACAATTTAATTTTCCTTCTAAATTATATATTTATCTCTTTAGGAACAATATCCACCACATCAATGACTTTAACGACAAAACCGTATATGACCTCTATTGTATATGTAATAAGGACTACCTCCTTACCATGAAAACATACCGTATATTAAGAAAGCATGGGAACACACCTAAAAGCTGGCATGACAAATTTCTATTTGAAATTACGTCTGAGCCAAAATCTATTACTCTTTTTAAAAAGAATAAACTTACTACCTTGTCTCAGTTTTCAAATTTAACTGAAGCGGATAAAAAAAGAATAACTCCTGCCTTGCTCAAAGATATTTTAAATTATCAGCACAAGAGCTAATTTGATTATCCTAATTTCTACATAAAAAGACAGTCAATTCCACATTATATGAAACTTGACTGTCTTTTTCATTCTCTATTTTAATAACTCATCATAAGTAGTCTCTAATACATTTTTTATTGCCCGGAGCTGCGTTGCCTGAATATGCTGGATTCCACGTTCTATCTTTACCAGAGCTTCTCTTGTAATCATTACATTCTCCAACTGCAACAATGCAACCATTTCCGTCTGCCTGATTCCTTTTTCTTTCCTTATACGCCGGATATTCTTACCAATAAATATCTCATCTTGCTTTATTTTCTGTTCCATCCATTTTCACCATGCCCATGAACCCATTTTGGTTCTTTTTGCATTATTTTATGCAATACGCATGGTGAAAAGGGACTTGTTTTAGTCCATGTCACGAAATAAGTGAAAACTTCCGCAATAAAAACTCTATTAATGTATAATGCTCTTACTTATATAAGAATATATAAAATTCCCTTGAGCTGAACCACACTTTCTAGTCCACCTCAAGGGAATCCCTTATTATTCTTCAACTTTTTTACCAAACTTATAATTACTCGGATACTCTATATTATAAATATCCTCTCCGTATGGTATGTCCAATGTATGAGATTCACTTAAAACATATTCCTTATTACCAATCTTAAAAATATCTCCAGCTTCATATTCGTCAAGCAAAATACCACCCGAAGTCAAATTCTTATATCTTGCATCATATCGTTCCTTAGACTGAATTGGACTTGTTGTTTTAGTGGCAGAATAAAATTGTGTTGCTTCCCTATCTCCCATTTTTACTGTGAAAAAGCCATTTTTTATCCCTGCATTTTCCATATATCCTCTTATTTCTTCATCTGAATAAGACAACTGAACATATACAGGGTCTTTTGTCATCATATAATTCCAAAAGCTCGCATACCTTTCCAACACCGGATCATAAGGCTCGCCACGCATAATCTCGGAAACAATAGCGCCTATCCCCTTATTATCTGTGTATAAACAATGCTCCTGTCCGTCACGGGAGACATATTTAAAATACTTATTCTTCCCAAAGTCAATGATATTATCTTCCGCTTTAATTTCATTCAAAGAAGTTCCACTGATTTTAGGTATCTGCTCCGCTGTAAAAAATGTTCCTTCGCATTCGTATATATCGCCTTGTTTTCGTACCTTAGAAATATCATTATTCATAGCAGATAATATACTGTTTGAAATCATTTTATTTCTTTTTCCTGCTGAAGCTGTATAAATTCCTGTATCATACATTGTATTTCTAACAAATAAATCTTTTTTCCTACTTTGAGTAACACTTTGCTGATTGCACATAATATTTGCCAAACTCTGTCTACGACCTAGAATTTGAAGTGAATTACTAAAAGGAAAAAAATTAACATTCATAGCATCACTCTTTCTAAAATTATTGTATAATCACAACATCATCCTCAACATATGTTGATGTAACCGGATATGCATAATACAAAGAAATAGTAGGAGTGAAAGATATATCCTTACTATAGCCATACGTTATTGACCATCTGCCTTTTAATGGCATGTTTAAAGATACTAACCCCGATTTATCCCACGTATATGTAGATAAGTTAACTGTATTATTGCTACTAAGATTTCTAACTGAAATACTATCTACCGCAGTAGTTCTTATTCCACTCATTGAAAGCATATATACTACAGCATCTTCTGGCAGAGCATCCTCAAATCGTAAATCTATAGATGATGAACTATCGCTGCCATTTGCCATGTTTACAGTAGGCATTTCCACTTTACAACTTGCAACAGAATAGGTTGGACCACCTACTAGCAATATATAGTCTGAAGATGATGATGTAATTCCTTTAATTTTTACATAATAAAATCCATCTGTTGATGCCACAAACGGATATGCTGTTGAACCAAATCCTATCTTTGTATATATTTCATCTAAAACAAGACTGCCGTTTGGATCATAAACCTCAAATTCAAAAGGATCATCGTTACAAGTAACATACTGCGTTCCGGCTGACAAATATACCTTAAACCAATCCTCGTCAGTATTACTTGTACTTCCTGTAACTACATGCTGGCTAGGACGACTACCACTGACTGCCTGTGCAGCGGTTTCATGATTTGCCATAATCGTTTCAGCGGTTTCCATAGTATTATTAGGCTCTGTTTCTCTCACACTTTCTGCATGTACAGTCATGCTTGCAGTACCAATAATAAATACAGACATTAAACAGGTTGTCAACATTTTTGCTAATTTTTTTTTGATCATAAAACCATACCTCCTAAGATTTTTGTTTTTCTCAATAATTGAGTACCTAAACTACACTTCTAACATAAACCCGATTCAAACATTTTTACAACTACCTGTGCAGAAAGTGACCTTTTATTGCAGAAAATGACACTCAAAATATAAAAACAAGCTTTGCTATTATGAAAAGTCTTTTAAACTCAATCCGCTTTTTCCATCATAATATTTAATTCATCATTTTTGCCAATCAGCTCATCATATGCTCCTATATCATCAACCACTCCTTCTTTCAGCACAACAATTTGATCCACTTTACTCAATATCTCTTTTCTATGTGTTATCACTATCACTGTTTTTTCTCTCAGTTTCGTATTCAGCAGTTTGTTAATCTGCTGTTCTGAATAAGCATCCGTGTTTGATGTGGCTTCATCAAATATAATAATCGGCTTATCATGTATCAATGCCCTTGCAAGGGCTATCTTTTGTTTTTGTCCGCCGGAAAGCATTGCTCCATTCTGCCCTACCACATAATCTAAGGATACTTCTGATATAAACTCTTTCAATCCACTATCCCCACAAGCTGCCACCAAAACACTATCTTCCACTTGCTTATAAAGGCATATATTATTTCTAATAGTATCATTAAAGAGGTATATCTGCTGGCTAACGATTGATACCATATCCCTATACGCCTGCAATGATATATCCGCAATATCTATTCCATTCAACAATATTTTCCCTTTTACCGGATCATAGAGCCTTGTAAGCAAATTGATTATTGTTGTCTTTCCAGACCCATTTCTACCTATTATAGCGGTTTTACTCTTCTTGGCAAATAAAATATTTATATCTTTAAGAACAGGATTATCAATCTTATACTCAAAACATACATTTCTAAGTTCTAAGTCTCCGAAATCAATCTCTTTTATTTTCTGAACATCACTTTCTTCCTGTAAATCCATGAATTCATAGTATCGTTTTGTAGACGGGATAATGCCAGAAAGGAGATAGCCAATATTAAGAATGGCAGAGATCGGTCCCGTCACATAAGAACTATATGTAATAAATGCGAACACACTTCCTACAGATAATTGAAAGTCAAATACTAAATTTGCTCCAACAATATATAAAATCGTTGAAAGCAACTGGAGCATAATAGAATCCACAGTTCCATTCCACTGACTAAGCATATTCATTTCCTTTTGCTTGTCTAATATATTTTTTTGATTAATCTCAAATTCATTATTCTTTTTATCTAAGATATTGAATAATTTGACCTCATTAACTCCTCCTACTGTGTCTCCAAACCACTTAGCGTACCTATGGTTTCTTACTATAAAATCATCCACTATTGATTTTTGCTTTTTAGCAAAATATTTCATAACAATATATTTAATTGGTATAAATACAAGCACTAAAAGAGTCATTCTATAATCTATTATGAACAGACCTATAATTCCTCCAATCATACTAAATGCCTGTGTAACAACAAAAAACACACTGCTGTCTGCTATGGTCGCCATCTTATTAACGTCTACATTGACATTATTCATTATTTCTGCATAGTTTCTATTGTTGAAATAACTCACCTTCAATTTCATTAGATGTTTGAAGGATTGCTTTGAGAGAAAATACTGTATTTGAGTGGAAATATCCACTCTTTTTTTTTCCTTCATAACATTAATAATCGAATCAACAATATATATTGCCGATGTCAATAAAACCAACTTTACAAGCAAACCATAGTTTCCTCCCATAAAACCAACATCCATAATTTGCCGACTCAACAAAGGAATGCATAAATTCAATCCAGATGAAACAAACAATCCTCCCATTATAATTAACAGCGATTTTTCGTATCCTTTTAAAAGTGCAAGTAATTTCCACACGGCTTCTTTATTATTCATATATTTGACAGCTCCCATACATTCACCGTATTATCTTTTGGTATACAATATCTATAAGCTCATCAATATAATCAAATCTTTTATCAAGTACATCGCTTTCAACAAATTTTATATCATATTTACTTTCCAAATCAAAAAATAATGTAAATAAATCTCTAGGCAGCATACCTATCGCCGGATCTAATAAACTTATATGCTCAATTTCTTCTACCTGAACATTAAATTTGTTTTTTAATATTTCCGTAACATCTCTAATAATATCTGTTTTTTGCATTTCTTTCTCCCATCTGTCAATTTTTAGGCATTACATTATTTGATATTCATCATACATTGTCAGCTTCTTTATAATATGTTCTGCTAAAAGCCTATCATCAGTATCCCTAAACACTGTATATTTAGCATCATGTGTAATGACTCCATTTGACTGTGTAAACTCTAATGATGGTTTCGTAAACGAATTGGAAATCGGCTGATAACTTGAAACATAAAACGAATCTAATCTTGTATTTAACCTATATTGGCATAATATTTTCATTTCTTCATAAAACTCATCATTGTATTCCCCATAGGGCAAAGCCAGAATAACATAATCAGGAGCTACAGCACAGCAAATTTCAAAAGCATATACTCCATAATTAAAGTGGTGTTTTTTAGTTAAAGGAATTATGCCCTCTGGTACACCAACCACAATGGCATCCGGTTTTTCCTCCTTCTCAATATTTTTCAAGAGAATATTAAACAAAGAAATCTTTTCAGCCTCTGTATATTTCCTATCAAAAAACCAATCTGGTATAGGATGTGAACCAAATAAATTACAAAAAGATTTTGTTCCCACATGAGCAACTTTATATCCTTTTTCTTGCAATCTTTTCCTGATGCTCAGTTGCACTTCAAATTTCTCTGTCATTATAGAGGTACTTAAAACCATAATCACAGGAACATCAATAGGATATTGATAAGTAGATGGTGACAATTCGTTTTTATCGCCATTTGTCTCTGATAAGTTTAGAGACATATTTGATCTTAATATAATGTCTTTTACTTCATCGCAAATAGTTGATGTATATAAAATTTTCTTTTTCATATCTAATAATACATCCACCATCTTTATTGCAATGTTTCTATCCATTCTATTAATTCCTTCGGTAATCCAAATGGCATCAATACTATTACTCTCAATCCGGCTAAACTCATCTTGTACTTTTACAGAAACCATTTGACCATTTGAAAGGACTGGGATCTCCTGATCCGTTAATCCCCAACCTCTGGGTACAATCAAACATCCAATTTCATACTCTTGTAATAAATCACTATATTTCCATAAACAAGAAAGTTCACTATCATATGGGAAAACCGCTAATTTTTGTTTCATTTAAAACTCCTCCCTAAGCCTTGCTTGATGATTTCTTAATACAATATAATTTTTAATTTCATTTTCTATATTCTTCCTTACACTTAAGCAGTTACTCAAGCGTCTAGTTGCAGATAATTCCCCATCCTGTTCTGCCATAGAAACACATTGAGTACACATATTAAAGCACCAACACTTTTTGCACTCATTTTTTGTCAACTGGGCTACATTCAATATTTCACTTGCTTTACCTATATCAAAACCTTGTTTTACATTACCAATGCATAAAGAATCCGCATTTTCATTTACTCTTTCACAAGGATAAAATTTACCTTCAACATTAACAAAGAATCTTTGAATACCCGGCAAACATTGTCCGCCTGTTGTCATTTTACTAGACAACAGGTTTTTAGAAATAAATCGCTCATACATACCTGTTCGCATCGATCTGACAGATGCATCCAAAAGTCCAGGTTTATATTCGCTGTAAAAATCCTTATCATTAGCATAGTATAAATATATTTTAAATAACTCGTACAAGGAATCTACATAAAATTGCGTCTTTATGTTCATATCCCCTTTACGATTTGTATTGCTTACAAGATTACCTGTCAATCCTGAGTTTTTAACCATATCATATGACAAGAAGAAATCGTTTGCGCAGCTAAAATTTTGGTTCAAATCAATAACAGCATTAAATGAGATTCTCGAATAGTATTTTTCATTTATTTCTTTGACTTTCCTTAAATTACTCATGACGCTTTCAAATGTACCATGCTCTCCATCAGCAAATACCCTATTTGCATTTTGAATTTCAGCCGGTCCATCCAAGCTAATAACTAATTGAAAGTCATTCTCTGCCAAAAATCGAATTTGTTCTTCCCCTAACAAGGTAGCATTCGTTGTGATGGTAAAAGTATGTTTTTTCCCCGCAAATTTTTTATTTATGTAAGCAACTATTTCTTTGATAAGATCAAACTCCAAAAGAGGTTCTCCGCCATAGAAACCAAAAGATAAATTATCCGATTTACTTGTATGACTCCAGAAAAAATCTATTACGTCTTTTGCTGTATCCAAAGACATTCTTTTATTATTATGTTGACGATTGACATAACTTCCTGAATATACACAATATTTACATCTCAAATTACAATTTTGTGTAACCTGAAGAATAATTCCCTTAAGATTACTATCATACATATTTTCCAAAGTGCTTGTTTCCAAATGTTCTATTTCCATACCATCATTTAATGGTTGCAATAGTCCTTGTGATAATAGATAATCTAAGCCATCCTGAGCATCTTGGCTTAAATACAAATTTTCATAATTACATTCTTCACTATCCAAAACTGCTTTCAAATACTTGGCAAGCTCATCACTTATCTTAAATATTGCATTTGTATTAACATCATAACCATAATGTTCATTATATAAATCCATCATATGTATATGCGGTTTTCTTTGTATTTTCATATTCACGTTCTCCTTGTAATCAATTCATATTACAATTTACCCCCACTCTGCTTATAGAGTGGGGGTAAACCGCCGCTACAAGATCACAACTCAACTCAATAACGTCATCGGTCCGAAAGACTTATTGTTCAGTTGCATTTCTGTAACATAGGATAATGCGTATGCACCAGTTGACTGCGGATTCTTGTAGTCATTGCAGTTGTTGCATGTCCCACAAGGAACACTTCCACAGTTGCAGTTGCAAGCATAAGCAAAGAACGTACCACTTTCTAAGCTGCTTCTTTTTCCTAATTTCTTCATGCCACTTTCCTCCTTTCTCAGATTTGTTTATCTATTATAGATACTGAATCTGCAATATCATATCCTGTTTGAGTATATGCTCTTGTTGTCAAGTTACCTTTTTCTTGCTGTTCACTAATATACTCTTCTCTCTCTCTTTTCTTTTCTTGCATATTTTCAAGATATTCTTCCTTTGCTTTACGCTTTTCTTTTAATCTTTCTAACGCTTTTTCCTCTTCACGTTTTTTCTCCAATCGTTCCTTCGTTTGTCTACCTGTATTTAAAAGACCTGAATTTTGATTTGAACCACTGGTTCTTGTCATACCACCACAAGTAACGGAAACATTCCCATCAGAATCCATTACAGCCGTAACGCCATGTATCACAGCACCGTCTGCTTTGGCTTTTGAATAAAGCCAATTTTGCCCTGGAACAACACCTGTCAAGTTAAATTCTACTTTTTTTGCAAATTCTGGATCACTTGCCATTTTCTTTAAGCATTCACTGGAAAGGTTTATTACAACTTTATTTTCATTTCCGCTTGCCAGACCTCCGCCTTTGTTAAAAGTAATTTCAGGAAACTTTTTACATAGCTTCTCGTAATACTCTTCTATACTATCAGTAGAATTATTACTTTTTGCTGCAGTATTTTTTTTAATTGAAGAATCATAAGTTCCTGTTGCATATCCGCTATAAGTACTTGTTACTTCCATGCTCATATTAAACATCCTCGTATACTTTCCGATAACTATCGAGTTATCTTTTGCTTATATTATCGTAAAAATATTGCGCACAACAAGATGCTTTGCAGAAAGTGGACCTTTTTTGCAGAAAACGGCAAAAAAATCCTTTTGAAATATCACAAATATCACAAATAAGTAATTTCAAAAGGATTTTTACCGCTTACTCTATCTTTTAATAACCATCTTTAATTTTTTACTTGTATTTAACAGACCACTGTATCGTTAATGTTTCTCGTGCTGATTCGCAGTATACAAAGATTTAATTCGATAGCGATGAACAGACAGCCGACAATCACAATGATTGTTTTTCGGTATCTGTCCAATAACAGAAGTAATCTCTTTACTGCTTCCTTGTTATCCATCTTCATCCTCCGTCAGTTTTGCTTCTATCATATGATATATTTCATCAACATCTTTCCTGGCAATCAATCCTGATATTATTTTCTCAGTCTTTTCTTTTTCAAAGGTAATCTCAACCACAGTATTCTCCCCCTCTTTGCAAAGACTAATCTCTACATCACAATCAGGATATACTTTCAAAAATTTTTCTCTATCTTCCAATAGAATACACCATATGACCAAATCACTTTGCTTATAAAAAACTTGGCTTTCTATAAAATTCTTCCATACTCCATAATCTGCCATAGGTTCCGGCATATACTCTAACCCATACAGTACACATTCCGGTTCCATTCCTATCGTATATGCATTATAGCCATCACTGGCAAAAACCTTTCTTAACTCAGTAAGTATATAGTAACTATCTATTGCAGCTTCAATTGCCAATATTATGACCGGAACCTCAAGACCATTGCCCTGATAATGATTGTTCAAAATTTGCTGTTGTCTGGTTTTCCTGCTCCAATAGAATCCCTGCACATCTATATTATAAATATCCTCTTGTCCGAGATATATTAGATTCTTATCTTTTATATCCAGATTCTCCAAATCAGCCACAGAAAAACCTATTACAGTATCTACTTTGTCCTGTATTTCGCTAAACTCTCCCGAAACCGTTTCAAAGTAATAATTTGCTCTGCTCGTTTTCTTCCTACCTGTTACATATGCCTTATAAACCCAATCCGGCTCATATACTCCCTCAATCATTTCAATACGGCTTTGCTCTTTCACATATTCCTTTAATTTTTTAATACCAAGGGCATTATCTGTATTTAGCCTGTTTGCTATTAAAGCACATACATATGGTGCTGCATAACTATTACTCAATGATGTTTTTACTTCTTCATTAAACATTTTAACCATATGTTCAGACGGAACAACAGCATCAATCCCTATTTGCATATAATCTTTGGAATAACTTAAAGGGCTACCTGTTGTTGCTACACCAATCACATTCGTAAAACAAGCTGGATATGATACGAAACCCGAATTAGCCGTTGCAGCCACAATAATCATTCCACTACACGCATACTTATTGACCAATTTTTTAAGTTTCTCACACTCATTAAAATTTGTAGTTCCGAAGCTCAAATTTACAATCTTTATGTTGTTCTGATAACACCACTCAAGGGCGGGTTCTATCTTTTCGATCCCGCCCTTCCCATTTTTATCCAAAATCCGTACACTATTCAATATGCAGTGAGAATTATATTTTTCAACAATCAATGCACAAATTGTCCCATGCTGAAAATCCGTAATCTGAATTTTATCTTTATCTTCTATGCACCTATTGTTGTCATCTATAACTATTTTTGATTGCATTTTTTCTCTGCAAATTAAATCTCTGCTTATTCCATTATCAATAATAGCTACCCTATCTTCTCTCAAATGTCTCATCATAATCCTTACATTACCTAATCTTCCATATATTGAACTTTTAATATCAAATTTTATATCATAAATGAGCATTAACAATTAGATAATTTCACATAAAATTTGTCATAACATCTTTATTCACTCAAATAAAATTAAACAATTCCTGAAGTGTTCATACACATTGAAATCCCAATATACAGTTATATGACCGTGTATATTAACATCTAATGGCTCTATCTGCTCATTCATTCTTAATGCATCTGCACAACTCCATATTTCTTGCCTTCTTCCAAAAGTAAACAAATTCTTGGAGCTGATGCTAATCCTTACTATAAATATATTTGCAAGTGTTTTCCAGACAGGCGATATATTCTACACAGGCATCATAATCTGTACATCGCTCAACGGGTTCATCATATATCAAAGATAAAAAAACATGGTAACTTTTTATACTTTATCCTATCGCACTCTCTTTTAATATATAATTTTACAATATTAAATCCCCTTGAGCAAAACTTCCGTCTAATCCAAGAGGATAATTCTTTAATTGGCATATATTCACATGTTACTATACCTCATTTAATACAAGTAGCCTTAATAACTGTAAGCTACTTTTAATGTTATCGTTACCGTTGAAACCGGATAGATGTTTCCATTATAAGATACACCATTATTTTGAATCCATATTGACCATGTTCCAGACGGATCCTCACCTTCAAATCCAGTTATGGTAATAGTCCCACTTTTTGTCGGTCCTGAGATAGATTTTGTTGTTCCACTCGGGCTTTTAACATAAATCGTATAAGGATCTGTTCCACTAGCCACATTACAATATAACTCCACCTTAGTTATGGAAGGATTGCTTCCCGAAACACTTCCTGATGTAACATTGCTTGTTTTTGAAGTTCCGCCGCTAATTGCATTCAGTTTTACTGTTGTCTTGCTGAAGTTATTGGTAGCAGCAAGCACAGGTGTTACAAACATCAAGCAAGCCATCATACAAGCCATAACAGCCGTAAAAACTCTCTTTGTTACTCTTTTCATTTTGTGACCTCCTTATAATTTGAAATAATTAGTGAAATATATGCCACATAAAACCAATTTACTATATCCTTGTATCCACTGACACCTGTGCCAGTGAACTGCCTGATTTCTTTAAATTAGCTTCCACGGATTCTCTTGTGATACCGTCTAATGTCCCAGATGAGACTGGCTTCCCTATTTCCCAACCTGGATCAGCAGCTTTTGCTGCGGATATAAATGCCTGCCGATATGCACGCTCATACTGCTGCATAGTATATCCCGCTGCTAATCGGTCATTTTTCTGTACCTTGCGATACATATTTGTATATACATCTGATCGTTTTGTCGTATCTCCATTCAGGACGCCATTTTCTTGCAGAAATTCCTTTTTCGTTTGCTCAAACATTTCATCTTTGCTGCTTTCCAGAATGGAAATAATACGTTTTTGACTACTTGCATTTTCATCTGTTAGCAAAAGACCTGCTAATCCCGTTGTTGGATCAATGTAATCTCCATCTTTGTCGTAACTTTTCATCAAATTTTTAATGCTCTGGATATTTGTGTACATTGCCCCATTTGCATTTGACATCATCTGCTTTATTGCAGCCTTATATTGGGCACTGTTCGTATCAATACCCGCCGCTTTTAACTGCGACTGTATAGAGCTGCTGTTTAACTGCGACAGCTGAAAGCTACCTATTGCACTTGTACTTTTTGTGCCTTTTGTTCCAAACATTTGCTGAAACAAAAATCCATAATCTGTGATTTTTGACATAAACTCGCCCTTCCTTAATAGAATAATTTGAAATCCGTAATTATTAAAATTCTCCTAGTTTTATAATAGCAAAATACGATTAAAGGTCAATTACCCTTGCAGAAAGTGGACTTTTTTTGCAGAAAACGGCACTAAAAAAGCCTTTCAGGCACACCATACACTTCTGAAAGGCTTTTTCTTATACTTAATTTTCTTTTTCAACGCAATTTATCAAATCTTAATTCTCTTTCCGCTTCGGTCTTTTCGGTTGATGACCGATTCCAATACAATAAGGAGGACCTACCACATCTCTTTTTACTTCATTGCGGACAATTTTCTCCACTACCTTGAGTGCAACATTTTTGATATTTCTGCTTTTTTTCATTTTACACTTACCTCCTGTTTTATAATTTTTGCCAAACACATCAAGAATGCACATAATATGATAGCCACTGACATATAACCAATATACAGAATATCAGCCTTCAGATAAACTAAGACAGCAATTATCATTACTTCCATTATAACAATCAGTCTTGCCGCTTTCTTAGACTCCTGCAATTCACTTTTATTCATATCCACATTGGGGTGGTTTATTGTTCCTATTACATAGATTAAAATTATTGCAAGAAATAGCATTCCATAGATGACAGTTGGAGTTCTACAAAGCATAGGCATAGCCTGTATAATCGCAATATATGTTATGACTGTACCTAAATAGCACTGCCAAAACTTATCCGCATGAAAGCCTCCTGTCCGCTTCCTTAATGAAATAAAGAACGCCCAAAAACAAACAGTATGCAGGAATTTCTCAAAAATCACCCCTAAAAGTAAGATAGTTACAACTGTTACAATATTTTCAACCATAGCTATTAAAGCGTATTCGTAATATTCACAGCTTGATTTACTTATTATCTTCTCTATTTCCATTTGATTGACGATCTTTAATGCCATCTTCTCTATCATAAACATGCCTCCTTCATTAATAGCATCCATACATTCATTAACTTTGCTCTGAAAGTTGACATTGCCCTTTAGCAAATACCTTACAACATCTAATCGGTATCCTTCCAGCGAATAATCCACATATGCAGTCACAAATACTATAAATACTTCCCGGCTTACTTTTCTGATCATCTCAGCCGTCTTTATACCATCAACTTTCTCCATATTGATATCTAAAAACACAATATTATACCGCACTACCTCAATTCCTAATTCTATCAGTGCTTCCCCAGAACTATATGTATCTATTTCAAAATCAAGACCTTTTTCCATCATATAGCCGGAGAGCAATTCTCTTAGTTCTTCTGTAAAAAGACTTTCATCATCACATATTGCAATTTTGAACATCTGTGTTGTCTCCTCCTTTCCTGCTATTTGATAACAATTTGTCCCTGATATTTTATACTCCACTGTGTTGTATTTCGACACATCTTACTAAATTCCTTAACCCTTTCCCTACATTCATAGTAAGGAAAGGCGACATACCAAAATCTACATTTCCCCTTATTATTTTATTTTTCTTTAACGCATTAGTCAACTAAATTACAGAAATCGACCATATTATGCAGAAATTGACACAAACCTAAAATGCAGCACTCAAGATTCTAGAGGCAGAACCCGTTTTAGTCCATTTTTATTTTATTTTTTCATTAAAAGTGTTATACTGGGTTTGTTTCCATTTCAACCTCTAAGAATAAAGGAGCAATGATATAGATATGAAAATTCAAGACTTAAACATTTCTTCCGACTCCAAATCTGCCTTAAAAAGCATAGGCTTGACAATGGTTTCGGAACTCGCAGGACAAAACTATATTACTCTGATAAATAAATTCCCAAAAAATTATAATATTGAGCCTCTGATTAACGAATTGAACGCTTTAGGTTATCTACTGCCGCCAAGTAACGAAATATCAATTTATGATGTCCCTATGTCGAAGCGGTTGCAGAACGCCCTTATACGAAATGGTGTTATGTATCTTTCGCAGCTTTCTTCCTATTCTAAAGAAGATATTCTGCATTTTCGGAACTTAGGAGAAAAAACCATCTTAGAATTGGAACAAATCTGTCAGGAGTACAATATTGAAATACGATCTATGCTATCTATCAGAGAATATTTTGATAAATACCGATTTCCCTCAAAAATTTACCCCATGCTGTTCCAAAACAACATATCATGCATAGATGATTTTAAACATATGACAACCAATGATTTATATCTTATATGCCAAAATGATTACAGCCTTACTATGCAGACCTATTTTATTTTGAAGGAAAACGGGATTGTATTTGACGACTGGCAGGATAAATTCATTTTTGAGGTTCTGCCGAAAAAAAATGCTGCCTTGTTATGGAAAAAGCATAAAATCTATATGCTTTCACAAATACCGGACTGTAATGAATATATATTGAAAGAAAGCCTTTCCTCTTCAAATTCATTTGCGGCGGCAATGAAAGAATTGTTATCAATCGAATAGATATGTAAATTATGATAGTAAAATGACAGGTCACTGATCTGTCTTTTTATTTCAGTAATTCATCATACGTTGTGTTCAATACATTTCTGATAGCTCTAAGCTGTGATGCCTGTATGTGCTGTATACCCCTTTCTATCTTTACCAATGCTTCTCTTGTCAATGGTACATTCTCTAACTGTATCAATGCTACCAATTCCGTCTGCCGCATACCCTTTTCTTTTCTGATGCGCCTGATGTTCTGCCCGATAAATATTTCATCCTGCTTTATTTTCTGCTCCATATCATCACCACACTTCTGAACCCGTTTCGGTTCTTTTTAGAGTATTGTATTCAATAGAGCTATCAAAAAGGGACTGATTTTAGTCCACTTTATGTAATTTTTATTGCAGAAAACGGTCAATAAGTAGTATTAACTTTATCTAAAATATTTCCGCTATGTCAAAGATTATCCTTTCTACCTTGACACATAAAACTGATATGCAATATCCATTTTCTGCTGAAAATTGTCCTTTTCTGCTAAATATATTGCTATTCTGCTTTTATTACGAGTAAAATGGAACGAATAAAGTAAAGGAGTGCAAATTTATGGATTTACATATAGATGAGTTGAAACTTTCCTACCATGCTAAGAATACCCTTCATGAACTGGGCTTTACTATGGTTTCCGATCTGAAAGGTTATGACTATGTTTCTTTGATACAAAAGTTCCCCCTAAAGCGCCATTGTGTCTATTCCATTATTCAGGAACTTAATGGTGCGGGATACCTATTGCCCCCGGACAATGCAGTGTCAATTTACGATGTACCTATGTCCAAAAGACTTTTCCATATTCTTGAGAGAAATTATTTCCTCTACTTATCCCAATTATCTCTATGCTCCAAAGAAGAACTTGCAGGTTTGCGTAATCTTGGAACGCAAACAATGATTGAGTTGGAAGAAATATGTCAGGCACACCATATAGAGTTGCACTCTGTACACAGCATTAAGGAAAATTTGGCTCAATATCACCTGCCATTTACTTCAAGGCATTACGAAGCACTCTATAAGTACAATATTGCTTCTATTGATGATTTCAACAAAATAACCACGCACGATTTACATATCATATGCCAACAATACTACTACGACACCATGAAGGCATATTATATCTTAAAGGATAATGGAGTTGTCTTTCAGGCATGGGAAGATAAGTATCTGTTTGAACTTTTATCAGGAAAAATTGCTCAGATATTAAGCGGAAAATACCGGATTGATACTATTTCAAAGTTACGCTCCTGTTCTAGAGAATATATTGAGAGTATGCCATCGGCAATATTGCCTAGTGTAAAAGCGGTACTCACTGATAAATGAAATTCCTCGCAGCAGAACTGTGGGGAATTAGACCCTGAGAGATTAAAAAAAAATAATAATATATCATTAACAGTCAATATTTATCTTAAAGAAAAAATCCCCTTAAAGTAATTTATAATATACTTCAAGAGGATCTGCTATCTATCATTATACTGATTGTTGATCTTTGAGAGACCGTTTCAAATTTTGTAAGCATACTTAATAACAAGACACCTTATAGAAAGTGACCTGTTTTTGCAGAAAATGACCAACAAAATAAAAAATCCCCCTGAATTCTAACTTATAATTAACTCAAGAGAATTTTTCACAATTATTTTTTTCTATATTTTCACACACATTTTTGCTTTATCTCAATCGCATTTTTTGCATTTCCCTGGCGATGAGCTTTGAAAATTTCTTTCCTCACATCAAAACTTCTATTTTGATGTGAGGAAAGTTCATTTACCAATAAATTGTTAGGTTTAAGAAAACAGTTTTCGAGTCTCAACCATAAAATTCACATTACTATGCAGAGCATCTAAAAGTATCCCAATTGATGTCCCTTTCTTATAATTTGTTTCTTTCCTGAAAGCTAAGAAATCTTCTCGCGCCTTTTTCATCATTGATATTGCAGTATTCTGGTATTCCTTATCAATATAATCCGACTTTGTTTCATTACTTTGCGAACTGTTTCTGCGGAAATACCATGAACTGTCTGGATTTTCAAATGCTTTATTTGTTTGCTGACATCTAATATATCCCTTTAAATTTGCCAACCGTCTTTCAAACGCTTCATCCAATCCCGCTAAATCTTCCTCAAGAGTTAATGTTCTTTTTCCCGTAAGTTCATATGAAACCAGACGATCTCCGTTTTCATGTTTCTTTACAATCTGATTATAAAGAGTCTCATAAGTTTCCATCATGGATTTCATTACATCTTCAATGTCATAATTTCCATCTTTCAAGGTCAGACTACTTATATTACGCATCGCCGTATAATGTTCCCATGCAACCTCATTTGTGTTTTGTAGATTCAACTCATTAACCTTTATCTCATCAGACTCAGCTTCAAATACATTTACCCGCTTTTGTAATGCATTGATTCCTTCACCTGATATTGATACATCAACCGCTTTTGTTTTCGGAAAATGTTTTTGTGCAGCCTCCACATCTTTAGGAACTGTATGCTTTTCTGCCATATCTAACAAACCCGAATTTTGATAAAAAGGTGTTTGTTGAATTTTCACATTTATCACCTCCTACCATGTAAACGGTTCTTCTCCATTATAATACGGATAGTAATACTTTGTATAACTGCTATATGGTCTTGTGAATGACATGCTGTTTGAACCAGTTGCATACTCATAAAAATAATTGATATGCTGAATATCTACTAACTTTCCTGTATTTGGATTTATAAAAACTGTAACAAAGTTTAAATCTTTATATAAATTATTTGCCGCATATGCCCCGCTGCAAATACAATGTATATTATAGAATTTATTAGCCGAGTAAACTGATAGTTCCAACACATTTCCTGTTGGTCCCACTCCCTTAGATCCGCCACGATAGTTTACTGTATCCGGCATTGTCATTCCATAATATACTGTAGTATCATAGTCTTCAAACATAAATTGATCCTGATAAATCTTTGCACTCAAGTCAGAAGGAGTACTCATTGAAATATTATATCTCTGCGAACCAGCAGAATTTGATGCATCAACATTATAACTGTAACTTATATCTATTGGATTTCCATTGACATACATATTGCTTCCATATGGATCAGATTGAAAAACAATTTTTGCCTTCTCATTAACCATATAGTAGAAAGAGCTTGTATTATCTGCTATATTTGCAATCTTGTTTAATTCAATCCTATAAGTCGAATTTGCATTGTATGTTCCATCTGTACTACGAACCACAAAATAATATGTTCCTGCATCAAACTGATATAACTCTTCCTTTTGAGAAATCTTATAAATCTTTGCAGAATCATCAGTATTCATTATGCCAAAGTCATAATTTCCTACGTTTTTTGTCATACTCATTATTACGGGCGATGATAATTTAAATGTATAATAATCAACATCATATGGTGTGTCGATAACCCCAGTAATTGTTCCATTTACACTTATTTCTGCTGCACTGCTCAATGTATCATTGATTTCATAACCTATGCCCTGTGTTGCGTAAAATGCAAACGCATATTGCCCACTTCCTTCATATGCGCTAACTGCAAAATAATAAATACCCGTATCAAGAAGTTCATTATAATATTCATACACACCAAGCCCTGATTTTGAACTTCCTCCAATCAAATTAAGTTCATATGTTTCCTGATCTAATTTAAATAGATACAGATCCGCATCTACTTCCGAGGCTGTTTGCAGCATAATAGATACTTTGCTATTCTGGTCAAGTATAAAACCATACCATCTCATTTCACTTTCCTGTGTCAAGACTCCCTGCACAATATTCTCATTTTCTACAAGATATGCATTATTTGGATCTGTGTTTTCCTGATCTTCTTGTTCTGCATATGTAGTTGCATTGTCAGGCAAATTAGTAATATTTACCTCTACACCTTCATATGTCTTGTCCATTGTATTTGAAGTATAATCTTCGCTGCTTTCTTCCAGTTGTGGCATTTCAGCGTATGCATCACTAATATCCAGAGCCGTTGCATTCACATCAAGAGATTCTATCGGAATATTAGTCTCCCCATCCTGTATAACCTCCGAATTCAATTCCTGCGCCTGCGCCGATACCGGTAAACAAATCATGCATACGCTCAAACATAGTGACATTAGTCCTTTCAGTCCTTTTTTTCTCATAAAATAAAAATTCCACCTTTCTAAATTTTATATATTACTTGAACGCTACCAATCAAAAACTATCATACTTTCAAAAATTTTCAATATTCCTTGCAGAAAGTGTCCCGTTTTTGCAGAATACGACCATTCAAACAAAATAATCCCCCCCCTAAATCAAACCTAAAGTTCAATCAAGAGGACCTTTTTCGTTATAGAAAACGCCCTGCTTTTACAGAAAGTAACTAACAAAATATAAATCCTCCTGAGTCCAACCTTAGTCCTGTCAAGAGGATTTCTTTACATGTTTTTATGCCTGTACATCAAATACATTTTGCAAACTGTCAGAATTTACTGAACCACTATCAGTCAACGGAATCCCTCTTTTGGCATTTCCCCATGCTTCATTATAAATCATGCACATTTCAGTCTGTCGAGCTGCCTCTGCATTTGTTGTATACATCGTCCAGCCATTATTGGAATAAGTTGCCACCATTTCTCCATTCTTGTCATAAAATTCAATATAATCAGTTTGACCAGACGGCATTCTTTGGTACTTAACTTTTCCCTCAAGGATTGTTGCAATTAAATCTATCGGTTTTAGTCCACTCTGCTTGTTTCTCGAAACTGCCTTTAGACCAGACGTAATAATACCTTTTCTGTCTGGTGACACCTCAGATGTATACTTTTTCATAAGCTTATTAAAACCTTCTGATTTATTTTGAAACTGTCCATTTTTAAAATCTTCATAAGCCTGCTCTGTTATTTGCTTTTTATATTCTGCATTGCTAGTGTTACTTTTCTTTTTTGAAAACACATATTTATCATTAAAATCCGGTAAATGTATTCCACCTATGCTATTTGTTCCCGAAAACTTTCGCTGTTGCAATGAAATACTGTTCAAATTTACATTCATTGAAATCACCTCCTCAAATAGTAGCAGAACCACGCAGGATTAAAACTCATCATCCCAATATATTGTTATTGATGGTTGATATGATTTTGTTCCCAAATTTAAAGAACTCATATTTGTAGCGTTAAATGAAATTGTATATGTACCATTTGCTGCTGACGCAAGAAATTTACTCGTTGTCAATGTTTTGTTTGCCTGTCCAGTCCATCCAATTTGTTCCGTTCTTCCATTTGAACTTGAAATTGTTAAAGAGTTACATACAACTGCTCCTGAATAAGACATTGTTCCTGTGTTTACGGTTAATTTTGTAATAATAGCATCTTCCGGCAATCCAGATACTCTAATAGAAACTGTATTAGAATCTCCTCTTTGTCCCGGATTAAGAACTATTGTCATTTTTGACGACGCCTTATATGTCCGGTTTCCTGTTGCAGCAAACACTGTCATTGAAGTTGTTAGCATAAGTGTCATCACCATTACCATTGCAAAAAATCTTCTTACTACTTTTTTTGTTCTCATAAGAGCCTCCTTAATATTCATTTTTTTCAAGCAAAAATGTTTATTTTTACAATAGCAAATTTATATTGTATTAACAATATCCCTTGCAGAATGTGTCCCGTTTTTGCAGAAAATGACCATCCAAATAAAAAATCCCCTTGAATCAAACCTTAATTCAATTCAAGAGGACTTTTCTCTATCGGCTTTTTCCGCTCTTTGCAGGCTCATTCTTTGTTGCATTATCCTTAATCATTGTTTTCTCTGCTTGCTGAAAATACAAATGTCAAAAAAATATTGCTTGAATATAAAAACATATATTCATCAGAAATCAATCTAATCATTTTTTTGTAAACCCGTCAGGCACTCCTTTGTCAGATCAAACAGTACGGAGAATGATTAACAAATACACTTCTCTTGCTGCTATTGAACAGCATATTACACCTCATATGTTCCGTCGTACATTTGCAAGCTCACTGTTAGATGCAGATGTTGACATTCGATATATTCAGGAAATGCTTGGTCATAGTTCTATCAATACAACTCAGATTTACACTCATGTCACTATGGCAAAGCAAAAAAACATATTAACAACAAAACATCCACGAAATAAGTTTAATTTTTAACCTCTGGTCTACCTTAGCTGACTGATAATACCTGATTATCAGTCAGTTGTCTTTAAATCAAATTCTAATATCAAAAAATAACAATTGATGGAAATAAGTATCAGGTTAATCGTGGAATACGCAGAGCCTTCACGCTCCAATAGCTCCCTGTACTGTATAACCAGCTCCTTTGTTATCTCATTTCCATCCACATATTTCAAAAATTTTTTGACATATCTGGTATAGCTTTCAATCGTTGATTTCGATTTTTCTTTATCTGTCAGGTATCCCACAAATGCTGCTAGGTGCTCATTCATTTTTATCTACTCCCCTCGCACAATTATATTATTACGCAATTACGTGTGTCATTTATTATAAAATGCCACATGTATATAACCAATCTGCCGTAGCGATGACAATAGTGTAGAATCAATAAAATAGGGACGCAGGATATTCTCCCACGCCCCAATTACTATCTGGCTTTATCTTCTCTTACCTTCGATACTTTCTCTGCTGTCCCCACTTTCACATCGGCACCACCTCTAGCCTCAAATGCATCGGCATTATACTGATACTCATGTGCTTCAGCCACCATTGGAGTATACACAATCTCAGCATTGACTCTCTCCGGCTCTGCTTCTGCCCTGTCAGGTACATTCTGCTTCTCACTCTTCGTATTCTCCACACGCTTTTCCTTATCTATCTGCACATTCATCGCCAAATTATCCAGCTTATCAATCGAAGCGTCCAGATGCAGCTCCATTGATACAAGCAGTTTTCTCACTGCTTTCATAGGGGTAAGTACCGCCTTTGTGAGAGGGTGTTTCTGTTCCTTCTGCGAATAATCCACCTCCGGCTTATCTGCAAAAGTACGAAATGCATTGGCTGCTGTGTGTCCTGCCTCACGAAGTCCTTTTCCAAGCAATGCAGTTTTTGCTATAGCATTATCCGTAGTTCTGATTGCTCCTCTTACATTCTCCCGGATATTCAGAAGTTTATTCTTTATTTCTAAGAACTCTGATACTCTGTATAATGCTTCTCTTCCTTTTACCTTTGCCTCATCAACTATGCTCTTTGCTGTAGATTTGACCTGTTCTTTCACTTCTAATACCTGTGACTTTATCTGCTCACATCTGGTATTAAGTCGCTCCTGTGCTTCTGACAATGCCTTTTTTGCATTATTGACAAGCGTATCTTCCTGCATTTCCTTAATCTGGTTCTGCATGTTGGTGAGTTCTTCCATCATGGAATCAATCTTTTTCTCCAGACCATCCACATAACTGCATATTTCAAATACGTCATTCACCTGATCTTTCATGGCATTTTTCTTTAATAACTCAAGAAGTTCTCTTATGACCTCCTCATTGGTAAGTGTTTTTCCTGCTTCCATATCCATATCTGTTCCTCCATTCTGTAAATGGGGCAGCCTTGGCCGCCCCTGCAAACTAACAGTTAATTATCGAAAGGGCGTTGCCTCTTTGTCCTTCTCTTTATCGGGATTGCCATGATGTTTCTCTGCACTCTCTCTTGCCTTTTCGTTGCTCTTATCCTTTGCTTTCTCATATTCCGAGATAATCTCATTGTAGAGTCTTTCTCTGAAATCCTTTGTGACCGGATAGCAGACATCCTGATAGATTGGCTTGCCCTGCTCATCCACCTGCTTTGTCTTATAAGAAGGCATTGATACAAAGATTTTCTCTTTACCCTGCACGATATTGATGTTATTTACGATGAAACTGTTTTCAAAATAAATGCGTGCAAGTCCTTTGATGTTACTGCCTTCCCTCTCATAAGGTGTCACAGTTACGGAAAACTCTGGAATTTCCTGTGTTCTGTCCTGCTTCTGTGTCTCCTCTTTCTCCGGTTCCTTGATTCTTGCATAGGCATCAAGGATATTGGTATAGAGTTCCTCACGAAACTCTGCTGTGATAGGATTGCACACATCCTTATAGATCACACCGTTGCTTTCATCACGCTCATTAGAGCGGTATCTAGGCATTGATACGAAAAGCTCTCCCTTGTCCTTATTCTCAAGGATTGCAATATTGGTGATCTTAAATGAATCACCGAATACCACTGTTGCAAATCCTTTGATATTGCTGCCCTCTTTTGCCCTTACTTCGTTTACCTTAATTGAATACTTCATATGCTATTCCTCGCTTTCTTTTTGTTCTTTGTTTTGCTCCGGTATGATAAACTCACACCAAAGCTGTTCTATCTGTTCACAAGACAATCTGCCATTTAACCAGTTGCCAAGTGTAACGACCATTCCGTCCTGCTCATAGTAGAGCCACTCCTGTGTTTCAATGTTCCCCTCATACACGATGGTCACATCAAAATCAGGCATAAATAATCCTTCCTCTGCATCCCATACACAGGCTATTCCCTGTCTGAGTGTCAGATTCAGGCTTTCGACATACACAGACCAGCCGCTTACGACTATCTGAAATTCATCATCAATCTCTGCAATATCATCCTCGATGTCAATTAGCTCTTCCATTTCCGATACTGCCTCTTCTATCTCACCTAACCGGTATCTCTTATTCATCCATCACCGCCTCCTTATAAATGCACCTGACTACAAAACGCATGGTTCCTTTCTGGGAACAGGTAAAAAGAGTTAGTTCTTTTTCATCGCCCTGTGTCTTGATGCTGTTATCATACGGATTTACTACCTCTGTCTCTGTTACCTCATAGATATGCTTCAGCCCATTTTTGTCGGTTATCATCACTTCATCACCTATGGATATCTGACTAAGTGGTGTAAAAAATGTGCCATACCTGCTGCCATTGTGACCGCATAACACACAGTTGCCACTCTCACCGATTTCTGCTGTTTCTTCAATATGACCAATGCCGGCATTAAGTACTTTACTTGTGGTTCCTTCCATTACCGGATACCTGATATCTATGCCCGGTATCTCAATGATACCGATAACACCGCCTTCTTTAAAAATGGCTTCATCCTCTTTACTAATGGAGGTTTGCTCTTCCTCCACATCTGTTTCT
>ERZ860009.113-NODE-113-length-51293-cov-1.682814_pt1 | contig 51293 bp, 49 predicted proteins | sample MGYA00510114_ERZ860009 | MGnify/ENA primary metagenome ERZ860009 (study PRJEB30046, sample SAMN00715177) | human gut metagenome | study: EMG produced TPA metagenomics assembly of the A metagenome-wide association study of gut microbiota in type 2... | reverse complement strand
TGATTTTGGCGGCTGGCGACGCCCGCCGCGGCCAAAGCCTGGTAGTCTGGGCCATTGCCGAGGGACGCGGAGCCGCAGCCGCCATTGGCAAATATCTGACGGCAGTTAAATAAGCGTTCCCCTCTCCTTAACATAGTGAACAGACCCTTACGGTCAGTCGGCATAAGCCGCTGCCATAAGGGTCTGTTCCATTTTCGGCTCCTGCAGGCGCAGGCTCCCACGATTATTTATAACAGAAAAAGCACTTGCCTGCTTCATTACGGCAAGTGCTTTTTATACATCATTCAAATTCCAAACATCTGGCGGCACAGCCTGATACCAGACGCCGTTTTAAAAATTCGCCCGCAGGCAGTCTGGATAGCCTCCTTACTCATGCCATCTTCATAAAAATTCACCAAAAAATCAGCTTCCACTAAAATCTGATAATCCATACCATCGATATTGGTATAAGTATGATGATGCCCAATCAAATAGCATACCCGCTCGCAGACGTCAGGAGCAAAACCTAACTTTGCCAGCAGTTCTGCCGCTGCCGGCGGTCCCTCCAGCTCCTGCGTTTTACCGCTGCATTTACCGGCGCCGAACTTCGCCTCGCCATTTTTGATACCGATATCGTGAGTCAGCGCCGCAGCTTCTAAAATAAACTGCATCCTTTCGTTCAGCTGCTCCTGACGTCCGATCAACTGCGCCAGGGCATGTACCTTAATAAAGTGCTGGATCCGCCGGGCGTCGCCGCCCATATAAGCGATCATAGCTTCCAATAACTGCTGCAGCTGCATTATCTTGCCTCCAAATCACAACTTAAACTACCTGGAAAATATAAAATTTCAAATAATACGTCTCCGGGACATTCCATAAAATCGGATGGTCAGGCGACTGCTGGCGCGCCTCGATCTGCCGCAGCTGTACATTGGCGTCTGCAGCCGCATCATGCAGCATCTGCACAAACAGCTCTTCTTCATAAAATGCGAACAGGAACAGGTCGCCAGATAACCGCCGCGCGGCAGCAGCTTCATAGCCTTTAAATTGATCTCTTTATAGCCGCGGATGGCATTTTTGACCGTACTGCCCGACTTTGTAAACGCCGGCGGGTCTAAAATAATAAAATCATATTCCCGGGACTTATTATTGACCAGCTCTGACAGCAGATCAAAAACATTGGCCTTCAAGCCTTTAACAACTTTATCCAAGCCGTTTTTAGAGGCGTTGGCGTCCGTCATCTGCACTGCCTCGGCCGAAATATCTACAGCTGTTACAGCAGTAGCGCCGCCCGCCGCCGCATTCAGGGCAAACGCACCCGTATGGGTAAAGCAGTCCAGTACATGCTTGCCTTTGGCAATTTTGGCGATTGCCTGGCGATTGTACTTCTGATCCAAAAAGAAGCCTGTCTTTTGGCCGTTCTCCACATCTACATTATACCTGATCCCGTTTTCAACGATTTCCGTCAACGGCTCCCCTGGTTCTCCAGCCTCTGCAAACGCAAACCAGCCCTTATTTTCTTCCATACCTTCCAGCAGGCGGATCTTCACATCGTTGCGTTCATACAAGCCCCTGATTTCCTCACCCTGCTCACGTAAAATCTTGTACAACAGGTTAAAAATCAACTCTTTCCGCACTTCTATCCCCAGTGATAAAGTCTGTGCAACCAAAATGTCATTGAACCGGTCTACTGTCAGACCTGGAAAATGATCGGCCTCACCAAAAATCAGGCGGCAGCATTTAAAATCGGATCCTGGCATTACAGTACGACGATAATCTATCGCATAACGCAACCGCCGTTCCCAGAAATCAGCGTCAAATTTATCATTGGTATTGGTCGAAATCAGGCGCACTCTGATCTTGGAATGGTCATTGACAAAACCTGTCCCTAAATATTTGCCTTTGCCTGTGACCACGTCAACCAGATCACCATTCCGGTACTCGCCCTCAATATTGGTTATTCCTCTGCATAGACCCATGGATGGCCGCTGCGGGCGGCTCTCTCGCCCTTCGGCGTAATATAAAATTTCGTATAAGCTCTCATAATCTGCTCCGTTCTTTTTCAGCTGTACTGCCCCTATGCTGCCCCCAGCTCTTGAAGCAGGCACAGCGCTAGGATTTTTTATTATAGCATATATCCCAATTTAAAAACAGCAGGGAATCTGCTTTCCCAAACTAAGGCCATCCGACGTTACGTCACAATCATAAGCCAGCACTTGTACGCCAGCCTGCTGTGCCCGCTGCAGCGCTTCGGCAAAAGCCGCATGTGTGCGGCGATTCGGTGTAAAACTGGTCACTCCGCGCATCTGGATCACAAAAATCACCGTGGCGGCATAACCATCCCGCACCGCCTGCGCCAGCTCATCTAAATGCTTAATGCCGCGCTCTGTCGGCGCGTCGGGAAACATTGCCACGCCATTTTCCTCCAACGTCACGCCTTTCACCTCAATAAACATTCGCTGCTGCTGCGTTTCTGCATAAAAATCAAAGCGCGAAGCACCATACCTGCATTCAGGCTTCAGCAGCGTAAGACCCGGCAGCAGTTCGCCTGACGCCAGCCATTCGCCCACCACCTTATTCGGCGCCTGCGAATCCATATTGATCAGCATGCTGCCCTTTCTGACAGCAATCAACGAATATTTTGTCTTACGCCTGGGGTCATGATGGCACTCCACGTAAACCACCGCTCTCGGCGTCAGAAGCTCGCGGCAGCGCCCTGTATTCTTCACGTGGCAAACCTCTACCTGCCCGTCCAGCTCGACATGAGCAATAAAACGATTGGGGCGTGCAATAAAGTAACCCTGTTTTATTTCATTATAATGCATTTTCTGCCTCATTTTCTTTAAAAGATGTTTTCATTATACTACACCTAAGGCAAAGACAAAAGGCAGTTCGTCTTAACTTCAAACATATTTATTTCCCCGGCAATAAAAACCGTTTACTTTCAGCTAAATATAAAATAACCCTTACTGCCTTGAATCTCACATTCAAAATCAGCAAAGGTTATTCCTTAAAATACTTATTGATAATTTTACAACAGCCCGGCCGGTATATACCAGTTTCTGGCATCTATCGGCAGCAGATCATTGGCAAAACAGATCACGCCGCCTGCACCTAATTTCAAGGCCCGTTCTCCCTCTGCCACCGGCCGCAGGATATCAAACTTCTTCGTTTCTTTCACCGGGCTTGAGCTTTTGCGGATCGCCAAAGGATGTATGCTGCCATCAACATTCAGCACAAGCTCTACCTCACGGCTGTTAAAGTCACGGTAATAACCAAGCGGCGGTATCTGTCCGCAATTACTGAAGCTCTTGTAGATCTCCATTACCGCCCAGGTTTCCAAAAAGCTCGACGACATTGCCCCTGCTTCCAAGATCTCGGCATTACTCCAGCGCAGCAGATAAGCAGCCAGTCCGGTATCAGTAAAATATACCTTCGGCGCTTTCACACCATATTTTAAATTCGGATGCATGAACGGCTCCAGTAAATATACCAGCCCCGCCGCTGCCAGTACCTTCAGCCACTGCTTCGCCGTTGGCGCAGTGATCTCCGCTTCCTTGGCCAGCGCCGCATAATTGATCATACTGCCGGTATAGCTGGCTGCCGCACATAAAAACCTGTAAAATTGCAGTTCATCATTGACCTGGGTCAGCGCCCTGACGTCACGCTGCAGAAAGGTCTGCACATAGGAAGAGTAATAGTTGTTCCAGTCCTGCTCTGAGGCATTGTTCAGCGCCGGCATACTACCGCGCCAGATCTGCTCAAACAAATCACGCATCGGCAGTATCTCAGCTTCCTGCGCCCGCTGCAGTAAAAATTTTTCTTCCGGCACAAAAGCTCCCGCACCAAGACCGGCTACTTCGGCATGGCTGAACCCAAGCAGATGAACGATACCGATCCTGCCTGCCAGGCTTTCTGTGACGTTCTCCATCAAATCAAAAGCATGCGACCCTGTCAGCCAAAAGTCACCGTTATTGCCATGCTCGTCTACGTACATTTTAATATACGGCAGCAGCTTCGGAGCCATCTGGATCTCATCGATCAAGAGCGGCGGTTTATACCGCTGCAGAAACAGCCCCGGTTCCGTCATTGCCAAGCTGCGTACGTTGATATCGTCCATCGTCACATAAGTCCTGTTGCCTTCTGCCAGCCTGCGCAGCAAAGTCGTCTTTCCTACCTGACGCGGCCCAGTAACCAGCAGCACCTTACAACAACCGCTCAGTTTTTCAATTGTCGTCTCCAAATGGCGTTTGATGTACATCGTATGTCTTCCTTTATTATAAATTTAGAAAAATGGGTTTTTAATAACCTTCTTTTCCTTTTTATCCTTCTTATCTTTCTTATTAGGTGTAAAGCCTTTGCAACGGCTTTGTACTCACTATGTATAACCTTTGTTGATTACCATGTACTACTTTCCCTGACAAATTCCATTCCCAGCCTGTATCAAGCGTTTTAACACACAGCGGCTTTGTTAAAAGCTTTGTTGAAAATCGCACATTTATTTTTAATCCCTGTCGTTACTTTCTGTCCCTGTCAGCAATAGTTCAGCACTAATCAACTAGCAGCTATCTTAAAAGCAATCTGTTGTACTACATACCAACAGTGAAAATAAAATTCAAAATTTTCATGTAAAACTACAAAAATTTCATGCCAAACTTATCCCTGGCAATATTGCGCAGATAAACCATTTCCTCTCGCTTTCGAAAAACCAGAACCCACACCGCATTAGTAACAACCAAACACAAGACCACACCAAGCACAAAGTTAATGATAGTAACCTCGGTGAATAACTTAGTATACAGCCACTTACTGACAACAGATGTCAGCAAAGTCACAGCAGCATATTTGAAATAATCCTTAAAATAGTCTTTCAGTTTGATCTCGATACTGTTCCTAAATAAAACATACGGTTCTACCCAGAAACAAGTCAGTAATGTACTGATAATCCCGCCCCAGATAACTCCGATAACACCGTAATGAATAGTAAGATACACAGAAGCAATCAAATTGATTACTGATTCTGCTAACGGCTTATAACGGTCGTTCCAATACAGGCCGCTGGCATCACGAAAAGCCAATACTGCTTTACGCATATACATCAAAAAAAAATTAATGATAAGCCAATTTACTATTGGTTCCTCAAATAAAAACCGTTTCCCCAGCCAGAGCTCAATAAGTTGATTGAAAAATACATAAAAACCACAGCTGACAATCATCGCCTGCCATGCAACTATAAATTCTATAACCTTAAAAATTTTTACTTTTTTTTCAACAGTTTCCAAAACAATAAGATTACCGATACTTGCAGTTACCGAAGCAAAAAACTGGCCGGCAAAACTGTTGACTGCGCTGATGACCAGATAATAATTACTGTATAAGCCAACAGCCGCTAGGCCAACGAATTTTGATAAAATCAGATTAGAGGTTGAAAAGACTGCCATGCCACCTATTTTATGCGCGATCATAGCCTTAACATTTTTAACAATAGTATTCTTAATGTCGCTATCCAATTTTTTTACTTCTTTATCCTGCAAAAAAGGGTAAACCTGATCAGCTTTTTTAGCCACTGCAAAATTTTCACAAATCGTTACCAGCAGAATCAAAACAATATACAGCCAATAGCTGGGATACACAAGCAAAGCAATAATTTGTAATACCGCCAGCACAATCTGCCCCCGCTTTGATAAATACTATTAATATACTGCTTTTGGTCAGCAATCAGTAAATTGCGTTTATAGGAATAAAAATAACTGACGCCGGTATTCAGTAAAAAAATTACATAGAACCAATGAATATCAGTAACAGCATTCCCTTTGATAAACCAATCCAGCCATGGTAGCACACAAATACCGGCAATAATAATAAAAATACCAATGCCACTATACGTCTTTTGGAATAATCGCATCAAAGCTTTAACTGTTTCTGTGTCTTTTTCAGCCAGCGGCTTATACAAACTATAGACAATGGCTGACCCAACGCCTAACTCTGCCAACGATAACATAGCCAGCAAATTGGTAAATAAACCGTTGATACCTAAATATTCTATGGGCAATGTTCTTATAAAAAATAACCGTACAATAAATTGTAAACTTAATTTTATAACATAAGATATTGTAGAATATTTTATGTTTTTTCCAGATTGCTTGATTCTCATAATTCAACCATTAATATAAAATTCAACTAACTTTTATCTCGCTTTCCAAATATTATCAATGAATAATATTTAGCATTAAATACGTTCATGTGAACATATAGCTCATAATTCATTTAGTATGTGTTGAGTAATTTTCTTAACAACATCTATATTCTCTACATTAAATTTTCTTGCAAATAATGCTTTCGATTTTATCAGATTATTAAAATCACTACTTTTGAACACATAAGGATTTCCATGTTCCCAATCAATATAACGTAAAGCATTATTATATTTTTCATCTATTCTTTTTACCATTGCAAAAAAAGGAGAATTATATACGATTGTCTGAAGAAAAACTTCGTCACAACAAAAGCTATAACGATAATTTCTTTTTATATTTTCTCTTTGATCTAACACATACTTTGCTAAACTATGTGTTATACTAAACCATTGACTACCTTTTCTATAAACGTACCCTTCATCTATTTTACTTATTCCTAAAATATTTTGTACTGTACGGCTTATCCTATTAAATATTTTTGTAAAATATCTATAAAATAAATTTTGAGATCTATAACCGCCAACAAAAAAATAATAATATTTTACTCTTTTTTCAATCACAATATTTCTAACACATTCATCAAAATTTATGAATTCTTTCCCATTATTTTTATCAAAAAATTGATGAATATAATCCTGTGATTTCAAAGGAAGATCAACGCCCGATAGTAAATGATAATAATCATATTGGTTTTTACTAGCATGTTCTAACAAAAACAACTCTACATCTATTTGAGTAGTACCCCCCCACAAAACATTTATCTTTTTAAATATCTCGATTCTAGATTTTTTTACTAAACTTCTAAAATATTCAAAATCAAATTTTTTTACTTTAACATCTATATGTATGTAAATATCATTTCGCATATCATCTAAAAGAATAATCAAATTCTCCAATATCTCAAAATCATTATGTGCAATTATTAAATATGCATGTTTTTTCATATACACACCTTTTATAAATTTTATTTTCTTACTTTTTCTACAAATTCTACAAACATTTTATAAAATGTTAAATTTAAAGAAATTATAATATACATTAATTTATTTTTTGATTTTACATTTAGATTCTTTAATATTTCTAATATATTTTTTTGAAAATACTTTTTTATCATTTCTGAAGTGACACCATTTGTAGGAACGTTAATTCTACCAAAAATAATATCATCTAAAAAATACATATAATGCTTATATAACTGACTATATGCCAAATTCATTAAATCAGGCTTTCTCACTTTTACTTTTTCTAAAATATTCTCACAGGCCAAAATTTTTTCAAAACTTTTATGATATGTTTTCTCATTCATAATACTATTTAATCGTTGACTATAATGATAAAACGCTTCAGGAATTATCGATACAACCGAAGTCTTTTCTAGCACATCTAATATAATCAGCATATCTTCATACAACTTACCTTCAGGAAATCTTACTTCATTAAAAATATTTTTATTATATAGTTTACACCATACTGCATTTGGGAAATTCTTATTATAAAAACACTTCTTTAAAACATTATCATTACCAACAAAAATTCCCTTCTCAAGCTTCTTAATGTAGGTCTGATCTTGTTTATCGATGTAGTAGCCACAAACTACAATATCACCGTTGACTCTCTTTATCTCATTATACAGTTTTTCAAACATATCGGATTCTATCCAGTCGTCGCTATCTACAAACGCAATATAGTCCCCCCCAGATGTGCAAACGTCCAGACCAGCGTTTCTTGCAGAACTTAACCCACCATTCATTTTATGTATCACTTTAATCCTGCTATCAATTTCTTTATATTCATCACAAATTTTACCGCTGTTATCTGTACTGCCATCATTAACTAAAACTATTTCTAAATTTGTATATGTTTGTTTTATTATTGAATCAATACACTGCCTCAAATAAAATTCTGCATTATAAACCGGCACTATTACGCTTATCAAATCATCCATTTATTTCACGCCTTTTGCAGCCAAATTTCCTACTGGAATAATTAACATCTTAATACTTTAATAACATCTTTCTATTCCATTGGCGATATTTTTTCATTTATTATTTCTGATATTTTAGTCACAATTTTATCGGAAGCATTACCATTTTCATACAGTACTACTTTTCTTCTAAATTTAGACAAGTTTTGCAAATAAATTTCTCGATTAAACCTTTCTATATTTTTGATAAGTTCCTCATTACTTTCTGCACATACAAACGGCAACTCTTCAAACCGAAATTTAAAATTTCTGTCTTTGCGATATTCATTAATATCATCAGCATAAATAAATACTGGCTTATTACATAACATCATATCAAACATAATTGATGAATAATCTGTAATTAAAATATCTGCAGCACACAAAAGTTCTTGGCTATCTTCATAAAAACTTGCATTCACTACATAATCTGGTAACTCTATCTCTGTGTCTCTAATATTAGGATGCAATCTTAAAAATATGATCCATTCTCCATCAAATTTTTCTTTTAAAGTCTTCTTCAAACTACCAAAATCTACAAATCCAGCTTGAACATTCCCTTTTCTAAATGTCGGTGCAATTAAGCATATCTTAGTATAAGAATTTAACTTATAGAAACTATACACTTTTTCTTTTAACCAATTTTGTTTATTTATCAACTGATCATTACGTGGCAACCCGAACTCTTCAATTTTCCCTTTATACCAAAAATTTTCTTTTATATCTTTAGATTGTAATTTACTGCCTGATAAAAAATAGTCAATCATTTTAGAATCATGTTTAGCCGAATATATATAGCTCTTAGCAAGATGATTTTCAACTTCTTTTTCTGCTCTTTTTAGCCCAATTCCCCCATGCCAAGTTTGAATATAAATAGTACCATTTGGCTTAAATATATTATAAAAAAAATATTTTCTGCAATTATCAATCCAAACTTTAGCTGTTAATAATTCATAAACGGATTTAATTGAAAAAATTCTGATTTTTCTGATCTTATTAGGCAATATATACATTGATGGATTATCTAATAACCACACAATGTCCACATTTAAATTTCTATTTAATAATTCTTCTACAATATATTTCGGATTATCACTATATCCCTTTCCATAAAAACTACAAACTACAATTTTATTATTTTTAATCTTACAAAAACTACAAATAATATGTAAAAATCCAAAATATAAATAGCCTAAAATTATTATGATCCATTTTATCAAAGTATTATTTTTGATGATTTTTTTTAAATTCACATTTATTCCTTGCTTTCGTATTTATATAATAAGTTTTTATTCATATCATAATGTTCAAAAATATTCAAATTCAGAAATTTAAATGCTAATTCACGCATCCATAAAGCTCTTAATCTATATTTGCTATATTCTAAACTTTTATAAGGATGATGTTTTACGCCCAAATGATGAGTATAAGCAACTGATAGGAAATGTTGTTTACATCGAATAAAAAACAACATATGTTCAGCAAGTTTTATATATTCAGGTTGCCATCCATTTAACTTTTTTATACTATCAGTTTTAGCTATAAAAAAGTTATTTACAAAATCACATTGATAAATATCTTTTTCTAAAAAAAGGTTACCGTTGCTCTCACTTTTAACCAGAACTTTATGCGAAGTTATTTCAATAAATCCATTATATACTTTATTAGTTTCTTTACCATTTAGTAAATCAATAAAATATTTAGGATGTTTCAATAAATGCAAAACACTAAATATACTGTTTAATTCTACTCTTTCATAAACTGATCCACCCAAAATATCCAAATTATATTCTTTTAGAAGTAGTAATCCCTTACTTATATTAGTACGACTATCAAATTCAAAATCATCATCACATAATATAATATAATCAGTTTTTACATGTTCAAGCAGTATATTTCTTCCCTTTGATAAACCTATATCAAATTCAGTAACTATGTAATTTATATTTAGTTTTGAAAATTTTTCCAATATTGCATCTTTATAATTTTCTCTACTGTCGTCTAATATTATGATAGGAATATTGTTCAATTTTTGGTCTTCTATAGATTTTAATAAACACTCTAGACTTTTCAGTCGTTGAAAAGTCTTTATAATTATAGTAATGTTACTCATCTATAAACTACTCCTTCTACAAAAATATTTATACGTTTGTTCTAAAATTTTTCTTGGTGTCACTGATAAAATTCCCCTTATGCAAAATATAAAAGCGATATTAGTTAGACTGCAAAATTTTATCTTATACATATTGGCACAAAATTTATAAATAAAATTCAAATATACTTTCCCATGTCTTCTACTAAGCATTTTTTCACCAGCACATACATTTACTAATATATTCTCTATATTTTTTACTATATACCCTTTTTGCAACATACGTACCCATAGCCAGTAATCTTCAAAATACGGCATATCCTGATAGTTGCCACTTTCTAAAATAGCTTGTTTTCTAAACATTACCGTCACATGATTAAAAGGATTACGCTTTTTAGCAAATTTTAATATTGCTGCTTGTGTTAAAGGAACCTTTCTGTAACCACTAATAATCTGAGGATCATTTTCAAATTCTGCTATCTGCCCACCACATAATGCAAGTTCCTTGTTTTCAATAAACTCCTTCATTTGTAATTCAAATCTTGTTGGCAGAGCTATATCATCAGTATCCATCCTTGCTATCAAATCATATTTGCAATGCCTTACACCATAATTAAGAGCTTCACCCAACCCAACGTTATTTTCTAAGGATAAAACTCTTAATATTGCAATGTACTTTTCTTCGTAATTAGCAATCGCATCATCTAATTCTTTAGTTAATGGTCCGTCTTTAATCAATACAATTTCATCTGCAGTTATAGTTTGGTTTAGTATACTGTCTAATGCTCGCTTCAGGTATTCCGGGTTTTCTTTATAGTAAACCGACATCAACACGGAAAATTCCACTTTTATTTAACTCTTCGGTACTGCTTTTTGTCAGCAGAACTTTGAATGTCTGCAGCATGATCATCAGGTCTGTTTTGACGCTGACGTCCTGTATATAAAGCAAGTCGTATATCATCTTGTCATAGGCACTGGTGTTGTATTTACCTGCTATCTGTGCCAGGCCCGTGATGCCTGGTTTTACGTTGTGGCGATAGTCATATTCAGGTTTTTGGGCAATAAACTGCTTGACGAAGAATGGTCGTTCCGGCCTGGGGCCGACGATGCTCATTTCGCCTTTCAGCACATTGAACAGCTGCGGTAGCTCATCAAGTCTGGTAGCCCTCATAAATCTGCCGAATTTTGTGATCCTTGGGTCCCCTTCCGCAGCCAGTACCGGCCCGCATTTTGCTTCCGCATCCTGCTTCATGCTGCGGAATTTATGTACAAAAAATGTCTTACCGTATAGCCCCACGCGCTCCTGTGAATAAAGCACCGGTCCTTTACTGTCCAGCTTTATCATAACTGCTGTTATCAGCATGACTGGCGATAGTATAATCAAAGCAGTTACCGCTACGGCAATATCTAAGATCCGTTTCAGTACTCTCTGTTCTGCTGTCAGCAACATACGTGTTACACGCTGCATCGGTATATCATCAACCAATAAAAAGCCTGTATTCTTGCATGCCAGTTCATACAGTGTCGGTACAAAAAATATTTGTTTCTTCGTGCTTCGCGCATAACGCAGTATTTTTTCTTTGTCTGCTATCGGCAGTTCCGCGCCAATAAAAACATAGTAGTTAGCGTCGATAAGCTGCTTCCAGTTGGTCTGTTGACAGCTGTCACAAACAGACTGCAGCGCCTGCTCCAGACCATAAGTTTTGGCAAGTTTATTCTGGATACGGGCTGCTTCTTCACCGGCTGCAAATAATACAGCCGTCTGCTTGGGAAAGTGCTTCCATTCCCACTGGTGACAGATATATTGCCAGATTGCCAGCAACACAAAAGAAAATACCGCTGAATAAACAAGCACAACACGTGAATAATCAAACTGACGAAAAAAGAAAGTCATGGCCATCGCTATGATGTAAATATTGGTCACCGCTACCAATAGATTCAGAAAAATATCTACCAGCTTTTTGCGGATCAGACTGAACAAGCCATAAACGTTGAACATAAAGAACATCATGATGACCAGGATCGGCAAAAATTCCAGATGGAAAGCTATCTTATCCGTTTGTTTATTACCAAGTTCCAGTACCATAGCGATGCGGTAGCCAGATACAAACAAATTATGTCGCCTATGATCAAAACTATCTTGCCAGCAAAGAACTGTAGTATCTCACTGAATTTCCTCTATTCATAACCATCTTTAAATTTGTATTTTATAGAAAATCAAAAACTTTCTATTTTAAAATATTTTATTATTTTATTTTACAGTCAAATATATATTATCTTATCACTTTTATTATAAAAAATCCACCGTTTATGTGTCCTATTCATCAAAACATCTTAAATTTAAAGCCAAGTATAGAAAACAAAAAGACAGTAACCTTAAAGGTTACTGCTCTTTTTACATTATTCGTATTTTATTTAAATTCTACTTTTAAATGCTGTCGTTCTACTAACCTTTGGAATTTATATTTCGGATAACCAACCATTAAAGCGCCTACTATTTTTTGCTTAGCCGGCACTTCTACCAAGTCAAGCAATGGTTTATATCCGGCTATACCACAGGTTTGGATAAATCCGGCAATAGTCGTTCCCATACCGATAGTCGGTGCATAAAGCTCCGCATAAGCCCAAGACTGTTCTGCATTGCTAACACCAGTTGTATTTAATCTACGGGCCAATGCAAAAATCACCATCGGTGCGTTGCGGGCAATAATATCCTGACCACGCTCGCGATAAGCTCTCAATACAGTAGTAAAATATCTGCTGTTAGAACTTCCTTCTGCAATTTCCTGTTCCATCCACTGTGCTGTAGCCTCAGCAATAGCTCTGATTTTTTCCTTATCACTGATTACTATATAATACATTCCCTGTGAATTACCTGCTGTTGGCGCATAGCGGCATACTTCAAGCAGTTTACGTACATCTGACTCAGTTGGTGGCTGCGGTTTAAACATACGAACTGATCGACGCATACGCAAAAAATTATATGCAGTTTCAGCATCTAAAACAGGCATCGGCAGTGGTAATTGTTCTTCTAGCGGCACATATTTATTATCCATAGCAGCCGTTGGGCAAATAGCAACACAATGGCCGCAGCTCATACAACCTCTATCAAAATTGCATTCAGGTCCAAGCTCTCCCATTGATAAAATACATGATGGACACGCCTCTACACAAATACCACATTTTATACATTTATCATAATCAACTTTCAGTAAGTCCATCTTCTAGCACCTCAATCTTCGAAATGAATGAATTCCAATCCGCTGAAGTCAGTATAAAATTGTGCATTTTTAAAAGCTTTGGCACATAATTCTTTATCTTTATTAACAACACCGTCAGCATTGGCGATTCCCAAATAAGCACAAGCAGACTGTGCTGCAAAAGTTTGAGCATGTTCCAATAATGCCTGCTTATCAGAATCGGCAATAGTACCTTTATTGGGATAAACATCAGTAGCCACCAAAATAAAAATCAACTGCTCACCTTTCTTAGCCACTACATGTGGAATCTCACTTTTATTAGGTTGAGCGAATTCTATTTCAAAACCTTTTTCAGTAAGATGCTGCAGCAATACCTGTAATCCAAACTCATGAATTTCTTGAGTATTCATTAACTCAAATGCCATGAATCATTCTCCTTTGCTATATTATAGCTTTATTATATCATAAAAAAGCTATCTATCTCCAGCGATATTCTAAGTACTGTTATCCAACAAAATATTATCACAAACATTTAGATAACAAAATAAAAAGCCTGCTTTTTTAGCAGGCTCAATTTACTGGCTCCCCGAGTAGGACTCGAACCTACAACAACTCGGTTAACAGCCGAGTGCTCTACCGATTGAGCTATCGGGGAATAAGTCTTTCAACGAAGAATATTATATTACTCTACGATGTTATTGTCAACGTTTTTATTTAACGCGTCAGCTTGTAAATAAGCGCGTTACAAATAGCTGCAGCTACATTACTGCCACCCTTACGGCCACGAGCAACTATATAAGGAATACCAGTTTTCATAATGATTTCTTTAGATTCCACAACATTGACAAAACCAACGGGAACACCAATAACAAGCTCAGGCTTAATCCTGCCCTCTTTTACAAGTTCATCTAAGCGTACTAAGCCGTAGGAGCGTTACCAACAGCAATAATTACAGGCCCCTCTACTTCACAAGCTTTTTCCATACAAGCAGCAGCACGTGTAGAACCAGCTTCTTTCGCTCTTTCTGCCACATCAGCATCTGCCATAAAGCAAACCGCTTTGCCGCCAAGCTTATTTAAACCAGGTTTATTTATCCCCACGCAAGCCATATTAGTATCAGTAACTATAGTAGCGCCCTTTTTCAGTGCTTCTAAAGCTTTCTCTACTACACCATTCGAAAAATGCAGCGTACGTGCATAATCAAAGTCAGCAGAGGTATGAATAACCCTTTTTACAATACTAACTTTCTCTGGATCAAGCTGGATCTCCCCCAATTCTTCAGCAATAATCTCCATACTGCGTTTTTCAATATCAGCCGGTAACACATTTTGTAATTCCATATTACTATCACCTTTCTTCAATTTATTTTTCAATTCCTACTCTTGCCGCTATACCATTATCAAAAGGATGCTTACGCTTACAAACCTCAGACACATAATCTGCTAAATCAAGTAAAGCTGAAGACGGGTTCCGTCCAGATAAAACAACCTCTAAACTCTGCGGCTTATTTTTCAGAAAATCAATTAATTGTCCTTCATCAAAAACACCTGTATTACAAGCACCTATAACTTCATCAAGAACCAATAATCGTACTTCTTCCTGTTCCAGTTTGGTCTTAATTCTAGCAAATAACCGCATATGCTCCCGCAGGACTTCCTGTTTCTCATCCGCAGTCATCTGAAAAGTAAATTTTTTAGTTTCTTTACCCCTTAAGACTTCAATATTTGAAAGCAATTCTAAAGATTTCAATTCTCCGGTAAGACGGCTTTTTAAAAATTGTACGAATAATACTTTATTGCCATGCCCCGCACAACGTATACTTAATCCTAGACAAGCAGTAGTTTTACCTTTCCCGTCCCCGCAATAGATATGAATTAACCCATGCTCCATCTTACACACCGGCTTCCAAAATCCATAAATTTTTTTCATATCAATATTTTCACGTATACTATTTGCCAAAATATCATACTGCTGCTTTTTATAATCATTAAAATTAATAGTTTTAATATCGTCTGGCTTCATACCCTTTTTAGCAAGTAAAGCTTCCACCACAGATTTAGCAATACCTTCACCATCAAATACTCCATGCACATATGTACCATATACGTTCATAGTATCACTAACATTCTGAGATCCTTCTGGACTTATTTCACCTGCTTCGTGAATAGGTTTCATCAATGTCAACGATTTACCATCATCAAAATTAGTTATGCCGGAATGTATTTCATAACCATAAAAAGAGCGGCCGGTTAACGCGCTGAAAATACCTTTTACTTTGCCAAAATATCCATCTACCTGAATAGTGCGTTTTTTCTCAGCAAAAATGGTTTCAACATCCAAAAGACCTAATCCTGCAGTATCTCCGCCTTCTTCTACTCCATATGGATCCGAAAGATTCTTCCCCAACATTTGATAACCGCCGCAAATACCAAAAACCACTGTACCAGCATGAGCGCGTTTCATTATCTCTGCTTCCAATCCATTTTGACGCATCCATTTTAAATCACCAATAGTATTTTTTGTTCCCGGAATAACAATCATATCCGGATTTTTCAACTCTGAAACTGATTGCACATAACGCAGCGATACACCTGGTATAAGTTCAAAAACATTGAAATCAGTATAATTAGACATTCTTGGAATACGGATAACAGCAATATCTACTGCCTGTACTTCTGTATGTGTAGTTAACCGTTCTGATAAACTATCCTCATCTTCAATATCTACATGCAGCATTGGCAATACACCAACAACAGGCACCCCCGTTTTCTCTTCTATCATTTTCAAACCAGGACGCAATATCTCGACATCACCGCGAAATTTATTGACAATGATACCTTTAACCATCGCTCTTTCATCTTCCTCAAGCAACATTAAAGTTCCGTAAATAGAAGCAAAAACACCTCCTCTGTCTATATCGGCAACTAAAAGCACCGGTGCTTTTGCCATCTTTGCCATACCCATATTAACTATATCCTGTGATTTTAAATTGATTTCGGCTGGACTTCCAGCACCTTCGATAACAATCACATCACTACTTCGGATAATTGACCATATGCTTTCATAATATCAGGGATCAAATTTGTTTTAAATTTGAAATATTCTGCAGCTGTCATAGTTCCAATAGCTTCACCATTAACAATAACCTGTGAGCCTGAATCACTGGTTGGTTTCAGCAAAATAGGGTTCATCAAGGCACTTGGTTCAATGTTGGCCGCTTCTGCCTGCACAACCTGCGCTCTTCCCATTTCTGCACCATTACGAGTAATAAATGAGTTCAATGCCATATTTTGAGATTTAAAAGGTACTACTTTATAACCATCTTGATTAAAAACACGGCATAAACCAGCTGTCACCAAACTTTTACCGGCATTAGACATTGTTCCTTGTACCATTATAGCTTTAGCCACGCATATCACTCGCTCTCATTAAAAATGTCAGGATATCCTGATAATTATTTATTTTTACTGGTATAGCAGCAGTATTGATTTGTGCAGCAACTACAGGAACTGCATTTTTATTATGTTTTCCATTAATAGAACTTGTTACATGATCACCACAAATAACAATGCGTAAAGGTTCCTGTATATTATTTATAATTTTCTCTAAAAACTCTTCGTCAATAGCACTTATAAACTCAGCTTTGCTCTGATAATCATATCTGTGTGCTGCTTCATCTGCACCGTTAAAATGCGTTAAGGCAAAATCATGTTCTTTCAACATATTTAAGGTCGCTGTTGCCTTGGCAGCAATATCAGTATCTATATCCGCTGTCACTCCAGCGATTTTAGGAGCCGTCAAATGCAATCCTTTTGCAATGCCTCTGACAATTTCTGCTTCGCAAATTGCTGCACCTTTCAACCCATGCAAAGCTTGAAATCCAGGCAACGTTTTACGTTCTGAAGGCCCCCAGGGATAAAGCATATAACGAATGTCATCATGGTTAAAACGTTCCAGCCTTTTCGCTGTTCCTTCAATAAAATGCTTTAACAGCAAAGACTGCTGTTTTAATTCTCCTAAAAGTAGGTCAACATTCTTTCCCATACTCTCGTGAGGCGGAGAAATAACACAATTGTCCAAAATCCTTCTGTCTTTATCTAAAATCAACAGATTACGATACATAGACAAATGCATAAATTCTATGCCCTGCCAAAACTCATCGCATGCTTTAGCTGCTTCTGCCATGCTTTCTGCCGAAAGTCCCTGACCATTAAAAGATACCAGCGTATTATCTTTGTTTATTGAAACCAGGTTACAGCGTAATACCATCTCATATTCCGAAATATCCCTACCATGCGCCAACAATTCCAAATACGCTCTATTTGTTGGGAAATCCCGCTGCTGTACACCAAGCAAGCGCAAAATACAACTCAAACTTTCAGGAATGAAATCATTCTCACAAATGCTTACTTCACTGTATGTTCCCAGCTTAATAAGAGTATCGATATTTTTATGTTCAGCATATTGGAAAGGTGTCAATCCATTCAAAGCAGGAATATGATCATCACCTAAGCCATCAATAATTACCAATAATGAGCGCATTACGTCTAACTTCCTTTATCGCTTTAATTAAAGCCCGATTTGTATATCGTGTTTTTACTGCAATCCGATAATACGTTGGCCCCAAATTATGGTAATTATTACACTCTCTAATCAAAAAGCCATGCTTACGTAAAAGTTCTGCCAAATTTTCAGGTTTCTCCAATTTAAAAAATATATAATTGGCCTCAGAACCAAATGTTTTTGCTCCCAAGCCTTCCAATTGTGCAGTAAGATACTGCCGTTCAACACGAATCAACTCTTTGCTGGCCAGTAAGTAATTTTCTTCATCTAAAGCCGCAATACCAGCTGCTTGTGCCGGAATAGAAACATTCCAGTCCTGACCATTTTCATGCAGTCCTTTTATCAACGACACATCAGACGTCATGCAATAACCTAAACGTAAGCCTGGCATCGCATATGTTTTTGTAAATGCTTTCAATATAATAAGATTGTGATATTTATCTAGTTTCGAACATAGCGAATATGCTTTATCGCCATCCACAAAATCCATAAAGCATTCGTCTAATAGCAGCTTTGTACCTGTACGGCAGCATTTTTCCAATACCTCCAGCAATAAATCTTCATCTATTAATTTCCCAGTCGGATTATTAGGATTGCATATTACGACCAAGTCTACTCTGCTATTGATTTTTTTCAGCAGATCATATCCTGCAATAAAGTTTTTTTCTTCCTGCAATTCGTAATAAGTAAATTTACAATCAACTGTCCGCAAAGCTTTTTCATAATCAGCAAAAGTTGGAGCCAATAATACAGCACGGCCAGGCTTGACTGTTAAGGCAAGTTTAAATAAAACATCAGCAGCACCATTGCTTATGAAAAGATATTCTTTTTTTATATTCAAATATTTAGCTAATTTCTCTATTAGTTCCCTGCATAAAGGATCTGGATAATTAACGCAGTTTTTGATTGAATTCTTAATAGCCTCTTTTACAGATACAGGTAAACCTAATGGATTAACGTTTGCTGAATAATCAACAATATTTTTCCCTAAGCTGTTATTTTGCTCACTGTAAATATCTCCACCATGTACAGATTTATACATATTTTCCACCCTTTAGCTTTTAATAAAAAGCTCCAGTAAATAAATTAATGCAAAAACTAAAATACTTAAAACAGCTGTCATATACATCAAATTATTAGTCTGGACGATATCTTCCGGTTCAACTTGTCTGATATCATCACCAATAGTATCTTTAGGCACCCATTTTCCAAAATAAAAATGTCCGCCGCCTAACTGAATATGAAGGGCGCCAGCAGTTACTGATTCCGTCATTGCAGAATTAGGACTTAAATGATTGTAACGGTCACGTTTAAAAATCTTCCAGGCTTTTTTTGCATCCAAACTTAAAAGATAAGCTGCAACTATCATACATATTCCAGCAACACGCGCTGGAATATAATTAGCAAAATCATCTAATTTTGCCGCACAACGCCCAAAATATAAATATTTGTCATTTTTATAGCCAACCATGGAATCCATGGTATTTATTCCTTTATAAAGAAACGCAAGCGGAGCTCCGCCGATAAACATATACAGCATTGGAGCAATAATCCATCTGCAGTATTTTCAGCAACAGTTTCAACTGCCCCTTTAGTCACTTCTGATTTTGTAAGTTCTTTAGTATCCCGTCCAACTATCCACGAAAGTTTCATTCTAGCATCTGTTAAATCATTATTTTTTAACGCAGTATAAACTTTCATACTTTCTTCACGTAAACAACGCGTTGCAAAAATTTGATAACACATAAAACTCTCTACAGCAAAAGCCAACCACGGATTGATTTTTTCTGCCAAAGCTAATACTAAAAATGGAACACAAAACGAAAAAGCAAGCACTAATATTACTAATACAGCGCCTCCTACCAATAAGCCACGCGAGCTTTTTCCAAAAATACTGCGTAGCAGCTTTTCTAAAAAGCTTATCAAATTTCCAATTAAACAAATCGGATGAGGCAGCCAACGCGGGTCGCCAATCAGCAGGTCTAAAATAAAGCCCGCTATAATGGCAAATAAAAGCATCATAATCCAATTCCCCTTAAATAAATACTAACAGCTAAAACCATCAGTAGATCAATCCCGTTTTTTTGCAAATTCATCACAGGCACGATAAAATTTCGTGCAAAATTTATATTTCCCCATAAGTGAATGTGTGGATAGCCAGCATACAGAACTTTATTAGCATGACTACAACTCCATTCAGAAATTCCTGAAGCTTTCAAGGCTAAAAAATCATGCCCATTATTATTACTGTCGGAATAATGAAACTCATGTCCATTTATTTTCTCACCGATTTTGCAAAAAACATTATCACTTTCAGCAGTCAATGTTATATATCCAAAGCGGTTAAGCTTTGCCGTCATAAAGGTTTCTCCGCTTATTGCACCTGTCCACTCATAAATCTCTCCCGAAGCTGCTTGAAAACGCTCCAAAAGATACATGAATCCACCGCATTCAGCAAAACAAGGCTTACCTATTTTTAGAGCAGTTTTAATGCTTGTACGCATTGATATATTCTCTGCCAGCTCTTTTGCATAAAGCTCAGGATAACCTCCTCCTAAAATTATTCCATCACATTCTGGCAATTCTTTATCAACAAGAGGACTAAACGTTATTAGTTCGGCACCAAACTCCTGCAATAAATCTAGAGCGTCCTGATAATAAAAACAAAAAGCTTTATCCTGTGCTATTGCTATTTTTACTTTAGCTACACTTGCAACAGGCTGTTCTTCATAAACAAGATCCTCAGCACTGTTTGCAATACCCAGCAATTCATCAAAATCAATAGTCTTAACTGCCTGTTCTGCTAATCTGCTGATAATTTCCTGCAAATCACCAATTTCTTCTGCGGTTACTAATCCCAAATGTCTGCTTTCAAAATTGCAATCATCCATATGAGGCAAATAACCGACTAATTTAACACCTGTTTCCAACTCAATTACTTCTTTATAAAACTTATAGCTCATAGCAGTGACATTATTAAGTATTGCGCCTCGTACATTCGCGTCAGGTCTGAATTCTTTAAAACCTTTTATTAAAGCTGCCAAAGACAAAGCTGCACCTTTTCCATTGATGACTAAAATAACCGGCGTTTTAGTTACATGAGCTAAATCATAAGCACTGCACTGCTCTGTTTTACCCATACCATCATAAAATCCCATAGCGCCTTCAAGTACGGCTATATCACAATCACAAGCATTTTTTGCCAGCAAATACTTTGTTGTTTCCCTGCCTAACATAAATAAATCCAAATTACGTGACTTAGCACCAATTACGCGCGAATGAAACATTGGATCTATATAGTCGGGACCAGATTTAAAGGCGGCTACTTTGTACTCCTGATCAAGCAAAGCTTTCAGCAAGGCACATACTACAGTAGTTTTTCCACTGCCACTATTTGGGGCAGCAATCATGAAACGAGGCAAAAACATTTCAGACATTTTACTCACCCTTTTTCAACGCAGTCATTATATAAACAGGGTTTTGGGCCATCATCAAATTATATGCCCCTAGTTTTTTACCACGGGCGGCAAAAACATTAACAATCTCTAAATCATACTCTGAACGGGTTTTATAATATTCAACAACTTCTATTAGTGTTTCTAGTGTAATTGCATTGATAACAACCCGGCAGTCAGAATTCTTTGTATAAATAATATCAAGCATTTTGCATAAGTTACCACCGCTGCCGCCAATAAATACGCAGTCAGGAGCAGGCATATCAACAATTTGTTCCGAAGCTTCTCCGGCAACAATATCCAAATTATTAACAGCAAATAACGCTTTGTTTTTCTCAAGTAATTCCAATGCCAAAGGGTTGCGTTCAAATGCCCATACACGTCCAGCTTGAGCCTGCAATGCCAATTCTATCGAACAAGAACCTGTTCCCGCACCAATATCGTAAATATTATCCGTTACTTTTGGCATCAATTTGGAAATTGAAACAGACCTCACCTCTTGTTTCGTCATTGGAACTTTACTGCGAATAAAAAGATCATCATTTAAACCATGGACAGTGTATTTAAAGTCATTAGCATGTTCATTCAAAATCATCATCACAGACAAAGAAGGAAACTCCAATTTACTGATTTCCAACGCCGTACCATAAGTGATTTTTTCTTCTGGATAAGAAAGGTTTTCACCAACATATACCTTTACATCTGCCATACCATGATCACAAAGTTTCAGGCATAGTTGATTAGGAGAATGCTCGCCTCCGGTAAGTGAAAATACTTTACTGTTTTGCGCTACTGCAGCAATTAGATTTTGATTTCTGCCATGCATACTGACAATTTTAGCATCATCCCAAGCTATATTTAATTGTTGAGAAAAATAGACCAAGCTGCTGATGCCACAATATCTGCGGCATTCACAATCAGCAAGCTTACCAGTAATCGTCTTGGCTAAACTGAAAAAGCCTACATCACCAGAGACTAACACTGCTACAACATCTTTTTCAGCATCAGCTTTTTGACATATTTCAGTAATTTCTGATGATTTTATGGTGTCAAAAAGACGCTTCCCTGCTCCAAAAGCAGCAAGCATCCTTTTATCGCCTATCAAAATATTACTTTCTTCAATAGCCTGGCGAGCCTGATTTGTTAAAAGCTCTGGATTACCTGGCCCAATGCCGACGATATTTACACGTAACATATTAAATCTCCTTTTATATTTTTTACTTACAACTACCATATCGGTCTTTAAGTAATTTTACTATCTCACTATAACCAGTTCCAAGCTCTTCGCCATTGCGGGCAATGACTATTAATTTAGCACCTGCTTTTGCAGCCGCCTGCGCCTTCTCCTCAAAACCGCCAACGCTACCGGAATCTTTTGTAACTAAATATCTGCTGTTATACCTTTTCATCATCTCTATATTAAGCAATTCAGAAAAGGGCCCCTGCATACAAATGATATTAGCTGGCTTATAACCAAGCTCTAACGCTTTACTTAAAGAATCCAGCATAGGCAAAACTCTTAGCGCAATACGCTCTTTATAATCAGGAACAGAAGTAAACTCCTGCAATGTTTTACTGCCTGTAGTCAGAAAGATATTACCTTCCGTATGGCTCAATAACTCAACAGCTTCATTAAAATCTTGGACTATAATACAGTTTTTATGTTCTTCAGCAGCTGGTCTTACCAATCTCAAATATTCACAGCCAGTTTCTTTACAGGCCTTTTGTACTGTTGACGTAACTATCGTAGCATATGGATGAGTTGCATCAATCACACAATCCGGTTTATTTACTGTAATAAAATTCCGATTGCAGCCAAATCCATACGCTCTACCATTACATGAAGATTAGTTTGTGCTTCAATCAGACTTGCACCATAATCAGTTGCCACAGAAGCATAAAGGATTATATCAAGTTCAGCCATAAACTTAATCAGATTACGACTTTCACTGGTTCCGCCAATCAGCCAAACTACCGGTTTCATTACAGTTTATAACCTCTAGGAGTTACTAATTTACCATTAATAACTTCTGTTTGCGAATTGCCGATAATAACAGTAGAAAACATATCTACTTCTTTATCACGTAATTCCTGTAAAGTAGTGATTTCATAATTTTCACCATCACGCCCAATGTTGCGTACAATGCCTGCCGGAACATCAGGACGTTGATTTTTCAGCATGATATCACAAGCTTTCTGTAGATAATCATGACGTTTAAAACTGGATGGATTGTATAAACAAATACAGAAATCTGCCTGTGAAGCACAATCTAAGCGCTTTTCAATTTTTTCCCATGGGGTAAGCAGATCGCTTAAAGAAATCAGGCAAAAATCACTGATAAGCGGAGCTCCTAAAACAGCAGCGCCTGAACAAGCAGCTGTAATACCGGGAACAACTTCAATTTCCAATTCTGGATGTTCTGCTGCTACTTGATACATAATCCCTGCCATGCCATAAACCCCGGCATCACCACTGGAAATCATCGCTACGGTTTTGCCTTTTAACGCTTCTTCTATAGCAAGCTTGCAACGATCTACCTCTTTACGCATACCAGTAGTCAAAAATTCCTTGCCTGTAAAATCATTTTTAATAAGATCGATATATACATGATAACCTGCAATAACATCACAACTTTCCAAAGCAGCTTTAGCTCTTTGGGTCATTTGTTCGATACCACCTGGTCCAAGACCGACAACATAAACTTTTTGCGTCATATTAATTCTCCTTCAAACATACATTCAAGATAATTTTTCAAAGTCAAGTACAATATCGGCTTCAGCAACAGCTAATGTTACTCCATTCAAACTGCATTTTGATGAAATTATACTGCCGTTATTGGCCGCCAATACTGCTGAACGCTCGCAAACATTACTTACGCCTACAACTGATTTCACAAAATCAGAACTACTGAATTCACCTGCTGCATTTTGTAATTCTTCAGCAGTAAAAAAACTAATTTCCCAATTATATTTAGCTGCGAAATTCAACAGGCCAGCCTCATCTTTTTTTAAATCAACAGATGCCACACCAACGATAGTACGTAAGTCTATACCAAGTTCTTTCAGTTTCGGTAAAACTAAAGTTTCTATACTTTCTAACGTTGTTCCGCGACGACAGCCGATTCCCAAATAAATATTTCTGGGCCAAAGCTGAACCGTTAAATCAAAAGGATTCACATTTCTATTTTTTGTAATAGCCAAACCTGTAACCCCTTTGTCTTTAAGAACAATCTGGCGTGGTAAGGCACTAATAATTGGATAATCGGTAAAAAGTCCAACTTCCTGTCCATCTACTAACGCAGCGGCAAAATCTTTCGCTGCTTTCATACTGTTAATAATCATATTATTGCGTGCCGCCCACTCGTCTACAGCAAAAAGCTTATTCACATCTGTAGCTGTAGTAACTACGGGAGTAGCTTTTATTACTTTCGCTAAGACTTTTGCAAATCCATTAGCACCGCCAATATGACCTGATAATAATGGTATAACGAAGTTTCCGCCTTCGTCTACAGACAATACAGCAGGATCAACTAATTTATTCTTTATATACGGAGCTATCGTCCTCACTGCAATTCCTACCGCTCCAACAAATACAATCAGCTGGCACTCCTTAAACGCATACTCACAAGCTTTATTATGATCGTCCATCGCTTCCAAAAATATTTTTTCTTCAGCAAATTTTGGCATAGTTAAACATCGCACTTCAAAATCAAACTTTTGCAGTGCTTCACCAATATTTATACTTAGCATTGCTCCACGTCTGGTAAAGGAGTATACTACAGCCTTCATTTTATTTTACCTCTGGCTTTAAATCCAATTTGCTGGGATCAGCAGCACGATATCCATGTGCAAAAGTAGGATTATAGAGTTCGCTGCGGTCATAAATATTGCCTAAAAAGTTTCCTACTGTAATCAAAGCTGTTTTAGTAATATTATGTTCTTTCGCAGTTTCTGCCAAAGTTCCTACTGTGCAACGGCATACTTTCTCATCAGGCCATGAGGCTTTATAAACAATAGCAGCCGGGTATCAGCAGTGTAGCCGCCTGCAATCAATTCCTTCTGCAATTTTTCTAACATACCGCTGGAAAGAAAAATAACCATTGTTGCTTTATGAGCTGCATAATCAGCGATTTTTTGCTTATTAGGTACCGGTGTACGTCCTTCCATACGGGTAATAATAACAGATTGACTAACATTAGGCAAAGTATACTCTGCATCTAAACAGGCAGCCGCCGCACAGAAAGAACTTACACCCGGAACAATTTCAAAATCAAGATTATAACTGCGCAAAAGATCTATCTGTTCACGATGAGCACCATAAACACTTGGGTCACCAGTATGCAAACGCACAACCAATTTACCGGCCTGTGCTGCCGGAACCATAGCTGCAATGACCTCTTCCAAAGTCATTTTAGCACTGTCCATAATAATGCATTCCGGTTTTGCATAGTTCAAAAGCTCCGGATTAACCAATGAACCGGCATAAATAATAAGATCAGCCTTTTCCAAAAGTTCTTTACCTTTAACAGTAATTAAATCAGCGGCACCAGGCCCTGCACCAATAAAATAAATCATTATTTGTCAAACTCCTTTTCTTTAACCAAGATTACAGAAAAATAGCTGCTGTTAGGATCAATCTCATTAAGATCACGGTACACTTTTTCTCCCGGTAAACCACAGCGTTCAACCATGGCTGCATTCTTAATCAACCCGCGTTCTTTTAATTCGTCACGTACTCTGGCAATTTCACTGGCAGATTTCATTAATACCTTATTACCAGGTCCATCAAGAAATTTAGATGCTTCTTTATAACTGCCAGGCAGCACAATAAGCGGTTCTGCCCTTTCACATAAAGACACATTCAGCTTTGCCGCGACAGCACAAATAGAAGTTACACCTGCAACCAATTCGGCATCATAGCCAGCTTTTAAAACAAGCTTATGCACATAAATGCAGGTTGCGTATACTGTAGGACAACCAAGAGTAATGAAAACAACATTTTTGCCTTCATCAAGCAATTTTATTACAGCATCGGCGCCCTCCTGATGAGCTTTATCCATTACTGCCATATCTTTTGTCATCGGCATATAAATAATAAGCTGTTCTTTTTTATCAAGATCAACTACCTGATTGACAATATTTTTAGCAGTCATGACATCGGTATCACCTTTAGGCAAAGCAACAACGTCACATTCTTTGAGCAGACGCACTGCTTTTAAAGTCAATAATTCCGGGTCCCCCGGTCCGATACCTACACTGTACAATTTACCTCTCATGTTTTTCATCCTTCCTGTTTGTCCTTTAAATGTAATTTAATTAGTTCGTCAGCAGCTGCTGTTTTTCCTAAAATACCATATACGTTAGAAAACATCAGTGCTGCCGTTTTTATTTTACCATGCACGCGATGCTGCATGTAAAAATCAATACGTTCAGTAACACCACTTATTACTTCTTCAAAAATACCTTCACGCTGCAAAATCTTCACTACTTCATCTGTAGTCGGACAATCGATAATTTCTTTACCAACTTCCACTTTAGCACCGGTAAGCAGTGCCAAAAGAGCCATTAACTCTGTGCGGCAATCAGCATATTTTGAATGGGTATTCATCACACCTTGCCCTAGTTTTACCAGCTTTCCTGAATGGCCTATTAACAGCAAGGTCTCAAAACCCTTATAAACCGCATAATCTAAAAGTTCCCCAACAAAATTACTGCAGGTCACGGCATCATCAATATTAAGTCCCAGTACATCACGAGTAAAGTCTTCTCCATAATTGCCAAAAAACACCAGCAAATTTTATTTCCAGACGCTGCCTGTGTATCAATTTCCACATACATTGTTTCTATCAAAGCTTTTTCACTCATTGGTTCAACAATTCCACTGGTTCCTAAAATAGAAATGCCACCTAAAATACCTAAACGTGGATTGAAAGTTTTCTTGGCAATTTCAACGCCTTCAGGAGCTGAAATAGTAACTTTTAACCCTTGTTCATATCCTGCAGACTTCATTACTTTTTCAAGTTCGTAAACAATCATTTTCCGAGGTGTCGGATTAATGGCAGGTCCATCAACATTACAGGCCAATCCTGGTTTAGTTACATAGCCAATGCCAATACCGCCTAATAAATTTATCCCCTTTTCTGCTGTTTTTTCTACAGTAGCATAAATCAATATCCCATTCGTATCATCAGGATCATCGCCACTGTCCTTACGAATAGCGCATGTTACGCTCATTTCAGTAATAACAGCATCTTCTGGTTCCAAATTAAGTATAATACCTTTTGGGGTATCTATCTGAACAAAATCAACACGTTTACCTGTCAGAAGCATCATTGCAGCAGCCTTGGAGGCTGCAGTCGCACAACTTCCAGTTGTATAACCACAACGCAAACGTTTCCCTTGAGAAATCTGATATTCTTCCATGCGTCAACCTCTTCCTGAACAAACATCTTGCTAAAGACATTCTGCCACCTAGTATTTTTTACTAATAATTAGAAAAGACTCCTGCCGTTTCCGACAGAAGTCACAAAGATACAAGCGCATACTTATCCTTAAAAGACACAGCTCTCTTGCCATCTCCATCACTCGTGGATACAGCTTTCACACATAGGCAGGCACCTGACTTAAACGCCTCAGCGTTATTACAGTGGCGGGACCGTGTCGGATTTACACCGATCTTGCCATTTACGCCCTCACGGGCACCTAATAATATCAAATTACCGTATCATTATAGCATAAAATTCAGAAAAAACCAATGGAGATTCTTATTAAGTTTTAAATTGATCTTAGCCTAAAAGTAATAGGAACATATGTATAGCAACGTATTTTTTGTCCAACACCATTTTTAGCACCGCTAAAACGCCAGCCATAGCATGCATCAACAGCAGCAGCATCTAAAGCAGCTTACCAGAAGATTCTGCGACAATGACAGATTCAACTTCACCGTCGTAGCCTACCAAAATGCGCACTGTCGTCGTTCCTTCAATGCTGGCACTTCTGGCGCTGCTTGGATAGCTAGGTTGACGACTTTTTAACAAACGCGGAGGAATAGCAGGGTTTGCCGAAGGATCACCGCCAGCATAGCCGCCACCCTCTCCAGTACCCATTCCAGAACCTGTTCCGTCACCTATACCAGTACCCACTCCAGCACCATGTCCGCCGCCTGTTCCAGTTCCACTGCCAGAACCACTGCCACTTCCATATCCACTGCCTTGGCCAGTACCATAACCACCACCACTGCCAGTATTTTCTTTCACATCAGCACCGGCAATATTTTTACTTTGGGTCTGTAATTCCTCAGATACATTTTCATTGACTTGATTATTCTGCTGTTGTTGATACACTTGCTCCTGACGAGTAGTTTTTTCAATTATATCGTCAGTATTTATTTGGCCGGATTTTTTTATCTGCTGTTGTGGCTGCGAAGCACTATGCTGTTTATTTTGCAATGCATTCGCTTTCGCTGCTGCCAAATCTGCTTCTGTAGCATCGGCTGGCTTCATACCGCTGCCGCCTCCTCCGCCGCCTCCTCCGCCACCGCCAAAAACTGCTATTTCGACGATCTTATCATCAACATGATTAGCAGCGAATAGACCGGCAAACGCCAAAACAAAAAATACAAATAAATGAAATCCTAATGAGCCAATAAAACCTATTTGGAACCTCTTTTTAGAGTCATCCATCATTCACCAGCTCCTACATCCGTTGCTAAACCAAACCTTTGAACTCCTGCACCTTTTAATCTATCCAGCAAAGTTATGACTTTACCATAATCTGCATCTTTGTCTGCCCTAATAACGATTGAAAAACGCGGATTGTTTTTCTGTTCCATTTTTGCCTGCATAGTTAAACTGGCAATGTCAGTCTGTTTATCACCAAGCCAAATGCTACCGTCCTTTTTTACAGAAACGGCAAAGGTTGTCTGAGTGTCAACTGCCGAAAATTCCGCTTTAGGCAACTTTATAGGAATTGTTTTTAAATCAACCATATACATCGTACTAAGCATAAAAAATACCAGCAGAAAAAACATAATATCGATCATTGGTATTATCATTAGCTCAGGTTGTTTAAGGCTTCTGCTATCACGCAGTTTCATTAGATGTCACCTCTGCTTTCAGCCTCCAGCAAAGCCGAAAAGCATTGTTCCATATTAGTTATGGAAGTATCCAGACGCTGCGCAAAATAAGAATGCGCGCATAATGCTAAAATGGCCACACATAAACCGCTGGCAGTTGCAATTAAGGCTTCACCAATGCCACCCGTAATTGCCATTGGTTGTCCTTCCTGCAGATTAAAAATACTGAAAGAACCAATCATACCAATAATAGTACCTAATAATCCAAGTAAAGGAGACATTGTAACGATAACACCAAGATAATGCAGGCGGTTACGCAATTTAGCTATAACAAGCCCAGCTTGAGATTCCATATAGGCAGAGTGCCTTGTACAGTCGCCAGACAAAACCATAGTCTCACGAATAATACGTGCGCACTCACCAGCAGACGCTGACGCCAATTGTTCAGCACCTACTGCATCACCTTTACTGATTAAAGTACAAAATTCCTGCGTAAATAACGAACCAGAATCAGCAGTTTTATAATACAAATACCGCTCTATAGCTATAGTAACAACTATTATTGAACACAATAACAGTGGCCACATTACCAGCCCTCCTTATGAAAATACTCAACAGCTTCCTTAATTGATTCATCAAAAATGCCTCCTAAAATTTTTATATTATTAATAATACCAAATTTAATTGAGTTTGCCAACGCTAACTTACTAAACGAATTAAAATTTTACATTTTATTAAAAAATAAAAACCTTTCCGCAAAACAGAAAGGTTATACCTACTTCATACTACCTGTTCCTGTCACTCGCTGGATTACAGTAGAAAAATCTAGGCAGTTCTTCTGACTCTGCTTCATTGCTTACCCCGCCTTCCCAGTTTCCCAGTGGCAATAATTGAGGTTTGCTCGACATTACAGCGGCGTGACCGTATTGGCTTCCAACCAATTTTTCTATTAAGTATTCACACCTAGATTTCCGCTTATTAAGTTTTATTACTGATTGGAATTATATCACGTTAGATTAATATTTGCAATAAAAACTATAATATACTCAACACTAAATATTTAAAAACATCACTCTATTCCTCTTTTTTCATTTTCAGCAAATGACAGGCATAACTAAAAAATATGAGAAAATATATCGCCATAATAACCGGCCAATGCCATTCTACAGGCATTTTATTTGCCGCTGCTCTTAATGCACTACTAGCAGGAGTCAACGGTAAAATACTTAAAAACCACTTTATTATTTCAGGAAAACTGTCAGCTTTAAAAAATGTCCCACATAAAAAAGACATCGGCACTAAAACATACGTGCTAAAACTACTCATCTCTTCATGGCTGTCAATAGTCATTGCCGCCACTACTGCCAGTGCTGCAAACACAAAACAGTTAAGGACCAGCACTGGAATAAACCATCCGCCAAAATATAAATGTACCCCTAATAATTCCGCAATAAGCACTATAATTACAGAAGAAATCAGTCCACGCACTGTACCTGATAAAACCTTACCAAAAACGAATGCAGCTCCTGAAATTGGCGAAATCAAATATGTTTCCAGAGTATGATGATAAATACGTGACATATTAAGAGGAGCAGCAATAGTATTAAAAGAAATATTCATCGAATTAAGCGCGACCATACCCGGAATGAGAAAACTCAAATAACTCCCTCCATCAACAGAAACATTTCTCCCTAACCCGATCCCAAATGCGAAAATATACAAAAAAGGCGTAATCATGCGCGAACATAAGAATTTAAAAAATATTTTCTTAAAAACCACCCAATCACGCCAAAAAACGGTATAGACGTCATAGCAAAAATTACTAATCATTTACTCGCCTCCCCGTTAATTCAATAAAAACATCTTCTAAATTTGCTTCGCGCACAGTTGCATTAGAGTCTAATCCTGCCACATAAGATGCAGCCTGCTCACGATTATCAAAAAAATTATTAATCATGCCGTCTGCTTCCATATGTTCAACAACAACTCTGCCAACTTTTTCTTTCAGCTTCTGCGGTGTATCAACAGCTATAATACGACCTCTATTCATAATTGCAACACGTCTGCATAACTGATCTGCTTCTTCTATATAATGAGTAGTCAAAAGTACTGTCATTCCAGCTTCATTCATTTTACGAATCAAATCCCACATCTTACGCCGTACTTGTGGGTCTAATCCAACAGTTGGTTCATCTAAAAATAACATTTTAGGTTTATGTAAAAGTGCCATGCCAATCATCAAGCGCCGCTTCATTCCTCCTGAGTACCTTCTGGATTTGTCATCAGCCCTATCTGTAAGTTCCACAAATTCTAAAATTTCATTGATTCGCTGTTCCATAGCAGCTTTATTCTTCAAATGATGCAGCCTTGCCTGCAAAACTAAGTTTTCCCTTCCCGTAAGATCCTGATCCAAACTCATATGCTGCGGTACAACGCCAATTAGTTCCTTAATTCTCTCGCTGTCTTTTTCAATATCGTATCCGCATATTTTTACAGAACCGGATTTTTTCTTGGAAAGTAAGGTTAATATCCTGACTGTAGTAGTCTTCCCAGCTCCATTAGGTCCTAAAAGGCCAAATATCTCACCACTTTTAATTTCTAAATCTATTCCTGCTACTGCAATACGCTCGCCAAAACGTTTAGTTAAATTTTCTATTTTAATCATCAAATCACCTATTTGTCATCAGTCTGTTTCTGAGCATTATATAGATTATAATACAGACCACCCCCTGACATCAAGGTAGAATGTGTTCCAATTTCTGCAACTTCACCATTATTCAAAACGATTATTTTATCTGCATTTTTTATTGTCGACATTCGATGAGCAATAATAAGAGTTGTTCTATTCTCCGCCAACTTGTCCAACGACTCCTGTATTAATTTTTCTGTATAATTGTCCAAAGAAGAAGTCGCTTCGTCTAGAATTACAATAGGCGGATTTTTCAAAAATACTCTGGCAATAGCAAGACGCTGTTTTTGTCCCCCGGATAGTTTCACGCCACGTTCACCAATTTCAGTAGCATACTTATTGGGGAGCTCCTCAATAAATTTGTCAGCCGCGGCCAGCCTGGCAGCGTTTTCTACTTCACTTTGCTCAGCTTCAGGTTTTGCATATGCAATATTATGCGTCACAGAATCTGAAAATAAAAAAACATCCTGCTGCACTATTCCTATATTACGACGCAGTTCCTGTTGTTTATACTGACGTATATCGATTCCATCGACTAAAATCCTGCCGCTAAGCGGATCATAAAATCTTAATAATAGGCTTGCAATCGTTGTCTTACCCGCACCTGTTTCTCCAACAAATGCTACAGTTTGGCCCGGAGCTATTTTTAAATTAAATCCTTTAATTACCTTTTTCTGATCAGAATAACCAAATACTAAATTATCAAATTCTATTTCTCCACGTATTTTTTTACAAACAACCGTATCTTTCTGATTGATAATTTCAGGTTTCATTTCCATAATTTCATAAAATCTCTGGAATCCAGCCATTCCACGTTGGTACATTTCAGTAAAAACCGTTAGACGTAAAAGCGGTTTCATAAATAAATTGACATATAACAAAAAAGCAACAAAATCACTCAACGACAGCTTATCCTTGGCTATTAACAACCCTCCACAAGCCAAAATAAGTAAGTTGGTAATATTTGTAAAAAAATTACGCTGCCAGAAAAATAAGCCAAAATTTTATAAGATCTTCGTCTTGTTTCCAAAAAATCCAAACTTTTTTCCATAAATCTCGCCAGTTCATATTCCTCTTGAGCAAACGCTTTTACTAACCGTATTCCACCTAAACTTTCTTCCGCCCTGGCTGTTATTTCACCGCTTTTTACCCTATTCTCTCTAAAAGCTGCTTTCATTTTTTTATTTACATACACAGTATGCAGCGTTTTAGCAATTAATAAAACAGCAATCAAAATCCCCAAGTAAACATTCATCCAAAAAAGGATGCCAATTGTACCAATCATAGTAATACAGCAAACAATGATGTCATTGGGTCCTCTGAATGACAATTCTCCTATTTCAGCTATATCACTGGTCAATCTTGACAACAGCTGCCCCGTCTTGGCATTGTCAAAATACTTAAACGACATTTGCTGCAAATGCTCAAACAAATCGCGGCGCATATCATTCTCTATCTTTGCACTCATCAAATGTCCATAGTAATTAACAAGATAGAGCAAACCGTAATTGCCCAAATATAAAATAAACAGTATACCTGTATCATGTAATAATCTATCAGTGTTTTTTTGTGGTAAGACTTCATTCAATATTTGCCGCACCAACATAGGAAAGACCAAATCCAGTAATGCAGCAACAAGGGAACCAATTACCACACCATAAAGTATGCTCTTGTACGGTTTATAATAATGTAAAAAATTATGAATCATGAAATACCCCTTTGTTTTCAACGCTGCCAGATATGCAGTCTATAGGCCCCAATGATCTTACCTTCAGGAGTTACAGCAGGAGCCTCTATTCCAGCTATTTTTTTTCCATTACTACTTATTGCAACTGCTTGTAATGGTCCTTCAGTATGAAAGAAATTCAATTCTGTCCCATCGTTTAAATCAAGCACTACCGCTCCATGAGCAGCGTAATTATGAGTTCTAACATTGCGTCCAACAGCACACGCCGCCATATTATTAGAAAAATCTATCTGCTCCATTGTCCCCAAGGCTCTATATTTATATTTAAATGTTCCATCATAATTAAATACGAACATACTATTATTACTTGGATGTCAACCGGAGTCGGTAACTGCCAGTTTTCTCTATTAAATGTATTGATCGTTGTAAAAATAACGCCAGCCTCTGCAGCAAACCCATCTCGACCAGATGCATTAATCCAAACATTATCTATTTGAGCAGGTTTAGATAACTCACGCTGCCATAAAGCTTTTCCAGCAGCATCAAAAAGCATTCCTCGTCCGTCACTGCAGGCTGCAGCCAAAAACTCTCCATCTTCAGAAAAATTAGGGCTGCCACGCATAACAGTGTTCTCGAACGGAGCAACAGGCGGTACTTCAATAGAATTAATCAGTTGACCTGTTTTTTTATCTATCAAATACATTGTATCACGGTATTTCATATCAGGTCTGATTTCATAAGCAGAAGTTGATAATACGACTTTATCGTTATTATCATTAACATCACACCAATTGATCCAACTATCAATATTTTCACTCTCTGGGAATTGCCAAAGCTGCTCACCGTTTTTATTAAAAGCAACAGCTTTACCATTATAGCCGCGCCCTCCATCTTTCGCTGTAACAAATCGATAAGCATTTGCGTAAACATTATCATCTTTATCAATACAAATATGTACGATGCTTGGATAAGAACGTTTGTCAGGTTCAACGCCAACAACCTTTTCAGCAGCAAATTTCCACAATATATCACCGCCATCAAGATCGATTGCATATAAGTTACCAGCCGGACTTTGCTCACCTACAAAAGTAATTTTTTCATCATGAGATACACACAGTGATACCAGTTTGCCAATCCCCAAAGAACGTTTCCATATCTGCTTGCCACTATTATCAAATAAAAATAATTCACCTCTATCAGTTCCAACTAACCATGCATTTTTAGAAACAATATATTCAATTAACCCTTTAGTAAAACCCATTCGATCATAATTTTCACTTGGAATATCACCTAAAAAAACACTTACTCCATCGCCCTTGTCTGTAGAAGAAAAAGCTTGCCATGGTGTTCGGTTGCCTGTTATCCAAAACATCAGACACCAGGAAATTATTAAAATGACAATTGCAATAATACTTTTTATTTTGCTCATAAATATAATTTCGTCCAATCATACACTATTCTTAAATTACCAAAATACAGACCTTGTTCAGAAAGTAAATATACGATTTTACTAAAAGTTATACCAATAGTAAAAATAATCAGTAAGCAACAGACAAATTTTTCTTTGGTGTGCCAAAACTCATCTTTCCGCGCTGTAGCCAGAAAGAACCCTCTGCTGACAACAGAAAGTGCCAAAGTCTGAGCTCTTCTAAGACAGCGAGCCAATAATGGTTTGGCAATATAAGGTAAATGCCTGATAATACTTTTGCGGCCAACTCTTGTATCAGAACGTAAACGTAAAGCGATAATAACCTCCCCTGCTTCAGCAGCCAGCACTGGCAAAAATCGTATCGCCGTCACAAGCATAAACGCTATCTGCGGAGATAGTCTCCAGGTGATAAGAGCTTTCAGCAATTGACGTGGATCGGAAGTCCAACAGACAAATAACCCTAAGGACAACATCATAGCTGACCTTAACCCCTGTACAGCTCCGTAAATAACCCCTTCGCGGTAAATATACAAACCTCCTGTTATTTGTCCTAAAACAGGCATAGTTGGTTCAATTATAACAAATAAAGGAGTCCTTGGTGTTTGCGCAAAAAACAGCGCCTGGCTAAACATAGACCCCCATAAACCCAGTAATAATAAAATTGCTAAAACCTGCCACTTATAAATAGATGTACGAGCTGACAAATGCAGTAATAACGTCGCAGTAAAAAGTAAAAACAATGTTCTGGGGTTATCAACAACTATAGCCAGTACCGCAACTAAAAACAAAATAAGCAATTTAGTTCTTCCATCCAAATTCCGTGCCCATACTGCAGCATCACAACCTTCCCATAACTGCCGTACTGACATAACGTCCAACCCCCTCTACCGTAATACATTTGGGTAATAACAACGCCTCGGAAACTTCTAATAATGGCGGAACAGTTAAACCGCCGGCTGACAGTATCCATCTATCAGATAGAATAACTTCCGGCGCTCCATTTGCAATAAGTTTACCGTTTGCCATAATAATCACTCTATCTGCAATTTCTGATGCCAACTCTATATCATGCGTACAAAAAAGAACGCAGCCGCCCATTTGAGAAAAATATGCTATGAGTTTTTTTATTTCTTCAAGACTTTGTTGATCTTGACCCGTTGTTGGTTCATCCAAAAGCAGTAGTTTGGGATTTCTTGCCAGCAAGGCTCCCAAAACTACCCTTAAACGCTGCCCTTTACTTAATGCGAGCGGAAAATCATTCGTATTATTTTCCAGTTTAAGTTTTTCAAGAAGCTCCCATACAACCTCTTTCCTAACTTTTTTATTTTTCCATGTTAATTCTTCCCAAACACTGTCAGCCAACAACATTAAGTCAGGTTCCTGACGTAAATAGCCTATTTCATATGCTCGTTCTCCAACCGTTCCACCCAACAAATCCAGTTCGCCTGACGACAGTTCTGCTAATCCACCCAACAAATTGATCAATGTGCTTTTTCCTGCACCGTTAAACCCCATCAGCGCTACAGTTTCACCTTTATAAAGCTCAAAATCTATACCTTGCAACGTATCGCTTGTAGAACCAGGATAACGATACCTTATGGCCTTGCCAGTTACGATTGCTTCACTACAAGCTTTTTTTGATCTTACGGTCAGTGCTTTTTTTTCTATTTTACATTCGCTTTTGATCAAATCAACAACTTTACTCGTTTCGTCTATCAGTTTAGACAAATTCAGAAACCGGCACAATTTAACTTTTTGCGGCTCTCTCAAACCATATTTCTCTGCAGAACCAATTTTTTGCCAGGCTAGTTCTATTGGACCATCATAAATAACTTCACCTTCAAACATCACTGCCAGACGCGGAAAATATTTTGCAAGTTCATTGACACGATGTTCAACTACAATGATAGTTATACCGTCTATACGATTTAAAGATACTAATAATTGCAAAAAATCCTCAACACCCTGTGGATTCATCTGACTTACCGGTTCGTCTAAAACCAAAAGCTTAGGTTTCGTGATGAGTACTGAAGCCAGAGCCAATCGCTGCCTTTGTCCTCCTGATAAAGTATGAATACTATTTTGTTCAAAACCGGCAAGTCCAACTCGCTCTAATACTTTTTGTACTTCAACTGAAATTATATTCTCATCAAGCCCCTGATTTTCAAGCGCAAAACCTACTTCGTCAGAAACAGTCATCGCAAAAAGCTGATCATCCGGCGATTGATAAACAGTACCAACCAATATTCCAATATCTTCAGGCGTCATCTCCGCTGTATCTTTATTATTCAGATAAATTTTCCCATCAAGTTCACCGGCGCCGGCAGTATTTAAAAGACCGCTGACAGCTTTAATGAGCGTAGACTTGCCGCAACCGCTGCAACCGGCCAAAAGCAGCATTTCGCCTTCTGTTACATGCAGAGACAAATGTTTTAATGTAGGAATTTTGCGTGTTTTATATCGGTATGAAACGTCACTTATTCTCAGCATATCATTCTCCCATAACCTGCTGCAATTTTATTCCAACCTTATAGCCAAGCCACGAACCAATACTGCTGTAGAGTAAACCGTTGATAAGCATATAAAGACCGATATACCAATCAGCATAATATAATCTGTAAAAAAACATCATTTGTTCTAAATTAATCATCGTTATAAATGCATCCGCAGTACCAATCAATATAGCAACTATAAAAACATATCCCGAGGTCAATTCTTGTTTTCTATAAAATCCACTGATATACAAAATGCTTTCCAACACAACTATATATACCATATAACTTAGTATACCAAGAGGAGTAAAGCGGCCAAACATAAGTCCTGCTAACATCCACTTCAATAAAAACATGAGTGCCACTATACCCGGCTTTCTGTAAATAACCAGTAAAGACATAACTAAAAGGTATAACAAAACCCCGTTCAATACTCCTGTAAGCAATCCGGAAAAAGGCCCTAAAAACACATGCAGCAAATCACCAAATAAAGTCGTCGGCACAACAATACTGCCAAAAGCCACAGCCGCAAACAACGCAATAGTAATAGCGCCTTTAGCGCCAATATCAAAAATACATTTTTTTAATTGACCAATTGTTAAACAGACTAAAATAAAACAACCAAATGAAAAAGCTACAGCAAATAAACCCATACTACGTTTTTTAGCAATAGTTATGGGTACCTCCTGTATTTTTTCCTGCCCATTACCGAATACAGTCACACGTAAATTATATTCACCTTCCACAACTCTGAAATAATCTACATATAAGGGTATAATAAAAGCCTGACTTTTCTTGCCGTCTAATGATATCATCGCCGTAGACGCATCTTCTATTCCTGATTTCCCAGACCACCCATGCTCAGTTTCATTATCACTCTGACTGGCAGTACATAATCCAACAGCTGTTTCTCCAGTAGACTTATCTATCAACTCAGCTCTAAATTTCAAGATTCTTGTATCCTGCTGCGGATTACGCATCTCTAACAGCAGATGTGCTGCCGGATGATTAAAAACAGCCGCCCAATTAGTAGCACCATCCCCAGTCATTCTATTACGAAAAGATTCTAAGGCAGTGTCTTTAATATAAATAGTTCTCTCTTGGATACGATCATCTTTATTTCCCAAATTATCTACAGGCAAAGTAACAGATTGGATATACCAGTTAAATTTGGAACTGTCCAACTGTTTTTCTTGTAGGTTTATAGCATCTGCGTTTTTTTCTCCAAATTCATGAGTAAAGGTAATATTATTATTCTTTTGCCAACTCTTGCCGCTAACTTTAACAACAATGTCATGTTTTCCTTCGGTAAGTTTTTCATTAGCCCTTAAATAAAGTAAATCAAAATTCTGTCCATAATTAGCTGGTAAAGTCCAACTTCTTTTAATAATCAGCCCTTTACCTGTTTTCACTCCCTGCCAGTCATCGTCTTCATTAAAAGTCAAACCTTCCGGCAATAGAATTTCTACATTGACATCCTGAGGTTCAGGTGCATCATAGCTTTCAATATTTATATAGAATGGATTAGTTGCACTCCCCACAGTTTTATAAATATTTTTATGTTCCAAACTATAAGGATAAACGGTTTCTAAATTTATACCTTCTGCAAACGCAGTCTGCGAAAGCATAAAAACAGCTATCACAATCCAACAAAAATTCCTTTTTATCATACATATCCCTTGCAGCAAATAAGTTCCAGCAATTCTCTATCGCGCTGGTATCTGCTGCTGTCCTCTTTTGTACTTATTTCAATTATCTCATTTGTGTTGTGGCTACGAATAACTCTGACTGGAGCATGATAAGCTTTACTCAAAACAGTCTCCGTAAATACATCGTCAGGCTTTCCGTCAGCAATAACAGTACCGTCTCCCAATAAAATTATTCTACTGCAGTATTTAGCAGCCAAATTCAATTCATGAACTACCATTAAGATAGTTTTTCCCATTTCAGTTAATGATTTACTAAAGCGAAAAATCTCTTCCTGATAGACCATATCTAATCCTGTTGTAGGTTCATCTAAAAATAAAATCGGCGTTTGCTGCGCCAAAACCTTAGCCAGCAAAATCCGCTGTTTTTGCCCGCCGGAGACTTCATTTACTGGCCTCTCTGCTAATTCTCTAGTACCGGTATATTCCATACATTTTAGCGCTAATTCTTCATCGGCGATACTTTCGCCTTTCCACCACTTCATATAAGGATAACGTCCTGCAAGCACTATATCTTTACCAGTATAGCCAAACCCAACTTCTACACTTTGCTGCAAGTAAGCAACCTCACGAGCCAGTTCTTTTTCAGCAAAGCTTTCCAGATTACGACCAAAATACAAAATATCACCGCTTTGCTTTGACAGCAAACCGCGGATCGTTTTCAGCAGTGTACTTTTGCCAGCGCCATTACAACCAATAATACCTACTATCTCGCCTTTATTTATCTTGGCATTAATATTTTGCAGAACTTTTTTATTTCCATAGCCAATCGATAAATCTCTCAGTTCAATAATAGTTTCTGTCATAATAGCCTCCTGATTTTATAAAACTATTTTAAGATAAGTTTATATTAAAAGTAAATCTCTGCTATTTCCTAAATCAAATGTTATATTAAAACTTATGTCTGAAATCAAGTTATATAGGCGGCTTTCAACGCCGCCTATAATATTTTAAAATTTATAATTATAGCTCAGCAAGAAATTGAAAGGAGTAGAATAATATTCTGATCCACTATGACTTAAATTGTCTTCTCTATTAAGCAAATTATCCAGTGTCAGCGAAATAGAGTTTTGTTTATCAGCATTATAGGTAGTTGTCAGACTTGTGAGAAAATAAGGTTTTTCACTAAACGACTGCTTACTGCTAGGAGTCTCAACCCTTTGAGCTAAATAAGTACCTTGTAAACTTGTTATCCATTTATCTTTTGTATAATTAATGCCACCATTCAATTGCCATCTTCCATACTTTCTATCCCAATAGGGCTTTTTAGTTCCCTTAACCTTAGGATCACCATAATTTATGCCCCAATTATAAGTAAATCCATCTTTACCAATAATATCACAAGTTATTTCCACACCTGTATTTTTAAAATCTTCATTAGTATATTTATATTCCGTTTTACTACTATCCCAGGTTGCAGTAATATTATCTGTGATATCAATATGATAAATAGCTGCTTTCCAACTATGATTGTCACTAACCCGCTTCCATCCTAATTCATAATTAGTTCCTTTTTGCGGCTTTAAATCGGGATTAGAGACAGCACTGTCACTAGCACCATACATTTGTGAAAAAGTAGGCATAATAAATGATTGTCCAACACTAGCATACAATGAATCATTTTCTGTTAATTTATGCAAATACTGACCAGACATACTAAAATTATCATAATTCTGGTCTTTATACCCACCAGTAGTCCATGTTTCACGTGCCCCAAAAATAAATTCATTTTTTTCATCAAATTTGTAGTCATATTGCCCATAAACAGCATAAATATTTCTTGATTTACTTGATCAGGAGATTTATGGCCATCTTTACCATAATCATCATAAAACTCATTTTGATAACTGCTTCCCAAAATCAAATTGGCTTTATTTCCAAACTCCCACTTTTTTTGTATATCAGCTCCATATGTACGATTTTTCTCATCTGTATCATACATTTTTCCAAAATAAGCACCGCTTGTTGTGTAATTAGTATATCCATCTGCCATTAATTTATTCTGGTTATAATAGAAATTCCCCTTAACACTGTCATCTTGATATGTCATCTGCATTAAATTTTGCTTTGTTACATATTCTCTATTCTGTTGCAATGCTCCGCCTTTGGGAACGCTTTTATATCCATCATCAAACCATGTATCATATTTTACATTTGTTTCAAAATAATTATATAAAAAATTCCAGTTATCATTAATTTTATAGTTCAAAAATAAATTATTTTTATGAGAACTGTTCATATCTGTATGTTTGTCACCTTTATCATGTGAACGTGAAATTGTATCAACCTTTCCCCATTTTTCCAAGTTATAACCAACGCTTAATTTATCAGCATTAACAGTAGCATTGTATTTTTGTTGACCGTAATTACCAACTCCGGCAGTTACTGAATTTTTAAAATCTTGTTTAGTTATAATATTAATAACACCGCCCATTGCTTCACTACCGTAAAGCACGGATCCCCCACCTTTTACTATCTCAACTTTCTCAATACTATCAATAGGTATAGCATCTAAAAAATATTTTCCTCTCAAATTCATAGGAGATCCATTTAGCATAATCAAAGTACCATTACTTACACCTCTAATGGCTATTTCATTAGCCATTGTCCCCATAGCACCACCACCAGGTGCAAACGTTTTATAAACCAATCCAGGCACACGCCCCAAAGCAACCTGCAAATTCTGCGCACCTGTTGCTTTTAAATCTTCACTAGTCAGGATTGTAGTTGATGCAGGTACATCAACATCTCTTTTTTCTGTCCGTGTTGCAGTTACTACCATTGGATCTAACGAAATACTTGATTTGGTTCCTCAGCATGTACTGCAGTACCCCCCCAGATGACATTTCCAGTTACCAGTGCTATCATCAAAGCACTTATACCAATACTCTTTTCCAACATACGCTACTTCCTTTCAGAATTTTTTGTATTTATTGAAATAAAAGCATTTTCTATACCCATTCTTTAATGGCCTTATAGTATTTACTTTTATTAACAATCGGCTAATAAAAATAAAAATGCCTCCTGCTGAAAGCAAAAGGCATAAAACAGCTTAACTACAATAGAAAAACTGCTACATTACCTTACTGTCACACGCAGTAGTAACAAATAATCAGGCAGTTCTTCTGACTTAGGTTCAACGTTTATTCAAGCCTTCCCAGATATTTCCAGTGGCATAAATTTGAATTCACTCACCATTACAGCGACGGGATCGTATGGGATTTACACCCAACTTCTCTATTAAGACTAGCGTCACCTGATTTACGAAATATTTAATTTAATTAAGTATAATATAAATCTATTTATTTTTCAATATATACTATCAAATTCATATTGTGTCTTATTAGGGCAATATTTCTGTATTTATTTTCAAGAAATAAGTACTGGATTTTCTGCTGCATCGTTTTATCTACATTTTTTATATTAGTGGTTTTAAAATATTTTATTTATAGTTATAATAGGCAGCACAGTGTGCCGCCTATTAATTTTAGTTTTAGAAAGAATAATTGTAGGTTAGTGTCCAATTGAATGGTAATCCATAATTTTCATAATCGTTCACGACATCTTTTTTATCTAAAATATTATAGAAATTTAATGCTACAGAATTATTCTTATCTGCACTGTATTGTAATGTAGCATTCATTATATTTCTATTTGGAAGAGCATAATATCTATTACCACTAGAAGTAACTTCATGATAATAGCTATCATTCCTGTCTCCTAAGAAAAGATAGTTTAATCCTGCATTAAACTTATTCTTCTGATATCCAATTCCTGCCACAAATTGAAGTCTGGCATTGTCCTGTACCCATTCACCAGAATCATTTATTTCTGGATTAGAATAGGTAACACCAAGATTATATCGCCAATTATCGCCAACTAATTTTGTATATTCAACTTCAATGCCTGTATTCCGAAAATCGCCTTTATTAATTTGTATTTCAGCCTTAGTATTCGTACCTATACCTAATTCTTCTTCGCTTGCCCATCCAAATTTATTACTGATATCCATATTAAACACGGCAAGTTTTAAAGAACTCGAATTAGTTATCTTTTTCATTCCAGTTTCATACGTCCAACCTTCTTGAGGCTTTAACCCACGTGATTTTTTCAAGTTGTGTGCATCTTTATCTGTCGTATAGAATTGGCTGTTCATTGCAGGCATAATAAATGATTTACCTATATTTGTATACCAAGTCAAATTTTCATTAAATTTATATAATGTTTGTAATTGTGGCAAAAATACATTTTGGTCTGTATCAAAATCATTGATGGCTTCCCCACGCAATCCCAAAGTAGCACTAAATTTAGGTGCAAATTGGTGAGTATAAGACGTATAAAGTCCTAAACTTGTTCTATCAGACTTTTGAAAAGTATATTTATAATTTTGATAAAAATCACGTTTAATTGCAATACCCGCAATTAAGCTATCTTTATCTCCATTAAAAGACCAACCCTTCTGAGTATCTGATGTTATATTGAACATTTTATAAGATCCACCAGATACTGAAAATTCTTTTTCATTACTCTTTTTTTGATTTGAAGTAAACCAGCGGCTATTAAAAGAAAATACAGATTTTAATTTGTTACTTGTATCATCATAAACTAAACTAGCTGTGTCACGATTATCGTCATATTTATATGATGTTCCTAGCTTATCAGCAGCTGCTTTAGAACGAGTTATCTGAAATCTATTAAGATCTGATTTTGAATGGTTATAATTTAACGTCAAATTCTTCCCTATATTACCTGTAATAAAAATACTTTCTTTTCTGGATTTTCCTAAAGTATTATAATTATTTTTTTTGCTTCCTGATGAGCTTGCATATTCTCCATAAGGAAATTTACGGGTTTGAGGATTAACTTCATCATAATAATCTTTATCATAATAAACTGAAAAATATTCATTTTGATGGCCAACTGACCATTTATCTGTATAATTACCAATAGTTCCGGATATTGTTGTTTTTGCAGAACCAGAAGCTTTTTTTGTTATTATATTAATTACCCCACCCATAGCTTCGGCCCCATACAAAGTTGCATTAGAGCCACGAACAATTTCTATTTTCTCTATGCTGTCCAGTGTAATATTGGATATCGCATTATAATTTAACAAATTCATCGGAGCACCATTTACTAATACCAATGTGCCTTTATCCAAACCACGAATTTTTGTTCTACTAGCTGAGCCACCATATTCTTGCCCATTAGGACCATATGACATTCCATTAAACCCAATTTGTTGGGCTAAAAGAGTATCAACATTTACTGCACCGCTCTTTTTAATTTCTTCTGAAGAAATTACTGTTACAGCAGCTGGTGTATCTAAATCACGCGTTTCCATTCTCTGCGCTGTTACTACCATAGGATCTAACGTAAATGCTTGACTTGGTTCTTCAGCATGTACTACAGTGCCCCCCCAGATGACATTGCCAGTTGCAAGCGCTACCATCAATGCACTCTTACTCGTACCTTTTTTCAACATACTCAACTTCCCTTCACAACTTTTTTATATTATTGAAATAAAGACGTTTCCTGTACCCTTTCTTTATGGCCGCACAGTACTTGGCCTTTAATTGCAATAAACAAATAAAAAATACCTCTCACCTAAGGCAAAAGGTATTAAACGACTTAATTATAAAAACAAAAGAAGCCGACACATTACCTAACTGTCTCACGCAGTAGTAAAGTAATCATCAGGCAGTTCTTCTGACTTAAGTTCATAGCTTATCCAAGCCTTCCCAGATATTTCCAGTGGCATTAGTTTGGATTCGCTCACTTTTACAGCGACGGGATCGTGTAGGAATTACACCCAACTTATCTATTAAGACATACGTCACCTGACAATAAGTATTTAGTTATGATACTAGATTATATATGAGATTAAGTATTATTTCAAGTTGATGCACCAATTATTTTTCTTATTAATTTTATATTTAGTTTTTTTGATATTTCATATCATTAATAGGATTTATATTTTAATTTTCGGATGTATTATTCACTGCTTGCAAACAAATTTCCAGCATCGCCTCTGCAAACGTTTTCTCTGGCACAGGGATAAGTTCTCCGTTATTTATTTTAGTTTCAAGCTTCGTTCCTTTGCTGCCATAAACGTCCATTTGTTTTACACCATAGGTTTTATCTGCCGCATTAAATTGCATCAGCATTTCACAATACTGAACTTTTTCTTTTTTCGCCAGTTTTTCTGCATAGGTTTTATTCATTTTTTTTAGTAATTCTTTGTCTGTAAAAACAGTTTTCACAACAACATTAACTAAATCTTTGTTTACAACCCCGTTTTTTTCTTCTGGGAAATACAGTGAATCCATGTCATATGCATAAACGCCCATAGTGTTTTCTAAAACAATTGACCAACGTGCTGCTTCTATTTCCTCAGCCGTAGGCTTGGGCATCATGCTAATTTCCCAATTGATAGGTGGTGCTTCATCATTCTTTTCTGCAGCACTGGCTGAAACCGCCAATAAGCACATCATGCAAATTGTCAGCAGCATTATTAACTTTTTCATCATATTACCTCTTACCTCCTGTTTAAACATCTAAATTACGTACTATCTTAAAATCTGTTCCTGAGATAAACTGCGAAGGCTATAATAAGTTGCTCCCATTGCTTTGGCAACAGCTTTGGCCACACCCAGTTTAATAAAATCTGTTTCAGTATCGATAACAACGGAGGTAATTTTAGCCTTCCGAATTTTTTCAGCCATTTTTAAGGCACTCTCTACCGGATCACCACTGTTTTCTTCTATGGCATTAGCTCTGCCATCAGTTACTAAAATCAGAATCGGTTCTAACTCGCTGTCTTTTTTATTCAACATTCCCAAGTTACCAACGCAGTTGATAAACCGTCTGCTAAAGGAGTTTTGCCGCCAGTAGGCATTTCTGCCAAACACTTTTGTGCAAGATCAACGCTGCGTGTTATAGGCAGCAATAATTCAGCCTTTTGCCTGCGAAAAGCAACCATACCAACACGATCACGTTTCTGATATGCTTCCTGCAGCATATAGAAAATAGCGCCTTTTACGGCCCGCATCCGTTCACGAGCTCCCATTGACCCACTGGCATCAACTGCAAATAAAAATGTATTGCCAATACGTTTTTCGCGTACTTTTTGCCGTAAATCTTCACTCTTAATATTCAGGGCGCAACCGTTATCTTCACGCAGACGCTGAAACGGCGCCGCAGCCCTGATTGTAGCATCAAAAGCCAAATCTTCCACTTTTATTTTCGGCATTTCAGCCCTAACATAACGCCCTTGTTTAAGATCTGTTTTAGTCGTGCTGCGTTTGCCACTGCCACGCCGGACATTGCGATCTTTGCCTAAATCCAGAACCATTTTAGGAAGCTTAAAATTTTTATCAATATCTGCAATCTGTTCTTCCGGTGCTAACTGATTTTTGTCATTGTCAGGACTCTGCTCTTCTTTTTCTTTGTCGTCATCCTGATTCTCATCATCGTCACTGTTATCTTCCTCATCACCATCGTCTTCATTATCATCAAGCGGTGGTGGCGCCAACGGTGACTCCTTTGAGTCTTCATCATTATCCTCGTTTTCATCTTGATTCTGCTGTTCATTCTCATCAGGCTGTTCTTCTTCCTGCTGCTCCGGATTTTCCTGTTGTTGTTCTGGTGGCTTCCGCATACGATGCGGCAGCACAAACATGGCAGCTTCTTCCACATCCTTAGGTAAAACATAATTTCTTTCCGCTAAAGCAGCTATAGCTTTAGCGGCTTCCAAAAGATAAATTTCCGCTCTATGACCGGCACAAAAAGCCTGTGCGCACATTTGTGCGCCAGCTGCATCATGGCTTCTGATACTTCAATTCTTCTACAATGCTCCTTGCCAAAGCAATCTTTGCCGCTAATTTTTCTGTTTCATTAAAATAACTGTTTCTGAAGCTTTGTATATCAAAGCCACAGGCAAGAGAACGTCTAATTATTTCTGTACGTATTACCACATCTTTCTCACTTTGGGCATCAACATACATACCAAACCTATCTAATATATGACCTGGCAGAACTCCTTCTTCGGGGTTCATTGTTCCAATAACAGTATACGATACAGAATGAGTAAAAGAAATGCCATCACGCTCAACCTGATTGATACCAGAAGCGTTAGCATCCAAAACTGCAGTCAGCAATTCCTGCCGCAATAAATTTGCTTCATCAATATACAAAATATTACCTGTAGCTCTGCTTAATATCCCAGGCAAAAATCTGCGTTCGCCTTTACTAACAGCATATTCAATATCGATACTACCAAAAAGCATATCTTCCGTAGCATTAAGCGGCAAATCCACTATCTTCTGTGTGCCAATAATCTCTTTAGCAGCGCGTACCAAGGTGGATTTAGCAGTCCCTTTTTCACCGCCAATCAAAAGGCCACCTGCCTTTTGATTTACTAAAGCGATCTGCAGAGCTTTTTTTAACTGCTCCTGCCCAACTACTGCCACAAAAGGATAAATAGCATTAGTCAGCATTTATAACGCTCCTTTAGCCCCAGAGGACAAAATACTTTCAACCTTATCCCAATCCAATTGTCCTTCTTCAAAAGGACGACGACGCATACGATGCGGCAATACTAATTTGGCAGCATTTTTTACGTCTTCCAGTTCCACTTCTTTGCGTCCATTAAAAGCCGCCAGTGTCAAAGCTGTTTTAATTACAGTAATATCGGCGCGATGCCCGTCAACACCAAGTTCTACAGCTAATTTAGCAACAGTTTCCAAAAGTTCCTCGTTGATATCTACCTGAGGTAACAAACTGCTGGCTTGTGTAATTTTTGCAGCCAGCTCTTCCTGATCATGCTGATAACCGGCAATAAAAGTATCGGCATCCTGCTCATAAGCCAAACGACGTTTAATTACCTCAACACGCTGCGCGGGATCATGCTCACCTGTAACAACTACTGACAAGCCAAAACGATCCAAAAGCTGCGGGCGGATATCACCCTCTTCAGGATTCATTGTACCAACCAAAACAAAACGAGCCGGATGAGAATATGAAACGCCTTCACGCTCAACTGTATTGATTCCCATTGCTGCAGCATCCAACAATACATCTACAACATGGTCATCAAGCAAATTTATTTCATCCACATACAAAATATTACGATTGGCTTGAGCTAAAATACCTGCCTCAAATTTTTTCTCGCCATGCTTAATCGCATGTTCAATATCCAAAGTACCAACAACGCGATCTTCAGTCGCGCTTACAGGCAACTCGACCACACGCATTTTTACGGTATCGGCAACTAATTTATTATCCTCAGTATATTTAGATGCACAATCTTCGCATAACAGATTGGGATCTGCCGGATCACAATGAAATTTACATCCATGTACTGCTTCCATAGCCGGCAGTAATTCGGCCAAAGCACGTACTGCTGTTGACTTGGCAGTACCTTTTTCACCTTTTATTAAAACACCGCCTAATGACGGGTTTATTACATTTAATATTAAGGACATTTTCATATCATCCTGTCCTACAATAGCTGTAAATGGGTATACTGACATTCTTTTCACTATAACTCCTCCTAAAAGCATAATAATAGTAAGAAATATCCATAAGAATTTCATTACAATTAAATTACTATATCATATTAAACTATATACCAAGTATATAGTCAAATTTTAAATAAAAATAACTTCAAATTTTTTTGATATAACTATTCCTGTAACTTCATCCCACTCGAATAATAAAACTGCCTGTTTCCCATTATAACTAAATTTTACTTTGCCATGCTCTATAACGACGCTTTGCCCAATAGTCATATCCATCCATTCAGTTTTTCCGGTTTGATTGCAAACCAGCACTGGTAATCCTGTAACAGAGGAACATTTTTCCCATGCTCCTAATGGATTGCCACAAACTTCCGTTGGAGGCCACGCTGCTATATCAATAATTATCTGTGCGCCTTTTTTCTGCATCTTTTTAGCATGTTCACTGTACCATGCATCTGCACATACAAGCACTCCAACTTTAATATTCAAACAATCGATAGGTTTTAGTACATCTGCAGTTCTCGCCCAAGACTCAGCACCGATACCATGAGAAATAATTTTTCTATGTCTGCCGCATATTTCTCCACTTGGTTCAAATACAATACAAGAATTAAAATTACAGTTCAATTCGCTATCGTATTCACCACACCCCAAAAACAAAAATAAACCATAGTCTTTAACTAATGATAATAAGAAACTTAATTTAGAAGACGGTTGTTTATCTACTTTTGTTTCTGGCTCTAATTTATAAAAGTAATACCCCTGCACTGCTGTTTCCGGAGTAATTACCCAATTAGCTCCTTTTTCAGCAGCAATTCGAACTGCTTTTTCCAATAGTTCTATATTTTTCTGCTCAGGACCATTGCTAAGTTCTAAATGACATAATGCTACTTTCATAAAAACTCCTTCAAATTATATATGAACCGAAGCTTATGCTCCAGTCCATATATTTGCGTTTCATTATTTAAAATGCGTATTCCATACCGATAAGGAAAGAGCGTCCTGGCATAGGAAAAGAATACTTGCCATTAGAAACACCACCTGTTTCAGCATAAGAAGCATTAGTTAAATTATATGCTTTGGCATAAATTTTATAATTTTTTTGAACTTTATATTGCAAAGAAAAATCTAAAGTCAAATACTTAGAATCTACATATTTACTTTTATCAGCACCACTAGCTCCACGTCCATATAATTCTGCATCCCATTTATCTTTATTAAAGCTTATGCCTATTTTATACTGATTAGGTGATACATTAGTATCGCGTTTAAATCCATTTCCATCCTTATTATCTTCCTCAACTTTTACATAGGTATAACTGCCATTTATTGAAAACTCATCCGTTAACTTATGTTTGACATTAAACTCCATACCACGTTTTTTCTGTTTAGCAACATTAGCAACTGTCCAATCACTTAAAAAATTATTTGGATCTAAAGCTGCCCAGTTTATTGCATCATCAAGTTCACTGTAAAATGCATTGATCCCCAATTGTATTTTATCGTTAAGTTTTGTATCATAGCCAATAGTCCAAACTTCACCAGTTTCAGGTTTTAATTTGGCATTACCTATCATCGCGCCTGACACCCCAGGGATTGATGGCGAATAATAGAATAAATCATTAGCCTGTGGCGCATTAAAAATTTGCCCCCAAGAAAGATATGCATGACTGTCTTCACTAAATTTTTTATTTACTGCTACACTTGCCGTAGTTTTATTTCCAAAAAAATTATGTTTATCATACCGAAGCCCCGCATTTAAAAGCCAAGAATCGGCAAAATCCCAGCTATCCTGTACATAAATAGCCTTATTGTTGATTTTAGCAATTTTACCGCCATATGTACCAGGATTATTTACCTCAGATTCTCGCCAATCAGCACCAACAACTACTTTATTATTTTTTGATAATTCCCAAGTTTGTTGAATTTCTACACCATCTTTAGTTTCATAATAATTGCTGTCACTTTATTATCATAAAAATTGCCACTATAATAATTTCTATATATTTGTATAAACCCAGTATTTTTTTCTCCACGTCCCCATTCAAATTTTCCTGAAATATTATTGTTCAAATCAGTACCAGATGCTCCTGGTTTAATAGTATTCCACCCACCTAAACCCGGAGCATAATAAGGTTTGCCACCATCTTTAAATGAGTGCTCAAAATATAACGTTGCTAATTTATCACCGTCAAACTCCTGATCAACTTTAATTGTCGCGCCTATAATATTATTAGAAGAATTCA
>ERZ860009.112-NODE-112-length-51568-cov-1.821268_pt1 | contig 51568 bp, 36 predicted proteins | sample MGYA00510114_ERZ860009 | MGnify/ENA primary metagenome ERZ860009 (study PRJEB30046, sample SAMN00715177) | human gut metagenome | study: EMG produced TPA metagenomics assembly of the A metagenome-wide association study of gut microbiota in type 2... | reverse complement strand
TTACCGTAGCTGCTGTTCAAGCATATCCGCATGGTTAATACTTAATACCTGATACCTAATACCTATCATTACGACTTATTACCTATTACTTAATACTTATTACCTATTAATTAAATGCGCAAACCAGCAAAAGCGGAAATAATGAGAGAAGTGAAGGATTATATCTACATCACTCTCGGATTGATCAGTTATGCTTTGGGATGGGCGGCGTTCCTGCTGCCTTACCAGATAACGACAGGAGGTACTACCGGTATCGGGGCCATCATTTATTACGCAACGGGATTTCCTATCCAGTGGTCGTACTTCATCATCAATGCGGTTCTGATGACATTTGCCATCAAAATATTAGGCCCGCGATTCAGCATAAAGACTACTTATGCGATTTTCATGCTGACTTTCCTGCTATGGATATTCCAGGTGTTGGTAAACAACTACATACAAACGCCCGATATGTCGGCCGACGGAAAACCTCTGCTGCTCGGCAGCGGACAGGACTTTATGGCTTGTATCATCGGTGCGGCTATGTGTGGTGTAGGTCTGGGCATTACTTTCAATTATAACGGCAGCACCGGGGGAACGGACATCATCGCCGCTATTGTCAACAAATACAAAGACGTATCACTTGGAAGGATGATCATGATTTGTGATGTGTTCATCATCGGTTCCTGTTACTTTGTGTTTCACGACTGGCGTCGGGTAATCTTCGGTTTCGTCACTTTGTTCATCATCGGTGTCGTGCTCGACTGGATTATCAACAGTGCCCGTCAGTCCGTCCAGTTCTTTATCTTCTCCAAGAAGTATGATGAGATAGCCGACCGCATCATCAAAGATACAGACCGTGGGGTGACTGTGCTCAACGGTACCGGATGGTACAGCAAAAACGATGTAAAAGTACTGGTCGTACTGGCCAAAAGGCGTCAGTCGCTGGATATCTTCCGACTGGTAAAGCGTATCGATCCGAACGCTTTCATCTCGCAAAGTTCCGTCATCGGGGTGTATGGCGAAGGGTTCGATCAGTTGAAAGTGAAATAAACAGGTGAATGAATCCGGATAATTCCACTAAAAAACAAGAATAAGACAATGAAACGCAAACTTGTATTTGCCACTAACAATGCTCATAAGCTCGAAGAAGTAGCCGCTATTCTCGGAGATAAGGTAGAACTGCTCAGTCTGAATGACATTGACTGCCACACGGACATTCCCGAAACAGCCGAAACGCTGGAAGGAAATGCCTTGCTGAAATCTTCTTTTATCTACCGGAACTATCAGTTGGACTGCTTTGCCGATGACACCGGACTGGAAGTGGAAGCTCTGAACGGAGCGCCCGGCGTGTACTCCGCCCGTTATGCCGAAGGCGAAGGCCACGATGCTCAGGCGAATATGCGCAAGCTGCTCCACGAACTGGAAGGAAAAGAGAATCGGAAAGCGCAATTCCGCACTGCCATTTCGCTGATTCTCGACGGAAAGGAATATCTCTTTGAAGGTGTGATCAAAGGGGAAATCATCAAAGAGAAGCGCGGAGATTCCGGCTTCGGTTATGACCCGATATTCAAGCCCGAAGGGTACGAACAGACTTTTGCCGAACTGGGAAACGAAACAAAGAACAAGATCAGTCACCGTGCACTGGTGTACAGAAACTTTGCGAGTTTCTGCAACGCTGATTCTTTAGCATATTCCGCACAACAGCCTGTCTTGACATCAACGAAGTGCCAGCAGTAAAATTCTCTCAGGCCATTTCTTAACTATATGACACAGAGTTTAATAAAAGAATTTTTGTAATCTTCAGAAGAAAATTATTTCTTTGCAAAAAAAATAAAGCGTAATGAAGAAAATTGCATTATTTACTTTCCTTACATTGTTATTATGTACTTCATGTGTAACGAAAAAGAAGTTCATGATGACAGAAGCCGCACGTATTGCAAGTATCGACAGCTTGCAAAGTTTATTGACTGATTGCCGCAACACGGGCGACCAGCTGTCAGCACAAATCAAGAAGCTCCTGCGTGATACCACCCAGATGGGAAACAGTATCCGTCAGTATCAGAGCATGCTTAGTACTAACATGACGGAACAGGAAAAACTGAATGCCTTGTTGAGTCAGAAGAAAAACGAACTTAGCGAAAGAGAACGCACCATCAACGAGTTGCAGGACATGATCAACGCTCAGAACGAGAAAGTGAAACAACTGCTGAACAGTGTGAAAGACGCGTTACTGGGCTTTAGCACAGACGAACTGACGGTTCGTGAAAAGGATGGAAAGGTGTATGTGGCAATGTCGGACAAATTGCTGTTCCAGTCAGGAAGCGCCCGTCTGGATAAACGCGGAGAGGAAGCTCTCGGCAAATTGGCGGAAGTCCTGAACAAGCAGACCGACATCGACGTATTCATCGAAGGTCACACTGACAATAAACCGATCAACACCGTACAGTTCAAAGACAACTGGGATTTGAGCGTGATTCGTGCTACCTCCGTCGTACGTATCCTGATTAAGAACTACGGTGTAAATCCTTTGCAGATACAGCCCAGCGGTCGCGGCGAATATATGCCTGTTGACGACAATGAAACTGCGGAAGGCAGAAGCAAGAACCGCCGTACGGAGATTATCATGGCTCCGAAACTGGACAAGCTGTTCCAGATGTTACAGACTTCCGAAGAGGTTAAATAAGAAAATAATAATAAGAGACTGTCAGAAGGTAGACAGTCTCTTATTATATAGAAACAAGGCTATAATATTTATTGCCCTAATGATATAACTCATCCATGTTTCTATTAGATACAATATCTGAATTCATACTGTTTACTTTCCCCATCCGGATGGTTTCTTACCCATCTTGAACACCATCGTACCACCGTTCATGATGTCCTGATGAGTGATGAAGAAATCTTTGTGTTTCTTCCCGTTCAAAGTCACCGACTGAATGTAGATATCTTCGGGAGACTTGCGGATGGTCCGGATACGGAATTCCTTATTACCTGCCAGTTTCAAAGTACACTCATCCAAAAGCGGGGAACCGATGATATACCGGCCGTCGGCAGGATTAACCGGATAGAATCCCATCGCACTGAATACATACCAGGCAGACATCTGACCGCAGTCATCATTTCCGGCATATCCCGAAGAAGTGTTGTTATACAGCGTGTTCAGAATATGGCTGACATACTTTTGCGTCTTCCACGGCTGACCTGCAAAATTATAGAGATAAGCTACGTGATGGCTGGGTTCATTACCATGTGCATACTGTCCCACAAATCCCGAAGCGTTATGATTCATCTGCTCACTCTTATAGGTAGAGGTAAAAAAGGTATCCAGCTTTTGTTCAAAGGCTTTCGTTCCTCCTGTCAGTTCCATCAAGGCCTGGATGTTATGCGGAACATACCAAAAGTATTGCCATGCATTTCCTTCGGTAAACGGATGCCCGCCGTTTCCACCGTATTGATACGGGTCGAAAGGTTCGATCCATTCTCCCTTGTCATTCTTGGACTGAAAGAACTTTGTTTTCGGATGGAAAAGGTTCCGGTAATATTCGGAGCGTTTGTGGAATCGCTGATAATCGGCATCCTTGTTCAATTTTGCAGCCAGTTGGGCAACACACCAATCATCAAAAGCCTGCTCCAGAGTGATGGAGACAGATTGAGTCTGAATGTTTTCGGGCATAAAGCCGTATTTCTCCCATACCTCAAAAGGAGAGTTGGGGTGTGAGGTTACCGAACTGTTATAGACTGCTTCATAGGCCTTCTCCATATCAATTCCAGGAATACCTTTCAGGATGGCATCAGTGATCACAGGGATGGAGTGGTTACCGATCATACAGTAATTGTCCTGTCCCCATAATTGCCAGATAGGCAGGTAGCCGTAATATTCATACTGGCGTATCATGCTCTTCACGAAGTCAGTCACCCGTTCGGGTTCCAGCAATGTGTAGAGAGGATGAGAGGCGCGGAAAGTATCCCACAGAGAGAATGTGGTGTAATGAGTTTCATTGTTCGCCACCTTGCGGGTCGTATAGTCGGCAGCCATGTATTCGCCGTTCACGTCGGACATGGTGTTAGGCTGTATCATGGTGTGGTAAAGAGCCGTATAGAATATCTCTTTCTGCACTTCCGTACCTTTCACTTCGATCTTTCCCAGTTGTTTTTCCCAATCAGCGTCCGCAGCAGCCACATAGCGGTCGAAATCCCAGTGCGGTGCTTCCTGTTCCATGTTCTGACGGGCATTCTCCATAGAGACGGACGAAAGGGCTACTTTGCACGTCAATGGTTTGCCATTCAGTTGGCCGAAACGGAAACAGCCATGAAGATTCGTACCGTTGATCACGGCTGTGTTTTCATGAACACGCCCGCCGTCTCTCAGCGTAGAAGTAAGGATAGGACTGGAAAACTCCATGTAGAAATAAATCTTGCGCAGTTTCGCCCATCCGGTGATGATACGGTAACCTTCCACTGCATGATCATTCAGAATGCGGATCTGAGAGTTAATGATCCGGCGTCCCCAACTGCCCTTATCTGCCGAGTGGTCCATATCCAATATAATCTCCGCATCTTTGCCGGCGGGATATTGATAGCGGTGGATACCGTTTCTCTGAGTAGTGGTAAGCTCTGCATTAATATTCTCATCTTTCAGCATTACCTGATAATAGCCGGGACGGGCCTTCTCTTCGTCATGCGTGAATGCGGAAGAAGTGCGTCCGCTACTGGTCGGCATCAATGTAATGTCGATCAGGTCCGAGGCTCCTGTCCCACTCAGGCGGGTATGGCTGAAACCGAAGATCGTATTCCGGTTATAGTCGTAGCCGGAAGCGTCCCCCAATTGGGAGCTTCACTGGTGTCCGGAGAAAGCTGTATCATACCGAACGGTGAGGTCGCCCCCGGGTAATTATTACCCGAAAGTCCCCCATCGATGGCCCCCGTTCCAATAAACGGATTTACATATTTAGTGATTTCCCCTGCCTGCAACGTAGCGAGAGTCAATGAAAATGCACATACACTTAAAAGTAATTTCTTCATGGTTCGTGGTGTTTTTATAAGATATGTTTCTTATGTCTATGGCTTTTTATTCTTCTGTTATTTCAATGAGACGGCTGTTGAGCTGCTGTGTTGTGAAAAGATCCAGTCCGACGTTCATTAGATATTCTCCGGAGAAAACCTGGTTGTTACCCTTCAATGAGGAACCGCTACCGGGCATCATATTGATTTCCTTCACACGGTACTTCTTGTCGGCATCCAACCCTTGCAGGCGGACAGGCAATGTCTTTTCCGCATAGCGCGGATGGATATCGAAGGCAAATACCGCAGCCGTTTTCTTGTCCTTGCCTACAAACATGGAAGAAGTATGGTTGCTTCCGTAAGGAGAAACAAGGCGATACATATCACCTTCAAGGATGACAGGTTTCAGACGGTTGTAGTTCTTGACTGCCTGATCACAGTAAAGGTGCTCATTCTGATTCATGTCTTCCAGTTTGATGTCGAATCCTAATTTGCACATCATGGCTACATCGGTACGGAACTTGATACTGGTTCCACGATTCCAAGTAGTGACGTGGGCACACAGTGTCTTACTTGGGAAGATCTGCGAATAGCCCCATTGGATAAACAGACGTTCGATAGGATCGGTATTGTCGCTTGGCCAGAACTCTGTGAAGTACTTCAATGCTTCATAGTCGGAGCGTCCGCCGCCACCGGCACACAGCATCATCGGAAGATCAGGATATTTAGCCTTGATTCTGTCCAGCACCTTGTAAAGTCCGCGCACATAATCAACGTACAGATGAGACTGTTTATCTTTCAGATACACCGAATAGATATTCGTAATCGGGCTGTTGCAGTCCCATTTGAAGAAAGCGATGCCGGGATATTTGGTCATCAGGTTGTCCACCACGCCGAATACATGATCCTGTACTTTCGGATTGCTAAGGTCGAGAACCATCTGGTTGCGGAAGTAGTATTCATCACGGTTAGGCAGATGAATCACCCAGTCTTTATGCTTTTCGTAAAGCTCGCTTTTAGGATTCACCATTTCCGGCTCTATCCATATACCGAACTTGATACCTTTCTTTTGTGCTTCTTCAACAAGACGTCCTACTCCGTTCGGAAGTTTGCCGGCAGTCTCTTCCCAATCGCCCAACCCTGATGGTCACTGCTACGGGGATATTTGTTGGCAAACCAACCATCGTCCAGCAGGAACATATCTACACCCAGCTTGGTAGCCTCATCCATCAAGCCGATCAGTTTGTTTTCATCAAAGTCAAAATAGGTAGACTCCCAGTTGTTGAGCAAAGTCATACGGGTATCATTACCGTTTTTCACCTGATGATTGCGCGCCCAGTCATGGAAGCTGCGGCTGGCCTCACCTTTCCCCTGCGTACTGTAAGTGAAATAGAAGTCCGGAGTACGGAACACTTCTTTGGCGGGCAGGCTGTATTCGGAGTCGTACGGGTTGATACCGCTGATAATACGCAGTTCGTTTTTGTTGTCCACTTCGAAAGTAAAGCGAAAGTTACCCGTCCATCCGATGGTTCCTACCAGCACTTCGCCTGCATTCTCCTGCGAAGGATTGTCAAGAGCCAGCTGGAAGAAAGGAGATACAAACATATTGGCACGTGCACCCAACTTCGTATCGATCACCTTTTTGCCGAAAGCCAGTTCTCTTTCAGTCACGTTGGCTTCGTGTGCCCAGTCACCGGAAAATTCAGTCAGGAAATACTTGCTGCTGTTCAAGTGAAGCATTGATGAAGCATACTTGCAAAGTATCACAGGCTTCTTCTCTTCATGGCTGATTTCACTAAACGCACGGATAATGTTCTCTTTGCCGTAAGCTACATAATGCAACTTCACAGTCACAGGGTATTTATCATCCTTAAGGGTAATTACGGTTTCGTTGACCCCGTTACCGATGGCATTGCTCGAATGATCTACATATTTCAGCAGCAATGAAGAGTTATTGTCATTATGACGTATGTGAATAGCCGGTTCAAAGTAGTCCTCCATACCATGAGTCAGATAAGCTTCAGTCCCTTGTGGCAGATACTGGATATCGGAATCATGGTTAAGCTTTTTGCCCAAGTATTTCTGATACAGACGTCCGTTGTCAGCTACTTGATAGATAAGGCTGGTCCGTTCGGTTTCTATTTTGATCAGAGGCTTGTCGGCAGCCTGCAAAAGAGAAAAAGAACTCAATAGAAAAAAAAGTAAGAATGCTTTTAATTTCATGGTTTACATTGTTATGGTTGATATTTATTCTCTGGTGCGGAACGGGGGTACGGGAAGCCCGCTCTTGCCATATAGATTACAACAGGATTGTCTGCCCACGCATAGCAAGCCGCCGTCGGTATTTCTATCCGGTCGGATTGCAGAATGACTTCTTTTCCCCGGATGGTAGCCTGTGCCGGAACGTATTTCCCGTCCGGTCCCGCCAGTATAAAGCCTTTCGGAGCCCCTTCTTTGGCTACTACTTCCTGATCGAAACTAAGAATCAGCGTACGTCCCGAAATGCGGTATCCAAGGAATGCGGGCACTTCGTATGTACCTTTGTTATAGGTCTTCGCCAATGCCGCTTGCGCCAGCCGCTTTCCTACTTCCTGTTTGTTTTTCGGGTGGATATCATAAGCTTCGCCGAGGTCGATGGCACATGCCATACCTGTATTAGGCAGGTGCAGCGCATGTGCCTGTGCACACGGAGAGCCGCCCATTTGGAATCCGGCTGCACTTCTTCCGGTTTCAGATAATTGGCCAACTGCACAAAGTAGAAAGGAAAATCCTGTTTCCATGCCCTTCTCCAATCTGTAATCATTGACTGGAAAAGTACCCTGTACTGCTCGTCGAATCCTACATTATTTTCTCCCTGATACCAGATAGCACCCTTGATAGGAAAGACAGTAAAAGGATGTATCATTGCATTGTAAAGTACGGTCGGGTAACAGGATGTCGGCCAGCCGGTTCCTTCGGGAGACAATGGTCTGGAAGGTGCGCCGGTCATCGATACTCCGGTGTGATAGTTCCAGTTGCCCGCCAAGGAAATCTTCTTGCCGTTCGCTTCCATATACATCTGCTGAGGTTCTCCGTGGATACCACCTTCACCTCCATAATCTATGGCACGGATGGTGATAACCCCTTTACCTGCCTTTGCCAAGGCTGCGGGAATCTTATAAGTACGCATCGTATTACATCCCGAAGTTCTTCCTATCTCTTTTCCGTTAAAGTAAGTGATATCGTCGTCGTCGATCATAGCCAGATGAAAGGAGATTTCCTTACCGCTCCAGTCAGCAGGTATTTCCACTTCTTTCTGGAACCAGACAGTACCGTCAAAATTCAGTCCGCGGGTTTCCCAGTAGGCGGGCAGTTCCATCGGTTTCCATCCATTCCCTGTCTGAAGAGCTGATATCCATTGGGGAGCTCCGTCTTTGAATCCGGCATCCCTGGCATCGAACTGCTGAAGCCACTCGTCCATTTCCCGATGGTAAAGTTCGACAAGTTTCTCTCTTTGGAAGCCTGCGCTTTCCATTTCGGCCATCTTTTTCTGGAATCCCATGACTCGCTTCAATGTCTGATGGCTTGTCCACGATTCGGCAGGTGTGCCGCCCCAAGTGCAGTCAATCACCCCAACGGGCACATTCAGTTCTTTCCACAACTTACGGGCATAGAAATAAGCGACGGAAGAAAACTCCGATACAGTAGCGGAACTACATTCCTGCCAACCGTTCATATTCATTTCTACGTTATCCTGCGGAGAGAAAGCGACGGTCTTCTTTACCTGCAACAGACGGATGGAAGGATAATTGGCATCGGCAACCTCCTGTTCGTAATTCATCACTTTTCCCCATCCGGCAACGGGCATTTCCATATTCGACTGACCGGAACAGATCCAGACTTCTCCCGATAGGACGTTGTTCAACACTAGTTTCTCACCATCCGAAACAATGATCTGATAAGGTCCTCCGGCAGGCGGAGTCGGGACTTCTATGCTAAAATGACCATCAGCTGACGCTTTAGCCGTATATTTCTCATGATTCCAGCTCACCTTCACAGTCACTTGTTTACCGGCTTTTGCTTTTCCCGGCAACGTCAGCTGACTGTTTTGCTGAATAACCATATTATCGGTAAAGAATGACGGCAATGTGACCTTCGCTTGCGCAAAGGCTGCCACACATAACGATAAGAGTGTTAATTGATATTTTTTCATTTCTTCGGTTATTTAAATTCAAGTAATTGCACGTCTTTGGAGGGTACGGTCACTTCAAGCTGTCCTGTGGCAAAAGTCTCATTGCCGCTCCACAACTCCTTCACCTGATAGTTGCGTGCCTTGTCCAATCCTATTCTTTCTAACGAAAGCACAGTTGTCTGTTCCTGGTCCGAGTAGTTGAATACCGCACAATGGAAACGACCATCGGGTGTCTTCCTTACAAAGATATGTTCCGACTTCTCTCCGTTTCCTTCCACGGGACGGAACACTTCTCCTGTCGCTACTGCATTCACTGCCGCATTGGTCAGATATTTCTGTGATTTCTCTTTGGCGTCTTTTCCTCCTCCCGCACTGAAATCGTCTCCTGTAATGTAAATACCCGTAATGACACCCGAAGTAATACGGGCACGGTTTTCTCCGTCGGTAGCATCTCTCAGTACAATATGATCGGCATCATTATATTGATAGATATACTTCTGCCACCAGCCGTATGAAAGAGCATTCAATGTATATTCGGTATCCTTGATCTGATTCCACGCATCACAGGCTATTCTGCGTGACTGCGCATACTGGGCAGGGAAAACAGGAGAAATGGAGAGATTGATATACATATCTCCAAAATATTGATTGAGAAGTTTCATGCCATAATTATATCCCTGTATACCTGTGGTAATCTCAGGATTATACCATTTGTCCGCTTCCATCGCACCGTGTGTCATGAAGTCCATCTTCACATACTCGAATCCTGCACGGTGGAACAAACCGGAAGTCTTCTTCATCATAGCTTCCACTGCCGGATGCGTTGGATCGACTGCATAAGCGCCGTCCAGTTCCTGCGGCTTTCCGTTGGCATAGAGATAGATATCTTTGTATTTATTTCTGGTGCGGCATCTACCGTCCGTTCCGGATCGCGTGCCCAGTCGGTGAACGGGGTCCAGTAGATACCACCGATCTGTCCGTTCGACTTACACTTTTCTATAAATGATTTCAGTTGTTCCTCATTCATACAGTCCCAACCGGAGTCCAGACCGATATAGACAGTCTGATCAGGGTTTACAAAATGATTATTCTGCAGATTCTCCTTGAAATAATCGGAGACTTCCATCGCTTTCTCATAAGTCAGATTGAATTGTAATGCCCCCCAGCTGTTCCAACCAAATGGAACAGCTTTCTCCCATGCTTTGGGAGGGGCAATTACAGCGTTGGCTTTTGCATACGCTTCAAGTCCATCGCACCAATCTTCAAAGAAACCCAAAAAGACTTTAGGGGATTTAATCTTTTTACCTGCTAATGCACCGTGAGCCTTTACGTCACGAGTCTGCTCATCTGCTATGCCCCCATAACATACCAGCGAACCAATGTTATCACGATCCCCCTTACCTATTGAAATACCTGTTTTCCAGTTATCATGTTCTACGGAGCCGATCACCAGACCGTTCCGGCTTTCATTATTGAATATGGCTGTCACTTCATAACTCACCAATGTATCGAAACCAAGCGGGTGAGACTGATATCTGATCCATTTGTCATTGTCGAACGGAACAAAAAGAGCACGGTTATCACCTGCCTGCAAGAATCCGGATATAGAATCGACATTAACAGGAGCCATTCTGCCGGAACGGATTTCCTCTTTCGCTTCGACCGTAAAATCAGTCAGTATATATTCCTTACCCGGATAAAGATAGAAATACTGAGTCAGCTTCGGAAGCTCCTTATCCGTATACTCCACCTTATATATATGTCCTTTCCCGAAAGAATCGGAAACTTTGCCCGTACTGATTTTATGGCGGGCATAGTCACTGTCTTGATCTCCTTCCCTTCCCATTGATAGGAAGCATACATTCCGTTACAAATATTTTTTGACTTATAAGTGAGTGCTATTCCCCCTTGCTGATCATCGTAAGTTATATTCCATACATCGGTAGAGAAAATCTTGTCTCCACTGGCACAGTTGGAAATGAAAAGAAACAGAAGAAGCATCAGGGATACTCCCGACATTTTTTTTAGTAGTAGCTTTTGGTTTTTCATATGGTACAATGTTCTTATGTAAAAAAATAAAGCATACCCGAATAAGAAACCTTTTTCTCTTATTGAGGTATGCCACAAAGGTAAGGATTGGCATCTCCTTTACTATATACAAACGATTCAAAAAATGATAAAAATACGGCAAATAAGCTCCAATGCAGGCTAAGAGAGGTATTTTATCTATTTTGTGCCCTCTCCTGCCTCGACATTCTTTATCTCCTGCGTGATAATGATCTGCTTGCCGGATTGATATTGTTTCTCAAAATCTTTGGGTGTCATGCCGAATTGTTTCAGGAATAACTTGCTGAAATAAGACGGCGAATTGATGCCGACCATATAGCAGATATCTCCGATCCGGTATTTACCTTCCTGAATAAACTCGGCTGCCTTCTTCAGCTTGATCAACCGGATAAAATCGAGCGGAGACAAGTTGAACAGTGTCTTGATTTTCCTTAACAAACTGGAACGACTCATGCAGAGTATATCCGCCATCCGTTCTACACCGAAATTATCATCGGTTATGTTATCTTCAATGACCTTGATCACTTTATTCATAAATTCCTCGTCCGCCTTGTTCATCTGCATATTGTTGACAGAGAAGAAGGGGCGTTTCGCAAAGGCTTCTCTTTCCCTGCGCCTGTTGTCAAGCAAGGACAGGACTTGTTCTTTCAGATAATTGAAAGAGAAAGGTTTCTCAACGTATGCTTCCGCACCATATTTCAGACCGTTGATTTTGCTGTCGATGTCATTCTTGGCTGTCAGGAAGATAATAGGAATATGAGAAAGCTCCATATCCGATTTTACTTCCTTGCAGAGTTGGTATCCGTCCATTACAGGCATCATGATATCACTGATGATCAAGTCGATATGGCCGCTTCTCAATATTTCCAGTGCTTCTATCCCGTTCATCGCTGTCTCTACGGTGAAGTTTTCCTGCAAGCGTTCGAGAATAAAGGTCAGCATACTTTCGTTGTCTTCTACCAACAGAAGGGTATATCCATACATATCAGCCGTGACGGGCGTATGTTCGTCCAGCTCGACAATGTCTTTCTGTATGGCTTTGTTGTTCTCCTGTTTAATGCCCTCCATATTCAAAGGAATGGTCAGTACAAACATATTGTTTTCCTGACGGGTATCCAGATAGATCGTGCCTTTGTGCAGGGATGCCAGCGAACGTGCCAGAGACAAGCCGATGCCTACTCCATTACGGGGCTTCTCCTTTCTGTCCACCTGATAGAACGGTTCGAATATATATTGGCTGACTTCCGCCGGAATCTTGTTTCCGTCACTGGTAACACGAATCGTAAAGCTGTCTTCTCCCTTTTCCAGTTCTACCAGTACATTCTGGCTGGCGTACTTCAGCGCATTATTGAGCAGGTTGCTCAGTATCTTGATGATTGCTTCTTTATCTACAGCTGCCCACACCTGCTCTTCTGTCGATTTTAACTGCAATTCTTTCCGGTTCAGGCTGAACGTCACTTCAAAGCGTGCCACGATTCCGGCAAGAAGTTCGGTAATGTCCACGCTCTCAAATTTCATGGTCAGCTTGTTGGCACCAATCTTCTGGAAGTCCAGCAGTTGTCCGGTAAGTTCCAGCAGGCGTTTGGTGTTCTGGACCATCACACTGATATACTTCTTCATCTTGGGCTCCTGTATCTCCATTTCCTCAATGGCTTCGAGAGGACCGTTGATCAGTGTCAAAGGGGTACGCACTTCGTGCGCTATCTCTGTGAAGAAGTCTACTTTGGATTCGTACAGTTCCTTCTCTTTTTCGATCTCGAACAGTTTTTGCCGTTCTTCCAGTTGTTTCTCCTTGCGGCGTTTGTACCATAAGATGGTGCCAACCACGATCAGGATAATGCATACGGTATATACAATGTAAGCGATGATAGACTGCCACCACGGAGGAAGAATGATAATAGACAGAGAACGTGTGGACGACTCGGACTTACTGCCGTGAGTAGCCTGCACACGGAAGGTGTATTTTCCCGGCGGAAGTTTGGCATAAGAAATGTTCTGGTTGCTGGCTGCCCGTACCCAATCCCTGTCCAGCGGTTCCATACGATAATAGTATTGGTTGGACTCGGCAGTAGAGTAACTGAGCAAGGCCACGTCAAAACTGATATTGGCCTGATCATAAGGCAGGACGATTTCATCCGTATGTACGATACATTGTTTCAGAGGTGATTCAGGAGTATGCACTGTCACCTCCTTATTATTATACTGAATTTGGAAATGTAGACAGGCGGAAGTGGCCTTTCCTCCTCCTGAACAGTAGGATCGAACGCGATCAATCCGTCCACCCCGCCGAAATAGAACCTTCCATCCTGAGCTTTCAATGCCGATTGATAATTGAACTGATTACCCAGCAATCCATCCTTATTGGTAAAGACACGTACATCTCCATTCTCGGGATTGAACTTGACCAATCCTTTATTGGTGCCAAACCACAGATTTCCAGCATCATCTTCCAATATGTTGTAAGCTACATCGTCCGGCAGCCCGTCTTCGATGCTGAAAGTGGTAAAGTTATCCTGCGCTTCATTATATCTGCATATACCGCCACGGTCGGTAGAGAACCATATATTCCCTTTACTGTCCTGCATGATGGAGCTGACGGAGTTGGAGCTTAGAGAGTTGTCAACTCCTTCCTTATAAGAATAATTCTTATAAGAATTATTCTTAGGATCACATTTCCAAACACCATTTCCCATAGTAGCAAGCCAAATTGTACCATCTCTAGCCTCCATTATATCGAAAACCCAGTTATATCCTACTTCTTCCACACGGTGAAATTTCCTTTCCTTAGGTTGTGATACATATAATCCCCACCCAGGTCCTATCCAAGTACGACCTTTACTATCTTTTAAAAAACTATATACACTTCCTTCTTCAATACCCAAATCCTTATCACTGACGTATTTAAGATGTTCACCAGGTATACTAATATCATTCATTCCTTGTTTAAATAATCCAACATATATATGATTTTCATAATGTTTTACTGATAGTGTAATGAGACGACCTGGAACATTATCATATATCTGATGTACTTTACCTGTTCGAGGATCCAATACATTAACACCATTATCTTCAGTACCTATCCAAATACACCCATTATTATCTTCTGCCAATCCACGGATACGTTTGGTATTTAAAGAATATGGATCGCTTCCCGGTACATATTTAGCAAAAGTCAAGATACGATTAGGCAGATAGTTGACACCTCCAAACATTGTTCCAATCCAAATTCCTCCTTCATAATCTTTATAAATAGAATAAATACTATTATCCGATAAACTAAATGAACGCATCAGGTCTTCTTTCAAATGAATAACATTATTTTCTTTCTCATTAATAATGAAAATTCCATGAAGAGAACCTACCCAAATTTCATCTCCAAAACACATTACATCTCGCAAAAATGTTTTTTTCTCACCAAGGAACGAAACTTCACTCAACTCATCTGTTCGAGTATTATATTTCAGCAAATCTCCTTCATGTATTCCCAAAATAGCATTTTCTTTCTGAAAACAAATACTTATAATTGTTTTGTCAATTAACGAACGTCCCATTCGGTCTGTCAAATATTGTTCAAAATTATCATCCCGATAATTGTACTTGAATAAACCTATTCCTGATGTACCTACCCATACTTCGCCCTGCTCATTGATACAAATACATTCCGGATTATTATTTTTTAAATTGTCTTTATCTATCAATGAATAATGATGTACCTTTCCGTCTTTATAACGAAAAAGTCCCTGATCAGGAATCAACACCCAAATATTATCTAGTGAATCAGACAGAATTTCCGCTACCCAGTTATCAAGAGTTATTCCTTCTGATGAAGCTATTTTGAAACGTTTAAATACATCAACCGCCGGATTATATATATAAACACCCCTGTCTGTTCCAACCCATAAATTCCTTTCTTTATCCTCAAAAAGAGCACCAATATTATGATTACCTGTACCCTCCTCCAAATCATCGCAATCGAATTGGAGAATAGAAGTTCCATCATAGCGGTTGAGCCCATTTTTTGTCCCAAACCACATAAATCCATAGCTATCCTGCAAGATTGCTTTTACATTACTCTCTGATAAACCATTTTCTCCATTAACACGGGTGAAATAAAAATCAGAATATTCCTGAGCAAAAATACAAATAGATAAGAATAGCAATCCATTTATGAAAGCTAATCGTAGTAGGTGTTTCTTCATAAATTATATAGTGGTTATATTTGGCTGTGCGCGCAAATATACACTAAAAAACAGTATATAAAAAGGAGTTGACGCATTTGTTTCAGTAATAGCCGCATTTGTTCATTTTTACTTTTCCCTTCTCCTATACCTTTGCAATATCATTTTGAAATAAACTATTTTATAACATGAGAAACGTAACATTAGGCCTGATAATAGGGGCCGCACTTCTAGTTAGTGGTAGTCTGTCACTGAAGGCAACCGAGAATAAAATGAAATTATGGTATGATAAACCTGCAGATGAATGGATGAAGTCTCTTCCTTTGGGGAACGGTCGTCTTGGTGTAATGATCTATGGTGGCATAGAAACAGAAACACTCGCTCTAAACGAATCAACAATGTGGTCAGGGGAATATGATGAACATCAGCAACGTCCATTCGGAAGAGAAAAACTCAATCAAGTAAGAAAGCTATTTTTTGAAAATAACTTGTCAGAAGGTAATCACGTCGCAGGAAATATGATGGCAGGTAGCCCACATTCAGTAGGAACACATCTTCCCATAGGTGACTTGAAAATAAATTTTTCATATCCTCAAGGAGAAATATCAGATTATCGCCATGAACTGGATTTACATACTGCTATAAACACAGTTAGCTATAAAGTAGGTAATACTGAATATATACGCCAATGTATCGCTTCTAATCCAGATGACGTAGTTGCCATGCATATAAAAGCTAGTCGTCCAAAAGCAATAACGATGGAACTTGAATTGAAATTACTCAGACAGGCAAATGTAGTAGCATCCGGTAACCAACTTATTTATACCGGTAATGCAGAATTTGAAAAACATGGTAAAGGAGGAGTACATTTTGAAGGACGTATTGCTGTACAAATAAAAGGAGGAACAATAAAGGCTGAAGGGAAAAAACTTTATATTGAGAAAGCTACTGAAGTCACTTTATTATCTGATGTACGTACCAATTTTAAAAACAATACGTTCTCTGGTTACAACTACAAAATAAAATGTGAGAAAACAATTGAATTAGCATCAAAGAAAGATTTTAAGACTCTGAAGAAAAAACATATAGAAGACTATTCTCCACTTTTCTCCCGGGTAGGACTTTCGTTTGAGCATCACGCAAAGTTTGATCACCTACCAAACGATGAACGTTGGGCACGGGTAAAGAAAGGAGAATCTGATCCTGGATTAGATGCATTATTTTTCCAATATGCCCGCTATCTGTTGATCGCTTCTTCACGTCCTAATTCTCCTCTACCTGTAGCTTTACAAGGTTTTTTTAACGATAATCTCGCTTGCCATATGGGATGGACTAACGATTATCATTTGGATATCAATACTGAACAAAATTATTGGATTGCTAATGTAGGTAATTTAGCAGAATGTCATCTCCCTCTTTTTGACTATATTAAAGATCTATCAATTCATGGTGCAAAAACAGCAAAAGATTTATATGGTTGTAAAGGATGGACTGCACATACTACAGCCAATCCATGGGGATATACAGCTGTATCAGGTAGTATTCTTTGGGGATTATTCCCGACTGCATCTTCTTGGCTTGCCTCTCATTTATGGACACAATATGATTACACACAAGATAAATATTTTTTAAAGAATACCGCATATCCATTATTAAAAAGTAATGCTGAATTTCTATTAGATTATATGGTAATAGACCCACGAAATAACTATTTGGTAACAGGTCCTAGTATCTCGCCGGAAAACAGTTTTCGCCATCAAGGACAAGAATTTTGCGCATCTATGATGCCGACTTGCGACCGTGTACTGGCTTATGAGATATTCTCGGCATGCCTGCAATCTACGGAAATATTAAATGTCGATGCCTCATTTGCCGACAGCCTCCGTACCGCTATCAGCAAACTCCCTCCTTTCCGTATCAGCACAAACGGAGGAGTACAGGAATGGTTTGAAGATTACGAAGAAGCACATCCCAATCACCGTCACACCACACACTTATTATCCCTCTATCCTTATTCTCAGATTACCTTAAATAAAACACCCGAATTAGCAAAAGCTGCCCGAAAAACTATTGAAAGACGTTTAGCAGCCAAAGATTGGGAAGATACAGAATGGAGTCGTGCTAACATGATTTGCTTTTATGCCCGATTAAAAGACTCTGAAAATGCTTATAATAGTGTAAAACAATTACTTGGAAAACTATCACGTGAAAACATGTTTACAGTTTCTCCCGCTGGTATTGCCGGAGCAGGTGAAGACATCTTCGCTTTTGACGGGAATACAGCCGGAGCAGCAGGTATTGCAGAAATGTTATTACAAAGTCACGATAATTGCATTGAATTATTACCGTGCTTACCTAAAGAATGGAAAAACGGAAATTTTAAAGGACTTTGTGCTCGGGGAGGTATTGAAATAGATGCGAGTTGGAAAAATAGCCAAATAGTAAATGCAGTACTAAAAGCTACCGCTCCAATAGAATTTACTCTTCGTCTATCAAATGCAAAACTATACTGTTGGAAGTTGAACAAAAAAACATTCATTCCTAAAATAAAGGATGATGGACTAATTTATATATCCATGAATAAAGGAGATAATCTTACCATAATCATCCCTTAATAACAATTTTGCAGTAAATGCGTTATTTTTTGCTGCGTTTATACACTATTAAAATAACACATTTACCTAATTTTGACTCGTTGAATTTAGAAAATTATCACATTAAATCTAATAATATATGAAACGAATTCGAGATTTCCCCACCACTGACAAGACAACGATCTAGTTGCCTGAAATGTATTAACCTAATATTAATTTTAAATTATCCATGAAAAATATGAAAGAAAGACTTTTTTCATTCTTTAAAATGAATCGACTGATTCCAGTCATACTCTGTCTTTTCTTTGCGACAAGTATATATGCGCAAAATAGAGAAGTGAAGGGTATAGTGACAGGTGACGATAATGAACCTATGGCAGGAGCTACCATCAAAATAAAAAACAGTCAAGGTGGTGCAATTGCAGATATTGACGGAAAATTCACTATACGAGTAAAAACCGGAGATATATTAGAAATTTCGTTTCTTGGCATGAAAAAGCAAGAAATAAAAGTAGATAGTAACGACTTTTACTCTATTAAATTATTTCCTGAAGCTAATGAGTTTGACGAAGTAACGGTAGTTGCTTTTGCCAAGCAAAAGAAAGAGAGCGTAATTAGTGCCATCTCTACAGTAAATCCACAGGAACTGAAAGTACCGAGTAGCAATCTGACAACCGCTCTTGCCGGAAGAATGTCCGGACTAATTGCTTTCCAAACAACAGGTGAACCCGGTAAGGACAATGCTCAGTTCTTTGTGCGTGGTGCCACAACATTTGGTTATAAAAAAGATCCTCTTATTTTGATTGACAACATTGAATTGAGTACAGATGATCTTGCCCGCTTGAATGTGGATGACATTGCTCAATTTTCTATTATGAAAGACGCTACAGCCACTGCTTTGTACGGCGCGCGTGGAGCAAATGGAGTAATCCTTGTGACCACTAAACAAGGAGTCGCCGGAAAGCCGAAAGTATCCGTCCGTGTAGAACAATCAGTATCCACTCCTCGAAAGAAGGTGGAATTAACAGATCCTATCACCTTTATGCGATTAAATAATGAAGCTGTAAACTCTCGGCGTGATCCTAACAATCCTGCCGCCAGCGCTAATTACACAGTTTATAGTCAAGAAAAAATAGAAAATACAATTGCTGGTACCAACCCATATTGTTATCCGGCAGTAAATTGGTATGATGAACTATTCAATAACTACGCTCTTTCTACAAGAGTAAATGCTAATCTAAGTGGAGGAGGCAGTGCAGTACGTTATTATGTAGCAGCTTCATATACCAAAGACGGAGGAGTGATCAAAAATGATAAACTCAACAACTACAACAGTAACATTAACTGGCAACGTTATTCTGTTCGGTCTAATATCAATATGGATCTTAGCAAGACTACAGAATTCTCTATTCGCGTCAATGGAAATTTTGATGACTATACCGGTCCGTTGGACAGTGGTGAAGGACTTTATAAGAAGGTAATGAAGACAAGCCCTGTTATGTATCCTAAAAGTTATCCTGCAACAGGCGAATATGTCAATGCTACGCATGTGCTATTTGGTAATGCCGATAAAGGAGCCTACATTAATCCATATGCAGATATGGTTAGAGGATACAAAGAATCCAATAATTTATTGGTAGCTGCACAAGCAGAATTAAAACAAAAGTTCGACTTCGTAACCAAAGGATTGGATGCCCGAATCTTAGTTAGTACCACTCGCTCTTCTTATTCCGACCTTACTCGAGCTATCAATCCTTATTATTATCAGGCCGACTATGACAAAGAAACCAATAGTTATACATTGACTAACATTGTAGAAGGGGAAGAGTATTTGTCATACAATCAAGGAAGCAGAAATATCAACACTACCAACTATGTAGAAGCTGCCATCAGCTATAACCGAACATTCGGTGTGCATGCCACTAGCGGAATGTTAGTATATACTCGCCGAGAAGAAAAAAGATCAAGTGAAGACACTCTACAGAAATCACTACCACGCAGAAACCAAGGGCTAGCAGGTCGCTTTACCTATGCTTACGATTCCAGATATTTTGCAGAATTCAACTTTGGATATAACGGTTCTGAACGGTTTGCTGCTCACGAACGATACGGTTTCTTCCCTTCCTTCGGTTTAGGGTATATCATTTCGAACGAAAGCTTTTGGGAGCCATTATTAAACACAATGGATAAACTGAAATTCAAAATGACCTATGGTCTGGTAGGTAATGATGCCATTGGAAGTTCAGATGATCGTTTCTATTATTTATCGGAAGTAAATCCAAATGATGGTGGACGTGGCCAATATTTTGGAACAAATTACGGCAACCAAATGAATGGTGTATCTATTTCTCGTTATCCCAACACTAATATTACATGGGAGAAATCAAAGAAAGGGAACTTTGGTATTGAATTAGGTATGTTCAACAGTGCATTAGAAGTTCAAGCTGACTTCTTCTATGAACGTCGTACTCAAATTTACCAAAACCGCGCCTACATTCCTTCTACAATGGGACTTTCTGCCGGAGTAAGTGCTAATATAGGTGAAGCATCTTCCCGAGGAGTTGATTTATCAGTCAACTATTCTTATATTGCCAATAAAGATTTCTGGATAAAAGGAATGGGTAATTTCACGCTTGCCAAAGGAAGGTATGAAGTCTATGAAGAACCAGATTATGCTAGTTACGGACAAGGGTATCGTTCTAGAATAGGGCAACCAATCAACTTTAATTACGGATATATCGCCGAACGCCTATTTATTGATGAAAATGATGTTGCCAACTCTCCCTCACAAACAAGTTTCAATGGTGGAGCCATGCCGGGAGATATTAAATATAAAGATTTAAATAATGATGGAAAAATTACTAGTGAAGACCAAATTTTTCTCGGTTATCCTAATCAACCTGAAATTACTTACGGGTTTGGTTTCTCTACCGGCTACAAAGGATTCGACCTCTCTATGTTTTTTCAAGGAAATGCAAGAGTATCTTTTTTCATCGACCCTAGAAACACATCTCCCTTTGTAAACTACGATGCAGGTGGAAAGACGGGTGTTCAACAATGTTTGGATGTTATAGCCAAAGATCATTGGTCTGAAGACAATCGTAATATATACGCATTTTGGCCACGTTTATCTCCCACACTTGTTGAAAATAATATGCAAACAAGTACCTGGTGGATGCATGACGGATCATTTATTCGTCTGAAAACTGTAGAATTAGGCTATACATTCTCGCAAAAAGCTCTGAAAAAAATAGGTGTACAATCTTTGCGCCTATACTTAACAGGAAGTAACCTACTAACCTTCAGCAAATTTAAACTATGGGATGCAGAAATGGGTAATAATGGCCTAGGATATCCTATTCAGCGAGTATATAACCTCGGCATTAACATTAACTTCTAAAAAGCAATGATATGAAAAAAATTATGAAATATATTCCGACTATCATTTTGACGTTGCTTTGTTCTTGTTCAGATTATTTGGATATAGTTCCCGATAATGTGACAACATTGGACATTGTATTCAACAACAGAAATACAGCCGAACGCTATTTGGCCAACTGCTACCATTTTGTTCCAGACCATGGATCTGTCAAACGAATTCCCGGCATGGGAGCCGGACACGAATGTTGGTTCTATACTACTAATGACTCTCACTTTGACAATGAAGTCAGCTTTTATATAGCCCGTGGATTACAGAATATTGATGCTCCTTATGCCAATTATTGGGACGGAGAAGGAGGCAGTAATCTTCCCATGTTCCGTGCCATTAGAGAGTGTAATATCTTTCTTGATTATGTAAGAGATCAGCATAAAGTGAACGACTTGACAGATTCTGAACGAAAAAGATGGATCGCTGAAGTAAACGTACTAAAAGCCTATTACCATTTTTTTCTATTTGAACACTATGGTCCTATTCCTATTGTAGACAAAGCTCTTCCTGTATCGACTGATCCAGAAGGAGTAAAAGTTACTCGCATGCCAGTAGATCAAATAGTTGATTACATGGTAAAGCTTATAGACGACTCGTACAAAGACTTGCCACCAGTCATCACTATGGAAGCTACAGAAATGGGACGTTTGACACAACCTGCAGCATTAGCCCTTAAAGCCAAAATACTGCTGTGGGCAGCTAGTCCTCTCTTCAATGGAAACAAAGATTATGCAAATTTCAGAAACGAAGAAGGAGAACCATTCATCAACCAAGAATTCAGCCGTGAAAAATGGGTGAAAACAGCTGAAGCATGCAAAGAGGCCATAGAATCTGCAGAAACCAATGGATGTCAACTTTATGACTGCAGCATGGACATGTCTTATAGCCAGGACCTACCCGAAGAAATATTTTACAGTATGAATATCCGTCAGACGGTAACAGAACGTTTTAACCCCGAATTGATATGGAGCGTAGGCAAACAGGGTACCAATGAACTGCAAAACCTATCGATGGCTTGTATTGTTCCTTCTTTGCAACAAGGAAGTGGAAACGGTCAAGTAACAGGCAGTATTTTGCAAAGCAGGGCAGCAGGTGTATATGCTCCTACACTGGAAACAGCGGAACAATTTTACAGTAAAAATGGAGTGCCCATTGACGAAGACAAAGAATGGTTAACAAGCGGAAACTATGATAATCGTTACACAACCCGACAAGTGACTAGTGCTGATAAATATAACATGCGAACAGGCTGGACCACTGCCGTACTTCACTTCAACAGAGAACCCCGCTTCTACGGGTCTCTCGGTTTCGATGGTTCCACTTGGTATGGTAACGGACGTACAGATGTCAATGACTTGAATTATGTAGATGGTAAATATGGAAGAAACTCTGGAAACAAATGGGGATTTAACTACTCCATTACAGGTTATTTCGCTAAAAAAGTAGTATATTATCAAAATGCTATAACTCAATCTTCACAAGTAGTCTACGAATACCCATTCCCTATTATCAGATTAGGCGACTTGTATCTAATGTATGCAGAATCACTTAATGAAGCTGCAGAAGGTGATAATAATGTACCGGAAGAAGTTTATACATACCTACGGAAGGTACGTGAACGTTCCGGATTGAAAAAAGGTGTACTTGGACAGACCGAAGATATAGGAGATGTCAGAGTAGCATGGGAAAAGTACAGCAATGATCCTACCAAACCTAAAACTAAAGATGGGATAAGAAGTATCATCAAACAGGAACGTAAAATTGAACTTGCGTTGGAAGGACATCAATACAATGATCTCAGACGATGGAAAGACGCTTCAAAAGAACTGAGTAAATCCATTAAAGGATGGAACGTACAAGGAGAAATAGAAGAAGACTTTTATAAAGTCACAACTCTTTTTGTTCCTCGCGCATTTACAACTAAAGACTATTTGTGGCCTATAAAAAAACAAGACTTACAAGTAGACGACAAATTAATTCAAACGTATGGATGGTAATTATAAACATCGAAAAACAATGAAAAAAAGAATCTTATATTATATATGGATGGCATGTGCGGCAGTATTGCTACACAGTTGCGAAGATGTAGAAACTCATAAACCTTATGGGGATGACAGTGGACATGCTCCTGGTACAGTACAAGTGACTTCCTATGAACAAATTCCTGGTGGAGTGACATTGAAATTCACTGCTCCAACAGACGAAGATCTATTGTATATCAAAATAAAATATACACTTGACAATGGAAAAGAAATGGAAGCACGTGCTTCTCTCTATACTGATGAAACGACAATAGAAGGTTTCGGTAATACGAACCCGAAAAAACTAGTAATCTCAGCCGTTAACAAAATGGAGAAAGAAGGAGAAGCTATCATCACCGAAATAGTACCTGGAAAACCGGCATACCTTACTGCCATTGAAGAAATAGAAGTAAATCCTACATTCGGAGGTATTTATATACATACTACAAATAGAGGCAGAAACTATCTCATCTTTGATGTCTCTACAAAAGATTCAAAAGGTAATTGGAATGTAGAACATACAGAATATACTTCTGTAAAAAACATCGGCTTTACACTCCGAGGGTTCTCTGCCGAACCACATGATTTTAAAGTCCGTGTCCGCGATCTATATGATAACCAGTCAGAGGAATACTTAACAACCTTGACACCACTATATGAAGAAAAATTGGATTTGACCAAATTCAAAACTTTCTATCTAGCCAATGATATAAAGATGGACAACGCAGGTCATACTTTGGAGTCTTTATTCAATGGAGATCATGGATTAAACAGTTGGAATTATGCTCACGGTTATGACTTTAATCCTTCCGAGTTTCCTGTATGGTTTACATTCGATATGGGTCAAACCGCTCAATTAAGCCGCTTCACCTCATGGCAACGCTCCATGGGAGGTAGTTATTACTATCGTGCAGGTGCTATCAAAGAATGGGAAGTATGGGGACGTTCTGATTTACCATCTTCGGACGGAAGTTGGGACGGATGGACCAAACTGGCAGATTGTGAAAGCATAAAACCTTCCGGATGGCCCGCCGGTTCAAATTCAGAAGAAGATATAACATATGCTAGTAAAGGAGAAGAATTTGAATTTCCGGCAGATATTCCTCCAGTAAGATACATTCGATTTAAAATACTTTCTACTCATGACGGTGCCGGATTGGTAGTTATGCAGCAACTTTGGTTCTACGGAACCCCGATACAATAACCTTTTAACAAAGCAAAAGTATGAAAAAAATAAATATATTGATTCTCTGTAGTATCCTGTGCTTTTTCTATTCGTGTAATGGCATGCTGGATGGTATTCAGCCTTATCTAGACGAGGGAGAAAAAATCTATGTAGGAAAACTTGATTCACTCAAAGCTTTTACTGGAAAAAATAGAATCAAAATAGAAGGGAAAATGATGTACGGTGTAAATCAGGTAAAATGTGTTATTAGTTACAAAGATCCTATTACATTGGAAGAAAAGTTTAAAGAGTTTCCAATAGAACGTACGGAACCACGAGAAACCTTCGAATTTATGTTAGAGAATTTAACAGAAGGACAATATGACTTCTCGATAGTCACCTATGATCCCAAAAACAACACATCTATCCCGACAGAGGTATCTGCTTATGCATATGGCGAACTATACCAACAAGCATTAACCAACCGGATTTTACATAGTATCTCTCCTGAACAAAAAGAAATTGTAAATGAAAGTGGACAATCAGAAAGAATATGGGCAGCCAAACTGAATTGGAATATATCAAGAGGAGACGGTTTAGTAGGCTGTAACCTTGAATATGAACGTCAGGACGGAACTTTAGGCTCGAAATATATTTCAGTTGACGAGACTACAACAGAACTCGACAATTTTAAAGCTGATGGAATACTCCGGTACAATAGTATATATAAACCGACAACAACTTCCTTGGACGAATTTGTTACAGAATATAAAGAAGTTACATTGCCTTCCCAAAGTTACATTGGCATTACAAAAGACCTAACCAGTCTTTATATTAAGAATGCCGGATATCCATTTAGAGGATATGATGTAAGCAATAAATGGGGAAAACCTTACGATTGGAAATGGAATGAAGTTATGGAAACTAAAAATGCCAATGGAGGTGCCGGCTTCACAGAATATAACGATGGAACAATTCAGTTCGAAACAACACAATGGAGTCAGGGATATTATGACAACGGAAAGATCTGGCAAACATTTACTTTACCAGAAGGAAAGTATGAAATGCGTATCGAAGTAAAAAACGCCGCAAATATAGGTTCTGGCAGTACCAATATCCATTTTGCTGTAGCTCAAGGCGAATCACTACCTGACAATGAAGAATTGGAAAAGTCAGACATTATCCTCTCTTACCTCAAATTTGAGTCAGAACATACTAATAAAACATCTGCCTTACCTATATTTGAACTAACAGAAGAAAAAACTATTACCGTAGGCTGGGTAGTATCTTTCTCAGATATCTGTAGAAATATAGAATTTAAGTCAGTAAGATTGTGGAGTGTAGCTGAATAAAGTTCTCCATTTTATTAAACTATTCATCAAATGTTATTCTTATAAAAATAAACCCTGGAAGTTTGTATTATAAATTTCCAGGGTTTACTATAATCAAATCTTTTACTATATATTTATCTATTTCTTTTAAAATTGAAATAGAATTCATTTAAATAGGTGGTGCAACTGTACCCGATTTTCTTTTATTGTAACTTCATTACAATTATACATCTGAATAAAATCAGACTCTTTATTTTTTTCAGTATCTAGAGAATAAATCAAATTATGACGTATCATCAAGCCATCAACAGCTTTCGCTCGAATGGCACATGAGCTATTTTTTCTCATATAAAAATAATTTTCTTCAATAGTAATATTTTTATGAACCGCCCCTTTATATTCTCTATTCTCCGGATCAATGCTAATAATCGGTTCTCCACAGTTTAAAAACGTATTTTGACGAATAGTCAAGTCGTGTACCGGTCCTGACTCATACCAACTTAATCCATCATTGGCTACAAATATTCCACTCATCTGCATGCCGTAGAATGTATTTCCTTCTATCAGAGACTTACGTCGTGTTGTGATAAGAATCCCTCTGGTTGGTACTCTTGCAAAGTAATTGTTTGTAATCCGCACTTCCGGTGTCCACGTCACGTTCTCAACAACCAGGTCTTTCTGTTGCATTACCTCCGAAGAGAATGGACTTGACAGAGTGAGTTCCATTTCTCTTGGTGTTACTAATTTTGCCTCTTTTACTTTACATTTCCCTACTACCAACAAAGAACGTGAATCAACAAGTTCTATATCGTCTCCTTTAAAAAAGGCTTCAAATCCAAAAGTCTGATCATGCATAAAACGAAGTTTTAAACGATTGTCCGACAAAAATTCTATTACTCGCAAATGTGTACCATGTATATTGATAGGATCATCGTGTGCACCTACAAAACGGGAATTCTTAATATCAATCATACCACGGCAACCAGAAACCTGAATAAAATCAGCAAATCCCGCATTAGTACGTCCTGAACCTGGACGAGGAGCAAAGTTACAACGATCAACAGTAATATTCTCACTGTATTGACAGACTACCCCGAAATTTCCTAAATAATAGAAGTTGATATTCTCCAACAGTATTCCCTTACTCCTGTTTACAAATCCACTCACTTCGTCACGGAAAGAGTCGCGCATCTGAAAAATAGTATGTAGTCCTACTTGTGGTTTTGCTTTATATTGCAGATATAACACATTTGGACGAAGTTCTACTGTACGAAGCAAATTCTCCATCGGACTCCACGAACGCCAAGTCATTTCACTTATACGGTCATACGACTGCGCTATTCCGTTCTTAAAAGACCAACCATCACCATACCACTCCAACTGTGCGTCTACAATCCGATATTGGGATGTGGGATGTACCTGAACAATCAAATAATCATTCCCCTCTTCCAATACTTCAACCTCCGTTTGAGTAGGATGTTTATAATCTATATTAAAATTTTTCAAAACAATACCTTCACATTTATCAAGTACGAAACTTGTCATTTCACCATTCATCAATAAAGTTGACCCACAACCATCAATAGTGATATTCTTTAATGTATTAAGATACAATCCGATATGTTTAGTCGGATCAGGATCATCCAACTCAGAAGTCGTATTTGATATATAATATAACATTTGTGATGATTTCGCACGGTCTAACTGATAAATTCCCGGTGAAAACTTTACAGTAACTGGCCTCCCTTTACAGTCAGCAGCTTTTTTTAAAGCTAACGCTATATTTTCAATATCTTTTCCCTGCTCCGGAAAAACCTCTATTATCCTAGACTGGGCAAAAATAGCCAACTGGATGAACCAAACGCTCATCATAAACAAAATGTACTTTTTCATGATATTGATCTTTAAATTTTACTTTTTTCACAAAGATAGAAATTATCTATACCTTATTATAAACATAAAGCAATCAAAAAATAGAATGTTTGCTGCAAATATTTCATTTTTTGATTGCTTTGTACACATATAATCTTTCTGCTATTACCTAATTTTGTATCCGAACCTATATAACATAACCCATTAAAAAAAGAAAATAATGAAACACACTTTTATTACATTTATTCTACTGTCACTTTGTATTTTCACTTATGCACAGAAAAAGATTGCACGTGAATATATCGAATGGTCTGATATTTGGATTCCCGGAGCTAATAAAACAGATCTTCCACATGTATTGCTCATCGGTAATTCCATCACACGCGGATATTATGGAAAAGTAGAAGCAGCATTGAAAGAAAAAGCATATGTAGGGCGACTCTCTAATTCGAAAAGTGTGGGTGATCCGGCTTTAATCGAAGAATTGACTGTAGTACTCAAAAATACTAAGTTCGACGTTATCCATTTCAATAATGGTTTGCACGGATTCGATTATACAGAAGAAGAGTATGATAAAAGTTTCACAAAATTAATCAAAATCATTCGTAAATACGCCCCTAAAGCCAAGTTGATTTGGGCAACCACCACTCCCGTCCGTACCGGAGAAGGAATGAAAGAGTTTGCCCCTATCACCGAACGGTTGAAAATACGTAATCAGATTGCCTTGAAACATATCAATTATGCTGGCATAGAAGTGAACGACTTATGGAAAGTAGTCATCGACCATCCCGAATATTATGCAGGCGGAGACGGGACACATCCGATCGACGCAGGGTATTCAGCTTTAGCAAATCAAGTGATCAAAGTTATAAAGAATGTATTAGTACATTAAACCTTATTCATTCTATTTTAATATGGCAATAATGAAAAATCAAAAATCAACTCTATTATTAATTATCTGTTGTTTATCAACCTGCATAGTAACGGCACAACAACACGTAGAAACAATTAAAAATACTTTCTTAAATCCAAAATCAAACAAAGTGTTAGTTGTTGCTCATCGGGGAAATTGGCGTAGCGCACCGGAAAATTCAACTGCTGCTATTGACAGCGCCATTGCTATGAAAGTAGATATTGTAGAAATTGACATTCAAAAAACAAAAGATGGACAACTGATTCTAATGCATGATAATACACTAGATCGTACTACCACTGGAAAAGGAGAAATTAAAAACTGGACTCTGGCAGATATAAAAAAGTTAAAATTGAAAGATAAGGATGGAAAAGTAACAAATTATGTTGTGCCCACTTTAGAAGAAGCTTTGTTAACAGCAAAAGGAAAAATCATGGTTAATTTGGACAAAGCATATGACATTTTTGACGATGTATATGCTATATTGGAAAAAACCGAAACCCAAAATCAAGTAATCATGAAAGGAGGACAGCCTATAGAAACTGTCAAACGAGAATTTGGTTCTTATTTGGATAAAGTTTTATATATGCCAGTAATAGATTTAGGTAACAAAGAAGCTGAGAAAATAATCACAGACTATTTGAAAGAATTACGTCCTGCTGCTTTCGAAATTATTTATTCAGACCCCAAAAATCCGCTTCCTCCAAAAATAAAACAATTCCTTTTTAAGAAAAGTTTGATTTGGTATAACACATTATGGGGATCACTTGCAGGAAATCATGATGATAATCTTGCACTGACCGATCCGGAAAAAAGCTACGGTTATCTGATCGAACAGCTAGGAGCCCGGATTTTACAAACAGATCAACCTGCTTATTTGCTCGATTATTTAAGAAAAAAAGGTTGGCACAATTAAATTAATAACATCTTTAATTCTCAATAAACCCCAATTATATGGATAAGAAAAAAATCAGTTATTTAATACTCCTTTGTTTATTCTCTTTAAGCTGCACGCTACAGGCAGAGAAATATGAAACGGTTTCTCCTAACGGAAAACTGAAGATTAAACTGAAAATAGACAAAGGTACCCAATACGAAGTATGGTACGATAATACACAACTTATACTTCCTTCTCCCATCGGATTACATCTGGCGGACGGCAAAGTAATCGGCAACGGAAGTGTAAAGTCGGCAAAGAAAAGAAAGGTGAATCAGACTATCGACGTCCTTGTTGGTAAAAACAAAGAATTACAGGATGCTTATAATGAACTCACCGTTTCTTTCAACGACAGCTGCGACCTTGTATTACGTGCTTATGATGAAGGAGTGGCCTATCATTTCGTCACCCGTCTCAACGGAGAAATTACAATCATCAGTGAAGATGCTATTTTCAACTTTGCTTCCACCCCAACCATCTATTATCCGGAATGCGATGCTAATTATTCCGGCGAAACGGATCAATCCGGACGTACTCATCAGGTGCATCAAGGATATAGAAACTTTGAAAGACTCTATAAAGTCTACAAAGGTCCGTTGGAAATTCCTTACGAACGTTTTGCCGTTTCTCCGGTATTATACGAATATCCTGATTCTCCCTATAAAGTGGTCGTAACGGAATCAAATACCTATGATTATCCGGCTCTGTATATGGAATCCAACGGCTACAACTCCATGCGCGGAAAATGGGCTAATTACCCGAAAGAAACAATAGACTCCGATCCGTCCAATCCTTACTACTGGTATTCCAATCATTTGGTTGTTACCAGAGAGAATTACATCGCAAAGACTGATGGAAAGCGTAGTTTTCCGTGGCGTGTCATCATCGTTTCGGAAGATGATAAATCATTATTGAACAACGAACTGGTATACAAACTGGCCGATCCTTGCCGTCTGACCGATACTTCCTGGATCCAACCGGGAAAGAGTGCATGGGAATGGTGGCACAAAGCCGTTTTGGAAGGTGTTGACTTCCCCAGTGGAAACAAGCAGCTTTCTCTCCAGTTATATAAATACTACGTAGACTGGGCTTCAAAAAATCATATCGAATATATGACCTTGGATGCCGGATGGTCCGAAGATTACATTAAAGAACTATGCTCATACGCCAAAGAAAGGAATGTGAAGATTATCGTCTGGACATGGGCTAGTTGTGCCAGAGAGAATCCAAGTGACTGGATCGCTAAAATGCACAGCTATGGTGTATCCGGAGCAAAGATCGACTTTTTCGAACGGAATGACCAGATAGCCATGCGATGGGGAAAAGAATTTGCAGAACGTCTGGCCGAAAAGCAAATGGTAGCTATTTTCCACGGTTGCCCGGTTCCTACCGGATTGCATCGCACGTACCCTAATATACTGAACTATGAAGCAGTAAGAGGAGCGGAATGTAACTTCTGGGAAAAGACGTTAACTCCCGAATATCACACTCGTTTTCCTTTCATCCGCCTGTTGGCAGGACCGGCAGATTATACTCCGGGATCCATGAGAAGTGTCACTCAGGATGAATTCAGACCGATGGATATAGATAATACTCCGCCTATGAGCATGGGAACACGTTCGCATGAATTGTCCATGTTTGTCATTTACGACCAATGGATGGCTTATTTATGTGACTCACCCACCGAATACAATAAATATCCGGATGTACTCGACTTCCTTTCCAAAGTTCCCGCAGTATGGGATAAGACCTTGCCATTAGAAGCAAAGTTAAGCGAATATATCGTAACAGCGAAACAAAAAGGCAATGACTGGTATGTGGGCGGAATGACCAACTGGAATGCCCGTTCTACAGAAGTGAACCTCAGCTTCCTGAAAGACAATGTCTCCTATCAGGCAACTATCTTTAAAGACGCTCCGAATTCCTACGAGCAACCTAAAGAATACATGGTAGAGAAAAGAACAGTGGATAATAAAACTATATTGAATATAGATATGGCAAAAGGCGGTGGATTCGTTATCCATCTGGAAGCAGAAAACTAATATCGCTATGAATGAAATTTAAATGAGATAATTACATCTCAAAGAACGGTACCATCTGACGCACGGAATGGTACCTTCCAATACATTAAACGGTACCATCCAGTATGTTGGAAGGTACCGTTTGTATATCCTATCATAATCCCAGCTTCGCCGAAATCTCCAGCATCCGCTGAATAGGCCTCACTGCCTTCTCCGCTATTTCGGGATCTACGGTAATCTCCGGTGACTCATTCTTCAGACACTCATAGAGCTTCTCTAACGTATTCAACCGCATAAAGCTACACTCGTTACATCCACAGGTACTATCGTTCGGAGGAGCAGGGATAAACGTTGTCTGCGGACACTTCTTCTGCATCTCATGCAAGATACCCGATTCGGTAGCCACAATGTACGTATTCTCCGGGTGGTTCACCGCATACTTCAGTAGTGCAGCTGTAGACCCTACCACATCTGCCAGTTTCAGCACCGTGCTTTTGCATTCGGGATGTGCCAGCACCAGTGCTTCCGGATGCTGCGCTTTCAGCTCCACGATCTTTTCCACCGAGAACTGTTCGTGCACATGGCAGGCTCCGTCCCAAAGCAGCATATTCCTGTTCGTAACTGAGTTGATATAATTTCCCAGATTCCGGTCCGGACCAAAGATTATTTTCTCATCTTTGGGAAAACTTTCCACGATCTGCCGGGCATTGGTGGAAGTCACCACCACATCCGTTACTGCCTTCACAGCAGCTGTCGTGTTCACGTACGAAATAACGGTGTGCCCCGGATGCTCTTTGACAAACTGCGCAAACTGATCCGCCGGACAACTGTCCGCCAGCGAACAACCCGCTTCCATGTCGGGCACCAGCACTTTCTTATCCGGACAAAGCACCTTCGCCGTCTCACCCATAAAGTGAACGCCGCACATCACAATGATATCCGCCTCCGTTTTGGCAGCCAGTTGAGCCAACGCCAGACTGTCGCCAACATAATCGGCGATATCTTGTATTTCACCCTTCTGGTAGTAGTGCCCCAGAATGATTGCATTCTTCTCTTTCTTCAGTTGCTTGATAGCTTCTATCAGATTATCCATAATAATAATTTTTATTTCTCTTCTTTCTTTAAAAATCCTTTGATAGTGATGATAGGCTGTTAATAGTGTGGACAAATAAATCCGAATTTTCTTGCCCATGAAGTTATTAGTACAAGGCTAAACTTTATCCTTAGGTTATTAACGTAAGCAATTAAAGTTATATCTCTTGATAATAAGCTCCCTACTCTACCATGGTCTCACTTCATTAACATCTTGTTGATAACCGCAAAGTTAATAACTTTAAAGGGATTAATCAGTGAAATAGTACTTAAAAATGTGTTTATACAGCCTTTGAAAGTTTAGGGTAACTTTTTTGGTTTGTTCGTTATGCAGGCGTATTATGCGTTACTTTGAATAATGCAAATATTATTTTTAAAAATCTTTCCATACGCTATTGACACCTTTTCAACGGTTATTAACAGGGATGTGAACGGAAAGAAGTATCTTTGCACGACATGAGCCGGTACATAGTGTACAGACCGGTACAAAGCCTTACGATTATGAACAGAAAACTGAAGATAACCGAACTGAACCGCATTAGTACAGAGGAGTTTAAGGAAGCGGAAAAACTGCCGCTTGTAGTTGTATTGGATAATATCCGCAGTTTACATAATATAGGTTCCGTATTCCGCACTTCGGATGCTTTTCGCATCGAATGTATCTATCTGTGCGGCATTACGGCTACTCCACCCATGCCGAAATGCACAAGACGGCTTTGGGAGCGGAATTTACCGTCGACTGGAAGTATGTTAATAACACTGTTGAAGCTGTTGATAACCTCAAAAACGAAGGCTATACGGTTTACTCCGTAGAGCAGGCAGAAGGAGTATTATGCTGAATGAGTTGACTTTAGACAAAAACAGAAAGTATGCCATAGTAATGGGGAATGAGGTGAAAGGTGTTCAACAGGAAGTTATCGACCATTCTCACGGCTGCATTGAAATTCCGCAATACGGTACGAAGCATTCTCTGAATGTATCGGTTACGGCAGGCATTGTTATCTGGGATTTATTCAATAAATTGAAGTGAGTGGACAAATATTAGTAATTAACAGCTTTATACTTGATTTATCAACCAACTTATTTGCTTATATAACAGTTATTTATTTCCTTTGTATGTTTACGTTAGTAACAGGTTTATCAACATAATATTAACTGATGTTTTATCCGGATGAATGGTATTGCAGAGAGGTCGGTGATGTGGAATTTGTGGCACGGTTGCCATAAATTCAGTGAAGGATGCAGATATTGTTATGTCTACCGGGGAGATGCAAAAAGAAATGTTGACAGTTCGGTTGTGGTTAAGACGAAAAATTTCGATTTGCCTGTACGGACGAATAAGAACGGAAGTTTTAAAATTCCGTCCGGAACTCTTGTTTATACCTGTTTTACTTCCGATTTTTTTGTTGAAGATGCAGATGCGTGGCGAACTGAGGCATGGGAAATGATTCGTCAACGCAGTGATCTTCATTTCCTGATGATAACCAAACGTATAAACAGGGTTATGGAGTGTCTGCCTGTCGATTGGAAAGACGGATATGATAATGTAACTATCTGTTGTACAGTTGAAAATCAGTTATGTGCGGATAATCGTTTGCCTGTTTACAGAGCTATTCCTATAAAACACAAAATTATTATTTGCGAGCCGTTGTTGGAAGAAATCAGTTTGGATGCCTATAATATAGGAGAGTGGGTTGAACAAGTGGTTGCAGGGGGAGAGTCCGGATATGAGGCCCGTATCTGTAATTTCGACTGGATTATGAAGCTTCACGATATTTGTGTGAAAAACAATGTTTCTTTCTGGTTTAAACAGACAGGTTCTAAATTTATTAAAGAAGGCACTTTATATACCGTAAAACGTCAGTTTCAACATTCGCAGGCACGTAAGGCGGGCATTAATTTTAAATGATGTACTGAAGTTATCAGAGCTGCCCGCTCTCTACCAGTAAGATTACTCTTTCCGTAAGCGCATCATCTCCCGTAGGGTCGTATTGTTTTTTCAGACTGGCTCCGAACAGTGCGGCAAAGGTCTGGTAGAATCCGGCTTTAAAAGGTCCCATAAATGCTTTTACCAGTTCGTAGGAAGTGGAATGGGTTTGCCGGTCTACCAGTTTGATTAACAGTTTTCCTTGTGCAAAGGAAAGTTTTTTCATACGGGGAGTGTATTGTTCTTTCAACCCCTTTTCCACAGCTTTCAGGTGCTTTTGCCGCTCTTTTTGAGTGGGAATGGTCTGCAGGTATTCGTAAGTCTCGATAATTGCCCGGTTGATTTCCTTTGAAATGGGAAGCACTTTCTTTACGTCGCGGATAAGTTTGTAGTATTTCGCCATTTCGCGCCTGTTCTTGAATTTTAGCGGTTTGAAGATGTAAACGATAGGAAGTTTCACGTAAGGAATCGTATCGCCGTTGTACACGCACATAGGAGTGAGATAGATGCTTTTGGATGCACCGGTTTGGGGTTGCTGCTGGGCATGACAAGTCAGGACTCCTGCCGAGAGAAATGTTATGAGTATTACTATGTTAAACCGTTTGCTCATAGCGCAAAAGTACACCATTCTGCGTAATGTTGTTACATTGCTTTCATTTTTCCTTGTTCAATTAACTAATTTAAGGTAACTTCGTTGCCTATTATCCGGAAACACACTATTATAGATGACCCTAATCAAGATAGGAGTTTTTATGAGTATGCTGTTAATAACTCCTATGCTTGTAGCTCAAAATGCGACATTATCCCTGTGGGAAGAGAATTTGGAACAACTCTCCGCAGATGAAGAAGAGAGAAACTGGGAAGATGAACTGGAAACGCTTTCCGCTCGTCTGCAAGAACCTGTCAATATCAATGCCGCCACAAAACGGCAATTGGAGGAATTTCCTTTCCTTACGGATATTCAAATAGAAAATATTTTGGCGTATGTTTATATAAACGGGCAGATGCAGACTCTCTATGAGTTGCAGTTGGTGGCGGAGATGGACAGGCAGACTATCGAACTGCTGTTACCTTTCGTCTGCATAAAGACCGTTGAGGGCCCTTCCCGCTATCCTTCTTTAAAAACGGTATTGAAGTATGCCGGGCAAGAAGTATTGACACGTCTGGATATCCCTTTATATACCCGCAAGGGATATGAGAAAAACTATCTGGGACCTGCCGTTTACCATTCACTGCGTTACAGTTTTCGTTATGGAGATTACTTTCAGGCGGGAATAACGGGAGAGAAGGATGCCGGTGAACCGTTCTTTGCTTTGCATGACAAGAAAGGGTATGATTACTATTCGTTTTACGGCTTACTCAAAAACAGGGGCAGGCTGAAAGCTTTGGCATTGGGCAATTATAAACTGGGGTTCGGGCAGGGCCTGGTGATTGGCACAGACTTTGGATTAGGAAAAACTTTCTCCATGTCTGCATCCGAATTCCGCAGAGGGGGAATCCGGAAACACAGCTCTACGGACTCGTATAACTATTTTCGCGGAACGGCGGTAACAGTGGAAATTCTTCGTTTTTTAGAACTTTCCGCTTTCTATTCGCACCGTTCTATGGATGGAGTGGTGAAAGGCGGAAAAATCGCTTCCATTTACAAAACAGGTTTGCACCGTACGGAGAAGGAGGCGGATAAAATGAATGCATTTGTCATGCAATCGGCGGGTGGTAACCTCACTTACGAAAAAAATAGATTGAAAGTGGGGGTGACAGGTATTTATTATCGTTTCAGTCATCCTTATGAACCGGATTTAAAGAAGTATGCGAAATACAACTTGCATGGAAATGATTTTTATAATCTGGGTGTGGATTATAAATACCGTTGGGGAAGGTTGGTATGGATAGGAGAGGGGGCTGTTGGTAAACAGGGATATGCCTTGCTGAACCAACTGAAATATAAAATATTAACAGGTTATCAACTGCTGTTAATACATCGTTGTTATTCCCACGATTACTGGTCTTTCTTCGGGCGTTCGTTCGGCGAGGGAAGTGCTCCGCAAAATGAAAACGGCTGGTATCTGGCTGCGGAAGCTGCTCCCTGGGCGCACTGGAAGTTTTTCGCTTCTTTGGATATGTTCTCTTTCCCCTGGTGGAAGTATCGCATCAGCAAGCCTTCGCAAGGAATAGACGGAATGTTTCAAGCTATCTATTCTCCGCAGAAAAACTTGTTGTTATATCTCAATTACCGGTATAAGCGTAAGGAGAGGGATGTGTCGGGAACAGGTGGGAAAGTAACATTACCGGTCTTTCATCACAAGCTCCGTTGCAGGCTTGCTTATACGCCGGGAGCTTTTGCATGTCGCACTACGGTCGATTACAATTATTTTCGCCAGCAGAGTGGGGAAGGACATGAGTTTGAAGGAAAACAAGGCTGGCAATGCACACAGTCCTGCGTTTATACCTTTTCCGGATTCCCTTTGGCCGTATCCGTACAAGGTACTTATTTTCATACGGACGATTACGATTCGCGGATTTATGCTTCCGAAAAAGGATTGGTTTATACGTTTTATACTCCTTCTTTCTACGGCAACGGTTTTCGTTATTCCGCTCATATACGTTGTGATTTGAACAAAACTTTTATGTTTCTCGTTAAGTTCGGGCAAACCGCTTACCGGGACCGTGAAACTATCGGTTCGGGTAACGATTTGATAAAAGGAAATACAAAAACAGACTTGCAGATGCAGTTTCGTATTAAGTTTTGAAGAATAACTGTCGTATTTTTGGAAATATCTGAATGTTTATTTCTTATCTTTGCTGTGCTGATTACGCGGTTTGTTTTTGAAGTATCGGAAACCGCCAATCGCCGCTGTTAAATCATAATTATAAATAGTAAATCAAATGACTGTCATTTATCCGTCTCCCATATTCGGTCCCGTCCATTCCCGCCGTTTGGGAGTATCTTTGGGAATCAATCTGTTGCCGGAAGACGGTAAGGTGTGCACTTTCGACTGCATTTATTGGAGTGCGGGTTTAATTCCGACCATCGTCCCAAGAAGCCGCTTCCTACGCGCGAAGAAGTGCGTGCCGCATTGGAAGCCCGTCTGCAGGATATGCAGAAAAACGGACCCGTACCCGACGTACTGACTTTTGCAGGAAACGGAGAGCCGACCGCACATCCGCATTTTCCTGAAATCATAGAAGACACGCTTGCTTTGCGCGACAAATACTTTCCGAAAGCCAAGGTAAGGTATTGAGCAATTCTACTTTCATTCATGTCCTACCGTATTCGAGGCTTTGAACAAAGTGGATAACAATATTCTGAAACTGGATACGGCAGACGAAGCTTATATCCGTGAGCTCGACCGTCCGGCAGGACATTACTCCGTTCGTGAGATAATCGGGGGAATGAAGGCTTTTAAGGGTAACTGCATTATCCAAACCATGTTCTTGAAAGGCGGTTTTGGAAATAAGGACATGATAATACTTCCGATAAGTATGTTTTGCCTTGGTTAGAGGCTGTCAAGGAGATTTCTCCCCGCCAGGTAATGATTTATACTATCGACCGGGAAACTCCCGACCATAACTTGCAAAAGGCTACTCATGAGGAATTGGACCGTATTGCAGCATTGGTGAGGGAAGCAGGGATAGCTGTGAGTGTCTCTTATTGAAAAATATAAAATCCGATATTCTCATGCGAATTTTTTTTCTGATTGTTGCAAATCTTTTGGGTTTATGTGAAATCACGGCACAAGACATAGTTTTCAATAAGATTGTTTATGATTTAGGTACTTTTTCCGAAGATGAAAACCCGGTTACGGCTACCTATACTTTTACAAATAAAACGGAAGCTCCTTTAGCTGTCGCCACTGTCAGGACAACTTGCGGATGTACTACGGCGAATTATTCCAAAGCTCCAATATTGCCGGGAAAGCAGGGCAGTATCAATATTGTTTATAATCCTGCCGGAAGACCGGGAGTGTTCAATCGTTCTGTTACCGTATTTTTTTCTGGGAAAGAGCATCCTTTTGTATTGCAGGTTAAAGGCTATGTGAGACCCGGAAAGCCGCGAAAATATGTGGGATATGCGTATGTATTGGGCAAGTTGCAATTACGTACTACTCTGGTGCGTTTTCATCCGATGAAACTGGGAACACAGATGCAGAAATCAAGTGTCATGGTAATCAATTCGGGCAATCATTCTCTTCAAGTAGGTTTAAAACGGAAGATCCGGATTTTTCTGCTGTAATGATACCAGCCGAACTTGCTCCGGGCAAAAAAGGGGAGATAGTTATTACCCGTAGGAGTACGGAAAAACAAAAACAAGCGGAGCAACAGTGTGTCCGCTTGTTTGAGTTAAGCTCAAGAGAGAATTTGTTAGAGTTGCTGGTAAAAAATGAGCTTTGTCAGTAAGATTTTATAATCCGGAATGATAACTGATTGTACGTTGTACGTAGAAAGTTCCGCTCCAATGGCTCAAATCGATTTGTTCACTTTGCTTCTGAATAGATTTTGTCCAGTTACCTTGTGCGTCTGTTTCTTCGTATTCATATAGCTCTTTGGGTGTATTTTCCGGATTATCTGTTGCCGGCAAGTTACGTATTGCCGATTTTAACCAGCCGTTATCGTCATAACTATAAGCGATTTCCGTAACATAGCTTTGTGCATCGGTTCTGGCAAGTACCGGTGCAAGCGGAACGGTTTTACTGTAATTAGTAACGACAGATACTTCCAGCGTTCCATCAGCGGCATAGCTTTCTTGTTTGGAGAAGAGTAAAGCACCTTTTTCATTCCATTGATAATGGATATTTTCCGTGCTTTCCAGTTCTTCGTTTGCATACATTGTAGTTGTTGCGCTTTCCGGAAATAAGGTTTCTGTATCTTTATAGGCATAAACCGTTTCGGTGCGTGTTTCAAACAAAGATCCTGCATTGGTTATTTGTGTATGAACAAATGCATTGTCCGATTTCCATTCGGAGATATTTCCTGCTGGACCTGTAATTTGTTCCACTCCTTTTATACAAAAGAAATTCATTTTTCCAAAAGGAAATGGTAGCGGAACATAACGTTCCTGTTCATTATAAGAGATAGTATAAATCGCAGGAAAGGCTGTTCCAAGCGTATAAATGGCAACGGTGTTCATTCTGCCTTGTTCATCATACGTGTATTTGAAGTAGTTTAAGTCTACTCCCAACATACGTGTTGCAGGTTCTGCACCGGTTCCGTTATAATAAGTCAGATTTCCTTTTGCGTCAAATGAATAATCTGTTACATGAAATGGATCTTCTGCTTCTTCACTTTCTCCGGTAACCGGATTAATCATCTGTTGATGTACATTGGAGACATTCCCCTTCAGTCCGAAAAAGGACGTATGGGGATTGTCCCAGATATATGTGTTTTCGGGTACAGCCGGATTGTCATTGCCGGCAGACAATGTATCATCTTCACAGGCTGTTATTGAAAACAGCAATAGTGTACATATGGATAGAGTAAATGCTTTCATTATTTAAGATTCTGTTCTTTCCATTCTTCAAAATCCTTTACAGGACGTGCATCATGGTTTTTTCCGCACTCTTGACCATTTTCTTTCAGTTGTTCTTTACAGTGTTGTGTACGTGTTACTCCATTGGAATTTTTATGATAAACAATTACATGAGAATCGCCGAATTTCAGCCCTTCTTTATTTGTGACATCGATAGTCGGGATGTGATTCCAAGTATCGGGAATGCTCCAAGTTAGGTTCGGGCAATCATCTACATCTACACAGGCCATATAGATAGGTCTTGGACTTGATGTATCCGTAGACTCTTCCAATTTGTAATCAGTAGTGGTATAGAATGCGTTGTTGTCAATACTTTGTAGCTCATTGTTTTCTGCCAGACTTAATATTGAAAACATTTTACAATTGGTGAAAGCATCTGCCTTAACTTCCTGTATATGGTTTTTGGCTACGTACAGTGAGCGTAAATTGGGTAATCCATTTACATTGGGTATCTCGGTCAAACCACAGTTGTTCAAACTTAATTCCATTAACTTTTCGTGGTTGATTATCGGAGCAGTGCTTAATGGATTGCCATCTAGAATCAGGCATTGTAAAGTAGTACTCAATTCATTGTTTCTGACTGTTGCAATCTTGTTGTTTGCCAATGACAGCATACGGATGCCTTCCGTTGCTGCAATTGCAGGAATTGAAGTAAATCCACAACCGTCGAGCAAGAAACCTGTCAATTCCATTCCTTCACCGCGTGTTTCGGGCAATGAAGAAAGGTCCGGATTATTTCTGAAATCGAAAGTAGTAACTTTCTTCATACTGAAAATTTCAGCGGGAAGAGACTGTAACTTTGTACTTCGCATACTCAATGATACGAGTTTCTGCCAGCTCTTTGCAAGTTCTGCAGGGAATGAGGTTATTTCGTTGCCATCCAAATTTACTGCATACAGATTTTCTAGTTTTTGTAAAGAAACCGGGAGCTCGGTAAGCTTACTGTTGATGATGCTCAAAGTATTGAGATGCTTTATATTTTCGAAATGCTTCGGAAATTCTTTTAATGAGGTATTCAATACTGTAATTGAGCTGAGACCAGATTTATTGAGGTTGTCGGGTAACTCTTCAAATTCCGGAATATTACGGATTACAAGACTTTCGATAGTAGGCATTTCAGAAACGGCAGACGGCAATTTTTTCATTCCGCCAAATCCTTTTTCGGTATTGGCTGCAAATTTTTCATCGAATACGATTTCGGAAAGATATATGATGTTGCCGTAATCATCAGTTTCGAAATGCAGGTTTTCCCAAGTCAGGAAGTCTTCATTTTCTTCACGCCAGGTTTTGGGCCACAAGGTAGAGTCGTTTCCGAATATCTCGGTACAGATTCCGAATAAAGTACTGCGCAGCATATTGTTGGAGTAAGTAATTCGAATTGAGATAGGGAAGTAGAAAGTTGTTATGTTTTCGTGCTCTATCACCAGTTCATTATCGCTTTCCAGATAAGCTTCCATCACCTGTACACCTTTATTGTTATAAGCGATGTATTTCTTTACTGTATAGACACCGTTATCCAGACGGATAGGCTCGGAAGTCATGGCCTTCTCGTCCCCAGTCAAATCAAATGTAGGTAATGTGATTGTTTCACCATCTTTTTCGAGTGTCACTTTCAGGCGTACCATCTCTTCAAGAGAGATGATGCTGTATACCTGATTACGCTCGAACGTGAATATAACTTCTCCTTGTCCTTCCGCTAATGCTTCTTGAACATTATCATCGTCTGAGCAGGCTGAGAACAATGCTGTACACAGCATCAGACAATAAAGAAATATATGTTTCGTATATATATTCATAATTCGTATATCATTCTATTTATTTAATTCTGTTATAGTATCTCCAGTTACCGTAGATAGGGCAGTTGTTACCGTATTTTTCCCATGGATATTTTGCCGAGAATTCAACAGTTGCTGCTTTTTCTTCAGGATTGAGAATAGGCAGATTTAATAACTGTGTTTCTTCTTCTTCATCGGTCGGACAATCCGGCATATCATTGGTAAATTCTCTTTCATTGTTGAATCCTGCAAGAATTCCATTATAGTCTCTTCCCTCTTGGTTGAAAATCAAAATGGTAGCTCCCCAACATCCTCTATACTTGTGTTTAACCATCCATTGAGGCATAGCGCCTGTAAAACGGTTCAAATTGACAGAAAGATATCTTAACTTAGGTAGGACTTCTTCTCCATTAAAGTCTTCTTCAGTAAGTTCGGGAATTTGTCCATGCAGGTAGTTATAAGAAAGATTCAAGTATTCCATGTTCGGGAAATAAGTGAATAATTCTTTAGGGAGCGTACCTGTTAAACCGATACGACGTCCTGATACAGGATCGATTCCATTAGGTGTATCTTTCAAGTTTTTGGTTGCATCACCGTCTACAATACGACAAGAAGCCAAATTTAGATATTTCAATTTCGGTCCTAATTTTTTCAATGGCTCAATAATATCAGTTAAACTATGGAAAGTGTTGGCACTTAAATTCAATTCTTCCAGGTTTTTCATATCCCCCATTGAAGCAGGTAATTTGGAAATGCCGTAGCCGAACAATGATAAACTTTTCAGATATTCTAATTTAGTAACCACATCATCTAATTCAATTTCATATAAGTAAGAATTTGAATTGGATATTATGGAAAGAGTCTCCAATCGATCCAGATATTTAATTTGGTCGGGTAAAGATTCTTTTGTTTCAATCATGGAAAGGGTAAATCCAACAACACGTTCCTCGGTACGCGTTTCTTCTATAGTGCCATCATTGTATGTGTAAGTGATAAGTCTTGTTTTGACATTATTCCAGTGTGTGATAGGACGGCTGGTATTCCATGGAACGCCTACATTCAACATACGTGCCACATTCAGAAGAGCTAATGAGTCACCGGTTCTTGACGGGATGATGCGTGGAGCTTTCTCTTGAATCACACCGACTTCTGATACAATGCCGTCAGTACGACCAGTTTCAATATATTGTAAATCGGCTCTACGTTCGCTATCCCATTCAATATGGGTTTTGAAGTAAAGACGCACCTTTTGTTTGCGCGGAATGGTAGTTTCCACATCAAACTCTTCTTCATATTTTTGGTTGTTTTTGTCTTTAAAGTATAACCATTCACGGGCTTCTTCCGGAATTACTACCTTGTAGGATACATTGGCTGTAGCCTCAATGTCTACATATGCCTCATCCAGTGGTTTGTAATGAGGCAAATGCAACGTATCATCCTGCAGGCTTTCAAATTTGATAGCACGTTCATATCCGCCCTGCTGGATTTTCACTGTGTGTTCGCCCGATACGGTACGGAAAGTAATCAATCCCTCGCGTTGCGTATACATATACGATGAGTCGGCTTTAACTATGCATACGGCGCTACCGTTCCGTTGGCAGGCGTTATCATATACCAATCGCCGTCTGAAGAAGCGGTCCATCGTTCGTTGGTTGAAATTTGAAGTTTTACCTCACCTCCATTATCAGGCAACTCGATGTTTTCTTTATCGAGCTGGAAACCTGTGATACCTTCTTCGTCATCTTTGCAAGAGCTGATACAGACAGCTAATCCCATAAAAGCTATTGCTAAAACATGTTTATAATTCAGTGTATTCAATTTCATAATTTCTCTTATTTATTTATATCCAAATCCAATGCCGGACAACCTAATATGTACTGATCTGAATCAAATCCAAACATATATGTTCCATTAACAATCGATTCACAAATGCTGGAAGGAATTGTCATTTCCAGATTTGGGTTGTCTGCAACATTAAATTCCATCAGTATACTTGGGAAGTCTTCTTCCGAAATTATCCGGATATCATTACCGGATACATCCAGAAAACGCAAACCGAATACCTGATCCATACCGCTTGGGAATTCTTTCAGACAACGTGTGTTGCCGTCTCTGTCGGTTTGGCTGGAGATATAAAGTTTGTACAGTCTCTGTACATTGAATACCTCTGTCGGAAATTGGGAGAAACAGTTTTGATTCAAATTCAAGCCGGTCAGGTACGGGAAAGTTTCTACATTGAATTTATAAGGAATGTAGCGCAAATTGTTGCCCGAAAGGTCCCATGCCTGAAGATTCTTAAAGTACTGGAAACCATCTGTATAAGTAATGGAATCCAATTGACAGTTCATAGTTTCCAAATTTTGGATGGATACGCGTTCAGGAAACTGTCCGTTTTCTGTAGCTTTGGCAAAAGCGGAAGGAAAGTAGCTTATTTCATTTTTCACTTCGCCAATCGGATTCCAGCTCAATGAAAGCGTTTCAGTACGGATACCTTTGAAATTTTCAGGGAACCTGGAAATCCGATTATCTGTAAAATCAATGGTTTCAGCTGCATATTTGCCGTCTATTGCACCTTGATTAAACAATAATGGGAACTCTTCGATGTGGTTGCTGACGATTGAGAATTTTTCAATGTCATTGGTACCGCAGAAAAACTGCTCTACTTTGGTAATCAAATTGTTATCAAAGAATGCCTGTATAGGTGCGAACTTCGGAGCAAATTTAGCATTTTCTTTTTGTGGCAATTTGGTCAGTTTATTGTCTGCTATGTCGAGCATAACGAGATTTTCCGCATCTAATATATTCATTGGAAATTCAGTCAGTCCGCATTCCTGTGCATAAAGTATTTGTAAGTTTTTAGAACTATTAAACAGTTCATTTAAACCTTCCATCATCTGTTTACCGTCTGTATCACCTTTGATGGAAGTCGTACTGAGGTTCAATGCAATGATATTCTGCATCTTCTTCAATGCTTCGGGGAATTCTTCCAATTTACAGTTATAGAGTTCCATATCTGTTAGGTTGGGTAATTCTACTAATTCTTCTGGAAGGTTGGTAATCAATCCGTTGGCAATATACAGAATTTCCAACTTTTGTAAGTTTTTGATAGAAGAAGGGATGCTTTTGATTCCGTTGAATATATCTCCTTTGTTTACATCGTACGTAGCATGTTCGGCATAAGTATAAGTTTGTTTTTTCTTATTGCTGTATATAGGCGATGCTTTGCGAGGATGACGTAAATCTAATTCTTCACGGGCAATGGCCAAACGGTTTTTGCATAAATCTACTCCTTTATGATAAAGGCTGTATTTACTTAATTTGTAAGATACACTTTCATCATATAAGTCATCATCATGTTTTCCCAACCACAGGCTTTCGAGTTCGGTCAGTTTACCCAATACTTCGGGAATGTCTCCTTTAGCATTGAACGATCCTAAGTCCAATGATTTCACACGGCCATCTGCGTTTACCTGTACACCCGGTTGATTACCCCATTCATCGATGGGGCGACCATCGAATTTCCAGTTTGATTTGGCTACATAGGTTTCGCCGGCATAACTCCAGTTTGGGCCATCCATTGCTTTCCAAATTTCATAAAGAGCCATATAATCGGAAATGGCTTTCATGTTTTCAGGATAGGTTACATCGATATCCTGTTTGTTAAGCACATTAGGAACTACCGTAATCTTTGTATTAGGGTTAGTAACGAGTAATAGGTTCTGACGTTGTTTGTCATAATACTTCACTTCTGTAACGGTGTATTCGCCTGCAACCAGTGAAAGTGTATCAGTGTGGAAATAATCCGCATCGGTTGCTAGGTATACTTTTGCTTGTGAGGTACGTGCCACTTGGCTACCCATTTTGTACGTAACGTCTACCTCGGCTATCTGGTCGTACTGGAACAGTGTCTCATCTTTTACGGTTGCACGTGTAGATGCATTATTCACCTTATCCATCTCTTCCTGATAATTGGAGAGATCCTTTATTAAGTTGAAGCTGATTTTACCTCGTATCGTAGCTTCTACATTGACATCTATTTCTGTAAGATGTCCTTGTGTAATTTGAAAGTTCGAATTATCCGGATAGCCGTATGCCAATTCCTCCGGTGCATCTTTACCTGGTTTTACTGCGCCATAAATAGTATAACTCATCAATTGATAGTCACCTGCCAGTAATTCCAGCTTTTCTGTTGTCAAGCCGATGTTTTCAGCTCCCGATACGGCAGAAAGTTCTAAAGTTTGCACAACAGTCAGACCATTACAGTCTAACTCCAGTTCTATCTTTTTAGCATCTGCCATCTCATTTAAAGCACGTGTAGTACCTTCAGCAAATAAACGTAATTGTAAATATCCTTTTCCCCCTGCAATTACAGCATTGTCCTCATCGGAACATGCTGTAATTGCTAACAAAGAGAGTAAAGAAAAGAATAAATAGGTTATATTTTTCCTTAAATTCATTGTTATTTTTTGCTTATAAATAATTACTTTTTACCTTCTTGTGTAATGTCAAATTTACACAGTAATTCTATATCTACTGCAAAGCCGCAAGCAACTTGTATACGTTGGTCTTTACTTGTGTTTTCAGCGATTTGCAAATATATATTGCCAGTATAAGAATGATTTACATATTCGAATTCCACCTGTACAAATGGAGAAATGGGGTCTGCTTCATATGCGGGGGTACCTTCCCATCCTGTTTGATGAGGTTCACCTGTTATTTGATAATAAAATTGTAATTGGTCGGCTTCCATATCAATGTTATGTTGGCCTTCTTCGAACTCAATTTTATATTTTCCAGCTGCGGCAGGAACTGTTATGTTGCCGTGTTCATCTAAATTATACGTTTTTCCATCTTCTGAAGATAGTCCTGTAATTGTAAATTGATACTCTTTCTTTAATCCTTTTTGCTCAATTCGAATAAAATTATCATATTCAGGTTTTACGTTACCTCTTCATCAAATAAATCAGCAATGGTTGGTGCTTTAGACTTAGGAACAACAAATAATGCTACATAGCGATCTTTGCTTGAATCACCACCCATATAGTCTTCCTGTTTGTTGCGGCTGTCAAAAATAAATCTATAGTTTTTACTTGTTATTAAACCACGAATTTGAGGTGTTTCTACTTCTTCGATAGTGGCCCAGTATTGATAATCTTCAGATTCTTCAGTCGTTTGTATATTGACATCAGTTTTAGTTGGAAATCCATTTTCCATTTTAAGTAAATAGAAGGTTACATCATCATGGTTTCCTGCTTTCACACTAAATATCTTCTCAACACCCGTACCATTTTGGAAATTTTCACTCATATAAGTTCCTGTAGCGTCAAACGTATAGCACATATTATAATCATTTATTGTGCCAAATCCCTCTGTATTGACTGCAATGTAACTATCGATACTTTCAACTTTTACTGTCAGAGCAGGCAATGTCGCTTCTCCTGTATTTTCTCCTACTACTTTCAGTTCGTTGGTATATCCATCTGTATTCAAATATTCATCTTTTAATGAAAAGATAAAAGTCTGTCTTGATTCGAAGAAATCAGTTTCGCTAAATGTCAGGATATTCTCTTGAGTGGTTTCGTTATCTCCAGTATTATTACCAATAGTCAACCATTCTGGAAAGTTTTCTTGTGAAAAGCTTCCTTTAAAATTGGAAGTTATTATTACAGGTCTTTTGTAAATATCACTACCGGCTTCTTTGATAAGAGTGAGTTCTTCTATTTCTTTTTCTACAAACTCTTCGCCTTCTCTTTCCAAAACAGTAAAGGTGATAGTAGGTACAATATCTACTTTTACTTTGTAAGATATAACTTCGGGAATAGCTTTGGTTGTCGCTTTATACGTAAATGATACTGTAGCCTCTTTTGAGAAAGAAGAAAGTTTGGCAGGATCTGCATAGAAAGTCACATTTTTTCCTACGCTATTATCACTAGATTCTGTGACTTCATAACTGAGCCAGTCTTCTGTAATTTTTACATCCCAGTTGTAGTTGCTAACTACTTCTACAGTACCTGCAATAGTACGGGTTTCATTGTTAACTTCCAATTCCACACCTTCGGGTTTGTTGAATACCAATTCGGAATCAATTCCATGTTGAGTAACTTTTATTATAACAGGTTCTGCATCATTGCCCGTAATGGTTATTGTCGTTTCACGGCTGGAAACTTCTTTGTTTTCTTTTGCAGTAACAAGAATGGTGTGTTCACCGGCAGTACCTTTGGTTTTGTCAAGAGACAACCAACTGTGTGCTGCTTTGGCAGTCCATTCTCCTGTAGAAGTAAATTTAATTTCAAAAGTGATAGATGTAGTACCTTCAGCCGGTTTAGCCAACACGGCTTCGGTTTCATTAGAAGATAATTCTATTTTTGAAGGTGAGGAACCTTTATCGTCATCATCACTACAAGCTGTAAATGCGGCAATCATAAAACATGTCGCAAACATTATTTTTAAGTAAGAAAATATAGTTTTCATAATTGTGTTATTTTAGTTGTTAGATGTTGTTTTGAGGCTCAAAATAGACCCCCCTGTATTGATTTCACCGTTGTCCATTTCCCAGGCTTCTTCTTTGGTGATGCATTTGAAGATGTATTGGTATACGCCAAAACTACCTACTTGCGGGATATACATTTCCAGATAAAGAATAAAGAAACGGTCGGGTACATTGAAGTACGAAGGATACATTTCTACAGAGCGCAAATAAATGGTACCGTAATTACTATCTTTAAATGCCTCCTGTTCGGGCACGTTAATGACATAATTCAGCGGGTCGCTGTCATCGAAAATGAGTCGGATGGGATATAGGTCGCTGAAAGCATTCTTTAATTTGATTGTATGGTCATCCACTACTTCGGCATCCACACGTATCTGTTTCACTTGGTCACCGAAGGGGAAAGAAGCGAGCATATATGTGTAAGCGCCCGGATACATGAAATTATCCATACTGAAAGGATAGCATTTCTGCATATCCACACGCGTTACATTACCGTACAGGTCGAGTTCTTCGTCTTTCGGCTCCAACAGACGCAGGCTGATAACCAGGCTGTCTTCACGGGCTACATTGGCGTATGTCGGTTTCAGTTTTACCATACCCACACGTCACCGGCTTTGATAGTGATATTATTGGTGCCATCCACAAAATCGAAATGATAACCGCGTATGGCTGTAGATTTTTCATTGATGATTTCTACAGCATAGTTGCGGTCGTAGTCTGCGGCATTGGTAGCCGATACGGGTACTTCGAATACTTTATCGTCTTCCAATACAGGCATGGTATAGATAGAGTCGGAGAACATCACGTAGTCTCCGCCGTTGTATACCACGTCTTCCGACTGGCAACCTACAGCCAGCAATGCCGTTAAAGGCAATGCCCATAGAACTTTTAAAAGTTTCTTCATTTTTGCTAATCGGGTTTTATTATTAGTTATTACTTCCATTACTTCTGTTGCCTTTTACCACTCCGTTGGTAGCCTCAATCTCATTTTTGGGGATAGGCCATGTAAAGAGCGGGTGGTCTTTTGTACGTTTCAGTTCGTTGTTACTCGGTCCGTCCATTGTGTAAAGCTGTTTTTTGCGTACCAAGTCAAGTCCCCAGCGCTTCATGTCCGAAAGACGGAAACCTTCCATGTATAATTCGCGTACGCGTTCGTTACGAATTTCTTTGATGAGGTCTTCACCTTCGGCGCTAAAGCTTCCGAACGACTGATAACGTTTGCGTTTCAGTGCTGTAAGGTCTTGGGAAGCTTCCGTAGCCTTTCCTAAGTTGTAATAAGCCTCGGCACGAATCAGGTATACTTCCGAAAGGCGGAGAGGCTTCGGCATGTTGATGAAATTCTGCTGCAGACCACTATCCAAATTCGGGTTGCCCGGATATTTTACAATCATGTAAACAGTGTTTCCGGCCGAATTTTCCTGTTGCGCACAGAATACGCTTGTACGGAAGTCGTTGCTTTCATATAAATTCAGAATTTGCTCGGAGAAGATATATTGCGGGTTGTAAGTAGCTCCGTTATAGTTAAGGAACACATTGCCCAGGCTTCCTCCATAGCTGTCGGATGACATGGCTATTTTCCAGATGATTTCATCGGCTTCATCATATCTCCACATATATTGATATTCGGATATCTGAGTATCGCCTACAGTAGCATAGGGAGTAGTGGCATCGGCCAATGTATAGATTTTGCTTCCGATAACTTTGGTAGCTGCTTTCACGGCACCTTCATAGTCGAGCATATATAGGCAGACACGTGCACGGAGCGCATTAACGGCACCGATACTGAAGTAGGGAGAGTCGGCAACCGAACGTTCGGCCGGTATATATTTCTCGGCTTGTTCCAGGTCGTCCAGTACTTGTTTGTAAGATTCGTACAGTGTGGAACGCTTTACCTTGGGAACCGCTTCGGCATACGTCATCGGAAGTGAGATACCCATATCCGGAGTATCTTTGTTTTCTTCCGTATATGCCTCACAGAAAGTACGGATTAAATCGGCAAAAGCCAGCGCACGGGCAAAATATACATCACCCAAACGCTTTTCGAAAGTCTTTTTATCTTCTTCTTTCGTCAGTGTTTCATACACTTGGTCTTTGTAGTCCAGAAAGAAATTGCAGCGGGCTACAATCTGGTAAAGTCCTGCATAAATGCTTTCCACGTCAGTATCGTTGGGTTTTATTTCCCAGCGGTAGGCAGCCGTATACTGTCCCATGTTGGTGGAAGAAGCATATGCCATATCTGCCTGAATATCGGGCAAGATAGTCAAAGGACCACTATAAAGCGCACCGTTTTTAAACGCGCTATAAATACCGGTCACAACTTCGCTGCAATCGTCCAATGTCTTCATGGCGTCTTTTTCCGGAATAGCCGAGTCCGGATAGCGGTCCAGAAAATCACTGCACGATGTCGCTCCCAAAGCAAACAAGAAGCAAAGCGATGCTATTTTTATTTTTTTCATATATATGCTGTTATATAATTTATTACACATTAAAAACCTATCTCAAGTCCTATGGAGAACTGGCGAGACATCGGATATTGCGCCGCATAGATGTTCATGCTCGATTCCGGGTCCATGCCCTGGAACTTCGTGAATGTAAGTAGATTTTGTCCTTGTGCATATACGCGGATATTCTCAACTACTTTCAACGGAGCAAGCAGGTTGGCGGGCAATGTATAAGAAACCATCAGGTTTTTCCAACGCAAGAAAGACGCGTCTTCCAAGAAACGGCTGTCCAACTGTGCGGCGATGCCGTAACGAGGAACTGTGGCTACGTCGCCCGGTTTCTTCCAGCGGTCGTAAAGCATTTTCTTCGACTGGTTATAGTTGACGAACGTACCGTTGCTTTCATTGAAATAGCGGTCGTTGTTCATCATCCAACGGTCGGCCACCCAACTGAACTGAGTAGATACGGTAAGTCCTTTCCAGGAAAGGGATGTACCGAAACCGCCCTGCCAGGGAGCGATATAGCTTTTACCTACCAGTACTTTGTCTTCGTCCAGACATTCGTTGGTGAGGTTACCGTTTTTGTCGTACCACAAAGCATCACCATTGGCGGGGGTGACTCCAGCGAGA